>Ga0065721_10049046_pt1 | contig 49214 bp, 34 predicted proteins | sample Mesricmetagenome_FD_59108 | JGI IMG/M metagenome (GOLD analysis project Ga0065721, IMG submission 59108) | Mesophilic microbial community from rice straw/compost enrichment Sample: eDNA_1 v2 (version 2) | ecosystem: Engineered > Solid waste > Grass > Composting > Bioreactor | place: USA: Davis...
GCGTCGCGTTCGGCTCGGGCGGCCGCGCTGTTGGGCGCTCCTGTCGGCGGAAGGCTGGGGCGGGCCCGAGCAAGCGGGACTGGCCGCAGGCTGTAGCGTCGGCGATCGGCCCAGCGTTCGCGCGGCGGTTGTTGGGCTGCAGGAGGGACGGATAATATCGGGCGCGAAAGGACTCTCGATCCGCGGAAGAGCGGGGAAGAGGTCCTTTTTTTGTTCTACCCGACCCTAAACTCTTATCGGCATAGATAGGGTCAATCCGTTTGGTTGGGAGAGGGCGAAAGAGAGGAGAAGGTGCGTGCGTTGCTGGCGGGTTCGGGAGGCGTGACGGGTTGCGACAGGCTAGGGTCCAAGGGGCGAACCAAGAGCGAACCAGGGCGCGCTCCAAGGGGCGAACCAAGAGCGAACCAGATGCGAACCAGGCGCAAACTAGAGCGCCAAACTAGAGCGCCAAACTAGAGCGCCAAACTAGAGCGCCAAACTAGAGCGCCAAACTAGAGCGTAAACTAGAGCGCAAACCAAGGCGCAAACAAGGCGCAAACAAGCGTGAACCAGGCGCAAACTAGAGCACAAACCAAGGCGCACACCAAGGCACAAACTAGAACGCAAACCAGAGCGCAAACCAGAGCGCAAACCAGAGCGCAAACCAGAGCGCAAACCAGAGCGCAAACCAGAGCGCAAACCAGAGCGCAAACCAGAGCGCAAACCAAGGCACAAACCAAGGCACAAACCAAGGCACAAACCAATGCGCAAACCAAGGCACAAACCAAGCGTGAACCAGTCGCAAACCATAGCGCAAACCAGGGCTACCTCTGAGGCGCCTGTCATAGTCCCCTATCGGGAGGACGCGCTATTATGGTTGATTTTTCGTATATATAATGTCCAGATTTTCTTGAAATGATCGATTATAGTTGAAAAATCATATACATATTTCGTCATTTTTCAGAGTGCGCGAAATATAGGTGATTTTTCATACACAATCATCGATTTCGGAAGTTAGCGGAAAATTATAGGTGGATTTTCATACATAATCGCAGAGTTGTCCGAAGCGCTGAATCGACAGATCGACAGATCGACAGATCGACAGATCGATAGATCGGTAGATCGATACATCGGGGCAACCGAACAGAACCGAATCGAACCGAATCCCGGGGTTATGACAAGTATACGGCGAATGGCCATTCGGAAAGGAGAAGTTTCTTGGAAATCGAAGAGTTAAGCGATCTTGTGAAAAAGCACGGCAAATCGATATACGGCTTCTGCCGCAAGCTCGCGGCGAACCAGGCGGACACGGACGATCTCTACCAGGAAACGTTCCTGACGGCGATGGAGAAGCGCGACCAATTGGACGCGAATCGCAATCCGAAGGGATTCCTCCTCTCCATAGCCGTCCGGCTGCGCCGCAATCATCGCCGGAAATTCGCCTGGAGACAGCGGATCGCGCCTACGGCCGATCTCGGCGACGCCGCGGACAGGCTTCGTCATCCCGGGGAGGAAACGCCGGAGGAAGCCGTGCTCTCCCGAGAGCTGCGCGGCAAAATACAGGCTGCGGCCGACGGACTGAACGACAAGCTGAAAATTCCGCTTTATCTGTACTATACCGCCGACCTGTCGGTAGAGGAGATCGCGTCGGCGCTGCGGATTCCGGTCGGCACCGTCAAGAGCAGGCTTCACCAGGCGCGCAAGACGATGAAAGAGAGATTGGAGGCGGAGTCCCTATGAACGAATCCGACAAGTGGGACCGAATGCTTCGGCAGGCGCTGGCTGCCGACGAGGAGCCGGGCGAACGATTAAACGAAAGTCTTATTCAACGATACAAGGAGAGAACCGGAATGAAGCGGGGTATTCGCAAAAAATGGTCCGCGGGCGCGTTGGCGGCCGTCCTCGCCCTGGCCGTATCCGTCACGGCTTACGCGGCGACGCAGGTATTCAGCTCCAAAGAGGTGGCCGAACGTCTGGGCGAGAAGGCTCTGGCGGGAGCCTTCGATAGCGCCGACGCTATAGAGATCGGCCGAACCGAAACTTCCGGAGGCTACGAAGTGACCCTGCACGGGATCGTGTCGGGTGCGGGGCTTCGGGAGATCGACGGCCCGAGCGGGATTTCTCCCGACCGGACGTACGCGGTCGTGTCCATCGCGCGGCAGGACGGGAGCCCGATGCCGGACACGAGCGACTCGGAATACGGCCAGGATCCCTTTTTCGTCTCGCCGCTCGTCAAAGGGCTGAAGCCGTGGCAGGTCAACATCTTCACGATGAACGGCGGCCACGCCGAATTCGTCGAGAACGGAGTAGCCTACCGGCTTATCGAGTGCGACGGCGTGGAAATGTTCGCGGACAGGGGCGTATACCTGGCCGTCAGCAGCGGCAGCAGCTTCTTTAGAAAGGAAGCGTTCGCGTACGATGAACGGACCGGGGAGATCGCTCCGAACAGGGACTATCCGGGAGCCGCGCTGCTGTTCGATCTGCCTCTGGACCAAGCCAAAGCCGATCCGGCCAAGGCCGAAACCTATCTGCGCGAGCTGCTGAAGGAGCCGTCGTCCGATGCCGCTCCGAAAGCGACCGGCGAGGAAAAGCCCGTCGCAGCCGGCGACGGAGCGGGTTCGGATCAGCCCCCCGACTCCACCGGGGATGCGGAAGCGGACTTGGCCAAGCAGATCGAATGGTTGCATAGCCGGATCCCGGAAGGCACGGTCATCGAAGAATCCGTTCAAGAGGTCGGCTACGACGACAAGGGCAACGCTCTCTACGATTACGACGGTTGGCAAGTCGCGATTCCCCTCGAAGAATCGTTTCCGGAAGGCCTGACGGGCGATTGGCAAGTCGCGGGCTTTAGCGGCGACGATGCCGGGTACAAAGTGCTGCAATTCTCCCGGGACGAACAGGGTGTCGTGAAGGGCAGAATCCTTTTGTTGAATTAAGGAGCCTGGCAAGTCCTCTCACTCCGGTAAGAGCCTCACGCTCTTGCCGGTTTTTTTCGGTGAACGTATAAGGACGGCGATAGCCTTTTAGGCTTAACATTTTCCGCTTCAAAATAAAATCCTACTTGACAGATATGAATTATGGGTTTAAGATGGGCTCATCAGTCTTTTAACGCTCATTATTTTAAGACTAAAACAATTTCATGGTGCCGATTGGACCGCCAAAGGCCGCAACGAATCCCGCAGGGGAGGAGGTTGGGGTCTTTTTTGATCGTTACGGGAAGTTTAGGTTCGTAAAAGCCATATAGCGAGCGAAAAATTTTCTGTACCTGGAAAAGCTTCCGCGTCAAGCGGTCCTTCCTCCTTGAAGGACTTCGATAGAAGTTTTTCCTATTCATCGGCGGTTCCGAGCCGGAAAGGAGCGCAAGTGGACATCGAGGGGACGCGGCTGGAGGAGATCGACTGGCTTTTTCGCCGCATGGTCAGAAAGTTCGTCAAGGAAAGGGATAAAGTATCCGTCGAAGGGATCGCGCTGCCGGGCCTGCTCATTTTGACCAAAATCGCCCGGGACGGGGAACAGAAGCTCGGCGATCTGGCGGAGGAGCTCGACTTGACCTCGGGGGCCATTACGGCCCTATGCGACAAGCTGGAGGAAAAAGGCTTCGCGACGAGGCGCAGGGCGGAAGAGGACCGAAGAACGGTGCTGCTCGAGATTACCGGCAAAGGCCGGGAGCTGCTGGTCCGCAATCGGAACATCAGCCAGCGCGCGATCACGCATTTGTTCGGAGAGTTCGCGGAGAGCGAGCTTGAGGCGCAGATCGGATTTTACAGGCGAATCTCCGAGAATCTGGAGAAGTTTTCCGAGACGATCCTGGCTCTGGCGAAAGAGAACGCGGAGCAGCCGCCGGAGCGGATCAAGCCGGACGTTCGGGACTCGCGGAATCGGTTTTTGAACTACTAATTTTATTTTACGAGGAGAGATCGTCATGGGACACCCCACTATTTATCCGACCGGAACGACCGTCTACTTGCCGGAGAAAGCTTGGAGCGGCTATACCGTCTACCAAGCGGCGGACGTAGGCGCGCTGCTCATCGACATGAGCGGCAAGGAAGTACACCTCTGGCAAGGGCTGCGAGGGTTTCCGAACAAAATCCTTCCGGGCGGCTACGTGATCGGGAGCACGAAGGAAAGGGATCCGAGATACGGCTTTCAGGACGAGGCGGATCTCGTGCAGGTCGACTGGGAGGGCCGGATCGTCTGGCGCTTCAACCGCTACGAGCGGATACAGGACCCGGGCTATGAACCGGAATGGATGGCGCGCGCGCATCACGACTACCAGAGGGAAGGCAACCCGGTCGGGTATTACGCTCCCGGCCAGGAGCCGAGGACGAACGGGGGACGCACGCTGGTTCTCGCCCATCGGAACGTCAACAAGCCGGAGATCTCGGATAAAACGCTGCTGGACGATACGATCCTCGAGGTCGATTGGGAAGGCAACATCGTCTGGGAGTGGGCGGTGGCCGACCATTTCGAAGAGCTGGGGTTCGACGAGGCGGCGAAGAACGTCCTGTTCCGCGACCCGAACGGCCGCCATTTCGGCAACGACACCGGCGGGGACTGGATGCACATCAACTCGGCTTCCTGGGTCGGGCCGAACAAGTTCTACGACGCGGGCGACGAGAGATTCCACCCCGACAACGTCATCTGGGATGCCAGGGAATCGAACATCATCGCCATTACGGACCGCAAGACGGGCCGGATCGTCTGGCAGCTCGGACCGGACTATTCGAAGCCCGAAGTGAAGCACCTGGAGTGGATCATCGGCCAGCATCACGCCCATATCATTCCCAAGGGGCTGCCGGGAGAAGGCAATCTGCTCGTCTACGATAACGGCGGTTGGGCCGGCTACGGACTTCCGAACCCGAATTCGCCGTACGGCCAGAAAAACGCGTTGCGCGACCATTCCCGCGTGCTGGAGATCAATCCCGTCACGTTGGAGATCGAGTGGCAGTATACGCCGACCGAAGCCGGTTTCTTGGCTCCGCTGGATTCTTACCGGTTCTATAGCCCCTACATCAGCTCGGCGCAGCGGCTGCCGAACGGCAACACGCTCATCACGGAAGGCGCGGACGGAAGAGTGTTCGAGGTGACCGCCCAGCACGAGCTGGTCTGGGAGTATATCTCGCCCTATAAGAATAAACGCAATTCGAATCTCGTGTATCGCGCCTATCGCGTGCCGTACGAGTGGATTCCGCAGCTGCCGAAGCCGCGGGAAGAAGCCATCGTTCCGATCGACGTCGCCGATTATCGGGTGCCCGGCGCGGCCGGACGGGGCGCAAGCTCGGTCGTAGCGGTCGAAGGAACGCGTTCGTTCGAGGAGGGCGCGTTCTGCGTCGCCAGCACGGACGAGAAATCGTCCCGTTCGGAACCGCAGGAATAAAGGCCCGTCGAGGCCGATCACGGAAAAGAGAGAGGGAGTAACCGATGAACAAAGAAAACGGACGTACGGTAAGAGGATGGCTCGCCGTCCTGACGGTTCTCGCCGTCGCTTTGACGACCGCTTGCGGCGCCAAGGAGAGCGGGAACAACGCGAACGCGCGACCCGCGGCAGCCTCCGCGGTATCTTCTGAGGCATCCTCCGAAGCGCCTAGCACGGAAGCCGCAGCCGACCCGGTCAAGATCAAGGTCGCCGATATTCTGAACAATCCCGTGCTGCGGGTAGCCAAGACGGAAGGATTCTTGGACCGGTACGGGATCGACGCGGAGATCGTGACGTTCGCGACTCCGGCCGAAGGGATTAACTCGCTTTTTATCAAGCAGGTCGATATCGCATGGGGGGCGGACTTCCCTATTCTGAACGCGGTCGGCAAGGGCGATTATTCCGTGATCGCGGCCACGGGCACGGATTCGGATCGGGCGGCGGCGGAATGGAGGCTGTTCGTCCGGGACGAGATCCGTTCGGGGGCGGATCTGAAGGGCAAGAAGCTGAGCACGCTGCGCGGCACGTTCCTTCCTTATTTATGGGACACCTATTTGAAGGAAAACGGCATCGAGGAGAAAGAAACGGAACAGATCGGGCAAGGCGGATTCGACGAAGCGTACGTGGCCCTCAAGAAGGGCGAGATCGACGCCTCCTGGATCGTCGGGGCGGTGCTGACCGACAAGTTCCGGGCGCTCGAGGGCGTGCGCGAGCTGACGGATATGTCCAAGACGGCGGTTCGGCTGGGAGGCGGCATCGTCGCGCCGGATTCCTTGATCGAGGAGCATCCGCGGGCGATCGCGAATTTCCTGAGGGCGCTGGACGAAGCTTCGCAATTCATTCAGGCGAATCCGGAGAAGACGGCGGATATTCTGTACAAGGAAGTGAAGCAGCCGAAGGAGGCGACGATCCGCGATATTCCGACGAACAACTGGGCGATCGGCTTTAAGCAGGAGTCGTTCGACAGCTTGGCCGGCCAGAAGAAATACATGGTCGAAGCGGGAATCATCGAGAAGGACTTCGATCTGACGGAGAAGCTGTACCTGGACGGCATTCGGGAAGCCTTTCCGGATCGGGTGACGTACGCCCCATAGAGGAGGAGGGAACAACATGGCCATCGCGGATTCCTCGTCGACGACGATTACGATCGAAAGCCTCCATAAGAGCTACGATCAGCCGAAGCCGGGCAAATCGGGCAAGGCCGGCGACGTGCACTACATTATTAAAGATATCGATCTGGTCATCAAGAGCGGAGAGTTCTTCGTGCTGCTGGGACCGAGCGGCTGCGGCAAGTCCACGCTGCTCAACATCATCGCCGGCTTCGTCTCCAAGACCGGGGGACAGCTGCGCGTGGGCGGCGTCGAGGTCGAGAAGCCGGGCAGGGAGCGGGCCGTCGTGTTCCAACAGGCCGATTCTTCTTTGTTCCCTTGGCTGACGGTGCGGCAAAACGTAGAATTCGGCCTTAAAATGCGAAAGCTGCCGAAGGAGAAGCGCAAGGAAATCTCGGACCGTTACATCCGGCTGGTCGGCTTGTTCGGCCACGAGAACAAATTCCCGCGCGAGCTGTCCGGCGGGATGAAGCAGCGGGTGCAGCTGGCCCGCGTGCTGGCGAACGATCCGACGATCCTGCTCATGGACGAACCGTTCGGCGCGCTCGACGCGATGACTCGCCGGACGATGCAGAAGGAGCTCGGCCAAATCTGGAGAGAGACCGGCAAGACGGTCGTCTTCGTGACGCACGACATTCAGGAAGCGGTTCTGCTCGGGCAGCGGATCGCCGTCATGTCTCCGGGTCCGGGAGCTCATATCTCGGACATCTACGACGTGTCCCTGCCGTACCCGAGAGACGCGGCCACGCCGGAATTTCAAGCGCTGCAGCGCAAGGTGCAGGCGCACTTCGACGCCGAGCTGGAAGGAGCGGGATATCCGTGAAGGTTCTTCAGAACAAGTGGGTCACGCTCCCGCTGCTGTGGCTGATCGCTTTCGCGGTCTGGCAATTGGGCGCCTGGATTTACGGGCCGGAGATTATTCCAAGTCCGGTCGAGACCGGGAAAGGAGCTTGGGAACTGCTAAGCGACGGCTCTCTGGCGACCTATATCGGCATCAGCTTCTATCGGGTGTTCTCCGGCTGGGCGCTGGGCAGCCTGCTCGCGATCCCGATCGGACTCGCCATCGGGCAGGTCGCCGCCATTCGCGTTTTCGCGGAGCCGTTCTTGAACTTTATTCGTTTTATCCCGCCGATCGCGTTCATTACCTTGTTCCTGGTCTGGTTCGGGATCGGGGAGAAGTCGAAGATCGCCCTCATCCTCTACGCGACGCTGTTCATCGTGATCATGAACACGCTGACGGGCGTGCTGTCCGTCGAGGAGGACAAAATCCGTTCCGCGCGCAGCATGGGCGCGTCGGAGTGGCAGATTCTGATCCACGTCGTCATTCCCGCCACGGTTCCGTATATTTTCACGGGAGTGCGGCTCGCGATGGGGACTTCGTACATGGCGATTATCGGGGCGGAGATGATCGCGGCCAACGAAGGGGTGGGCTTCCTGATCTGGAATTCCAGGCTGTTCTTCCGCACGGATTGGATTTTCGTCGGGCTGATCAGCCTCGGATTGATGGGCTTCCTCACGGATCGTTTGGTCGGCTGGCTCGGCCGCAGGACGTTGTCCCGATACGGCATCGTCAGCTCGGCCCCGATTCGCCGGTGACGGAGCGCCAGCTTGTCCCGCCGGGGTGGCGGGGCGGGGAAACGATTCTGTATAATAGGGGAAGATCTCTAGGATACGGAAGGCGCTGATAGCATGAATAATATCGTTTCGATTCGATGGCTGCTTGCGAGGATGTACGAACCGGATATCGTCATCGTGGATTGCCGTTTCCAGCTGGGCAAGCCGGAGGCCGGAAGGGAAGCTTACGAGGAGAGCCATATCCCGGGAGCCGTCTATTTGGACTTGGAAAAGGATTTGTCGGGACCGATCGAGGAGCACGGCGGGCGCCATCCGCTGCCGGACGCGGCCGAGCTGGCCGCCCGGTTCGGGAAAGCGGGCATCGGCAACGCCTCGCGGGTCGTCGCGTACGACGACCAAGGCGGCGCGATGGCCTCGCGTCTGTGGTGGCTGCTGAAGTACCTGGGCCACGAGCAGGTGTTCGTCATGGACGGGGGATTCTCCGCGTGGAAGCAGGCCGGCTGCCCGGTGACGGCCGATCGGAAGGTGATCATCCCGGCGTCTTTCGTGGCGACCGTGCAGCATAACCTGCTTGTGGAGGTCGACGAGGTTCGCGAATCGCTCGGCACGGGCCGTTTCGTGCTGGTGGATTCGCGAGAGGCGCCGCGGTACCGTGGCGAGGCGGAGCCGATCGATCGGGTGGCCGGGCATATCCCGGGCGCGAGGAATTTGTTCTGGGCCGAGGTCCGGAGGGCCGACGGCACGTGGAAGTCCGCGGAGGAGCAGCGCGAACGATTCGCGGACGCGGGGTTGGCGCAGGACGACGAGATCGTCGTATACTGCGGCTCGGGGGTGACCGCGACTCCCAACGTGCTGGCGTTGGGGGAAGCGGGGTACTCTCGCGTGCGGCTGTACGCGGGGAGCTGGAGCGATTGGATTTCGTATAGCGAGAATCCGATTGCAACGGAGGAAGAGTAAGAGCCGAGAAGCTGCGTCGAACGCGGGCTTGGGGGCTGTGACAGGTTGAGAACAAGTGACCTGTTGCGGCCCTCTTTTGGTTTTTCTGTCAACAGCTTGCAAACAAGAACTTACTGAAAACAGTTGCAAGAACCCCGGAGCGTAATCGAGTGGGCGGTGCAAGGCGATCGCGGCGGAAGTCAACCGTTCGCGCGTTGCTGTTGCTGTGGACAAATGGATCGCTCCTCTCAAAATCAATGCAAAAAAGCCGCCAAAGCTATGGTGGCGTTAATCCTGATCATTTATAATAATTATAAATTTTGGAAATCTAAGCGGACAAGGTATCTACGTATTTTTGAGGAAAGGCCGTTAAGCTAACGGGCAGTATAGTTTAACGGAGACAAAAATTATACGATCTAGATCAACCAATTGCCATGTATTATACCGTGCATAACAGCGAAACTTTGTCACTACTAAATGCATCTAACTTAGTTGGAGGGAGGCAATATGAATTTTAGGCCGGTGAAATTCATATCAATTCTAATTTGTTTCGCATTCGTCGTATGTGGATGTGCTGGCTTGAAAAACAAGAGCACGGAGCATGCCGAGGCAAGTGATTTCATTATTCCCTTGAACGTTAGCGAAGTGTTGAAGCGTACAGAGACTGAGGTTATTGAATACTTTCAGAACCGTCGTGAGGATTTTGATATTCTAGGCAATTATCTGTTAGAGAATGAAAGAGTATTCCAGACTCGGCCTGTCATCATTCAACAAGATGATGCCATCGAGAAAATCCAAGACCCTGATATTCAACAAATCGCTCAAACGTTGCTCCAAGAAGGTATTGTGAAAAGGATATCTTCCTTAAATGATGACCCAAGCAAAAGTATTGATTTTTTGTTTGACACCGAAGATAACTTGTATTGGCAAGGCATCACCTACCTCAGCCTACCGGAGAAGGCCAAAGGCGATCCTTCGAAATTCAGCTATGTGAATGACTATAAAAATCTGGGTGGCGGTTGGTACTACTATGTCTTCCATTATGACAAACTTAAAAATGAGGATGAATTTCGAAATCTAGCTTGGGCCAAAATCTCAGAAACGGAACGAAGCACTTTAACCACGCCGAAAGAGAAAGCCGTAGTGATCCTAGAGTCTAGTAATAACGTTGGCTACTGGATAGATGACAGAAAGTTAGATGTTGTAGTATCCGTTCAATTTGACACGGAAATGAACGGCCTACTGGGACCGATTATAATGTTTTTCGATCCTATGACCAAAGATTTAATCGGGGGCAATCTGCGTTTCTAAAAGGCTAGAAAAATGGCCGATTGAACTAACGGGTACGTTCGTACAATTTGGACTGGTTTGCAAACAGCCTGCCAACAACCATTCAACAACTTGCAAACAGCTCCTGTCCCTTCGCACCCCAACCCCTCCGCCCTCCGGGTGCTACCTTGCTTCACTTGGCCTTTTGTTGGCGATCCGCTCGGCTTGACCCAGCCACAGGTGGATACTTCCCCTTGGCTCAAACCACACTGTTCCGCCAGCCCCGTCCTCCACGGGCTTCTTGCTCCCTAAGTCCTCCCAAGCCTAGCCAAGGGAAGTCGTTGCACATGGGCGTTGGCATATCCTCCGAGGCATTCCCGCCGCGTTGATCGGAACCCCTACTTTTTGACGTTGGAACTATTCAAGCATGGGGGTTCGTGGGGGGATAAGAAGCTGGAGTGATTGGATTTCTTATGAGGAGAATCCGGTGGCGACGGGAGACGAAGGCAAGGCGTAAGGCCGCGTCGGACGCGGGTTTGGGGGCTGTGACAGGTTGCCGTTGGGCAGGCTGTTGCGGCCCTCTTTGGCGTTCCCGATCAACAGCTTGCAAACAAGAAGTCGGGGTAACAGTTGCATGAGAAGCCGGAAGCCGCCTTTATTTCGATAGTTAGATGTAAAGACATCTTTACTCTAAAAAAGGCTCGTGTTATAGTCGGTGTAAAGATATCTTTACTTCAAAGGCTGGTGAATATGATAGTTCGCAACAAGATCCGTGAACTAAGAAATATAAACAATATTACTCAGCTTCAAATGGCACAGGACTTGCAGGTAACCAGACAAACAATAATTGCAATCGAGAACCATCATTATAATCCAAGTTTGGAATTGTCTCTTAAACTAGCGCGTTATTTCGGAGTAAGCGTTGAAAGTATATTTACTCTTGATGACGAGGAGGAAACGAAGTGAAAAAGCGAAAACAAGGCAACATTTTCTGGCATCTACTACTCGGTTTTATGATTGCTTTTGTTATTTTATCGGTTGTTGAACAGACTATAAAATGGGAACTATTTGTTGCAATTATAGTGGGCTCTGGGGTAGCTGAAATGGTAAGGAGAAGAAAGCTAAAAAAAGAGGGGACGCCAGAGGTGGATGAGAGAGTAAAGTTTTTAATACAAAAATACATGAATATCGTGTTTATTCTCGCGCTAATTGCCCTAAACGGATATTTGCTCGTTTATCAATATTTGGGCAATACAACCGTTCCAATCAATCATCTATTTATTTTTAACCTACTTGTTTTATCCGGTCTTTCTATTTCAGCTATTATTGCGAAACGTTAGTTCTAAATTCAGAATTGCAAACAACCGCCAACAGCTTGCAAACAGCCTCCATCCATCCACTACCCAGCCCATCCACCCTCCGGGTGCTACCTTGCTTCACTTGGCCTTTTGTGGCGATCCGTTCGGCTTGACCCAGCCACAGGTGGATGACTTGCCCCGGCTCAAACCATACTGTTCCGCCAGCCCCGTCGTCTACGGGCTTCTTGCTCCACAAGTCCTCCCAAGCGTAGCCAAGGGAGGTCGTTGCACATGGGCGTTGGCATATCTTCCGAGGCATTCCCGCCGCGCTGATCGGAACCCCTACTTTTCGGTGTTGGAACTATTCGAGCATAGGGGTTCGTGAGGGGATAAGAAGCTGGAGCGATTGGATCTCGTATAGCGAGAATCCAATTGCAACTGGAGAAGAGTGAGGACGGAAAAACGGATAGCAGTAATTAATCAAAAAATACATCGCCATGCGGCTTGTACGCCCCGGAGATGTATTTTTTATGTCCCAAAATCAGCGAGAGGTCAACACGCCATTTCTGAACATGCTCTCATAGAGAGTCGAACCGAACGTTCGCTTAGCTGACTCAAAATTTCGAATCCAACATGAAATCAACAGACAGGTTATTTAAATCATATGTTCAGAGGCAGGAGAACCGAAACCCCTTCATTTTCCCGAAATCCCACGTATCATCTTCAAGATCTGTGAAGGTTGGGATGCCTTCTAATAGTTGTCGGGGATGAAATAGAACTGACTCCTTATTGACTTCGGGACATAAAAAATACATCGCTAGGGTGTGTTGACCACATAGCGATGTATGAATGGAATAAATAAAATCCGTTGGTGTTCTGTTTCTCTTCGTTACTTGTGGCGATGAAGTTATCGGGGGGTCATTTGGTCGTTATCGTAATGGTCTGCGTTGCTTGGGTCCAGACCACCTTGTTGCCAAGCGATTCGCTGACGAAACGAAGCGGCACCATCGTAAATCCTTTCGGTGCTTCGGCGGGCAGTGCAAGACTAACCGACTTACCATTGATATACGCCACCGACTTGCCTATCGTCAACTTGATGACGGTTGTATCCTTCGTTGCGGTTACCGTCTTGGTCTTTTCGTCCCATATGACCTTGGCCCCGAGCGATTCGAAGAGCGCCCGCATAGGAACTAGCGTCGTGCCTTTCTTGATTACTGCTGGAACTTGATACTTCTGCAGGACGCCGTTAATGTAGATCTTGATCCCTTTGTCTCCAGATGCTGTGCCCCCAGTATCCGGGCCTTTAACTGGCCCCTGTCCTACTCCTTCCGCAGGCTGCTGTCCTGCTCCTTCCGCAGGCTGTTGCCCCTCTCCAGCCGCAGGCTGCTGTCCTGTTCCAGCCGCAGGCTGCTGTCCCGCTCCTTCCGCAGGCTGCTGTCCTGCTCCCTGACCAGGCACAGGGTCTGCCACCTTCACCGTTACCGTGTAGTTGACCGTGGTCCCATCGGCCGCAGTCACTGTATAAATCACCGGCTTCGAGAAATTTTGCGGCGTTATGCCGTTCTCTAGGAAAGTATCATGGACATAAACGCCCGTTCCCGTCGTCTCGAACGTCGAGACCAGCGAGGTTAGGTTCGTGCCGTATGGAACCGTTGCGGCGATCGTCTTGTTCGCCTCATTCACCGTTCCGATTACCGCCGGGTTTAACCCCTCGAAGCGGAAAGCCGTAATCGCTTTGTCCGCGCTCGCCGCGCTTGATACCATAACCTCATAATTTACGCTGCTGCCGTCCACTGCCGTAACGGTATACGTTATCGCGTTCATGAAGTTGTTTGCCGTCTTACCGCTTACTTGTTCATTGCCGCCTACGGTTATGCTTGCTCCCGTCGTTACGAACGTCGGTACAAGCGACGTCAAGTTCGTACCGAAAGGAACTGTTACCGCAATCCGTTTGTTCTCTTCATCAATTGTTGCGACGGCATTCAATCCCTCGAACTTAAAGGAAGTAATGGCTTTAGCCGAATTCGGCGCTATCCATACCGCTACCGAATAATTCGCCGCACTGTTGTCAGGGGCTACAACCGTATACGTGACAGGGAGCGTGAAATCCTGCTTGGTCGAGCCGCTTACTTGCACGACTCCTCCTACCTTCACGTTCTTGCCTGTCGTCGCGAACGTCGGTGCAAGCGATGTTACGTCCGTTCCGTATGGCACGACAAGAATGACCGTTCTGCTTAATTCGTCAATGCTGCCGCGTATTTCCGGGTCGAAGCCGGAGAAGGCGAATGCTGTCAACTCCTTCGGCTGAGGCTCCGCTTCCGTTACCCTTACCGTGTATTTGACCGTGCTGCCGTCTGCGGCTGTTACCTCGTATTGAACCGGATTCGTGAAATCCTGGGCCGTCACGCCGCTCGATTGGATGACATGCTGAACCTTCACATTCGTTCCCGTCGTCGAGAACGTTGGCTTTAGATACCAGATCCGTGAACCATGCGGTACGGTCGCGGTAATTTCCTTGCTTTGCTCATTGATCGTTCCCGTCACCGCCGGCTCTAATTCTTGAAAGCTGAAAGAAGTTATTTCCTTCGCCGTATTCAGGGCAAAATTTACGGTAACCGTATAGTCCGTTATCCGGTCATCTTCCGCCACGATCGAATAGATAACCGGCTTCGAGAAATTTTGCGGCGTCTTTCCGCTCTGCTGCTCCACATTTCCGACTTTGACGCTCTTGCCAGTCGTGCTGAAATACGGCGCTACCTTCGTAATATCCGATCCGTACGGTACCGTCACCGTGATGGTTTTGCCGAGATCGTCAATCGTTCCATACGTGTAATAGCTGGGCGTGAAAAATTGAAAATAATCGAACTTGCCCGGTGCAGTCGGCGCATTGCGATCGTAGTACAATACCTTTGCTTTGCCTCCGTCATCCAAATGCGAATAGGCGACATACAATACGCCCTTATATACTTGGAGCGAAGGCGTCGAATAATTGATTTCTCCGGAAAATGTTTTGCCGCCCACGGAAATCCATTTGCCGGCAGCACCGTCATACCTCATCACGGTTACAACATTTGTGTAATTCGTCCGATCCATAAAGGCGACATAGAGCGTGCCCTGATCGATCGTGAGTGAGGGAAGATAAGCCCTCCCTTCCGAAGCGGGGCTGCCGCCAACCACGATCCATTGGTTACCGTCATACTTCTCTACGACGACTTTACCGTTGAGCGAATCCTTTTCCGTGTAGGCGACATAAGGTACGCCATTATTGACAGCCAATGAAGTACTCCAGATAGCAGGACTGCTCGAGAAGCCCGCTGTACCTACCGCTGTCCATCGATTGGTTGCCCCGTCAAGCTTCATCACCGTAACTTTATCCTTATTGCGGTAATCGATATAGGATGCATAGACAGTGCCATTCTCAATATACAGAGATATCCCCTCCAGAGCACCTCCGGATAAACTTTCGTTCCCTACTGTCACCCAGTTGTTTCCCTCTAGCTTCTTAACCATGGCACGCCCATAATCGTCTACACGACTATAGCCTAGATAGGGCGTACCTTTATAAACATGCAACGAGACATCGGCTCTATCCAGCTTGGTCAATCCATCCGAATTCCCTACGGCTACCCAGGCGTTACCGTTAAACTTCTTCACTGTGGCAGCATATTCCGTGCGACAAAAAGAACCTCCGTAAGGACAAAATTCAGAGCTTTTCTCGCTATAAGCGATATAAGGCGTTCCATTGTCAACAAACAAAGATACTCGTTGTACCTCTGCTGCGGATAGATTAGGGACGCCGACGTCTAGCCAGCTTTTGGTGAATGAACTATATTTTTTGACCGTGGCCCCGCTGCCATTCGCCCCATCAATATAGGCGACGTAAGGAGTGCCCGTGATTGGATCGACGAACATGGATTCCTCCCTTCCGGCACCGACCGAGACCCCTCCTTCTCCAAGTTGTTGCCAGGCCTGTACGGCTAATTCCTCCGATTCCGCATAGGCGGTTGAACGGCCAGTCGCTATTAATCCTGCCGCCGCGGTGATCACCATCGCCATCATTAAAAGAATGGATATTGGCCGTTGGTATGTCGTGCGCATTGCTACTCCCCCTCAAATTAATACCCTGATGACTGCCAATTCCATATTATAGATTCATGCCGGTGAAATAGGTCCTCCCCAACTGGGGAGGGAACACAAAAAAACCGAACGTGGACACGTTCGGTCGTTCAGCCTATCGCTCACGGAATAATGTTCCATTGCCGAGCGCGTTGTACGGCCTGCATGCGATTGTTAACCTCCAACTTCCAGTACATGTTCTTGATATGGAACTTGACGGTGTCGGTTTTGATCGCCATCCGTCCGGCGATTTCCTTGTTGGCGAGCCCTTCCATCATCAGGGCGAGCACTTTCGTCTCCTGAGCGGTCAGCAGCGGTTTTCCCGCCGCTTCTTTCCGAGGCTTATTGACGATCTCGCCCAGAAGCAGCCGTATGTATGCTTTCAATATCGGCTGCATCCGTCCGGTTCCGTGCTTCGCGAGCTCGGTTAGCATCTCGGCCATAGGCGCGCCCTCGTCAATGAAGCTTCGGATATAGCTCTGCGGCTGCGCCTTCCATAGGGTGCGCTCCAGCATGAGCTGAGCGGCCTCCTTGCGTCCCGCTCGCCATAGCGTAACGCTATGCACGATTGCGATCCGAATCTGTTCATGAAGGAACTCTTCCGATACGGTTAACCGATTGAGCCGTTCCAGTAAGCCGAACGCATCGTCGAACCGACCATCTGCCGCAAGGACGCGGGCCAATAGCAAATGTTCAGCCAAATGCATCAACGACATTTCGTCGGTATGCGACAGTCCGCAAGCGGCCATCCACTCCTGCGCGGCTTGAGGTATACCTAGTCTTAGAGACAGAGCGGCCCTTTCGGCCTGAATCTTTCGCGTAAATAACGGGTAGTCGGGGGTGTCGATCTCCGATTCCAAAAGGCGAAGATGCTCGAACGCCCTGTCCGCCTGGCCCTTTGCATGCTGGATGCGCGAGGCCGTTATCGCGACGTTGGCCATCATTCGGGCATAGGGCAGCATATCTTTGCGTTCCAGCGCTTCGCTTATGAATTGCTCGGCCTCTTCAAGTCGATTCCACTCGTATAACAAACAGCAATAAGCGGCATACATGTACCCGACGAATGGAAACTGACGTTTGTTTTTCCATGCTTGAATCCATTTCAGGAAGAACGATTCCGCCGCGCGCAGATCGCGAATGACTGCTAGCAAATCGCGATAGGAGTCATGCCCGTGATACCGATTGCGCCCCATCATCTGGTATGAGCTTCCTTCGGGCAGCAACTGCTCGGCAAGCTCGAAGCATTCCGATGCCCGTTCGAGATCCCGATGCAAGAAGGCGGCAACACCGCTTAAGAAATGGAGAGTGCCCATCGCATTCCGCCAATCCTCCGGAGGCAAATGCGGCTTCAGCGCTTCGAATCCCGGCTTTGCCTGCTCCGCTCGTCGATAGGCCGCATCCCATTGTCCGCTTACGACCAAGGAAGATATCGAGAACAGGATAAGCATGGGCTTATCCGCCCAGGAACTTTCCGGCAGAACGGATACCCATCGCTTAAGCGCCGACACATTCGCCTGCATGAAGGAAGGCAGATGATGATCAATGACCCGGACCGCATCGGCATGCCGATTCCCTTCCAAATAATGCTCTATCGCTTCTTCTAAGAAGCCATGAAGCTCAAACCAACTCGCCGCGCGTAAATGCGATTGCGCAAGCCTAGCCGGATCTGTCCGGGATAACGAGTGCCGCAAGAAGCGGGCAAGCAAATGATGATAGCGGTACCACTCCCGCTGTTTGTCCAGCGGCACGATGAACAGGTTAAGCTGCTCGAGCTTCTCCAGCTGTTCCTGGCTGTTCGATTGACCTGTAACGGCCTGACATAACGAATGGTTCATTCGGGACAAGACGGATGTGTCCAATAGAAAGTCGCGCAGGGGCTGAGGTAGACCAACGTACGCCTCCTCAAGCAAGTAATCGAAGATGAGAGGCTGCCGGCCATCGAGTTGGCGAACGATATCGTCTACATTCGCGCTTCGCTTGAGCGAGATGGCCGCCAACTGCAGCCCGCTAATCCAGCCTTCCGTCCGATCGACGAGCCGGACCGCTTGTTCCTTCGTCAACGGCAGCTGCGCAGCTTCCTGGAGGAATGCGAGCCCCTCGTCCTGCCGGAATTTCAAATCCTGCATGTCCACGCGATGCAGCTCGCCTTTGGCGATTAATCTTGCGATGGGAAAAGGCAGCTCCGTGCGGCTAGCGATGCAAATCCTAATGTGAGGAGGCAATTGTTCAACCAAGTCACGCAATGAATCATGGATGGAGGACAATTCGATTTTATGGTAATCGTCGAGGACGATAATGATCGGGTCCGTAAGTTGGTTCAGATCGTTCAGAAGCGCTTTGATGGCAAGCTCCGGATGAGCAGAAGCTTCGGCTTCCAACAGTGGTGCACAGGCCGCGCCGAATTCCGGAACATGCAATTGTATCGAGGCCAACACATACCGCCAGAAGGATGCCCAGTCATTATCCGATCGGTCTAACGACACCCATGCGGCAAGCGTGTTATTGCGGGTTACCCATTCACTCAATGTCGTCGTCTTGCCATAACCGGCTTGCGCGGAGACAAAGATCAACTTGGCGTTATTCCCTTCGTCCAGCAGATGCATCAGTCTGGGTCGGCTTACAATCGAGTGACGCGAACGAGGGATATATAATTTCGTCTTCACGATCATGTGGGTTCCATCCTTTATGAAAAGTTGAACCGTTATTCCTATTATAACGAAATAAGCCATGTATACGTATTGTATTAATTTATAAATAAGATACATCATGCAACATGTGTTCCAAACGACGGCTTTCGAAGCCAATGCTAAGCTGGAGCGATTGGATTTCTTATGAGGGGAATCCGGTGGCGACGGGAGAAGAGTAAGAGCCGAGAGCCCGCGTCGGACGCGGGCTTGGGGGTTGTGACAGGTTAGGGGCAAGTGACCTGTTGCGGCCTTTTCTGTGCCTTCTTGCAAACATCTTGCAAACAAGGACTGGATGAATGCGGTTGCAGGAGGCATCACCACACCCTGATCGGCGGTGAATCTGCCGATCTGAGTGCCCTCAAGAAATGAAATTCATTGGTTGGAGAAAAAGGATCGAAACGGTCATCATCGTACCACTCCACACTGAAGGAACTCTCAATTTCGATACCGGCCTGCCTGATCCATTCCGTGGCACGTTGTCCTGTTAGGAGCCGATTCGCTTTGTCCATCGCGCCCCGGTGAGGATAGATGACGTATTGCCTTTCCGGAACGCTTAGACCGACCATCCCCGACGGGATGGGTTGTGTGTTGCGGACTTCGTAGCAAACGTGCACGATTGCCTGATCTGGACTATGGAATATGACACTTGTTCGCTTCCTCCGATTAACCACATCTCCGATTTCTCGGATTCGCTGTTCCAGCAGCAGCCATAATCTCGGAATTAGCACCTGCGCTTCACCGGATGACGGCAGAGGCATCGTATAAGCAAAGCCAACTACATGAAAAGCCGGCACGTTAATAATATTGCAAAAAGGCTCCTCGCTTTGTGAAGCTTTGCTTTCTCTTTTTAATACCCGGTACCCGCCATAGACGCCGTTCTCTGAGTAAAGCGGGATGCCCATCTCCCCGATTTCATTCAGATCTCTGAGCATTGTACGATACGAAACTTCGAACTCATCCGCAAGGTGCCCGACAGTGAATTTTTGACCGGTTTTTATCTTTTCTATTAGTTCAAGGAGTCTCTTAGCTTTTCCCATTAGGACTCACCTCACGACAATAATGGCATTTTTGAAATGTGACGCTGGTTGTCATACATATCAATTATTATAAAAGAAAACAGGTAAAAAGGAGAGTTTAGACATGCCAGAGCAAAAACCGTATCTTGATGAGATTCATTATTTCCGTATTCCGGTAACGGATTTGGAGGATTCCGTCGACTGGTATACAAATGTCCTTGGACTCATTTTGCGTAGACAGACTGAAGAACGCGCTGTTTTTGCCGTTGGCAAAGGGCCGCTGCTTGTGATTGTAAAAGCGGATACGGATTCTAGAGGTCATTTTCTAATCCAAGGGTCCCCTGAGTTCTCGGTCGGGTTTACTTGTCAGGATATCACTAATTTCCGGGAATATTTGATAAGGCAAGGTGTTCAAGCGGATCCCATGCAGGAAGAGGACGGGCATTATTATTTCCACTTCTATGATCCGTCCGGCAATAAACTGCAGGCACATTGGTGAATTGACCAACTAAACCTCTGCGCTGCAGATGGGCTAGGCTGCAAACAACCGCCAACAATCTGCAAACAACAGCGCTGCCGCTCCTCCACACTCCGGGTGCTACCTTGCTTCACTTGGCCTTTTGTTGGCGTTCCGTTCGGCTTGACCCAGCCACAGGTGGATAACTTGCCCCCGGCTCAAACCATATTGTTTTCGTCAGCCCCGTTGTCCACGGGCTTCTTGCTCCACAAGTTCTACCAAGCGTAGCCAAGGGAGGTCGTTGCACATATGCGCTGGCATATCCTACGAGGCATTCCCGCCGCGCTGAGCAGAACTCCTACTTTTTGGTGTTGGTACTATTCAAGCATGGAGGTTCGTGGGGGGATAAGAAGCTGGAGCGATTGGATTAGTTATCCCGGAAACACCGTCGCAACCGGAGATGAGTGAAGCCAGACTTACGTATAGCAGTATATAGATCGAGAATGCATCGCCTTGTGCCAAAATGCCCTGGCGATGTATTTTTCTTATGTTCGGAGTCATCACGGAGTCAACATTGACTTCTGAAAGTACTTACAGAGCATGTTAGACCAAACGTTCTCTCGAATGTCTCGTATAACCTTGTACAAACAGTCAAAGGACTGAGGAGCACACCACAATTACGTTGTACAGCCCCCTGCCCCCAGCTTAAAATCAATGGGTAGAAGTTCTTCAAATTTGAATCAACAGAGAGTCAACAAGTTTGAAGATTAATCGTATTAAATCGCATCACAAGCTAATTTGTGTTTCAACAGTGAGAATCTAGTTTCGACCTGCCAGGAATAAGGTCAGAGTGACTTATAGCAGTAATTAAGTCAGAATACATCGCACTGGGGGTATAACTTGTAGCGGTGTATTTTTATTGTCGGAAGTCAACATACGTCCTAAAAGTACGTACATAGCATGTAGAATCGAACCATTCGCTCTTATCCTCGAGGCACTTTAGAAAGCAAACAAAGTGTCAAAACGCCACGCCAAACTGAAGTTGCAAACCTTGTTGGCAACCTGGAGATAGCACCTAGAAGTTTGGAAAGAGTGATACAACAAAAATTAAAAGTCGTGTTGTTCCCATTCAAGTAGATTTGCGGAACTAACAAGCTTCTGTGACCCATTACCATGAAGGACTTGGTAATATTTTGTCGAAATATAGTTTGTATATCTATCCTTCTTATTCCACCATTAATTTTGTAAGGGGAAATATTATGTCAGCTGACACATAACCGTATTGATCTACTAGTATTAAAATATTCCCAATAATGCATCGGTCACTATAGTTGTTGACACTCCCTATTTCACATGAGGATGGTTAATTATGTATAATTATTCAAATTTAAATGACGTTGAATTTGAAGAGCTATGTAAGGATGTCATGGAGAAAATGTTAAATAGGGGATTAAGAATATTTGCCAAGGGTAGAGATGGCGGCATTGACTTAACGGATAATGCTAACAAAAATAATATCATAATTCAAGTAAAGCATTATGTCGGTAGCACTTTTGCAAATCTTCGCACCACATTGAAAAAAGAAGTTGAAAAAGTTCATAAATTGAAGCCGAATCAATATTATCTATGTGTAGGTATGCAACTTAGTCAGGGGAACATTAAAGAGATATATGATATGTTTTCTGCTTTTATGGAGACAGACAAAAATATTATTACATTAAAGGAAATAGATGGTTTCTTAAATAAAGATGAAAATACTAATATAGTCAGGAAACATTATAAATTATGGCTCCATGCATCAAATATTTTGAGTGAAATTAATAATCAAAATATATTTATTGATTGCGAAGCCCTTTTAAGTGATGTTAATGAAGAATGTAAGTACTTTGTACAAACAAGAGTATATAATCAATGTTTAGATTATTTAGAAAACAATGGGCTGCTTATGATTACAGGAGGTCCTGGGGTAGGAAAAACAATCACATCAAAAATGTTAGTACTATTTTATGCTTCACAAGGTTTTAGAGTCAGATACACTACAAATGGAGATATTGCAGATATTAAGAAATCATTATCTGGCGATAAAGATTGTAAAGAGATTGTTTTACTAGATGATTGTTTAGGACAGCATTACTTTAATATGAAGCATACGCAAGAAAATGAACTGCTTTCTTTAATAACACATATAAAATTTTCAACTAATAAAAAGCTTATATTGAACTCAAGGATAACCATCTTCAATGAGGCTAAAGAACGTTCTATAGATTTTAATAGGTACATTCGAGATAAAAAAATAAAAAATTACACAATAAATATGGATGATATATCCTTGCTGGAAAAGGCAAAAATTTTTTATAATCACTTAATTTATAAAGGAATTCCTAAAGAGTACTATGAGGCAATTAAATTAAACAAGAACTATTTAGCTATAGTGCAACACATGAATTACACCCCACGTATAATCGAGCATGTGACATTACCTGTAAACTATCGACAAATAGATGCTTCTCAATACTTTAAATATGTAATTGAGAATTTATCAAATCCAAATGATATTTGGAAGAATGAATTTAATCGTAGACTACAGAGTGTCGATAGGGCGTATCTAAGTACCCTCTATTCGCTTTCCGATACGAGTGTTGACTATGATTTGGTTAGAACATGTTTTAATAAACGTTTATCGATGATGAAAAACGTTGACCACACAGTAGATAATTTTGATCTAGTTACTATTCGGTTAAATCAATCGATTATCAATGTAATTGACAATAAAGGTAAAAATCAAATTGGAGTTATTAACCCATCTGTAAATGATTATCTGAAAAATGTGTTTGCAAATAATGAGGTTGAATTAAATGAAGTGAGAAATTCAATATATTGTTTTGCTCAAGTTCTACGGACTTATTCTAAATTTGAACAGCCAGAACTATTTAAGATGTACTTAGAAACTGAAAAAATAAATAGTATTTATTTCTCAAATGTCAATGAGAAATATTATTTTATTGCAGCGCACATTTGTGAGTATAAAATAAAAAACGATAATTACAAAGAAGATATTAGAGGCTATTTACAACAGTCGTACTGTGGAGGTTTTCTCGACCGTGAATGGTTGTCGCATACTACTGTGTTGGAGCGACTGTTGGATGAGGACATGTATACCTATTATTCTATATCAGAATTTGTTGAGGATAGAGACAGTGTTTATGATTTATTACTGAGCCTTAGTTTGGATGAGTTGATTCAGACAATTAATATTCTAGGTCAGTGCTATAAAACTCGAAAAATCGAGAATGAATGGTTCATGCAGTTAAGTATAGAATTGTTGAGAGATGGGATAGTAGATTTCACTGAAAATGTCGATGTATCGGATTATTGCGATAAGTATAATATTGGAGAGTTGCTATATGAAAATAGAATGGAAGATGAAGATGATATTGGATTTGATACTGATGCGGTAGTTGCTTCATTAGAGGATAAGGTTAATGAGGATATCGAGAAAGAAATAGTTGAAAAACTGCGAGTAATAAATGCTGACTTAAATATCGTATTAGATATTTCGTATTTATGTAGTGTAAGCACTAGACAAATCGAAAATGTAATTGAGTCATATTTTAGAGAAGTCGATTATGATGATGATCGATATGATAGAGGCTCTAGTAGTGTTAACTTATCTGAAATAGAAGTGATCTTCGATCGCTAGTAAGTAATTTCCCTTGTTAAGTTAATGTCAGATATGCTGCGAATACGGTCTTCGTGAGACTGGAACAAAACGTCGCTTATAGTGGTGTTTGCAACAATCTACAAATGTACATGACTGAGCAGCGGTAAACAACGTATTCGCCCTATTCCACAGCTGGAGCGATTGGATTAGTTACATCGACAACCCCATTGCTACCGGAGATGAGGAAGAACCGAAAGATGCGTAACAGTTCGAAAATTTCGAATACAACGCATAGGGCTTGTACGCTCCAGCGATGCATCCGAATGGGCTTCGAGTCAAAATGGAGTCAACAAATAACTAGTGAAATTAACTACAATAAAGCATTCGACCAAGCGGCTTTTTGCATAGACATAATCATACCGGAAACCTCTACTCTTGAGGGTTCCGGTATGATTATGTTAAGGGGAACCAGAAGTCAACATCATTTTATCGAAGATCTTGGAATCAACAAGTCAACACCGAGTCAACACGGATTCTCTAGTACGGACCAATGTTCGTAACCACTGAAAAGAAAAACAAAGGATCGAGCAGCCAACGATATTTCGGCATGCCACCCGACCTATTACTTTCAAGTCAACTAGACAAGGATTTAGTGAGATTATTTCAACAAACAATTAACAATAGTGAGGGGCATCAGGAAAATCATTCAGGATCTAAATCCCACGTAAGTTGATCCTCATTAATTGACTTAAATAGATATGAGTATTTAACTAAATCCTCAATTTTTATTTTTATAATTGCTAACTTATCGACATCCTTGATGTATTTATATAAATATCTTTTAATACTCTCAAATCGAGGATCAGGGTTATCTTTATCCTGTAAATCGTTAAGATAAGCTAGCATTTCACGAAGCTTCTCGTTTGATATTTCTTGATTGAATTTTCTGCAGAAAGATATTTTTTCAAAAATATAGCAGTGTACGGAAAAAGCACGCGCTTGGTAAAGCTCTCTTTCTTTAATTAATGAAAGTAGTACTTCCTCTCCTTCTTCAAATAATGACACTGCTTCAGTGAGAGAAAACTTCGTCTTCGCATGACGCATATAATTCCGTCCAATTGCGTGCTTTATCTGATACGAATTTGGTTGAAGAACCTCAGCTTGTCTGAAATGGTTATATGCTCTATCGAATTCACCAATCCTTTGTTCAACTAATCCCAATTGAAGCCAATAATAACTTAGATGATCAAAATACCTTCTAATTTTGGAATAAAGTTCGTTAATAAGTGTATTATTGATTTTTAATACATCACTTAGAAACTTATGTTTGAGGAATGCTTCAAAAATTTCATTCCAATATGACCGACCATGTTCAGTGATTTGACCAGAAATAGCAATTAATATTTCTTTTATCTCTTCAACAATTGTTTGAGGAGGAATTTTGTATAGTATTTCTTTATGGAAATGACCACTTCGAAGTTTAATTCCTCCCATTCGTGAATTTTTTGTATAATCATTTGATTTATTTAATAGATCCTTTGAGTTTGATTTATATATCAATGTTACTAATTCATTAGGAACATAAGGTAAATCTAACTTTTCAAATAAGGATAGTATGATGAGAAAGCTTCTTACGGATCCATCATTTTTTCTAAATGCTTCATTAATTTCTTTTCTAAACCTATAGTGAAAACCCGAAGTTGAGTTTGAGTAAGTAATATCTATTAAAGCAGACATTAGATCATTTTTATGAAGAAAATACTCAATTTGTTCTTTCTGTGTAGCAAACTTTTGAAGGTTTCCAAGATATCCTTTTTCCTCTAGTTTTGTAACGATTTTTTGCGCTAATGGAAAAGAAATGTCAGAATCAATTAAATATTCTTTATAGGTATGAGGGCGGAAATTATATTTCTTTTTTGAATGCATATATACCCTAGAAGTTGTAACAAAAACCACTTTTTTATCATTAAAAAAGTTGGCATGCAAATTTGATATTGAATTGTAAACAAAACTTGCATCATCAATTAGAATAGCTACTTGTGCCTGAGTTTTATTTTCTCTTAATAGTTCTTGTAAGGACTTTAAATTTAATTCTCTACCAATGGCATGTAGCACGAAGTATCCAGACTTTTGTAGTTCCATTCCAACCCGAAGCAAGGCGGTTGTCTTCCCCACTAGTGATTTACCGGTTATTAGGAAATACTTCCACTGTCCAGCATGAATATCGGTAATGACTTCTTCAATTCTAGGATTTATGAAATCCCAGTCATATAGAATATCCTCAATTTTTGGCTCGTATCCAAAGTATAATTGACTTTTGTTTTCCCCTTTATTGTCTCTAACATAATAATCATACGGAATAAAACCTTTATGAATTAAATTTCGTTCTAATGTTTCTTTTGTATTGCCTTGATTTTTGTTAATGTTGTTAGAAATGAAATAGAGAAATTCTTCTGTATTCCAAGGAATCAATATCCCATTAAGTTCAGAAATTCGACTTTTCATTAATATTGAGTTGCTAGGGGAGATAAAAAATAATTTACCTCTAGTGGAGCCAGCTTCTTCGTATCTTTTTAAGTAGTAATCTAAATTTATTTCATCGAATGAAGTGCCCAGGAAAATAAAGTCATGAGTATGGATATCGATGCAAAAACTAGATATTCGATGGTCGGTACTATTTTTTATAGAATCAAGGTACTCAGAAGTACTAAACGTAAACCCTTCACTTGGATTATTTACACATCCGTGTAGTTTGAAGTACTCAGTTTGCTTTTGTTTCTTTAGTGTTGAAGCTCTCTTCATGTTTTGTATAAGTAATGGTTGTTTGTTTTTCTTAAAAATAGTTTCAACAACATCGTCAATATTTGTTGTATAAATTCTTTCCCACATGTATTTATTTAATTGGTAATGAAACGGAAATGGATCTACACCAACAAAGTTGTCACAAATAAAATCATGTAGGGATTGTTCACCAAGAGTTCTGATAACAAATTGAGATACTCTCGATAAATCTGTCCTAATAAGTTCGTAATATTCAGTTGAATGCTCATCAAATTGAAGCAAGTCGATAATTACTTTTTTCTTTAAATCTTCCCCACTAGCTAACGGGCCATTTTTCTGATTTGTACCGATTGAAAAGCCCGCACCAAGAAAAAGATATGGGTTCGACTTCATTAGACTATGTTCTAATGATTTTAAATTTTGTTCTGATACACGAGAAATAAAATCGGTAGTTAATATAATTATCACCACTGTAAGATTTATTTATAGTAAATTTCGACATTTTCCTTCATTTTCCTTCCAAATAAGTATAGTTAATATCTCGTTGAAAAAACTTGTAGGGAAAAAGGATTCACTCGACTGCAAATGGAATATTCCTTTTCAACCGCGGCATAGAACGAAAGATTTTATTGCGGCAACTTAATAAAACGGCAGCGGACCGGAAGGAGCATAGGGTATGGGTAAAAGGTATGTAAATGCGGATGGCACTTCCAATCTCAAAACGTTAGCGGATTTTCGACGATGGCAAAAGGAGCGCCGCTCGAAGAAGAAGGATCTATCGTTCCGGGTTCCTCGCGTCGAACCGGATGCGGAGCTGCTCTCCGGCAATCGAGAGAAGCCGACCGTAACGTTCATCGGGCACTCGACGTTCCTTGTCCAACTCGGGGGGCTTAACATCGTGACGGATCCGGTTTGGGCGGCGAGGATGGGGTTCGCCCCAAGGCTGTCGCCGCCGGGCGTCCCGATGAAGGCGTTACCGCCGATCGATGTCGTCGTTTTGTCGCATGCGCACTACGACCACCTTCATTTAGGCAGCCTGCGTCGCCTGCCGGGAGACTTCGTTTCGCTCGTCCCGGAGGGGCTTGGCGGATGGTTCCGCCGCAAGGGTTTTCCTCGCGTCGAGGAGCTTTCTTGGTGGTCCGAGAAGCGCGTCGGCGGCGTAACGTTCGGCTTCGTGCCGGCCAAGCATTGGACACGGCGAATGCCGTGGGACACGAATACGTCGCATTGGGGCGGTTGGGTGATGCAGCATGACGCGGATTGCCTGTATTTCGCCGGCGACAGCGGCTATGACGGCATCTTTCGTGAGATAGGCAAGAGGTACAGTGACATCCGTGTTGCCTTGATCCCGATCGGGGCGTACGAGCCGGAGTGGTTCATGCGCGACTCGCATATGTCGCCGGAGGAGGCGGTGCAGACATTCGTCGACGTTGGGGGGAGCATTTTTGTACCGATGCATTACGATGCCTTCCGTCTGGCGGACGATACGCCGAAGGAGGCGTTGGACCGGCTGCATGCCGAATGGGAACGGCGCGGGCTCCCCCTGGAGCGGCTGTGGACGATGGAGCTCGGAAAAACAAGGTCGTGGTCTGCGGTGGAGACTTTGAATTAGCATTACTTTCGCTGGCGATCCGTTCGGCTTGGAAACTATTTGAACATAGGGGGGCGTGGGGGAGCAAGAGACTGGCATCTAAGTCAACGTTCTAAAAAGCCAGTCTAGGACAGTTTTGGCGACAGGTTTCAGGATAAGCGTTATAGCACCGATAAAGTCGGGACCCGCGGCGACGGGGCCAGAAGGGCTTATTGCGAAACTGATCGTTTATGCAACCATAAGAGAGCCCCGCCGCCTCCATCGTCCGCGAGCTTGCAGGAACAACGAGGCGGCGCCCAGAACTCCATAAGCATAACGATAAAGCCATGGCAGCGAATGCTAGGCTTTTTTTACGTGCCGTAGAAAAAAAAGGAACTTTGCGGCGTTGCGCTCGTTGTTTGGTCAGAGGAGGTTGCCGGAGTGGATTACGAGTATATCAAGCAGATGAACGAAGGGCTCGACCGCAACGCCTTGCTCGATGAACTGATGATGACGTACGGCAAGGACGTGTGGAATTACGCGTTCTTCTTGACGCGCCGCCGGGAACTGGCCGAGGACATCGCCCAGGAAACGTTCATCAAAGCCTACCACGCGATCTATTCGTTCCGAAGCGGGACGACGATGAAGGCGTGGCTGCTCGCGATCGCCCGCAACACGGCGCGGGACTACTTCAAATCCGCGTGGTTCCGCCGCGTCCAGCTGGTCTGGGAGGAGTACGAGACGAACACGTTCCAGCCTTCCGCGGAGAAGCAATGGTTCGTGTCGCTCGAGCAACGCGAAGTGTGGAACGCCGTGCTGAGCCTGCCGCGGAAGCTGCGTGAGACGCTGCTGCTGTACGCGCACCACCATCTCACGCTGAAAGAGATCGCGGAAATGCTGCAGCTTAGCGAAGGGACGGTCAAGTCGCGCATTTTCCGCGCGCGGGCCGTTATTAGCCGCAAGCTGGGCAAGCCTGCGGCTTTCGAAGGAGGAAAGCGTCCATGAAGCATTCCGAATGGGAGAAGCACCTCGAAGAGCTTCCGCTCGGCAGCGGCGGCTTCTCTCCGAAGTCCATGAAGCAAATTAAGGAGAGGATACGATTGGACGGCAAACGCAGAAGCCCCATACGAGGCATCACGATCGCGGCGGTTTGCACGCTGCTCGCAGCCGGCGTCTGGGCGGTCGGGGATTACCGTCAGGCACTCTTCCCGAGCTTGGGGGCATCGAAAACAGACGAACAAGAATTTCGGCTGAACGTGCAGTATGGCGACAAATCAAGCTTTATGATTCGGTTTGGCACGACGTATATGCTCGAACATCCGAAAGCATCGTTCGAGGTCTCCGTACCGAGCGAGGAATACGGACAGAAGCAAGACTTGGCCTCCTACAAGAAGTGGGTGAGCGAATCCCATGCGGACGTTCTCCGATTTCCGCTCGCTTTCGTCGACGACCTCGCCGCGGACGGCGTGATCGTCCCGCTTGACGATCTGATTAAACAGGAAAAACTGGATCTCGAAGCGCTCTACCCCTCCGCGGTCGATCTGCTCAAGGAAGCGGGCAACGGGCGAATGTACGGCATCATGGATGATCTTGATATGAATATGCTGATCTACAACCGGTCGCTGTTCCGGAGCAAAGGCGTGCCGCTCCCCGAGAAAGGCGCGACGTGGGACGATATCGTCCGCTTAGCCGCACGATTCGAAGGCGCGCGCGATCAGGGCAAGCCGGCGTACGGCTTCTCGTACGGATCCGTTCCGGACCCGTTTCGAATGATCTATGAGATAGGGCAATCCCAGGGACTGTCGATCGTGGATGCGAAAGGCCGCCCGCAAGTAAACAGCGCCTCCTGGAAGGTCATCTGGGGCCAAGTATCCGAAGGCCTTCGCAAAGGTTGGATCAGCGATGAATTGCCGGATCATGCCGAAGCGTTAGACCCGTTAACGGCGGCGATCGCCGGCAATCCGTTCTATAACGGCCGCTCCGCGATGACGCTGCAACCGTACCTTTCCTGGTACGTCATGAGCGAGGCGATCCAGCAGGGCATGTTGCAGGACGAATGGGATGCGATTCCGATGAGCGCGCCTACCGCGCCGGGCAAGATTAGCTCGCTGACCGACGGCATGGTCTACGCCATTAACGCCAAGTCTGCCAACCAAGCTCAGGCGATGAAATTCATCCATTACCTTGCAAGCAAGGAGCGTTCGACCAAGGCCGTCGAGACGGGGGGGCCGCAACTGCTGCTCGCGGCGATGCCGGGCGCGACAATAGGGGATGGCTCTCCAATAGGCCGCTACTATGAGTCCGAGCTGGACGTGTCCGCGGTGCTGCAGCAAGCAGAGCGTAGCCAACTGCCTGCCTACAGCCGCGTGATGAGCGTGCTGTCGGCGAAAGCGAACGCGGAGCTTCGAGACATTACGGACGGAAAGTCGACGGTCGATGAAGCGTTGGCCCGACTGCAAGCGGATGCGGAACAAGCTGCGATTGCCGTCGAGTCGGAGGCCGGCCAATGAGGGCGGCGTTCTTAAGGGCGCGAGGGCGCTCCCTTGCCATGGCGGTGCTGGCGGTTGGCATGATCGCGGCGTCTAGCGGTTGCATAGGCAAGTCTCAGCCTCCGGAAGAGCCGACCGAGCTGACGATCGCGTTCATCAACCAGATGACCTTCGATGCGTTCTACGGCAGCGCCTTCCAGTCCGTCTATCCGAATACGAGCTTCAAGATCGTACCGCTATTGGATCCGGTTTATTCTTCCAACAATCCCGATTTCGGAGTCGCGCTTAAAGAAATGTTCGAGACGAAAAAACCGGACCTCGTTATTCTGTGGGACGCGCAATACAAATACGCCGCCGATGCGGGATGGCTGCGCGATCTCGAGAACATGGCGTCATTGAACAAGTTCGACCTCGGCACGCTGCACGAGGGGATGCTCGACAGGGCACGGAGCAATGAGGAAGGTAAGCTGTACGGGCTTTCGCCTACCTTTAACTCCTCGGCGGTTTATTACAATAAAACGCTGTTTCAACGCTATGGCGTGCCGCTGCCGGATCAGGATATGACCTGGGACGAGATCCTGCGGCTGGCGGGATTGTTCGTAGACCAGCCGGAGGGCGAGGACGGCGTCAGAGGCCTCAGCATGAAATCGTTGACTAAACCGTTTTACCTCATGTCCGATATCGCCAAGACTGAAGGGATCGAGATGTACGACAAAGTCGCCAACCGCCTCGCGTTCGACAGTAAAGCATGGCATGCCCTTATCTCTAATGTCACGGCCGCCTATCAGCGCGGCACATTCGTTGCCGAACCTTACAAGACAAAGGGCCAGCATATCGGTCTGGACGAGATGCGCGATCGCGATCTGTTCGCGCAGGGCAAGGCAGCGCTTACGGTCGAAAGCGATTATTACGTGACTGAGCTGAAACGGCTTTACGTAGATTTCGAGTGGGGCGTGCTGCCTGGACCGGTTCAAACCCGGGACCCGAGCCGGGGCGGGGATATTTCGGTGGACACCATGTTTGCGATTCCGGCAGATTCGGGCCATCCCAAGGAGGCTTGGAAGCTCATCGAGGCAGTCATGTCGGAGAGAATGGGCGAAGTCTTTGCAGAGAGGGATTTCGGCCTACCCGTTCGGTTAAATGGAAGAATGGCGAAGAATCCGCTGTATGAGGTATTCTACAAGCTGCGGCCGGTACCGCTGCAGGCGGAGTATTCGATCGGCGCCAACGAGAAAGAAGAACTGATGAAGATCATCGAAGACGAGACCGACGCGGCGACAGCGGGCCGCAAGTCGGTCGACGACGCCATCGCGGCGATTCAGGAGGCTGGCTCGCGGCTTCTGCCGGATCGTAAATGACGGAAATACAGAGGAAGCAGCCTTTGTATTTATCGTTGACGGAGCTCATTTGCGTGTAACTTGTGAACGAGACGATAGCGAGTAGAAGAAGTACATTACCAGGCAAAATACAGGGTGAAGGTTCAGTTACTCGTGGCACAGAACCGCTCCGCTCAAAATAAGCGTAAAAAGCCGCCAAAGGCTGGCGGCATTGAGAATCCGGCGGCAAAACCACATACCCCACCTACCGCCGACGCTGCGCTCTAAAAAGCCAGTCGAGAACGGGTTTGGCGACAGGTTTGAGGACAAGCGTTATAGCACCGATAAAGTCGGGACCTACGGCGACGGGGGCTAGAAGGGCCTTTTGCGAATACTGATCGTTTATGATATACGTCCACGTCGAGGAACGACTTTTCAAGCCTAACCGTTCCCACTCGGATGGATCGTTCGAATGGCCGAGCCTTGTCAGCATTCTCGAAGTTTCTTCCTCTATTTTCGCCGGAATTTGTTCGAACGCCTGGATCATTCGCGTATGAAACTCGTCGATCGGGTTGAGGTTCGCAAGGCCTTCCAGATGAATGCCTTCGCGAATATACGAAACATAAGCGAGATGCTCGGCCCAAAACTTGTCGATATAAAACAATCTCACGCGCTGTTCCGAGGGGCTCATTGGCTTTTCGCCGGTCAAAATAGCGAGGCGATCTTGATACAGGATGCGTCTTTGCTCCTCCACCATATCCGAATAGCGGTTGAGCTCTTGGCGGATATGGAAGTTCTGGCCCATGATCACGTGCTGAATGTGGCCGATTTTGTTGCGCAGCAGCGCCTCGTCGAGCGGCTCGTCCTGTCTGAGTTTCTTGAAGGAGGAGGGAATCGCTTTGTCGATGCCGAAACGCAAAATCAAATCGTCCTCCAAGCTTACGAAAAATACGGAAGCTCCCGGGTCGCCTTGGCGGCCGGAACGCCCGCGCAGCTGGTTGTCGATTCGAATGCTTTCGTTCGCGAGCGTGCCGATGACATACAGACCGCCAAGCTTCGCGACAACATCCGCCTGCTTCGCGTCTCCGCCGCCAAGCCGGATATCCACGCCGCGCCCGGCCATGTTCGTGGACACCGTTACGGCGCCGATCTCTCCCGCTTTGGCAATGATTTCGGCTTCTTCCGAATCGTTTTTCGCGTTAAGCACATGGCCATTCACGCCGTTCTGCCGAAGGCGCTCCGCCAAAATGCCCGACTCTTCGACGCTCGACGTGCCGATCAGAATCGGCCTTCCGGTCGCATGGACGGACGCGATTTCGGCGACCAGCGCTTTCAGCTTCGCTTCCTTATGGGTATAGATTTTGTGAGGGTGATCGATTCGGATACAAGGACGATGGGGCGGGATTTGAACCACCTGCAGCGAATATATTTCCTCGAATTCGATCGCCGAAGCTTGGGCGGTAGCCGTCATTCCGCCGATTCTCGGATATAAGCTCAGATAATGCTGAAGCGTGATCGTGCCGAGAATTTGGCCGCCGGCTTTCGAACTGAGCCCTTCCTTCGCTTCCAGCGCGGCTTGCAGCCCGTCCGGCAAATGCCGGTTTTCCGCCACGCGTCCGGTATATTCGTCGATGAGCTCGATTTTACCGTCCCGGACGATGTAATCGATATCCCTATTTAATAGAGCCTCTGCATGAAGAGCGCAATTGAGGGACGTTAACAAATGACTGTTATGGCTCTCGTACAGATTACCGCAGTTCAATAGCGATTCCGCCTTTTCGGAGCCGGCTTCGGTTAAGTAGACGTTACGCTTAAACTCATCGAAAACGAAATGCTCTTCGGGGTGCAATTTCTTAGCCGCATCCGCAAACCTGGTGCCGTCGTTTCCGGTAGTTGCAGCTTCGCCTGCAATGACGAGCGGAACGCGCGCCTCGTCGAGCAGCAGCGAATCCGCTTCGTCGACGATCACGTAATGAAAAGCCCGATGGACGGTGTCGCCCGCGGTCATCGCAATCGAGTCGCGCAAATAATCGAAGCCCGCCTCTTTGGCCGTCACGTACGTAATGTCCGCCGAATAAGCTTGCTTTTTCTCTTCCAAGCTCATGCCCGCTTGAACCGCGACTGCAGATAGACCGAGAAACCGGTAAATCGGTCCCATCCACTCCGCGTCCCTGTTCGCCAAATAATCGTTAAACGTCAGGACATGCACGCCTTTGCCCGTTAACGCGTTTAAATACGCCGGCATAACGGCTGCAAGCGTCTTCCCTTCGCCCGTCTGCATTTCGACCAAATTCCCTTCGTGAAGGGCAATGGCAGCCATCATTTGAACCTCGTACGGCCGCAGGCCAAGCGTTCGCCGCGCCGCCTCGCACGCTAATGCGTAAGCATCGATCAGCAGCTTGTCGAGCGGAGCGCCAGCTTGGGCTTCTTTTTGAAGCCGCATGGATTCGGCTTTCAGCCGATCGTCGTTCCACTCCCGCAAATCCCGTTTATTTATCGTTCCGGCTTTGTCCCGATAACCTTTCAGCTTGCGAAGCGCGACGCGTTCTTTTACCTTTTGCTCCAATTTGGCGGTAATGTTCATGCGCATCCGGGCCTCCCCCAGCTTACGATAAATGTTGATAGGTATACGTTTGCGGCGTAAGGGGGTTGCATGATTTTGGGATGAAAGGGAAAAATGCGCGAATTGGTTTAAAGAAGCGCATTTTATTGTTGACAACTTTAGTGATAACGATTATCATTGTCGTCGCCGGCACCAAAGCGGACGAATTCCGGAACCGCGAATGGGCCCGCAAAACAATAGGTGAATTTGTTCGTCAAGTAATGAGGGGGAATAACGAAGTGTCGCATTCCAAAAAAGGTTATCTCTTTATCGTTTTGTCTCTTGCTCTCGCGCTTCTCGCCGCTTGCGGCAACAATGGCAATAACGGCAACAACGCGGCTCCGTCCGCGACTTCTTCTTCCGAACCGACGGCATCCGCCTCGGCAACGTCTTCTCCTTCGGAAAGCCCGGCCGATGCGACGCGCAGCATCAAGCACGCGCTCGGCGAGCTGACGCTGGAAGGAGTGCCGCAAAAAATCGTCGTCCTCGAATGGACTTACGCGGAAGACTTGCTTGCGCTCGGCGTGCAGCCGGCCGGCGTAGCCGATATCGAAAACATGAAAAAATGGATCTCGCTCTCCACGGAACTGTCCGCCGACGTTCAAGACGTGGGCACGCGGCAAGAGCCGAACCTCGAGATGATCGCCGCGCTCGATCCGGACCTCATCATCGGCGTGAAGTTCCGCCACGAAGCGACGTACGAAGAACTGAACGGCATCGCGCCGACGCTGCTGTTCGATCCTTATCCGCCGGAAGGCCAAGGCGACCAATATCAAGAGATGGTCGACACGTTCAAGACGATCGCGGACGTCGTAGGCAAGACGGCTGAAGCGGAGGCGGTGCTTGCGGATCTGCAACAAACGTACGACGAAGGCAAGGAGAAGCTGGCCGCGGCCGGCAAGGAAGGCGCTTCGTTCGTGCTGGCTATGCCATGGGTCGACCAGAATGCCGTCACGTTCCGTGTCACGACGGACAACGGTCTCGCCACCAAAATTCTCGAGCAGCTCGGCCTCAAGAACGCCTATCAGCCTGCGCAGTTCGAAGCTTACGGCTTCTCGACGGCGGGCGTGGAAATTCTCCAACAGGTGCAAGACGCTGACTACTTGCATATCACGCAGGAAGACAACGTCATGGATACGCTGGCTTCGAATGCAGTGTGGAACGGCTTGACGTTCGTCAAGGAAAACCGGCTCTATGCGCTAGGAGGCAACGTCTGGCCGTACGGCGGACCGAACTCCGCGAAATTGATGGCAGAACGCGCAGCGGACGTTCTGTCGGGGCAACCATAACCATGACGAAAGACAGGGAGAACGCTCCCTTCCCTGCGAACGCGAACCCAGCCCGTCCCGCCTCCGTCGGGATGGGCTGGGTGCCGTTCGCGATGCTGGCGGGAGGACTGTCGCTGCTCGTCGTATTGACTTTCGTCAGTTTGACGCAAGGATTGGCGAACGTATCGGCGGGGACGGTCGTCGACGCGCTGCTGTCGCCCAAGGACATTCCGGAGCATCAGGTCATTCTCGGCGTTCGCTTGCCGCGCGCAGTGATGGGCTTACTGTCGGGCGCCGCGCTTGCCGTCTCGGGCGCGCTCATGCAATCTGTCACGCGCAATCCTCTCGCGTCCGAAACCACGCTGGGCATTAACGCCGGCGCGTTTCTCGTCGTCATTGTCGGCACGATCTTCTGGCCGGACTTGCTTCACCGATATGCGTTTATATTCGCGGTGCTTGGCGGCGCGCTCGCGGCGCTCGCCGTATTCGGCATGGGAGGAGGCCGGAAAGGCACGCCGATCCGGATCGCGCTGTCCGGGATGATCGTCACGCTGGCGCTCTCCTCGATCACGAGCGCTCTCATGCTGCTGTTCGAGCAGGATACGCAGGGATTGTTCCTCTGGGGTTCGGGATCGCTCAACCAGAACGATTGGAGCGGAGTCCGTTTCTCTCTTCCGTGGGTATTGGGCGGCATTGCGGCCGTCCTGTTCGCGTCGAGGCATCTCGACCTGCTCGCGTTCGGGGACGGAACCGCGCGTTCGCTCGGCCAGAACGTCGCCGCCACCCGGATGTTCGCGATGGCCGCGGGCATCGTGCTGGCGTGCGTCAGCGTCAGCATCGTCGGGCCGATCGGATTTATCGGGCTAATCGCGCCGCATATCGTCAAGCTGTCCGGTTTAACCCGCCACGCTTGGCTGCTTCCGGTAAGCGCCGTCTGGGGCGCCGGAATTCTCGTCGGAGCGGACACGGTCGCGCGCGGCTTCGCGTCGAGCGCCGTCGGCGAACTTCCCTCCGGTGCGGTGACGGCTCTGATTGGCGCGCCTTGGATCATATGGCTGGCGCTCAAGACCTCGAGGAACGCGGGAGGGTCGGCATCCGCGCTGGCGAGCCGAACGTCGATGCAGGTGGGCATGCTCGCCAAGAGGCTGCCGTACGGGTGGCTTGTCGGGCTGTTGTTGGCCTTGCTTGTCGCTGTCTTTATGGGGGCGCTAATGAGCGGAAGTCTTGCGTTGACCGTCGGAGACGTGCTGGCGACGTTGACGGGAAGCGGAACGCCGCTCCACGAGAAGGTGCTGCTCGAGCTTCGGCTGCCGCGTCTGCTTACGGCCGCGATCGTCGGGGTCGCGCTTGCCGCCAGCGGAAGCCTCATGCAGAGCGCGGTGCGCAACCCGCTCGCCGATCCGCAAATCGTAGGCGTCTCGAGCGGCGCGGGTGTCGGCGCGATGCTGCTGCTCGTCGCGCTGCCCGGCGTGTCCCCGGCATGGGTGCCCGCCGGCGCGTTCGCCGGAGGGCTGGCTGCCGCCGCGCTCGTCTATTCGGTTGCATGGCGCAGAGGGCTGAGCCCGACCGTGCTGACGCTCGTCGGCATCGCGGTGGCGGCGTCCGGCACTGCGATGATCAACATACTCGTCGTCTACGCGAAGCTGACGCTTGCTCCCGCGCTCGCTTGGCTCGCGGGCAGCACATACGCGCGAGGCTGGGCGGAACTGACCCAGACGCTTCCGTTCATCGTCGCGTTGCTGCCGCTCGCTTGGTGGCTCGGCCGCAGAGTCGATCTTCTCTCGTTCCATGACGAAAGCTCGACCGGACTCGGTATGCCGGTCCGCCGAACGAGACTGCTCGTCACGCTCCTCGCGGTCGTTCTCGCATCGTCGGCGGTGGCGGCCGTCGGCGCCGTCGGCTTCATCGGCTTGCTCGCGCCGCATGCCGCGCGGATGCTCGCGGGTTCGAACCATCGCCGCGTGCTGCTGCTCTCATCGCTCATCGGTGCGATTTTGCTGGTCGGCTCCGATTGGCTCGGCCGTATCGTGATGTCGCCGAAGGAAATTCCGTCGGGCATCGTCGTCGCTTTGCTCGGCGCTCCTTACTTGTTCTTCCTGATGTTAAAGTCCAGGGCGGATTGAAAGCGGAAATATCCGTATTGATTAAGAGAGCGTCGATCCGGCGGAGAAGCCGCGCCAGGCGCGGGTTTAGAGGCCGCAACAGGTTTCCGAAAGGGAGGCTATTGCGGCCCTCCTTGGCGTTCTCGTTCAACGGCTTGCAAACAAGAACTCGCCGAAACAGCTTCAGAAGGCCCGGAGCCAGCCAACGTCCGGCATCGGGTCGGGTGGTTGTTGGATGAGTAGCATGCGCTCATAGGTTTTATGGCATTTTGAACGCAGCCGAGTTCGGTCCGCTCTTTTGAGGCAATAATCCCCGCATTTATCACGCTTCTCATTTCCTCCAATTTTCTACAAAATGATCTACCGCTGCCTGCTCGATGGCCAACCCTTCCGTGTAACGCTCCATAAACAAGGCAAAGCCATTCACATCCGCGCTATCCGGATAAACCTCTTGTCCTTCCGCATCGTTGAACACTTTAGCGGTAAGGTAATCGGCCAACCCCTCGTGCTGCCCCTTATTAACCATATAGGACGCCAAAATTGCCATCCCCCATGCGCCGCCCTCACCAGCCGTAGACATGACCGAAACAGGAACATTCAGTGCCGCGGCACACATTTTTTGACCGACTAGCGGCGTCTTGAACAATCCGCCATGCGCCAAAATACGGTCAATCGTGACATGCTCCTTCTGCATCAAAATATCCATCCCGAGCCTTAGCGCGGCAAAAGCGGTAAACAGATGGACTCTCATAAAGTTAGCCAGATTGAAGCGACTTTCCGGAGAACGAACAAACAGCGGACGACCTTTTGCAAGTCCAGTAATGTTCTCACCTGAATAGTAGCCATAGCTCAGCAAGCCGCCGCCGTCCGCGTCTGCTTCCAACGCTTTGTTGAACAGGACGCTGAATAACTGGTTCATGTCGGGTTTCAGCCCCATTGCTTCATAAAATTCACGGAACAAGCCGAGCCATGCATTAATATCGCTGGAGCAATTGTTAGCAAGAACCATTCCTACAGGGCTGCCATCAGGTGTAGTCACGATGTCAATCTCAGGGTACACTGCGGATAATTCTTTCTCCAGTACAATCATGGCAAAAATCGACGTACCTACGGAAATGTTGCCGGTACGCTTTCTGACACTATTCGTAGCGACCATGCCTGTTCCGGCATCGCCTTCCGGAGGACATAGCGGAATACCTGCTTGCAGGCTGCCTGATGGATCCAATAGTCGGGCACCGGCTTCGTTGAGATATCCAGCATGTTCGCCTGCAGTATAAACTTTAGGTAAAATATCTTTAAGACTCCACGGGTAGCCTTTATCGGCAATTAAATCGGCAAACTTCTTCACCATATTTTCATTGTATTGCTGCGCAGATTCATCGATTGGGAACATACCGGAGGCATCCCCTATACCAAGAGCCTTGCTGCCAGTCAACAGCCAGTGAATATATCCCGACAAAGTCGTCATATAATCTATGTTAGCGACATGCTCTTCATTGTTCAAAATCGCTTGATACAAATGGGCGATGCTCCAGCGTTGAGGAATTTTATACTGGAATTTCTCGGTTAGCTCCGATGCGGCCGTACTCGTTGTAGCATTGCGCCATGTACGGAACGGAACCAATAGTTCCCCCGCTTGATTAAGGGCAATATAGCCCTGCATCATGGCAGAACATCCTATTGATCCGATTTTTTGCAGCGTTACGCCATAGTTATTCTCAACCTCTTGCTTTAATTGGCGATAGGTTTCTTGCAACCCGCAAATCATTTCATTGAGAGGGTAGGTCCAATAACCGCCGATCAATTGATTTTCCCACTCATAGCTGCTGGAACCGATTGTTTCAAAACGGGGATCAATCAGTACAGCCTTGATTCGCGTGGATCCGAATTCGATGCCAAGCGAGGTTTCTCCCCCGACTATCGCTTGTTTTATATTTTGATCCATGTGACGTTGCTCCTCTCTGAATTTGAAATTGAACCGAATACAGCATAAGGGCATAAAGGATAAGAATGCCGGAGCGATTGGATTAGCTATGAGGGGGATCCGGTGGCGAAAGGGGAGTCTCTGTTTTAAGATGGCATAAGCCTTAGTCCGATGGCGTATCGAACTAAGGCATCGAAAGTGGAGTTATCATCTATACGCTTACCGAAATTGCAGGCGGAGCTATGACAACCGCAGATTGGACTGCGCCGGTAGAAGTGTAGGTCTTAGGATCGTAAGAATCTCCGCTTCTTGCTTCGACAGGTACAGAGCCGGAAGGCTCCCCCATCCCGGAGGAAGCATGGCTTCGAAGGACGGTTTGCCCTTCCTCGCTAATTTCCACCGTATCCACATCGATCGGAGTTTTGGCATACTCTTGCCGTGCTTGTAATTTCTCCTCCGATTCCTTCCGGAGCTTAGCTTCTTTTTCGGCTTTTTCCTTTTCCTTGGCTTCGGCCTGCGCCTCTTCCAATTCTTCTCCTGCTTTTTCGCTTTCGATTCTCGCAGAGGCCTGAACGCTGCCAACGTAACCCAAAGCACGTCCCATGACGCCCTGATCCGGGTTAAGCTTGGCGGCTTCCTTTGAATAGAGGGCCATCGTAGCGTTAGTCGATTGTAAAAGCGAGGAAGCTCCTATCAATCCGCTCATAACTCCCGGCGTTAACAAGTTCATAGATCTCACCTCTATTCTCTTCTCTTTGTACTCATTTATCGACAAAAAGAATTTGGAAGTGAATAACATCCCCCCGAGAGTTCTTCGGAAGTATTTTCGGTTAACGTTCAAATTTCTGTTACAAACTAGATGGATATGGAAATATATAATAAATTTAGAAATGAAAAAATGAAGGAAGGTGCTCGCGTGAAGCTGGAGACGGTGAAGAGATTTTTTGAGTTGATTGAAGCCTTCAGTATTTCGGAGTCTGACTTCAAGCCTTTACTGCATTCCGAGATCGAGCAAACCGAGTTCCCGAATCTCGTCACTCCTGCAGTCGTTGTCAGCAACTATGAAGTACTCATGCAGCGAATACCTAATGGCAAGAAGCTATTGGAAGAACAAAAGTACGATATTCAGCGGGTATATGAAGCGGGAGAGACGCTGATTACAGAAGTGATTTGGACGGCCAAGGTCGGGGCGGACGTAGGCGCGTTTAAGGCCGGACAGCAACTTAGAGCGTATTTCTGCTGCGTCTTCGACTTCAAGGATGGCAAAATCCATAGACAAAGAAATTATGATTGTTTCGAGCGGTTCTAGCGGTTTGTCCCTGCATCGCTAACCGCGAGCTGTGGCAGCTTGCCTAGGGCACTCAGGGGAATCCTATGGCCCAGACGAGGAGTTAGGACGGAAGCGTGCATGGCAGTGTATACGATGTTTAATACAGAGCACGGCGAGAGCATCGCCGTTGCTCTGTATTTTTTTACGATACAGAATTTATAAGTTTCACGCTTATTATGACCTGTATCGTCTCCGCAAAGCTTCTTCCGGCGTCCAAGGACGCCGAAGGCGTTTTTGCTTGATGTCCCGAAGTCAGCCCTTATTTGGTTTGCTCTTGAATACGCCGCCTCTGCGTCGTTGGCCCCCAAGCCCCGTCGACTAGGGACTTTTTGTAGTTCAATACAGAGCGCGTTAGGGCCGGATCAGTTTGCGGTAGACGCTGGGAGGGACGCCTACGGACCGTTTGAAAGCGCGGGAATAGTAAAAGGCGTCCTCCATTCCGACGCTGCGGCCGATCTCCTCGATGCTGAGCTGCGTCTCGCCGAGCAGCCGCAGCGACTGCTCGATGCGGTACTTCTGGAGATAAGCCTGCGGAGGCATTCCGATAACCTGCGCGAACAGCTTGGAGAAGTACGTCCGCTCCAGGCCGAGATGGTCGGATATGTCGGCGATGCGGATGGATCGGTGGTAATTGCTGTTCAAGTACTGCAGCGCCTTGTCGACGTGAACGGACGACATCTTGGACGCGGCGGCCTGCACGGCGGGACTGCAGCGCGAGCGTTCAAGCTCGGCCAGCAAGGAATATAGATGGCCGAGCGATGCGAAGCGGCCGAGCTCCTTCCCGCCCTCCGTCTCCCGCAGCAGGCCGTCCATCAATTCGGGAAGACGGTTGTCCGGCGCCAGCCGAATGACCGGCGACAGAGGCGTGAATCCGATGCGGGCGGCGAATTCCGACGCTCTGGCGCCGTCGAAGGAGAACCAGTAGAACGACCAGGGGTTGTCCCGTTTGGCCCCATAATAGACGACGTCCTTCGGAAAGATGCAAAACACGGCGCCGGCTTCAAGCGGGTAAGTATGGCCCCTCATCGTATAGTAGCCTTCTCCTCGGGATACGTAATGGAGCAAATAGCAATCGCGGATGTTCGGTCCGCACCGGTAATCCGGGGTCGTATCCTCATACCCGCAATAATGCAGGTCCGCAGCGCCGTCCGCCGTCGGCGCGTTATAGTATTCCACCCGCATGTACCGCTGCCTCCCATCGACCGATCGTCCGAGCGGCTGTCGCCGCAAACCACATCCGTACAGATAATGAACGCTTGGATGCATGTTTCCCGAGGGGACGATTTTCTATAATCATAACCGCAGTCACCAAATCGGGAAAGAGGGTCGAACGATGAAAGTCATGGTCTACGAAGGGCCGAGGACGATAACGATCGCGGAAGTGCCCGATCCGCCGCTAGGAAGGGACCAGATCCGCATCCGCACGCTGTTCACCGGGATTAGCCACGGCACGGAAATGGCGGTGTACCGAGGGACGGCGCCGTTCTTCTCGCGCCGGAAGGACGAGACGACGGCGCTGTTCGCCGCGGCGAATACGGACCAGGCATGGTCGTATCCGGTACGAAGCTGCGAGCCCGGCGTATGGTACATGGGGTATGCCAGCGTGGGGGAAGTCGTGGAAATGGGAGCGGACGTCCGTACGCTGCAGCTCGGCGACATCGTCTACTGCAACGCGCCGCACCAGACGCAGGTCGTCAAGCTCGAGTCGGAGGCGGTGAAGCTGCCCCCGGGCTTGAAGCCCGAGCACGGCGTCTTTTTCACGAACTTGATGACGGCGCACAACGCGATTCTCGACACGCGCATCAAGCTTGGGGATACGGTCGCGATATCGGGGCTGGGGGTGCTCGGTCAACTGATCGCCCAATTGTGCGCCATGTCCGGCGCGAACGTCATCGGGGTGGACCCGCTTCAAGTCAGGCGGCAGGCCGCGCTGGGGAACGGGGCGGCAGCGGCGCTCAGCCCGTCCGAACACGCGGACGTCGCCGCCGAGATCCGCAGACTGACGGGCAACAGGGGACCCGACGCCGTCCTGGAGGCGTCCGGCAACGTCAAGGCGCTTCACGAAGCGATCCGCATCGCCGCGCCGGATACGACGATCACCGCGGTAGGCTGGTACCAAGGCTTCTGCGAGGCGCTGAACCTATCCGAGGAATTCCATCATAACCGCGTCGCCATCCGCGGCACCCACACCGTCGGTATCAGCCCGGACATCCGGCATATGTGGAACGTCGAGCGCAAGGAGCGGACTTGTCTGGAGCTGCTGAGCAGGCTGAAGCTTGACAACCTGATCACCGACCGGGTGCCGTACGAGCGCATCGCCGATGCGTATCGCGCCATTGACGCCCATCCGGAACGGTCGATTCAGGCCGTGCTATCTTATTCATGAGGGGAAGAGTGCGATGAATCGGAGAATCGGCATCATCGGCACCGGATGGGCGGCCCGCGCGCACCTGGAGGCGCTGCGGCAGATCCCCGGCGCGCAAGTCGCGGCGGTGGCCGGCAGCGACGAATCGAAAGCGGCGGAGCTTGCGCGCCCGTTCGGGGGCAGAGGCTACGGCGATTACCGAAGCATGCTGTCCGGGGAAAGCCTGGACGCCGTATTTATACTGACGCCGCCTCACACGCACGGGGAGATGGAGAAGCGGTGCGCCGGGAAAGTACCGGCCGTCTTCGTCGAGAAGCCGGCGTGCAACGATCTGCGCACCGCGCTGGAAATCCAACAAGCGTTCGAAGAGGCCGGCACGATCGTATCGGTCGGTTACATGATGCGGTACCATGCCGCGATCCGGCGCGCTCGCGAGCTGTTCGCGGAGTCGGCGGACAAGCCGGCGCTAGTGAGCGGCTGGTGGGTCAATCCGATGCCCGGTCCGAGCTGGTGGCGCAACGACGCCCAATCCGGCGGGCAATTCGTCGAACAATGCACGCATCTGGTGGACGCCGCGAGGTTCATAGCGGGCGATATCGTCCGCGTGTCGGCGATGTCCGCGAGAGGCTTCGTACAGGGGGTGGACGGCTACGATACGGATGACGCGATGGTGGTCAACGTCGCTTTCGAGAGCGGCGCGATCGGCAGCTTCGCGACCGGATGCTTCCCCCGACAAGTCGACGCGGCGATCGGCATGACGGTGCAATCGGGCAGTCTCCGGTGCGAATTCGCCGGCTGGGGAATGGAGATGAGGGCGGATCGCGGCTCCGGTCAACCCGAGCATGTCCGAGGCTTCGACCATAGCGTCTTCGTGGCGCAGGATACCGCCTTCTTGCATGCCGCCGCGGCCAACGACGCGACCGGCATTCTGTCGGATTATTCGAGCGCGGTCCGGACGCTTCGGGTGACGCTCGCGGCGAAGGAATCGGCGCGGACCGGCCGGACGGTCGAGCTGTAAGCGCCTGGCGCCGCGCGCGTCGGTCCGAAGGGGCCGGCAATCGACTTCCTCGGCAAATGCCGGGGAGGTTTTTTTGTACGTCATTCAGAACGGCGACGGCCGATTGCGCTTGGCGCCCAAAGTGCTTCGGAAAGTGCACCTGGTCCGCGAAAAGTTCCCTTGTGGGAAGGGGTTGCAGATAATAGAATGTTTACGAACGAAGCATGTAAGCGGTTAATGGACACAACGGGGCCGCGTATCAAAGCAAAAGGGTGATTGAATGCTGTTCTTTAAAAGACTGAAAAGAGACGTTCCGTTTGTCGTTCTGCTATCGCCGGCGCTCGTCTTGATGACCGTGTTCAGTTACTTGCCGATGTTCGCCGGGATCGTCGCGTTCAAAGATTTCAACTATCTCGACGGTTTCTTCGGCAGCCCGTGGGCGGGATGGGACAACTTCAAATATTTGTTCCAGATGGACGCCTACTACATTACGAGAAATACGGTGCTGTACAACGTCGCGTTCATCTTCCTCGGTCTCGTCGTATCGGTCGCCCTGGCGATCATGCTGCACGAATTGATCAGCAAGCGATTCGCGAAGCTGTACCAGAGCGTCCTCTTTTTCCCGGCCTTGATCTCGTGGGTCATTGTCAGCTATATCGTCTACGCGTTCCTCAGCATCGACAAGGGGATCGTGAACAACGCGCTGACCGGCTGGTTCGGCGTCGAGGCCGTCGAATGGTATTCGGAGACGGTGTACTGGCCGTACTTGATCGTTTTCATCAGCATTTGGAAAAGCGCGGGCTACAACGCCGTCATCTATCTCGCCACCATCGTGTCGATCGACCCGGAATACTACGAATCGGCGGTGCTCGACGGCGCGAGCAAGTGGAAACAGTTCCAGTACATTACGTTGCCGATGCTGACGCCGGTGATGATCATACTGACGCTGCTGGCGATCGGGAAAATCTTCTATGCGGATACCGGCTTGTTCTACCAGGTGCCGAGAAATTCGGGGGTTTTGTATCCGGTTACGAACGTCATCGACACGTATATTCTGAACGGGTTGAAGGGGCAAGGCCAGATCGGCATGACGGCGGCGGCCGGACTCTATCAATCGTTCGTCGGGCTCGTCCTCGTGGTCGTCACGAATCTGATCGTCCGCAGGAGAAGCAAGGAAAACGCGCTGTTCTAACCTTGAAACAGAAACGGAAGTGAACGCTATGAGATCGGCATCCGCAACGACCAACAGACTGAATTCGATATCGAAGCTGAGCAACCTGTCGTTTCACCTCATCCTCGGCTTCTTGTCCATCCTTTGCCTGCTGCCCATGCTGCTGATCCTGTCCGTATCGCTGACGGACGAACGGGCGCTGAACTTGAACGGCTTCCAGTTCTGGCCGGAGACGTTCAGCCTGGAATCGTACCGGTACATATTCGCTTACGGATATTCCGTCGCCAATGCGTACGCCGTCTCCATCTTCGTCACCCTGGCCGGCACCGCTCTGTGCGTGCTTCTGAGCGCCATGTACGCCTATTCCATCTCGCGGAATTCGTTCGGCGCCCGGCGCGCGTTCACCTTCATCGCCGTATTCACGTTGCTCTACAACGGCGGCCTGATTTCTTTCTACATCGTCTGCACGAGGCTGTTCGACCTGCACAATCAAATCTACGCGCTTATTCTGCCTTATGCCGTCAACGCCTTCAACATCATCGTGTTCCGTACGTACTTCCTGACGAACATTCACGAATCCGTCATCGAGGCGGCCAAGATGGACGGGGCGAGCGAATACCGGATCTTCTTCAACATCGTGCTGCGGATGTCGCTCCCGGTCGTTGCGACGGTCGGTCTGCTGTCCTCGATCACGTACTGGAACGATTGGATGCTGGCGATGCTGTTCATCGACGATCCCGGCCTGTATCCCCTTCAATACTTGCTGATGCGAATCGAAAATTCCGTGACGGCCATCCAGAGCGTGGCCGGCAGCGCCGGCGCGAGCTACGCGCAAGCGGAGCTCGACAAGCTGCCCGTGGAATCGGCGCGCATGGCGATGGTCATCGTCGCGATCGGCCCGATCGCGCTGGCGTATCCGTTCTTCCAGCGCTTCTTCATCCAAGGTCTGAACCTTGGAGCCGTCAAAGGATAACCCTGCCGATTCGATCGGCAGTTATCAAATATCATCCTATGTGGAGGTAGCTCATGGTCAACAAATCTAGGGGGACTTATTCGTTCGTTGCCGCGCTGCTCGCGCTGGCGCTCGTGCTGTCCGCTTGCGGCAATGGCAACGACAACGCTGCAGGAACGGCAGGCTCCGCTTCGACTCCGGCCGGATCGACGCAGCCCGCCTCGTCGGACGGATCCGTGCAGGAGCTGGAGCCCTACGAGATCAACTGGTATTACGTCGACGGCCCGGCGCCCGATCTGGATCTCGTGCTGGCGGAAGTCAACAAGTATTTGACGGACAAGATCAACGCCACTCTGAAAATCACGCGAATCGATTGGGGCGACGTGGAGACGAAGTTCCCGCTCGTGATGGCTTCAGGCGAGAAGATAGACCTTACGTTCACGTCGAACTGGGCGAACGATTTCCGGCCGAACGTCGCGAAGAAGGCGTTCCTCGAACTGAACGACCTGCTGGAACAGTACGGCCAGGATATCAAGAAGGTGCTGCCGCAGTCGTTCATCGACGGCGCCACGATTAACGGCAAACTGTATGCGCTTGCAACGAACAAGGAGATCGCGGAGCAGCCCGCGTATCTGATCAACAACGCGTTCGTCGAGAAGTACGGCTTCGAACTTAGCGCGATCAAGTCGTACAAGGACATCGAACCGATGCTGAAGACGATGAAGGAGAACGAGCCGGATTCGTTCGGGCTCAGCATCGGCGGGCTGACGACGACGATGGTGCCGCTGTCGTTCGATCGGATTTTGGAAGGGGTGCCGGGATCCGTCGACAAGAACGGCGACACGACCAAGATCATCAATGAATTCGAGACGGCGGAAATGCAAGACTACTTCGCGACGATGCGGAACTGGTACCAGACCGGCTACATCCGCAAGGACGCGGCGACGGTCGCCAATCCGGCCGAGGACGCGAAGACCGGGAAATGGTTCGCTCGCACGGTCAGCTATACCCCTTATGCGGAGCTGAATTTCAACAGGGATTGGAACTTGTCGCTGAGCGCCGTGCCGATCCAGCAGCCGATGATCACGACGGGATCGACGAACGGCGCGATGCTGGCCATTCCGAGAAGCTCCGAAAATCCGGAGCGGGTCATGATGTTCCTGAACCTGCTGTACACGGACAGCAAGCTGTACAATATGCTGGCCTACGGAATCGAAGGCACCCATTATGTCAAAACGGACGACAACACGGTGGAACTGGCTCCGGGCGTCGACCCGAGCAACCGGAAATACGCGTCCTCCACCTGGGAATACGGGAACATGTTCCTGCAACACCTGTTCAAGGGCGATCCGACCGACAAGTGGGCGAAATACGAAGCGTTCAACCAATCGGCGGTACCGGCCCCGACGCTCGGGTTCTCCTTCGACCCCCAGCCGGTCATGAATGAAATTACGGCCGTCAGAAACGCTTGGAACCAGTATATTCCGGCGCTCGCCGTCGGCAGCATCGATACGGACAAATACGTCCAGGAAGCGATCGACAAGATGAAGAGAGCGGGTTCGGACACCATCATCGCGGAGATGCAGAAGCAGTACGATGCATGGCTGGCAAGCAAATAAGCTCTAGATAGGCGAAGAGGCTGTCCGTTGTCGGGACAGCCTCTTCGTTTCTTCAGGTTGCCGATTCGATCGGCCGCGGACCGAATCGGGACGTGTCGATCGCGCGGAAGCCCAGCTCCAGGGCCCGTTCGGACGGCTCGGCGGCAAGCGCGAGCAGCTCCCGGTCGTCGGGGACGGGGGCGGCGAACTGCGTTGCCGAGTGGCGGTCGTAGCCCATCTCCGCCCATTCGCTCCAGTCGTATCGCTTGCTGTACACCCACCGCGCCGAATCGTCGAACGTACCCTCCCCGGCCATGACCGCGGCGGGAGAGCGGCGCACGAACAGGTTCAAATCGCTGATGAAATGCCGACGCTCCAACAGCTCCGGCGAGCCTCCGACGAACACCGCATCGTCGTCGTCCGCGTAGACGACATTATGCATGAAGGTGAGCGACAGATGGTCCTCGGAGCGGGACAGGGCGATCGTTCCTTCGCCGCCGCAAGCGAACACGTTGTTCCGGACGATATTTTCCCTGCCGTAATGCTGGTGGAAGATTTGGCTGCTCGTCCGGAAGCAAATGTTGTTTTCCACGACGACGTGAGAGCTGCCTTCGTCCAGATAGATGCCCCAGCCACCGTAGTTTTTCTTGCGGACGTCGTGGATCAGATTGCCGCGGACGACCGTGCCAGGCTGCACGCCCAGCACGTAGACGCCGCCCATGTCGCTCAACACCCCCTGGCCGATATCGTGAATCCAGTTGTGGGCGATCAGGTTGTTGGCGGAGACGTTATCGGCGTACCCCCATACCCATCCGCAGGAAATTCCCGTGTAATACAGATCGTGAACGTGATTGTGGGTCACCGTGTTGTCGTGGGCATGCATCAGAATGATGCCGACAGCGCCGTGGAAGACGCGGCCGCCGGCGGAAATCTCGTTGTCCGTGATCGTCAGCCGACCCGTTCGCAGCGCGGGGGGGCCGCCGGCTCCGCGCCCCGCCGCTTTGATGCCGCCGGCCCCCGCGTCGCGGATCGTATTGTGCGCGATCCGGATATCGCGGCAGGCTTCCCCGATATGGATGCCGTAGAAGCCGATATGCTCGATCCGGCATTGCTCCACGGAGCAGCCGCGGGCGCCAAGGAAGTTGATCGTACCCGGCACGTGAACGGCTGCCTGCGGGGTGGCCGCAAGCGGCTCCGCGCCGAAGTCGGGATGGAACGATTGAATGTCGT
>Ga0065721_10001948_pt1 | contig 49209 bp, 48 predicted proteins | sample Mesricmetagenome_FD_59108 | JGI IMG/M metagenome (GOLD analysis project Ga0065721, IMG submission 59108) | Mesophilic microbial community from rice straw/compost enrichment Sample: eDNA_1 v2 (version 2) | ecosystem: Engineered > Solid waste > Grass > Composting > Bioreactor | place: USA: Davis...
AAGCGGAGCATTTACAAACATCAGCAGAGTCAACATATTGTGGCTATGCTTAATGAGACGGCGCAGACGTTATAGCTGCTATCAGGAGCTGGAAATGCCGAACTGGCTGACGGGTACTATTGTCGAACGACACCAGTGGAACAATCGACTTTGTTCCCTTCGAATACTGTTGGACCTGCCGGAATATGAAGCAGGTCAGTTCATCAATCTCGGTTTGGAGATAAATGGCAAGGCGGTGCTGCGCCCCTACTCACTTGTTAACCCTCCTGGCAATTCACTTCAGGAAATTTTTTTTAATCGTGTAGACGACGGACTGCTTTCACCTCGCCTGTTCCAGCTCCAACCTGGCGATAAGGTCTTAAGCAGTCCCAAAGCCGGTGGTTTTTTTGTGCTTTCACAAGTTCCTGCTGCCCAACAGTTGTGGCTCTGCGCTACGGGTACCGGACTCAGTCCATTTCTTTCCATGTTACGTACGGTGGACCCCTGGGAGAGTTACGAGCAGATAATATTGATCCATGGCGTTCGGGATCAGAGCGAGATGGCGTACTGCAAAGAACTGGAGGAGATCCAGCGGCTGCATTCACAGCAATTCCATTATTTTCATTCCGTTACCCGTGAACCGGACACGCCCCACCTTAGTAGACGCATCCCCGACCTGCTGCTGAATAACGATATAGAAAATCTTTTAGACTTAACTCTGAGCGCTAACAACGCTCAAGTTATGCTGTGCGGTAACAGCGGTATGATTAACGGCTGTCTTTCCGTACTGGCGGAGCGCGGACTGAAAAGAAATCAGCGACGCGACCCAGGTCAGATCACTATTGAAATTTATCAATGAAGTAGATTAGCAGATATCTCAGCAGGCTCTGAAATACGCTCTGCAACCCTATAAAAAAAGCCGCCCCGTAAGGCGGCTTTTTGGTCAATTAGGCGAACGCTAACCCGTCTATTACTCCAAAGGTAAGAGTTCCAGTTCAACGCGACGGTTAGCCTGGCGACCAGCTTCGGTATCATTAGTCGCGATCGGATAACGAGGACCATAACCGTAAGACTGGATACGGCCTGCAGCAACTTTGCGCTCCGCCAGATAATTGCGCACGCTGTTTGCACGCTGCTCACTCAGTGTCTGGTTCAGCTGAGCACCGCCGGTGGAGTCGGTATGGCCACTGATTTTGATGGCAGTTTTGTTAAATTCAGCCAGCACCAGTGCCACGGAATCCAACACGTTATAGAAGTCAGAACGGATAACTGCGCTACCAGTAGCGAAGGTAATATTGCCCGGCATAATCAGATAAATCTTATCGCCTTCACGACGTACCTGAACCCCTGAACCTTGCAGACGCTCACGCAACGCAGCTTCCTGGCGATCCATGTAATAACCTACACCACCACCGATGGCACCACCGGCCACAGCACCGGTAAGCGCACCCTTTTTACGGTCGCTCTTGCTGGCAGACGCTGCGCCAATTACCGCACCGGCTACGGCACCAATTCCTGCCCCTTTAGCTGTGTTGCTGGTTTTTTGCTGCCCCGTGTAGGGATCAGTTGATGTACAACCAAATAAAAACAGTACGGATAACAAGGCAATTAATGGTTTCATGAAACTTCCTCTTTGTGGGACAGGTAGAAAAAATCCAGAACAGCAAGATAACAGGATTCTACAAAAATTAAATAGTGTTTCATCATAGTTTTATCGCACAATAGACCAGGTCTGAAACCGGCAGTTCAATCGATTCTCCGGCGCGAGATGAAAAGCGCTCGGTTCAGCGAAGGTTCAGCTTTAGGATGGATAGCAATATCAAGGGAATTTAATAAGCTATTTGCTGATTTATATTTAGCAGGATGAAAGCACAATGAAACCATTCCATGTCGCAGGGATTTTATTGATAGCAGCCGCTGTTTCTACAACCGGATGTAATTATTCGGTCAGCGTCAATGACAATGTCGTTTACACGCCTGAGCCTCTCTTCACTGATTATCAGATCGCCGACAACAACCTTCGTCAATGCATAGCGCAAACCATCGAAGACAGGAAAGTTACCCGTGTTCAACAATTGACTCGGCTCAATTGCAGCAGCGCAGGGATTACCAGCCTCGCTGGTCTGGAACATTTCCGCGCGTTGGAAGAACTGAATCTCGCCAGCAATAAGCTGACCACAGTTGCACCACTGGATAGACTCGGCAATCTAAAAGTACTTGTTCTGCGGGAAAATCAACTCAACTCTGCTGCGCCCCTGCTGAGCCTGTTGAAACTGACTCAGCTGGATCTGGAGCAAAACCCAGCTCTGGATTGCTCAGACGTTAATCAGCTCGCTGAAAATATGAAGGAAGTAAAAGGGGAAATATTAAAGCCGGAACAGTGTCGATAGACCCATCCAAGGTTTGAAACGACTGACCGCAAACGCTCAATCAACTACCGACCGACGAACATCAAGCCAATGGTGTTGCGCAGCTGGTGGACCACTTTCATCTTGACCGGCTCAAGATTAATAGGGCCTATCGCCTTACGAAATTTAACCATTACTTCTGTGCCAACAGGTGGATTAGGCTGGTTTTCAATCTGTACCAGTGCACCACCATCAGAGATATCCTTGGTAAACCCTACTATCGTACCGAAGCTCGGGTGGCTCATCTCTACTCTCACCGAGGCCGATGTACGTTCAAACATACGACGTTCAATCACGGTCAGGCTCCTGATTTCTGATAGTTATTGCGTCCGGCGCTAAACGATACCTGCATCCCAACAGACTTTAACAAGCATAGAACAGTTCTGCCATAGTAAAAGTGGTCCATGGTCACAATCGCTCCACGTAAAGGAGTGGCAGCTCCTTTACGTGACGCATTCCACACAGGTGTTCGAACCTTAGAAGTTCAAACCCAAGCGCTTCCCAACGAGTTCATAGGATTCCACAACGTTTCCGAGATTCTGGCGGAAGCGGTCTTTATCCAGTTTTTCGCGGGTATCTTTGTCCCACAGGCGGCAGCCATCGGGAGAGAATTCATCACCCAGGATCACCTCGCCCTTGAACAGCCCGAACTCCACCTTGAAATCCACCAGTAACATATTGCCACTGGCAAACAGTTCCTTCAGTACATCATTGATCTTGAAAGTCAGCTCTTTCATCCGCGCAACCTGCTCCGCGGTAGCCCACCCAAAGGATTGAATATGAGATTCGTTGACCATCGGGTCACCGAGCGCGTCATTCTTAAGGAAAAATTCAAAGGTAGGCGGATTCAGCTCGAGGCCTTCCTGTACGCCAAGACGACGGGTAATGGACCCTGCTGCGAGGTTGCGCACAACGCACTCCACAGGAATCATGTCCATCTTTTTAACGAGGGATTCGGTGTCAGACAGCAGCTTCTCGAAGTGGGTAGGAATACCGGCTTCCTGCAATTTACCCATAATGAAGGCATTGAACTTGTTGTTCACCATACCTTTACGATCCAACNGCTCGATACGCTTACCATCAAAGGCTGAGGTGTCGTTGCGGAATAACAGGATCAGACGATCCGGATCGTCAGTCTTGAAAACAGATTTTGCCTTACCCGCGTAAAGTTGTTCGCGTTTTTCCATTATGGTGCCTGCTGTAAATAAAAGAACTGTATCGGTTGGTAAATCAGGTCAGGTCAAAGTCAGCCAGTCAAAACCTTCATTTTGACAGGCGTAGGTCACCTGCTTGACCTGGGTTGTCACCGGCGCCAGTGTTGCCTGAGCCAGCGCCGGTGTATTGTTTTGCTGACTGATATGCGCCACTACCAGATGCTGCAATCGCTGCGTATCGATCCGCTGCAGAAAACCTGCAGCCTGCTGATTACTTAAATGTCCCCACTGCCCTCCAACACGCTGCTTGAGCGAAGGTGGATAGCTGCCGTAGGCCAGCATCGCGGGGTCGTGATTCGCCTCAAGAACCATGGCATCACAGGACTGGTAACAGGCTTCAACATGGGGCGTAATACTACCCAAATCAGTCAGTATTCCCAAGCGGAGCCCGGCAAATTCAAGAACAAATTGCGCCGGCTCACGCGCGTCATGGGGGACAGCTACCGGCCTGACCGTGAGACCATTAACTTCAAAGGGAGTATAAGCGTGAATCAGTCGCAGGTCGGGAAGTTCACCCAGGTTACGGCTGTGGAAAGTTCCGGGAGTCATGTAGACCGGGATCTGATAGCGGCGCGCCAGTGCTGCGACACCCTTGATATGATCCGAGTGCTCATGGGTAACAAGAATGGCGGCGAGCTGTTCTGGCCGGCGAGACAAACGAAGCAGACGCTGCTCGGTCTCCTTCAGGCTGAAGCCACAGTCGATGAGCAGTGCACCCGCAGCCCACTCCACCAGAGTGGAATTCCCACGACTGCCACTGCCCAGCGATGCAAAACGCATAGCCTTTCCTTTAGATGAGGTTTTTCCGCAGGATTGTCAGCATCTCCCGCGTCTTACGCGGTTCAAGCCGCTTGCCGTAGGGATCGCGCAAACGAACCAGCAGGTCACCTTCGTCACCAGTGATGATAATCAGATAACCCGGCGCATTCGGCAGGGTTTGTTCCTGCTTGCGGTTTGACATAGGGGCTTCGTCAAGCGCAGCACCCTGGGGCAGATTGGCACTCAGTTCTGCCAGCGTATAAGGACTGCTCAGCTTGATTCGATCCTCTTCAGGTTCACCAAAGATTGCTTTAACCCAGCCTGCATTACGGATACTGCTCCACTTACGACTGAACCAGCCCGGCCCTTCTGGGTCAATTTTGCTGTAATACGCGTAGAAAATACCCGTCGCGGCGTCACTTTCATACAGGGAGAAGCCTTCCTGCTTAAGAGCATAGGAAATAGTGCCCAGAGCCCGCGCGCGATCCAGTTTCAGGCGCATCACCGGCTCATTGCGGTATATCCCCAGATTCGCTTTGGTGGAGCCGCCAATGGATTGCGCCAGCAGTGAAGTACCACCTTCCGTCGTATCGCTGGCGAGGGTCGCAGCCAATTCATCCAGCAGCCACTTTTCTCTTTCAGGGTTCACTGACGCTTGGGGCCAGCTGATCGGAGACGGAGGATTGGTCCCGGTAGGAATACTGAGGTGAGTGATATGAATCTCAGTGGTCTCCGGCTGGACACCCTGATCAATCTGAATGCGATATTTATCGTAAGTACTGAGATCAGTCTTGAACTGGATCCAGTCAGTTTCAATAACGCCGCTGCTGATGTCGGAAGAAGAAACCGCTAATCCATTCACGTTCAAAAAGTGACGCACGCGGGGCCAGACCTCTCCCGGGGCTACGTTCATCAGAATCCAGGACTGTTGCCCCAGGCGCTGAATCTTTACGCTCTCCTCCAGCACATTGGCCGAGAGCGGCATGGGCCGGGGAATCTCGTTATTTTCGGGATCAGCTTCGTAGCCAAAATCCGACTCGGTAATCGGCGGAATCGGGTACAGCTCGCTCAAGGCGCGTGTATCGAGGCTTTCATCAAGTACCAGCGGAGGAATATTGTCCGCCTTCAGATAGTCGTTCTCGCGATTGCGAAATACACCATCATCACCAAAGAAAAAGCCACAACCAGACAGGGAAACACTCAACAGCGCCAGCAACACGTAAAAAGCTGGCGACTTTTTAACAGTCATTATTCTCATGAATTGTCTCTACAGCAGCCCGGCGGATTGCAGGGCAGATTTAACCTGTGGGTGATATTGCCCCGACAGACGTGTTAACGGCAGGCGAATACCGGATTGAATCAGTCCCATTTGCTCCAGAGCCCATTTGACCGGGATGGGGTTGGATTCAATAAACATCGCGGCATGCAACGGCAACAGACGATCATTGATCGCGCGGGCCTCGTCCGCCTTTCCGGCAATAGCCAGCTCACACATCTGCGCAATGGCAGCAGGTACGACATTGGCGGTGACAGAAATATCCCCTTTACCACCCAAAAGCATTAAATCCACCGCCGTTGCATCATCGCCGGAGATAATCACAAAATCTGACGGTGCCCTCTCGATCAGGAGACGGGCGCGGTCCAGGTCGCCGGTGGCTTCTTTAATTCCGATGATATTGTCAATCTGGGCAAGACGCAGAACTGTCTCCGGCTGCATATCTACGCTGGTGCGACCTGGTACGTTATAAAGGATTTGCGGAATGGCAACAGACTTGGCAATGAACTGATGATGGAGGAACAAACCTTCCTGAGTAGGCTTGTTGTAATAGGGGGTCACTAGCAGGCAGGCATCAGCACCGACATCTTTGGCGGCAGCAGTCAACTCGACAGCCTCTTCGGTAGAGTTCGCACCGGTACCGGCAATCACCGGAACCCGACCGTGAACCTGATCAACGATCTTGCGGATAACTTCCAGATGCTCTTCAACGTTCAAGGTAGCAGATTCGCCCGTCGTCCCTACTGCAACGATGGCATGGGTGCCCTGCTCCAGATGCCAATCCACCAGCTTATGCAGACCAGCCCAATCCAGTGCATTGTCAGGGGTCATGGGGGTTACCAGAGCAACCATACTGCCTTGAATCATCAGAAACTCCGTTGTGAAAGAACACGGCACCAGCGTCAGTGTTCATAAATGGGCAAAGGCGCAATGGTACTGAGAGGAGCAGCGCGAAACAAGCGCGCTGCGACGGAATCGACAGACTTACTTTTTAAAATCCAGCATACGCTGCAGGGGAATCATCGCACGTCGAGCCAGCTCAGGGTCCACGTGGATTTCATTGTCGTCACGTTCGAACACGGTTGCGAGATTATCCAGCACGTTCATGGCCATCCAGGGACAGTTGGCACAGCTGCGGCAGGTAGCCCCGCTGCCCGCTGTCGGTGCGATATGGAATACTTTGTCCGGGTTTAATTGCTGCATCTTATAAAAGATGCCCTGATCCGTCGCTACGATAAATTCCTTATTGGGCATNGTCTGGGCGGCCTTGATCAGCTGGGAGGTNGACCCGACCACATCCGCCAGCTCAACAACTGACGCAGGGGATTCCGGGTGCACCAGAACCGCGGCATCAGGATAAAGTGTTTTTAAATCAATCACTCCGCGCGCTTTGAACTCTTCGTGCACGATACAGGCACCGTCCCACAGCAGCACATCCGCTCCGGTTTTCTGCTGGACATAGCTGCCGAGGTGCTTGTCCGGCGCCCACAGAATCTTTTTGCCCTGCTTGTCCAGATGGTCGACAACATCCAGAGCAATGCTGGAAGTCACCACCCAGTCGGCACGCGCCTTCACGGCGGCGGAGGTGTTGGCATAGACCACGACAGTGCGGTCCGGATGCTGATCACAGAATGCGGAGAACTCTTCAATAGGGCAGCCCAGATCCAATGAACAGGTCGCCTCCAGAGTTGGCATCAGCACACGCTTCTCAGGGGTTAGAATCTTCGCTGTCTCACCCATGAATTTCACGCCGGCAACCACCAGCGTTGTGGCCGGATGATTCTTGCCAAAGCGCGCCATCTCCAGGGAATCCGATACACACCCACCCGTAGCCTCGGCCAGCGACTGAATCAGGGGATCTGTGTAATAGTGGGCGACCAGTACCGCATTGTTCTGCTTGAGCAGAGTGGCGATCCGGTCCCGGTATTCCGCTTCTTCTTCGGGAGTATACTGGGGAGCACTCCACGCGCGGGACAGATGCTCCTGCACGATTGCCTGAGCGGACTGAACATTGTTGGTGGCGATCATCACGGGTTTTGACATCACGGTTGCCTCAAGTGAAGGTGACGGATTTTACCGCGGGGCCGGAGCCCACTCACATCCATTTTGACAATAAATAAAAAAGGGGAAGCCATTTGGCATCCCCTTTTAATTATGGTGGGTCGTGCGCGATTCGAACGCGCGACCAATTGGTTAAAAGCCAACTGCTCTACCGACTGAGCTAACGACCCGATAAACGGTTTGTCTTACTGATTGTTACAACCTGCCTCCCTGATGCGAGGCGGCCTTAAATATGGTGGGTCGTGCGCGATTCGAACGCGCGACCAATTGGTTAAAAGCCAACTGCTCTACCGACTGAGCTAACGACCCAAAAGAGGCGCGTATATTAAAGATTTGAACAAAAAAAACAAGCGCTTTTTAGCGATTAATTGCGAAAAAATACGCTGCCAAACAATGGGTTAAAAGATGCACAACATTCACTGCCGGTCACCGGTCATTGTCGATAGCGGGTTGGATCGGCAACACCAGCCTGCGCAAAACCCGCACTGCGCAAACGACAGCTGTCACATTTGCCACAGGCTTCACCCGCTTCCGTCGCCTGATAACAGGAGACCGTAAGGCTGTAATCCACACCCAGAGCCAGCCCCTGCCTGATGATCTCTGCCTTGCTCAGGTCGATGAGCGGCGTACGGATCTTGAGGCGATTACCTTCCGCGCCAGCCCGTGTCGCGAGGTTTGCCATCACCTCATAGGCTGCTATGTATTCCGGCCGACAGTCCGGGTAACCGGAAAAATCCACGGCGTTGACACCAATAAAGATATCGTCCGCCCCAAGGACTTCGGCCCATCCCAGCGCAATAGAAAGGAATACAGTGTTGCGGGCGGGCACGTAGGTAATGGGAATGCCGGCAGCTTCTTCTTCCGGCACGGAGATGGAATCGTCGGTCAAGGCTGAGCCACCGATGCTGCGCAGATCCAGCGTGATGACCTTGTGCTCTACGCTGCCCAGAGCCTGGGCGGTACGCTCTGCGGCCAATAACTCACTGCGATGGCGCTGGCCGTAATCAAAGCTCATGGTGTAGCAGGCATACCCCTGATCGCGGGCGATGGCCAGGACCGTGGTGGAATCCAAACCTCCGGAGACAAGTACGACAGCTTTTTTCTGATTCATAGGAACCTCATGGCGTCTTCAGCTTTGCCTGTTCGGCGGCTAACAATAACGAGCGGGATGAAATCAATGACCGGGGGTGTCATTCCACAACAGCTTATGAAGCTGCAGCTGAAAGCGCACCGGTAGATTATCGGCAAGGATCCACTCCGCCAGCTGCACCGGCTCTATCTGGCCAAAACTGGGAGAAAAAAGCACCTCGCCCACCCGTTCGCGGAGACGATGTTCATCCACCTTGAATCGCGCCCATTCATAATCTTCACGACTGCAGATAACGAACTTAACCTGATCCTGGACCTGCAGCTGGGGGAGATTTTCCCACCGATTGCGATTGACCTCACCGGACCCAGGCGTCTTCAGATCCATCACCTTGATTACGCGCGGATCCACGTCATCGAGGGGCAGCGCCCCACTGGTTTCCAGTGAAACCTGGTAACCCGCGTCACATAACTTGGTGAGCAGCTGAATACAGTCCCGCTGAGCCAACGGCTCGCCGCCGGTGACGCAGACATAGCGCGGGCGATAGCTGGCGACCTTCTCCAGGATAGATTCCAGAGTCATACGCTCTCCGCCGTAGAAGGCGTACTCCGAGTCGCAGTAGCCACAGCGCAATGGACAGCCGGTCAGGCGGACAAACACTGTTGGTAAACCAACGGTGCTGGATTCGCCTTGCAGCGAGTAAAAAATCTCGGTGATTTTCAGGGTTGTATCGGTCATAAGACAATTAGCCACAACGGGCGCAGGACGACGCCGGAACCGCAGGCCCGGCTGGAGCGAAAAGATGCGCAGTTTACCCAAACCCCCTTCACTATGCGAGCGACAGGTTTGTCTGGCATTCGGCGTGCTGGTATCCTGAGTGGTCGCCTGCGAACCCGGACAGATCTGGATTAAAGCCCGGATTCCGGCAGAGGGACAGCCGCGCCGGCAACCATTTCGGCTTTAACGAGATACCCGTTCAGCATCATGAAACCGATCAAAACCAAACGCGAACTGCGCGATGAACTCAATCAGCAGATCAATGAGTATCTTGGCCACGGCGGCTCCGTAACAGAAGTTCCGCGGGGCGTCAGCGGCCGCGAAAACGCCCATGGTCCACTGGTAAGCATCTTTGATGGTCAGGGAAGTGAAGAGCGCACTCCGATACCGGAGGTGGTTGCAGCCATCGAAGCACGCCGTAAACCACAACCCCCGCTCCATAAAAGTACCCGTAAGCTGCGGCCGCGCAAGCGGGTCATCCTGGATGACTTTGGGCAGCCGCTCCGCTGGGAGTGGGTGGAAGAGTAGCTGCTAGTCCTGCTGCAGAGCCCGATTTAACAACCCGGGAAATTCCTCCCATTCCTGAAATACACAGGTCACACCAAACTCATCCAGCTCTTCCTGCGTCAGATGCGGACGATAGCACCAGACGGTTGCGCCACTGTGTACCCCGGCACTTACCCCCGGGAAACTGTCTTCCACCACCAGNCAACGCTTGATGTCCCAGCCCATCGCGGCNGCAGCGCGCTGATAAATTTCTGGGTTNGGTTTGGCAACNCCCACNGTCTCGGTATCAAAACGATGCTTCGGCGGAAAAAAGGTATCCAGACCGGTATGAGTCAGCTTAATGTCGAGTTCGCGGGCCTGGGAGTTAGTGACCAGCGCGAAGGGCAGCACCAGTGATCGCAAAACCTCTTTCACACCNGGCATGGAGGTCAATTCCTTCTCCATCAATTCGCGGAAATAGCGCCGATTATCCTGTACAAAANTCTCCGGCAGCGGACNNCCCCGATGGGCTTCAATCAACGCAACGCAGTGAGAAAAGCTCTGGCCGGTAAAGGTTTTGGCCACTTCATCCAGACTCATGGGGATATTGATATCGTGCAATGATCGATGCAGGGCTCGAGTCGCGATAACTTCCGAGTCCACCAGCACACCATCACAATCAAATAACACCGCTTCAAAAACAACAGACATACGTCAAGATCCTCAGGCAGGAAAAAATTAAAGAGGTAAAACGGGGGAGTTTTATTATTAGGAGGGATACATCAAAGGCGGGACGAGCAAATCTCGCCCCGATTTACAGCCAGTCCTTGCGCTTGAAATACCAGTAGGGTGCCAGAGCGCTCAGCACCATCAGACACAATCCCAGCTCAAAACCGTATTCCCAGTGTATATGAGGCATAAATTCGAAATTCATTCCATACAGGCTGGCAACCACTGTCGGCGGCAGGAAGATAACCGCCGCGATAGAGAAGGTTTTGATGATCTGGTTTTGTTCGATATTGATAAAACCCTGCGTTGAGTCCATCAGGAAGTTGATCTTATCGAACAGAAACGCCGTGTGAGACATCAGTGTGTCCACATCGCGCTTAATCTCACGTGCAGTTTCCTGCAATTCAAAATGCTCGCGCAGATGGCGCTGCATAAACGAAATGGAGCGCTGGGTATCCATCAGACACAAACGAATCTTACCGTTGCTGTCTTCAAGCTTTGCCAGTCGATCAATTGCCTCTTCCAGTTCAGCGTCGGCATCTTCCAGCACCATGTGACTGACTTCTTCCAGCTTGCGGTGAATATCTTCCAGTGCGTCCGCCAGATTTTCCACCTTCTGTTCGAACATGGTAATCAGGAGGTCCTGGGGCGATCTGACCTGCACCTGCCCGCGTCGGGCCCGCATACGCAGCAGGCGGAAATCCGCCAGGTCGCCGTCACGCACCGTCAGTAAACGCTTATCCTGCAAGATGAACGCAACGGTTACTGTATTGTGCCGCCCTGCTTCGCCCGGCGACAAAAACAACGAGTGAACATGAATACCGGCACTGTCCTGGAAGTATCGCGCAGAGAATTCAATCTCTTCTACATCATCTGATTCGGGTAACTCGGCGCGCAGAAATGTATTGAGGTTTTCACGCTCCTCCTCGGTCGGCTCATGGGCATCAATCCAGACAGCGTTGGCGAGCGCAACCTTGGCATCTTCTTCTTGCTGCGCTGGCACTTCGCGCAGGGTGGTACCTTGAATCTTGAACATTCTCAACATCAGTGCTGCTCCTCAAGGATGCTTACGACCATGCAAGGGCTTATAGCATATACAGATAACAGGTGACGGATTTTTTGCGATCTCCGCCAGTGCTGGCGGCTTTGCCTGGGTTTACGCGATCACCTGCAGTTAGCGTTTCTTGCGGTAAAAACTGGCCTCGCCGGGTGGTCGTGTCTTGAAACGCCGATGGACCCAGAGATACTGGTCCGGCTGCCGCCTGATGATTTCTTCAATCACGGCATTGGTACGAGTTGCGTCAGCAACATCGTCACCGCTGGGGAAGTTGTCCAACGGAGGGTAGAACTCAATTTCGTAATGTCCCTCAGCATTGCGGTAATACGACATGGGAATCACCTTGGCCTGCCCCATCTGGGCTATACGTCCGGTCCCCACTATCGTCGCGGCGTTAATACCAAAAAACGGAGCAAACACACCATGCTTCAAACCATAATCCTGATCCGGCGCATACCATACCGAATGTCCCTTACGCAGGTTTCGGATCAGCTGCCGGGTGTCATCGCGAGGAATGGCTGATTTGGCAAACCGCTCACGCGCCTGAGAAATCATGTAGGAGAGTAAGGGGTTTGGGTCGCGTCGATAGAGGACATCAAATGTAATGTGGCTGGACAGAATACGTCCCACCAGATCAAGCGTGGTTTGATGGCTTCCCATCAGGATGATCCCTTTACCCTCAGCCTGTACCGCTTCGATGTGCTCCACACCCTTAATGTTGTATCGCCCTTTGAATTGCTTATCACTGCCCCAGAAGGCGATGGAGGTTTCCACCACGCTGATGCCAACCGCGCGCATCACACCACGCACCAGTTGATTCTGCTCTTCCTTATTCAACTCGGGGAAGCACAAGGCGATGTTCACTTCAGTAATATGGCGGCGGGACCGGGCAAAGAGGTAGAACAAGCGCCCAATCCCTGCCCCCAGCGGCATACTGATGGATATCGGCAGGCTGGCCAGCAGCTTGAAAAAACCCAGACCAAGCCAGGTGAGCCAGTAGCGCGGGCCATAAAACGAAACATGGAACTGGGGATCGGTTTTTCTATCCACGAATATTGGTAACTCCAAAACCGTAAATTCGGGCAGGCATAATGCCTGCAAAAAAGATTGTCGATTATACCAAGCTTGCGCCGTTTATAAACGAACCTCGTTTGAGCTGCTCCTGCGGGCTTTCTCAGAGACGGATATCTGTTAAGGTAGGCGCCACCCGTTTTACCCACGAGCGCCTTACCATGAAGATAAAAGAGCTGTCTGCCAATATCGATCAGAAACTCAACGAATTGGAGCAGCAACTGGACAATCTGCACGCAGAACGCACCAAAACCAGCGATCCCGAGCAACAACAGAAGCTGACCGCTGACATCACCGCGCTGAATAAGATCAAACTCAAGCTGCTTAAATCCAAAGACATTGCCTGGCGCGCGCATCAGTTGTTAAGCGACCAGGAAAACCAGCGCAGCATTGATCGCCAACGCCTATGGGCACTGGCTTTCCTGACTTTCAGTGCCCTGGGAGCGATAACATTAATCGGAATTTATTTCTGGAGCGGATGGGTCTGAACGAACAACCAGACAGAACCCGAGGTTTCAGCCGGGATATTCACCGAAAGTGAATACTCCGGCTTCAGATATTAATCATGCGGTCAGCTGGCTACTGCCGCATCAATGACAGGCTTCAACTCACCCTTTTCATGCATCTCGGTGATGATATCGCACCCACCGATCAACTCTCCTTTTACCCACAGCTGCGGAAAGGTTGGCCAGTTGGCGAACTTCGGCAATTCAGTGCGGATTTCCGGATTGGAGAGCACGTCAACATACGCAAAACGCTGACCGCAGGCCATCAGCGCCTGTGATGCACGCATGGAAAAACCACACTGGGGCGCATTGGGTGAACCCTTCATGTAAAGGATTACCGGGTTTTCGTTGATTTGCTGCTTGATGGTTTCTAAAACATCCATAACCGTGGTTGACCTCTGTTTGCGGTGAGCGCGACGGGCGCGACCTGGGTGAAATAGTGGGGATTAACTGGCAGAAAGCAAGCCGGATCGTGGCGACATTCTACCCCAGCACGCCTGCTAAACCCAATCTACAGCTATCAGTCAGAGCTTATTTTGTGCGGGATGAGCTTTTTTGAGGGTTTGGATCAGATTTAAAGCGAGTTCCCGCCCTTCCGGGGACAGGGAGCAGAAATGGCGCGTCAGCTGATTGACCTGTTTCTCCAGCTCAGCCGCCCGCTTCTTGTCAGTGGTATAGCGGTCTCCCGGTTCTTTGACAGCACCCGCCTGATTTTCTGCTTCCGCATAAATAGCCGAGACGGTCAAACCCAGAGCGCGCGCAATCTCCTCCAGTAAATCCAGTGACGGACGCTGTTCATCCCGCTCGATGCGGGACAGATTGCCGGCATCGGTGCCTGCCACAAATGACACAGCCTCAAGGGTTTTTCCCTGAGCGTTGCGATGTTGCCTGAGTATTTTGCCTATTTTCATTGCGCCATTTTCTGCGCCGTGCGCAAACCTAACAAAGCGAAATACGCAAAAACTGCTTGCAAATATTGCGCTGCAGACAAACAATTGCCGGATATGGCCAAGAAGGCGCTATGCAATTCAGCATTTTCACTCCCAGGTAAAACGGGGGCGACGGGCTACTGATGTGCCTGCGTGACTTGAGCCATCTTCTATAAATATAAGCCCATTATGCGGTATTTCGCGCCATTTTATCTACCGGATCAAGGAGCGGTTGATGTCCGAGAAGTTAACCAGCAGTTCGCCTGCCTCACCCGATACTCTGACCCACACCCTGCTGATGATTGACCAGAACGGCCATGTCACTGACATATGTGTGTTGCAGGGGGATTTTTACGGCTTCGCACCCGCCGAAGTCTTTGGCCGGAAAATCACTGAGTTCCTGCACGATGGAATACCGGAACCGGTGATCAACAGCTGTAAACAACAATTCTCGTCAGGTTATGCCTGGCGCGGTGTAATGCAGTGTCGAACCAAAGACAATGGCCATTGCTGGAGCGATGTGTATCTCAGTCCGAAGTGGAAGGCTGGCTTACTGCATGGTGCCTGGGTGGTTCTTTCAACCTGCGAGCCATCCGTCCTGAATCGCGCCCAACAGATCTACCACCGCATGAGCAGCCACGCCTGCTGGCAGCAACGACGTAGATGGCAGATCACCGGTGGACTGACGGGCCTTGCTCTCGCAGCCTTACTGTTACTGATGGGAGCGGCATCCGATCTTGCACTGACAGCTCTTCTGGGAATCTGCCTCACGCTGACAGCCCTGGTGTTGGGGCGCTTCTCGCTGGATGGTGCGAGCATCAGTTCTCCCACCATCCGTGGGGGCAGTGATGTTGATGCTGATCTGCTGATGTGCCACATCTATACCGGGGGTTCAAATGCTGCTTGCAGAGCAGCCCATCAGCTGGCTTTGCGCGAGCTGGAAAATTTCTCGCTGAGCGCCTGGATGAATCATCGCTGCAGGCTTCTTGAAAACACAGCCCATCATCAACAATCCCGCATCGCCTATCTGGAGACAGCCAGCCACCAGCAGCAACGTCAGACTCAGCTGATCCGGCAATCCCTGCGCAGCATGCTCGATGATCAACATAGGGCCACCTGCGCCGCTACCCGCAGCCTGCAGCTGATTCAGGAGTCACGACAGGACGCGATGCAGGCCCGTGCCGTATTTCATCAGGTCGGACAGGTACATCATCAGCACCTTGGACGCCTGCACCGCATCTACCATCACCTCAAGACGCTGATCAGCCACCATCATCAGGTGATCGGATTGATCGATACACTCAGCGAAACCACCGAGGAAATGCACTTTGTGGCTAACCGCCATCCAGGCTCAGACGAGGAGGGTTCCACGCTCCTCGCCACCCAGACCATTCACCAATTGGCCAGATCAGCCAGCTTGTCGTTGCAGGAACTGCACAGCACCACCCGGCAGTGGAGCGTTACAGTCAGAAGCTTCATGCAGGATATCGAAGCAGGCATACAGGAAGCGCAGCAGCTTTTTTCGTTCGTATGTAATGGGGATTCCGTACAACAATCGGTCATCAATCTGATGGATCGGCTGGCCGCTCTGACCACAGATATTGAAGGAGCCCTGCATCAGCAGTCCATTGCCCGGGCAGCGGTGGTACGACATACCGAAATACTGGAAGAACATATTTCCCATGTCGCGCGTACCAGCCGTGACATCGGGGCAGGTATTGAGCGTGCCCGAGAACAGCTGGACTGTTTACGACGGGAACCCGTCAACCATTGATCCTGCCCCGCGATTGAGTGCACACTGCACAGATCAACCGCAGCAGAATCGAACCCGGCATGTTTAAACTTCGCACCCAGTTTTTTATTGCACTACTGACCACCAGCGCGGTGTTGACCGGAGCGCTTTATGCGTTCTTCAGTTTCAGTTTTGAGCGCGGCTTCTGGCATTACATTGAGCAGAAGGAAATTGCACGCGCTGCGCCGCTGATCGAGAAACTGGAGGAGCACTACGAGGAACACGGCAATTGGGATTTATTTAAAGATAATCCGGAGGCTTGGCCGGAGTATCTTTCCAGCTTCATGCTGGACAATTTTCGCGCGCGGCGCCTGGGGCCAGCCCCTGATCANGANCGGNCTGTGCCGGTCAATGTCAGTCGACGGGTTAACGCGCTGNTTCGGGCAGTTGTACTGCTCGACAGCGACCAGAATATTGTCGCCGGCGATCCACGCATGCGACGGGAAATCTACCGTCACAAACTGCAGGTGGGTTCCCGCACTGTCGGTTATCTCGGTATGCCATTGAATCCGGCCCTGCGGGATCTGCATGATGCAGAATTTGCCGGGGATCAGACCACCAATCTGGCACTGATCGCCGTTGCCGCATTTTTGTTTGCGCTGCTGTCCGCCCTGCCCTTGTCGCATTTCCTTACCAAGAGAATTCACACACTGGTGCAGCACATCAAACGGCTGAGCCAGGGTCACTACGACAACAAGATTCACCTCAAAGGGAAGGATGAACTTACCACGCTGGCAGAGCACCTCAACGACCTGGGCCACTCCCTGCAACAGAGCGAACAGGCGCGGCGACGGTGGGTGGCTGACATCTCCCACGAGCTGCGCACGCCGCTCGCTGTGCTTCAGGCCGACATCGAAGCATTGGAGGATGGTGTGCGCCCCCTCGATCAGCAAGCACTGGGACGCCTGCAGCAACAGACGCGTCGCCTGACCAATCTGGTGAATGATCTTTATGATCTTTCGCTGACAGATATTGGGGCATTGACCTACCGTAAACAATCCTGTGACCTGCTGGAATTGCTGCAGGAACTGATCGTGATGATGCAACCGCGTTTTGAAAACGCCGGGCTGGAATTTACCGCGCAGCTGCCCTCCGTAGATGCCCCCGTCTTTGGTGATCCACAGCGCCTGCACCAGCTGTTCCTGAATCTGTTGCAGAATAGTCTGAACTACACACATGCACCGGGTCAGGTCAGAATGCAGATGCAGCGAGAGGCAGAGCATCTCATCATCACCATTGAAGACACTGCTCCCGGTGTAGACCCATCACTTCATGAAAAGCTTTTTGAACGGTTGTACCGGGCAGAATCTTCCCGCAACCGCGCTACCGGCGGCGCAGGACTGGGGCTGACACTGTGCCGGAACATCGTTGAAGCACACGAGGGAGATATCCATATCACCAACAGCCAACTGGGTGGTTTAACCGTCACCGTTACCTTGCCAATGACGCGAGCCTGAGTTTTATGATGCGCATTTTAATTGTGGAAGATGAACAGGAACTGGGAGAAATCGTGCAGGATTATCTCCGTGCCCAGGATTTTGATACGGTCCTTGTCAGCGACGGCCAGATCGCCCTGGACCGGATACTTCAGGAACATTGGGACCTGGTTCTGCTCGACCTGATGCTGCCGGGACTCGACGGGTTGAGCGTCTGTAAAGAGGTACGGCGCGTATCACAGGTTCCCATCATCATGATGACCGCAAAGGTTGAGGAGATCGATCGTCTCCTTGGTCTGGAGCTGGGGGCCGATGATTACATCTGCAAGCCCTACAGCCCCCGTGAGCTGGTAGCCCGGGTAAAAGCCGTTCTGCGACGCGTGCAGCCAATCACGGCGGATACCCATTTTCATCTTGATCAGTCAACGCTTTCCGTGCGCTTCCGCGATCAGCAGGTTGAAGTGACTGCAGTAGAGTATCGCTTACTGGAGACACTGATGGCCAACAAAGAGCGAGTAGTCTCACGAGAGCAGTTGATGAAACATGCCTATAACGATCATCGCGTCGTCAATGATCGCACTATGGATTCTCACATCACCAAACTGCGAAAAAAATTATTGCAGCTGACAGAGGAAGAGATCATTCACTCGGTTTACGGCGTAGGTTATAAGATTCAGATTCCCCGGGCAGACACGCCTGCATCAGGGGCCTGATTTTTTCTGCTGTTTTTTCTCGGCGGGATTTAGAATTTGAAATGCACGCGCACCTGCGCTGCGATGGAATCACTGATATCTACGTTCTGCACTGGGTGCTGAATGTAATAAACGCTGGTTTGCGCATTGAGGCGATTCATCAGATTGCCGAAATAGCTCAATTCCCAGGCCATCTCAGCTCGCTTCCCACGTCAGGGTAAACCTGCTGGATGGAGGTTGGTACGGGCATGAGCTACGCCCAGTCCAATACCATCCCCGTCACGCCAGCGGTTATTCAGGGTAATACCAGTACCTATGTATTCGTGACTCGGCAGTGAGTTGTATTCGGTATGACTAACCTGAAGAAAAACGGCTACATTATCGTTTAGATGTTTTTCTGCGAAGCTATAGATCACATCGTTATATTGGCCGGGATAAGCCACCTCAACGATGGATAATGCGTAGCGCGATCCGACTTCCACAGAAGGTTGAGTACGCCCAACCCAGCGCCACTCGGTATCAATATCCGGAGAAGGAAGACCGTTAGGCGAGGAATCAACACGCAGCATTTCATCAAAAAAAGCGGCGTTTTCAGACAGGCTTTCGTTCCATTGCGATATATCTTCCGCATAGGAAAAGGCAGCAAGACTACTGATAAAAACCGCAGCGATTTTTTTCATCCCGTCACCTGTCGATCAACAGATTGAAGCCCCAAGGTGGATCACGCACAGAAACGTCTTAAAGTATAGTTAAGTTTATCTCAGCTTTTGGTGGGGTCTACAGTAATTTAGGCGATAAGTGGGGCAGCTAACATAGACCTTTTCACATAAGTGAAAAATTCCGCCGACATCAGGCTGGCGGAATGTTTTGTAAACGCTTCTTGGTCAGTGCGGTGGCCACATGTTCAAGCGGATTGTCGGGCCAGGGATGACGTGGATAACGCCCACGCATTTCCTTCTTCACCTCGGGATAAGCCTGCTGCCAGAACGAAGCCAGATCTGTCGTGATCGCCAGCGGGCTGCCATTCGGCGATAACAAATGAATCCGCAGAGGAATACGCCCCTCTGCCAGTCGCATTTCGCGGCACCCAAAAAACTCCTGCAGTTTGGCTGAAATTTCCGGTGTGGCATCAGCAGCATAAGTGAGATTCACATGGCGCCCACTGGGCAGTTGAATGGATTCTGGAAGAATTTCCTGAATTTTCTGACAGTTGTCATAACCCAGATAAAACTCAAGGCCAGCCCGCCAGGGCAGATTTTCCAGCTTGGTCTGGGCTGTTAGAAAAGGCTGGAGCCAGTTGTGCAATTGATTAATAAGACTGGCATCGTCAAGTGGCGGAAGTGTCAGAAGTGCGTAGCGCTCAATCAATCGTGCACTCTGCAGCAATCGTTCAGCCGCCGCCGGCCATGGAAATGCATTCAATCCTTTCTCAGCAATGATGGCCCGCACATGCTGAAGCAACGCATCTGCAATGTCGGCATCGGGAATCCGTTGAGTCTCTTCAGCAACCATGACGCCGCCCATCTTCCACTGCAACTGACGCTGCCATTGATTCTGTTTAAAGACCAGCTGACTTTCCTGCTGGCTGAGCTGACGTTGTTGCTCAGGATTTAGTACCAGTTGCAGTCCCACACCGGCGTGGCCTTTCGCGAGAGGCTGGATTATCGGAAAGACAGCCCAAGGAGAATCCATTGGATGTAACGGCGCAATACTGATACCGGAATTCAAACGATAGCGGCCGGAGTCCTGACGAAAACCGATGCGATCATTGAAAGCAACAGCAAGTTTCTGTAACGGTAATTCTGTTGGTGATAAGCGCGTACCCAGCACGCCGAGCCAGCGTTTTTTCTGCAGACGCCAGTGAGATTGCCGCTGCAGCGCCTGCGCAGCTTCTGCAAGCCAGGTCGATACATCTGCGGTCGGACTCAGTTCAAAATGCAACGCAAGGGCAAGCAGCATCACAGCCTCGGGCAATATGCCATCAGCCACCGCTGATTGCAGAAGCACAGCAACACGCGGATGTGTTCCCAGCTCAGCAACCTGTTCGCCGGCGGAGGTTATCCGACCTGCTGCATCAAGTAATTGCCACATCTGTAACTGCTGCTGTGCCTGATGCATTCCCAGATGGCCGGGTGGCTCGAGCCAATGCAGCTGATCGGCATTACTACCCCAGTGCGCGAGCCGTAACGCCAGAGGGAGATAATCGGTGGTGCGGATCTCCGGCAAGTCTGCCGGGACCAGCGGCTGGTCCTGCGACCACAATCGGATGCAATGCCCAGCCTGCACTCGCCCCGCCCTGCCCCGTCGCTGATCAGCACTGGCCTGACTGATGCGAGCATCGCGCAGGCGGGTTATCCCCGTACGCTGCTCGAATTCGGCCCGCCGCACCAGGCCAGAATCAATGACCAGCGTCACGTCAGCGATGGTGANCGATGTTTCGGCAATATTGGTCGCAAGAATTAAAACGCGCCCCCTGATCGGGGTCTAGCGCTTTCAGTTGTTCCTGTGGCGTTATGCGGCTGTGCAGACGCATGATTTTTTGAGCGGGANAGCGCTGCTGTACCAGCTGTGCGCAGGCTTCGATATCACGCCAGCCCGGAAGAAAAACCAAGGTAGTCTGCTGCTGCCAGCCGGCGGCTTCCTGTAAAGCACGCAGTACATGCTCATCAAGCTTTTCCGTCTGTCCGTATGCATTTTTTCGCGGTGGCAGATAAGCCGTCGATACCAGGAAGCAACGGCCAGGGGCAAACAATCGCTGGGTAATCTGACGCTGCAATCCAGGGTCCGGGGTTGCGCTCATTAAAACCAGCTGCAGATCATCCCGCAGAATCTGCACCTCCTGCAGCAGTGCCCAAGCGAGATCCTGGTTTACTGCCCGCTCGTGAATTTCATCCAACATCACCACTGCCACACCATCCAGCAGAGGGTCGCGCAAAAGATGCTGCAGCAGGATGCCGGGCGTCATCAATAACAAACGCGTGCCGGTGCCGCTGCAATTATCGTAGGGCACCTGGTAACCCACGGTTTCGCCCGGCTGCTCGCCAAGAAAGTGAGCCAGTCGTCTCGCCAACGCCTGAGCCGCCAGCACTCGCGGCTGAACAAGCCACACCACCTGACTTTCAGGTATCGATTCCAACGCCCACAGCGGTGCGAGCGTGGATTTGCCCGCGCCGGGTTCGGCCTCCAGCAGCAACCTGCCCGCTTCAAGCGCTTTCAGAAAAGCGTCACGGTATGAACTCAGGGGTAACTCAGGCAGCACAGGCACACCTCATATTGTTCTTCTCACACCACATAAATAAATCGTCTGTCGCCTTTTTTGGTTAGAAATTCTTATTCTACCTGTCCCGTCCAATTGAGGAATATTCTCGCTTTATAATGAGTCTAGTTTGTACGATCCGTTTATTTCTGTACTCAGATCGCCGTTGTCCGAAGTCGCATAATAACCATGATCCCCAGAGGAGGATTTATGAAGCGCTTTTACTACATCAGCGATGATCTTGATGATCTTGCACAGGTTGAACGGGAACTTGAAGCTGCAGGTATCGTGAAGCCGCAGGTGCATGTCTTCAGTCACGACGACGCCGGCACCGAGCAGCGCCACCTGCACACTGTACAGGAGTTTATGAAACGCGACGTGGTACATACTGCGCTATGGGGAGCGGTCATTGGATTTGTCGCTGCGGCGCTCATCCTGATAGCAGCCCACTTTTCCGGCATCGCTGAACGCGTTCACTGGGCTCCATTTCTTCTGCTCGCATTGATTGTCTGGGGATTCTGTACATGGGAAGCCGGACTTTTCGGCATGCATGTCCCCCACCACGAGCTGCGGCATTTTGAAGCAGCATTAAAAGAAGGGAAACATATATTGTTTGTCGATGTAGAGAAGGAACAAGTCGGTTTACTTTCAAATATCCAAGCGCGTCACTCCCACCTGAAACCTGCCGGCCAAGGCACATCTACTCCAAGTTGGGCAATCCTCTGGCAAAAGAAATGGCAAGACTTTATCCAAGCCATGCCATAACCACCCCCAGCGGCCGCTGCCCTGCAGCGGCCCACCTCACACAAGCTTCTGCCGTTATTCAGATGTGAAAAGCATCACATTTCTCACCAGATAAGACTTATCCTTGCCGCCATCTTGGCAGACAATGCAGACTCTCTCATCGGTCAGCCTAATTGGTAGCCTGACCGAGCGTTCTTATTCCGAGGCGTTTCAGCGTGGTGATAAGGTGAGCAATTCACGTGTTTTAAATATTCTGGTGTTATCACTCTCTATAATGGCTAGTGAGGTGTTTGGCATGAGCTTAACAGACGCAGGCAAGGTATGTTTGTTTTCCGGTATTTCCGGTGTGATCACCTTGGATGGCAAGCCAGTCGCCAATGCGCGGGTTGTGCGCAAGGCAGATCGGGACGGCGAAAAACAGGATGAGACCACCACCGACGAGCAGGGGCATTTTTCCCTTCCCCCGATGTTTGAACGAACTATCGCTAAATATCTCCCCCAGGAATTTGCCGCTTCTCAGGACATCACCGTGTTTCACGGTGATCAATCCTATTCGATCTGGCGCGGTGTGAAACGCAAACCCGAAGAGAATACCGAATCGCGTGGCAAGCCTCTGGTGGTCGCCTGTGAATTACATGCTGAAGAGAAGGTGATCAAAGTTAATAACTCGCCCATCATCAGCTTATGCACATGGGATGTTGAGCCGGATCCAATCGAAAAGGTATTTTGACATGGCCGAACTCACAGCTTTCCAGGCAGCAAGATTAGCGGATGATGTTTACTCTCTGACCCGACTTCCCACCTTGAAAGATGCCGTCACTTATTTGAATGGAGAATACGGAGAGGTATTCAATTTTTCAGAGCAGAGTTTATTAAAAGCGAAAACAGGAGGTCCCTGGTTCATCAAATGCCGCACGGCTTTTGGCTTCACATTACTAGGACAAGGTTCCTTAAAAGGCCACGCATTTTTTCTCTTTCGCGGAACCCAATATTTAGCAGACTGGCTTACCAATCTCAACATCAGCGTTTCCCGCTCGTCATCCGGACAACCGGTTCACGACGGCTTCAAAAGCGCTTTCTTCACCATGGAACCAAAACTTAAAGAGTTCATGGCGATTGTTGCTAAAAATAATATCTCTCACATTCATTGCATTGGTCACAGCCTCGGCGGTGCGCTGGCAACGCTTTGCGGTGACTGGATCAAGAGTGGCTATAAGATCAAGCCTTATATTTATACCTTTGGCAGCCCACGGGTTGGGCTATATGGTTTTGCGGACTTCTGTACAAGTAGCATTGGTGCTGAGCGCATATTCCGGGCCTACCACAAAACCGATATCGTTCCCTGTATTCCAATCTGGCCTTTTATTCATACACCAAACTCAGGCCAGGATTATTTCCTTCCATCGCCCGGCATCGTGCCCATGGCTGAATACCACGGAATGAATCACTATATTGATTCTGTCAGAAACAAATCCTGGCCTGCCCTCGCCGCACTGGAGTCAGAAAGAAAAAGTGATGACGGGATTGTTCGCTGGCTTAAATCCACATCTCCCATCGGATTGACTATTACGGCATTGGAGTGGTTAAACCAGGCGCTCGTGTATGTATTAAAGAAATGCCTGAAGGGTGTTGCCTGGGCAATCTCGGGGGCTTTCGGCACCTCGTTTACTCTGATGGACCAACTGGCTTATGTGTTGAAGAAAGGCATCGATATTTCAGAAAATGTTTCTTCACTGGTACTGAACCTGATCAAGAAGATGATGGAAATCCTGGGGATGAAAAAGGTGCTCAAGGCGGCGGAGCTGACCCGGGAATTTATCCGCTCCATCTTCCTGAAGCTGCAACAGAAGGTGAATGATTTTACCCAGGCCGCATTGAGCAAGGTTTTGGTGAAGGGGCGCGCTGTCTAGCATCCCGATGACGCCTGCCAATTTATTTTATTACAGCCTGCTGGTGTTTATCGGTATCTTCAGTGCAATGCTATTATGCTTTGCCGGCACCAAAGCATCGCAGAAACGACTGAATAGCCCACACCATTCTCTGGAGATAAAATCATCGCCCGTGTTTTATTTTATGCGCGGTGCCAGTTTTATCGCGGCGTTCAGCATTATCGGTATGGGTGCCAGCGGCATTTGGTATGCGGTCAGATGGATTGCACCGTTGTTTACGTTTCATTTCACGCCCGGCAGACTCGCCATAGTGAGTATTGTGATCGGCGTATTTCCACTGGCTGTGGGGTTGCTGGCGTCACTCATTGCCAGGCTGCTCGGTTGTCAGCTCAATGAGGGTGGTGTCAGCGAATGTAAAGTGTGGGGCCGCAATATCGGTCCACTGCTGTATGCCATGTTTGTGTTTACCTGGATGACGATGTTCACCATGGGGTTTGCTGTGTTTGGTATCATCGGCAGTGTGATCTGGGCCTTTATGCAATAAGCGCCCAGCTTGCTACCGTCATCCCGTTGTTTTTTTAAAATCGATATGCCACCTCAACACCTGCACTAAGATTACGCCCCGGTGCTGGCTCGAATGCGCGGCCATTGCTTTGGTTGACAATCACCGAGCCGACATATTTTTTGTCGGTGATATTTGCCAGTTTTATCCATGCACCTAGGTCCCAGTTGCCGCGGGGCAGATAGCTGCTCAAGGCAATATCCGCTGTGGTCGAGGCTGGTGCGAATACCTGGTTGTCATCCCCTGTCGCTACCCGGCCGCGATGCTGCGCTGCCACTGCCAGTACCAGACGTTCGTCCAGCAGGGGCTGCCAGCGCATCTGGACATAGTGATTTTCTTTGGCGATACCCGGCAAGGTGTTGCCCTGAAATTCTCCCCCGCTGTATTCAGCATTCAGGTAGTTAGCATTAATCCGCAGCGACCAGGTCTCGGTCAGCGGAAGACTGGCCGCCAGTTCGACACCATGACGCTCGGTTTCCGCAGCGTTGCGATAGGTGGTACGGCCGCTCAGTGACTGATCAACCACGATTTCATTCTTGCTGTCGATATTGAACAATGTAAGGTCCAGGAACAGGCGCTCGGCTGTCTGGTATTTGATCCCGAGTTCCTGCTGGCGATTGTCGGTTGCATCAAGATCCGTATTTAATCCCGTTGAATCGTTACGGTAGGCAGCTTCCGTGAGTGTCGGTGTTTCGAAGCCACGGCCCGCGCTGCCGTAGAGGGTCCATTGCTCGTTAATGAGAAAATTAATTCCAAATGCCGATGACCATTCATCAAAGTCTTTCTTGCCGCTGTCATCGGGATTACCCTGCACCACAAAGTAATCATCCACATCAAACTTCACGGCACTGTGGCGCACGCCGCCGAATATCTGCCAGCGTGTCGCAGGCTGCCATTGCAGCAGGCTGTAAACATCACTGCTGGTTGCCGTACCCAGTTCGTTACGACGCAGGTCACCGGCTATTCCGAACTGGTTGACGTAACCGCGCCGCCGATCTTCCATCTGCGCGATCTCGCCCCCCACAGTAAAGGTGGCAGGCTGGCTCAGGAGGTGGAAGTCGTGGCTGTAATTCCCGTTGGCGCCAATGAAGTCGCGCTGCAGGTCCACGACCCCGCCGGCACTGGTGATGGCATCACCGGTAAATCCAAGGTACTGAATAACCTCCCGACTTCCCTGCCACAGGGCCAGTTGCCAGCGATCCGCTCCCTGCTGCTGACGCAGTGTCAGCGATACCTGACGATGAGTGATTTCCTTGCGGGTATTGAAGCGCTCTGCCAGCGGATTCAGTTGATACGGGTCCTCCCGCCACTGTTCTTCCGTCAGACCCAGGGGGTCCTGCAGCAGGGGATCACGGCTGGTATCCAGGCGCAGCACCGCCTCCACTCCCCCCGCGGTGGTGTAGTACACCTGTGCCGCAGCATGGCGACGCTCTGCACTGGCATGGGGGCGATCACCATCGGTTTTCATATTCGCCACCTGTAGCCCCGCGCCCCAGTTTCCCTCGCGCCATTGACCAGCCACAACCTGGCGGTTGAGATTGTCCTCGCCCGCTGCCAGACGAACTGCCGCCCGATTAGCCTCCGGGGTGCGGGTCTGCAGACCGATAACACCCCCGGCACCATTGCCAAACAATCCAGCAATCGGACCGCGCAATACCTCCGCTGCTGCGACCTCATCCAGAAGGACGCTCGACATCTGTCCCTGTCCATCCGGTGTGGAGAGTGGAACGCCATCCAGGGACAGATCAATACCGCGCACACCGAACGCCGAGCGCGCGCCGAATCCACGTAATGTGATGCGCGTATCCTGCGCATAATTGGAGCGACTGTCGGCCTGCACACCGGGTAAGCCCTGGAGAATTTCGGCGCTGTCGATACGCAGTCCCGGCAACTGATCGCGGGTTTCAATTTCGATGGTGGTGGATGTCAGCGGCAGGTTCGCGGCCCCGGTGACGACGATAGTTTCCAGAGTTCGAGAATCGGCCCAGAGGCTGGTGGAAGTAATCAACATTAAGCCAGGTATCACCTGTGCAAATTTAAGAATGCGCATACCCTGTCCTGATAATTAAAATGCCCCGTAGGCAGACAAAAAATGTGCAACTACAAACTGTACCAGTGCCAGATGGTCTCATGACCCTGCGTGCCGGATGCCGATGTTTGCAAACTTTTACCTGAAGATTCCGGGTTATAACCGGGTTCGCTGCGGGGATCTGTGCGCGAGGGAACGGCGTTCATCGTTCATCCCGCACGCGCAGGAAGCTGGCAAAGCGGGGCAAGCCTGTATTGGTTGTACCAAAGTACTTGTAGGTGATGATGGTGCCGATGGCTGGCGGGTCCGCGCGCTGCGCATCACTGAAGCCAGTTCCGATCTTGAAGCGGCGAGCCTGCTGCGTATCCGCATCGCGAATTTCAACCAGCAGTGAACCCATCATGCCTTGGTACTTGCCCTTGCCGGGAAGGTGGGCAACAACCACCGCTTCAGCATCCTCATAGGTCTTCAGCTTCAGCAGATCCCCGGAGCGCCCGGCGCGATATAAAGCAGCGCCCCGGTGCAGCATCAGTCCTTCACCGCCCTGCGCAACCACTGTTTCCAACTCGCGCATCAGAGCATCCTGACCTTTCACTTTATATTGCTCGACGGGCTGAAGATGNGGGATGTCNCNGACAGCTANCAAGGCATTCAAGCGGAGGAGGCGCTCATCGAATGTCAGATCCGGCAGCGGCAGGTCAAACACCATATAACGAACCTTGCGCCACTGGGTATCATCGGGNTTCAATTGACGGACGATGCCGGAGAGTTCTTCAAAGGTGCCTCGTCCCATCCAGAGCTCCCCATCGAGCGGGACATCCGGAAACCCAGCTGTGAACCACGCAGGCGCGGCGAACCGGTTACCCTGACGGGATATAAGGTGCCGCCCGTCCCAATAGGCACGAACACCATCAAGCTTCTCGCTGACCCAGTAATGCTCCAGGTCAACCGGCTGGTGATAAACCTTGGCGAGCAGCAGGGAAGGAGGAGAGACATCAGCAGCGGGAACGGCAGCCGATAACAGGAGCCACAGCAGGCCGACAAAGACGAAGCGGTAATAATGATGAGTGAGTAATGACATGAGTTCTTCCTTGGTAATACTTGCAGAGGAAACCAGCGACCCAAGGTCCTTTGAGCCGCGCCCGGCAGTCTAAAACCTGGCTGGAAAAATGTCATCCGTGCACCGTCCTGGGGCGATTTGCCAAGCCGATCATTTGCTTATACTATTGCCGCCTTAGTCTTTCCCGCAGGCAGCCCCAGATGCTGCCTGTTTTGTTTTGGACTCTCTGGTTTATATCCCATTTCACCTGTTCAAAGCCTGTTCCCTGCAACGGGCTTTCGGCGGTGGTGTTTTGATACTTTTTGGAGATTGTGATGACAACGCTGATGAGCACATACGGCACCAGAACCCTGACCCTGACCAAGGGCGCAGGCAGCCGAGTGTGGGACAACCAGGGGAAATCCTATCTGGATGCGATCAGCGGTATTGCAGTCTGCGGCCTGGGTTATTCCCATCCGGCAGTCACCGCCGCCATCAGCGAGCAGGCAGCGCAGCTGCTGCATGTCTCCAATCTCTACAACATTCCTCAGCAGCAACGGCTGGCGGATCTGCTGATTGAGCAGTCCGGTATGGACAAAGCGTTTTTCTCTAATTCTGGAGCTGAAGCAAACGAAGCGGCGATCAAGATTGCGCGCAAGTATGGCAATGACAAAGGCGTTAAGAATCCTGCCATCATCGTCATGTCCAACAGCTTCCACGGCCGGACGCTGGCGACCCTGAGCGCCACGGGTAACACCAAGGTCCAGATAGGTTTTGAGCCGCTGGTTGAAGGCTTTATCCGCGTGCCCTTCAACGACGTGGCCGCAGTCAGAGCCGCTGCCGCCGAGCACGACAATATCGTTGCCATCCTGGTTGAACCGGTACAGGGTGAGGGTGGAGTCCGGGTGCCTGCAGCAGATTATCTCAATCATCTGCGGACTATCTGTGATGAACAGAACTGGTTGCTGATGCTGGATGAAATTCAAACCGGCAATGGCCGCACCGGAACCTATTTTGCGTACCAGCACAATGGCATCCTCCCCGACGTTGTCACCACTGCCAAAGGTCTGGGCAATGGCGTGCCTATCGGCGCCTGTCTCGCTCGGGGTATTGCGGCCGATGTACTGCAACCGGGTAACCATGGCACCACCTTTGGCGGTAACCCGCTGGCCTGCAGTGCTGGTATCGCGGTGATTGAAACGATTAAAACCGAAAATCTGATTGCCCGGGTCAAGCAGCTGGGCGAGAAACTCTTAGCTGACTTTAAAGCGGCTCTGGCTGGCAACGCCAAGGTGACCGACATCCGTGGCCTGGGCCTGATGATCGGGATTGAATTAAATGCACCCTGCGCTGAGCTGGTGGAGAAAGGCCGCGCCAAAGGGCTTCTGATTAACGTAACTTCCGTCAATACGATTCGTCTACTGCCAACGTTTATCCTGACCGATGCAGAGGCAGAGGAGCTGGTCACGAAGGTGGTCGAATTGGTGATGGAGTTTTAACCAGGTGCGGGAGTTCTTCATCCCGCACTGTAATGAAAGAGCGCGAGCAGTCCTTTTTTCGCGCTCCGTAGAAGAGTAGGCAATTATGGTACCCTCAAAGGCACCGAGACATTTTTTAACCCTCAACGATATTTCGCGCGATGAGCTTAACCATATCATCCAGCGCGCGATCGAACTCAAATCCCTGCAGCGCAAAGGCCAGTCGCCTGAGTTGTTCAAGAACAAAGTGCTGGGCATGATCTTCGAGAAGTCATCTACCCGCACCCGCGTTTCCTTTGAATCCGGCATGGCCCAGATGGGCGGCCAGGCCATCTTTTTATCTACCAAAGATTCACAGCTGGGCCGCGGAGAACCTATTGAAGACGCCGCGCGCTGTATCTCCAGCATGGTGGATATGGTGATGATCCGCACCTTCGCCCACAGCACGGTGCAGCGCTTTGCTGACTATTCCCGTGTTCCAGTCATCAATGGCTTGACGGATGATTTCCACCCGTGCCAGCTGCTGGCTGATATCCAGACCTTTGTCGAGCAACGCGGCTCCATGAGCGGCAAGGTTGTGGCCTGGGTCGGTGATGGTAACAACATGTGCAAGACCTATATCCAGGCGGCCGCACTGTGTGATTTTGAATTGCGCATCGCCTGCCCTAAAGGCTTCACCCCGCGCAGTGATCTGGTGGACGCGTATGCGGATCGCGTCAAGCTCTGCGCTACGCCGCAGGAAGCTGTCGCCGGTGCCGATCTGGTTGTGACTGATACCTGGGCGTCCATGGGCCAGGAAGAACAAAAGAAAGAACGCGAATTGATTTTCTCCGGTTATCAGGTTAATCGCGAACTGATGAGTCACGCTAATTCCGATGCGTTGTTCATGCATTGTCTGCCCGCTTATCGCGGAAAAGAAGTCAGCGCCGAACTGATGGATGATCCGGACGCGGTAATCTGGGAAGAGGCAGAGAATCGCCTGCACGCGCAAAAATCGCTGATGGAATTTTTGTTTAATCAGTAGTTATCTTCTTCGAAGGTGACGATCGCCTGATATCTATCTAACGTCAGGACGTTGGCTCGAATGCTGTAAGTCAAGGATGACTTCAACAAGCTACACAGACCATCACCTTCAAAAACCAGCGTCCTGATATCAACCCAACAGTCCGTCGCTAGGTCGCCGATCCTTTTTTCATCATCTCACCCAAACCCGCCCCCACCACTGCCACCCCACCCTGTACCCATCCGCCATCCACCGGGATGATTGCGCCGGTAATGTAACTGGCCATATCGGACCCGAGAAATAAACAGGCGTTGGCAATATCCTGTGGCGTACCCATACGTTTTAACGGGACAGAATTGACCACAGCGTGGCGTACTGCGTCAGTGGGGGCCAGGCGTTTCATGCCTTCGGTTCCGTCAATTGGACCGGGGACGATGGAGTTAATGCGGATACCCTCCCCGCCCCACTCCAGCGCCAGCGTGCGTGTAATCATGTCTACACCGGCTTTGGCAGCACAGACGTGAGATTGTGCGGGCATGGGAATGACCGCCTGGGGCGCCGAGATGTTGATGATGGACGCACCGGGCTTTTGCAGACAGGGATATACCGCCTGCATGACATGGAAGGTACCGAGCAGATCAATCTCCACTACTGAGCGAAAACCATTGGCCGACATGCCTGTGGCCAGGGCAGGGAAATTTCCTGCAGCGCCGGAGACAACTACAGCAAAGTCTCCCCAGGCGGCATGAATACCGGCAATGCCCTGTTGAACAGCCTGAGGGTCACGAACGTCGGCGGCGAAGCCCATGGCATCCGCAGCGCCCAGCTGTTTCAGTGCGGCAAGGGTATCATCCACCTTTTCCTGCGAACGGCTGGCGACCGCCACCTTCGCACCAGCTTGAGCAAAAGCCTCGGCGACTCCGCGGTTAATACCGCTGGTACCACCGATAACGACAACAACTTTTCCTGAGTAATCAAAAATCTGAGGCATGATATATCCCTGTCTGATGAAATTTTTTCGTTACGCGAAGCGCGAGAAATCCGGTGCACGTTTTTCGAAGAAAGCCATCACAGCTTCCTTGCATTCGTCCGATCCCAATCCCTCTGCAAACCCGATAAATTCCGCCGCAATGGCAGCATCCACGGCGGGCTGCTGAGCCTGTTTCAGCAAGGCTTTGGTACGGCGTACCGCCGCCGGGGGCTTCTGCGCGAGACGTTGCGCCTGTGTTGCTGCGTGCAGATCCAGCCCTGCATCATCGATTACTGCTGTGACCAGATTCCATTGAAATGCCTGTTCTGCGGAGAAGGGTTCCCCCAGCAGCAATAATTCGCTGGCTCTGACGTGGCCGAGCATGGAGGGTAAGAGGTAACTGGCCGCATACTCGGGGCATAACCCCAGGTTGACAAAAGGTAACTGCAGGCGGGCGGTATCCGAAGCGTAGACCAGATCGCAATGCAGCAGCATAGTGGTGCCGATACCGATAGCCGGACCCCGCACCGCCGCGAGCACGGGTTTTGCGGCCCGCTGCAGGGCGCGCATAAAGCGAACCACAGGATGGTTCTCGTGGATTTCCGGCTCATTCATGAAGTCCACCAGATCATTGCCGCTGGTGAAGCATTCTCCCGCACCGGTAATAAGGATTACCCGGACCTCATCATTCTGGTCGGCCTCCTGCAGTGCCGCAGCCGCAGCCGCGTACATGGCCAGTGACAACGCGTTTTTGCGCTCCGGCCGGTTGAAGCGCAAGGTCAGCACGCGATCATGCAGATTAACATCCAGTTGCGGGCAGTCGCTGGCAATGCTGGTCATAAAGATTCTCCCTGAACATTATGGTGAAGAGTCATGAGTATAGTGCGGTAAGCAAGGTCTTTGTGCGACGCAGGCGCAAAACCGATAGATGACACCCTCCAAGTGCCACAGGTACAATCCCGCCCTGTTTTTCTTTTGCTGACATCCAGGATGCTATGAATATCCGCGAACTACTGAGTCAAAAAGTCCACCAGGCCATGATTGCCTGTGGCATTCCCGCCGAACTCCCTCCTGTCATCGCCCCCGGCAAGAAAGCCGGTTTCGGGGATTATCAGGCCAATGGTGCCATGGGCGCTGCCAAAGCGATGGGGACCAACCCCCGCGAGCTGGCGGCACGTATCGTGGCAGCCCTCGACCTCGACGATATTGCCGCCAAGGTGGAGATCGCTGGTCCCGGGTTTATCAACATTGACCTCAGGCCTGAGTGGCTGGGGCAGCAGGTGGCGGCAGCAGAGGCCGACCCGCGCCTCAAGGTGGCTCCGACGGAATCTCCACAGACCGTAGTGATCGATTACTCCGGCCCCAACCTCGCTAAAGAGATGCACGTGGGCCACCTGCGCTCCACCATCATCGGTGATGCACTTGCGCGCCTGCTCGAATTCCAGGGCCATAACGTCATCCGCCAGAATCACGTGGGCGACTGGGGAACGCAGTTTGGAATGNTGATCGCCGAACTTGAGGAACAGCTGGGCAGTAACCGCGAAGCCGGCATGGCCCTGAAAGACCTTGANGTGTTTTACCAGCAGGCNAAGAAGCACTTTGACGAAGACGAGAACTTTGCCCGCAAAGCCCGTGAGTATGTCGTGCGTCTGCAGTCCGGCGATGCCGACATCCAGAAACTGTGGCAACAGTTCAAAGATATTTCGCTGCACCACAGCACCGAGATCTATCAGCAATTGAATGTCACGCTCACCGATGCCGATGTTCGTGGCGAGAGTTTTTATAACGCAGACCTGGCACCGCTGGTGAAAACCCTGCAGGACCAGGGGCTGGCCGTGGAGAGCGATGGTGCTCAGGTCGTGTTTCTGGCTGAGCTGGCGGATAAGGATGGCAATCCTTCACCGGTCATCATTCAGAAACAGGGCGGCGGCTTTCTGTACGCGACCACCGACCTTGCGGCCCTGCGCTATCGGGTAAAAACCCTACAGGCCGGGCGCATCATGTACTTTATCGACGCGCGCCAGTCGCTCCACATGCAACAGGTGTTTACCATCGCCCGCAAAGCCGGTTTTGTCGGTGATGATGTCAGCCTGGAGCACCTGGCGTTCGGCACCATGATGGGTTCCGATGGCAAGCCGTTCAAGACCCGTACCGGCGGTACGGTCAAGCTGGCGGAGCTGTTGACCGAAGCGGTTGAACGCGCTGCGGCCCTGGTGAAGGAAAAAAACCCATCATTGGAAGACGCAGAGATCAAGGAGATTTCCCGCAAGGTAGGCATAGGCGCGGTGAAGTATGCAGATCTGAGCAAGACCCGCACCAACGACTACATTTTCAACTGGGACGCCATGCTCAGTTTTGACGGCAACACTGCGCCATACTTGCAATACGCTTACACCCGCGTGCAAAGCATCTTCCGTAAAGCCGGGATTACACCGGGCGCCCTGACAGACAACATCATCATCGGTACCGAGCAGGAAAAAGTGCTTGGCATCAAACTGCTGCAGTTCAGTGAAGTGTTGGATCAGGTTGCGCGGGAAGCAATGCCGCACCTGCTGTGCAGTTACCTGTATGACGTCGCCAGTCTGTATATGAGCTTCTACGAAGCCTGTCCGATCCTGAAGGAAGGCGTTGAAGAAGATCTGCGCAACAGCCGTCTGCGTTTGTGTCACCTGGTAGCCCAGACTATTGAGAGAGGTCTGGATTTACTGGGAATCGAGGTGATGGACAAGATGTAAGCCTCATGCTTTAAAAAATATGAGAGAGAAAAACCGGAGCAGGCATAACAATAATTCCTTGCTCCGGCGCTAAAAAAATCAACCAACCTGAGAGTACGCAACCATGAAAATAATAATTGGTGTACTGACTCTGGCGCTGGCTGCTCTGGGGCTGCGCTATGTCGATCTATATCTGGACCATACTGCCCTGCAGGATGAGCTGACACATAAAGAACAGCTGCACGTACAAGAACTGGAAGAGCAGAAACAGGCGTATGTGCGGCAGATTGAAAACCTCGAACAGTTTCTCGTGTTCAACCATACAACCAACACCTCGCCACAAACCGGCCCGCTTAGCCGCAGCACGGCCTCCAGTACGGTGGATGGCTCCACCAGCCTGCAGTCTTTTGCCGAGATCCGCGACTCAAGTCTTACCCGCGCGGTGGATCAGAAATATGCGATTATCTTTCCCGGCCTTTCACTGCCCCGCGCTGATGAAGACAAGCTGCGTCAGTTACTGATCGACCGCGAACGCGTCCTGGGCACCAGTACAGTGGGCTATCACTCCAGTCAGAAAGAGATTGAGGAAAGTATCCGACAGCAGCAGGAACTGATTGCTGAAATCGATGGCCGCATTGCCGACCTGCTCGGCCCCGAGGATGCGCAGCAATACGAACTGCTGAAAGATTCCAGCTACGAACAGTACCAGATGAACAGCTTCTATGAGCAGCTCGGAGGACGGGTTGATGTGAGTGCGGATAACCAGCGCGCGCTGCTCATGACCAAGCTGGAGCATAAGCAGAACTTCAACCGGCAGTTACAGGAAGCCACTGCTTACCTCGAAAATGCATCTGCAGAAGAACGCAGCGCCGCGGAAAGAAAAATGCAGGAGGCGCTGAATCAATACAAAGAAAATTATCTGCGCGAGGCCCGCTCACTGCTGACGGATGAACAGTTCAGCGTGCTTAGTGAATACGAGCAGATGCAGTTTGAAGAGATGTGGAGCAGTCTGGAGGCAGGCTGGCGCGCGCAGGCCCAATAGCCTGCGCAACAACATTATCGGGTCAGCAGTACATCAATACGGCGCAGATGGTTGATGAGGTTGCCGCTGTTCAACCCCAGCGGATGAAAATATTCCTCAGCCATAGGCGCCACACCGCAGTTATCGGGCAGCTCGGCACCGGCGTTGATCATTTCGTAAAGACGTGGAAGAAAAATAAACTGCAACCACTGCGCAAACGTCAGCGTATCCACCGCAAAAGGTTGCACACTGGCGAGTGCTTCAGCTGAGGGCGGCTCAGCCTCCCACAGGCGCAGCTCGCGCAATTCTTTTTCAACATCGATAAGAATTTCTGCCAGAGCGATGTGTTGACTCATAAGGGGTTCCTTTCTTGCGACTTCAGCAACCGCCGGTCAGCGGTGCACGACCTGGGTAAAGGGCGGCAATGAATTCAGGATGGCCTTACCGTAACGCTTGGTAATGATACGGCGATCAAGCAGGGTAATCCGCCCTGTATCGGTTTCGGTGCGCAGCAGACGCCCACAGGCCTGCACCAGCTTCAGCGATGCATCCGGCACCGTGATTTCCATGAACGGATTACCGCCCCGCGCTTCTACCCACTCCGACAATGCCGCTTCGATCGGATCATCGGGAACCGCAAACGGCAGTTTGGCGATGATCACATGACGACAATAATCACCGGGCAAATCCACGCCTTCCGCGAAACTGGCAAGCCCGAACAGTACACTGCCCTCTCCGTCATCGACGCGTTTGCGATGCTGTATCAGCATCTCCTGCTTGGAACTGTCGCCTTGTACGAGGATGCGCACCCGCCAGCTCTCTGGCAGAGCCTCGTAGACATCCAGCATCTGGCGACGGGACGAGAACAACACCAGAGTTGCCTCATCTTTGTCGAGCAATTTCGGTAAATGTTCAATCAGTGAGAGGGTATGAGCATCAGCATTACTCGCATCCACTGCGCAGGTGGGAATCTCCAGCGTAGCGCGGGAGAAATCGAAAGGGCTTGGAACCACCTGATAATTGCTGTCCACCGGTGTGCCCGCCCGCATGCGGTAACGATCAAAGCGCCCAAGCGCAGTGACGGTGGCGGACGTCACCACCGCACCACAGCATTTTTCCCACAAACCATACTCCAGCGTGCGCGCCGCCAGGATAGGACTTGAGCAGACTTCAATGTCCATTGAGCCGGTATAGTCCACCGGGGTCAGCCAGCGTGCTTTAGGAACACTGGTGGTTCCATCCGGCGCGGCATAACTGGACCAGAGTTCGCGATTGGCTTCCGCCCGCGCCTGCCAGGTACCTACAACCGGAAAATGATTTTCAAGATCCACCTTGGGCACCGGACAATGCGGATCTTCCATCGCCTCGTTCAGCTCCTCGCTCATCTTGGCAAGCAGTTCCGCCAGACGGCTGAAGCTGCGCTGCAGCTCCACCGCAGGAAGCAGCAGATCCTGGGGCACTACACCACCGGGAAAACGATAATGAGACTGACGATCATCAAAAGCGATGGTCTGGGCCAGCGCTTCCAGCTGGGGATAGAGGCGATCCAGTTCCTGTTTGCAGTCCATCAAGGCCGCAGGCAGCTGTTCCGCGTAGCGATCCACGTTACCCGCACCGCTGATGTTGCCCAGCATCGCACCCAGGGCCTTGTTGCATTGATCCAGCCATTTGCTGGTCGACAAGACTCGGCTGTGGTGAGAGAAGTGCGACAGGGCTTTCTGCGGCAGGTGATGCCCTTCATCGAAGACGTAGATGGTGTCTGCCGGATCAGGCAGCACCGCACCGCCTCCCAGCGCCAGATCAGCGAGTACCAGGTCGTGATTGGTAACGATGCAGTCCACATTGTGCAGCGAATCGCGCGCGCGGAAAAAACTGCAGGAAGAAACATTGGAGCAGCGCCGCCCGGTGCACTGGCGATGGTCGGTGGTGATGATCTGCCACTCGTGTTGTTCGAGCGCCTGGGGCCAGGTGTCCCGCTCGCCATTCCAGCGGTTACCGGCGAGGGCTTCCATCATGGATTGATACAGTTTGATGTCCTGCGCGGTAATACTCGGCAGCTCGTCTTCGTACAAGGCCCGCGTGGGATTCATACCGCTTTCGTATTCCGCCAGCAGATTATCCAGCTTGCTCAGGCACAGATAGCGCCCCCGCCCTTTGGCCAGTGCGAAACTGAAAGATAAGCCGCTGTGACGCAGCAGCTCAGGCAGGTCTTTATTGACGATCTGTTCCTGCAGAGCCACGGTGGCCGTGGACACCACCAGCTTTTTGCCCATGGATTTGGCAATGGCGAGAGCGGGCAGCAGATAAGCAACGGTCTTTCCCGTCCCGGTTCCCGCCTCAACCACACAGATGTGCCCGGAGGTTGTGCGACGATTTTCGTCATCCAGCTCAATGGCGCCCAGTGTCCGCGCAATCTCCGCGATCATCAGCTTCTGGCCGTAACGCGACTTCATGCCCTTGCTCTCTAGAAACTGGCTGTAAGCGCGCTGGATCTGTTGCTTGAGCTGGTCGGTTAACATGCATCTGGCCAAAAAGTAAAAAATCAATGCACACGCTGCTTAACGCGTGCAGAAAAATTAATCCTGCAGCTTACTCAGTACCGGGTTGGCGTACATCGCNAATACCAGCTCGCGATATTCCGCCGGAACCGCCTGAANACGCGCTTCAAACTGCTGCCGTTTCTCTGCGAGTTTTTCCGGTACAAAGGGAATATTTTTTTCGGTGTAGTTCACCTTCGGTGTTTTGCCATGCAGCATTTCGTAGGCAAAACAATTACTGCTGTGCAGGACATAATTGCTGAGTACCTGACGGTCAATCTCAGCAACCACTTCGTCAGTATCCATGTAATTACCGTGGAGCACTTCGCCAAAGGCGACGTGGACGTGGCCTTTCTGTCCGGCAATGCCCATGGCGATACTCTTCACATCTTCATGCTGTTCTTTTTGATAGCTGCCGCTGGTGCGCTGGTGATAAAGCTCACGCGCCTTGGCCGCATCGCAGGGGTCGAATTCGTAAGAGATTGACACCGGAACAATATTCAGTTGTTTGACGTAATCACTGAATTCCTGTGTCTTCGGGCGATTGATTGTCAACATGCCGATCACGGCAGAATTGGTTTTATCGTGGCCGTCTTTAGCACGCCCTTCCCGCTGCGCAATCCAGATATTGCTATTCTCATTCACGATGGAATGATAGATATACGCCGAAAGATGCTTGGCGGCTTTTAATTTTTCCCGGGGTGCTTTTGCCGAGCGATTCACGATAAAACTTTTGTTCAAACGCATCAGGTCCGATACATAAGGCTTGGTCAGCAGATTGTCGCCAATCGCGATACGCAGGGTGTTGCAGTCTGAGTGATACAGCGACCAGTTTACAAAGGCAGGGTCCAGTGCGATATCGCGGTGATTGCTGATAAACAGATAAGCCTGCTGTGGATTCAGCCGCTCCAGCCCAGAGATGGTCAGGGCAGTGGTGGTGCTCCGAATCATGCGGGCCATGTACTTTTCCACCACGTCCTGAAAGCCGTTGACGGAATTGACGCCGGCCAGCTGCTGGACCAATACGCGCTTGACCAACGGCCGCAACAGACCTCCCGCCCAGCGGTTCAGGCGCGGAAATTTGAGCCGGGTCACTGCATCGACCAGCTCAGGGTCGGCCAGGATGCGATCAAGCGTCGGGCGAACTTCGTCATCGTGGTACGGGCGGATATCGTCAAATTCTGTGGTCATGAAGAGCTATCACTTAAATAACGGGCATGGGAAGTTTTTACGGCGCCATAAATCCATGGCTTTAAGACGTGTCTTGGACAAAAATAGCCGCACAACATACCGAAAAGAGGTGGAAAATGCCACAAGCTAATGACCCTATTCCCCTGAGCGCCCATGGCCAGCCCTGCCCCTGCGGCAGCGGCGCTACGCTGCGCGACTGCTGCCTCTCCCGGCTGATGGGCGAGCAGCCCGCCCGGACAGCGGAACAGCTGATGCGCTCCCGTTATACCGCCCATGTCTTCGCCCAGATCAGCTACTTGTGGGACACCTGGAGTCCCGCGCAGCGGCAGCGCAGCAATCCCGCTGAGATACGCGCCTGGGCCACCAGTTGCGACTGGCTGGGCCTGCAGATCCTGGCCACCAAAGCTGGCCAGCCAAACGACAGTGAGGGCCAGGTCACGTTTGTCGCCCTCTTTCGTCAGGACGGCCAGCTGCACCAACACCATGAAGTCTCCCTGTTTCGGCAGGTAATGGGCCGCTGGTTCTATGTAGATCATGTGTCTGCTGAATGAGTCGCCACAGTCGATGTGACCCAGCCTACGCTCTTACCATAAACTGAACGGCGGCAGGTAATGATTATCGACTCCCGCTTCGCTGCCCCCTAAGATTAACTTCCATCAGTAAAATTCTGCGTGGCGCGAAAAAGCGACTAGACTAGTGCTTATAAAAGATCTGGCGCGATAATCAGCGGCAGGCAACTCTAATCGGGTAGACATCAATATTCATGAAGATCCTGTTGGTGGAAGACAGCGCGACCCTGCGCCATGCCATGAGTCATTACATCACTGACGCGGGCCATACCCCGCTGATAGCCAGAAGCGGCGAGGAAGCCCTGCAACTGCTGGAAGACACGCCGGTAGACATGATCATCATGGACGTGGAGATGCCCGGCCTTAACGGATTTGAAACCACCCGCCTGATCCGCGAGTGGCTTGGCGGCCACTGGATTCCCATTATCTTTGTCACCGGCCGCAATGAGGATGAAAGCTACCGCGAAGGCATCGAAGCCGGTGGCGATGATTACCTGATCAAGCCCGTGAGCTATATGATCATCAAGGCCAAGATCCGCGCCATGGAACGGATCGCCGAGATGCGCGACCAGCTGAACCGCCTCAATGCCGAGCTGGAAGCCCTGAGCCAGCTGGACAGCCTGACCCAGATCTATAACCGCCGCACCTTCACCGAGCAGGCAGAACAGCAATGGATCGTCGCCACACGCCAGCAGCAGCCCGTGAGCGCGCTGATGATCGACGTTGACCATTTCAAACTCTACAACGATCACTATGGCCACCCTGCCGGTGATGCCTGTCTGAAGACCATCACCCAGGCCATCAAAAGCTGCCTGCGGCGCCCGCTGGATCTGCTGGGTCGCTACGGCGGTGAAGAATTTGTGGTGCTCCTGCCGGAAACCGACAGNGTGGGCGCNTTCCGGGTAGCGGGNTCAATCAATAAAGCGGTAGANGCACTGGGACTGCAGCACGACGTGTCTCCTACCTGCGCCGTNGCCACCGTCAGCATCGGTGGCGCCACCTGTACCCGCACCGCGGGGCACAGCCTGGAAGAACTGATCAAATGCGCCGACCGCGCACTCTATAAAGCCAAACGCAGTGGCCGCAACCGGGCACTGGTCGATGAGGTAGTCATCCACAAGACGGTGTTGATCGTAGACAGCGAGGCCGAAGATCTGCACATCGTCACCAGCATGCTGCAGCCCCATTGCAACATCCTGACGGCAGAGGCGCTTGATGAGGGATTGGAGATTGCCTTTGACGTACGGCCTGACGTGATCCTGATTGATGCCGGCACCGCAGCAGAGGATGACCACCGTTTCTGTCGTCAGCTCGTTCGCAGCGACAAAACCTCGGTCATCCCGGTGGTGCTGATTGTTGAGGAAGATGCCCCCGAAGGTGCGATGGCAGAAAAATATCCGGGGGTGCGAGAGTACCTGCGCAAACCCCTGACNGAGAAGAACCTGCTGACCAAAATCCAGCAGTTGTTATCCTGACACTGATCGAGCCGGCGCCCGTCCGGCTNGATGTCTGCTTTANCCCTGATGCGTCCGCAGAGAGTTATACCAGGTCACGTCCCGCGCNCTCTTATCCACTTGATCCACCACATCCAGTACCAGCGCAAACAGCGCCATGCGCACCAGCACGCCGTTGTCCGCCTGGCGGAAGATCGCCAGGTTGGGGTTCTGGTTGAGGTCGTTGTCCAGCTCGTTGGCATCCGCCCGGGAGTCGCGCGGCAAGGGGTGCATGATGACGGTGTTAGGTTCGCAGTACTGGGTGTAGATCGCCTGATTCAGGCGGAAGCGGCCGCGATACAGATCAGCCTCCTCCTTGCTGGCAAAGCGTTCTTCCTGAATCCGGGTGGAGTAGGCAATATCTACCCGGGAGATACTCTGGGTAAGGTCGTCGGTGATCACCACACTGTGACCGGCCCGGCGCAGATCTTCCACCAGGTACTCCGGCATCGACAGCTCCCTGGGCGACACCAGCGTAACCTGAACCTTATCGAACAGACACAGCAGTTTGCACAGGGAATGGACAGTACGGCCATGTTTTAAATCGCCGATCATGGCGATCCGTAAACCATCCAGGCCGCGCCCCCGGGAGCGCAGTTCTTTACGGATGGTGTAGAGATCCAGGAGCGCCTGGGTTGGATGTTCGTTGGCACCATCGCCGCCGTTGATGACCGGCACGCGGCTGGCCTGGGCGAATTCGGCCACCGAGCCGGCCTGAGGGTGACGCATGCAGATAACGTCGCTGTAACCCGACAGGACACGGGCCGTGTCGTAGAGGGATTCTCCTTTGGTGATCGATGAACTCTCGAAGCCGGTGGTCTCACGCACGTCGCCACCTAACAGATTGAAGGCACAACCAAAGCTGATGCGGGTCCGGGTGCTGGCCTCGAAGAACATGTTGCCGAGGATGGCCCCCTCCAGAACTCGCGTCATCCGTCGCCGCAGGGCGTAGGGTTCCATGGCATCCGCCACGTCAAAGACGCGTTGAATATCTGCACGTTCAAATTGTTCGATGGAGAGAATATGGGCGCCGGTAAAGTTCACGGGTGGTCCTCAGGGATATTCCGCACAGTGGCGGTGGCGATTGACAGGAGCATTTGCAACACAGCGTAGACAACGCGATAAATGCGTCTATTCTAACGGCACTGCCATCAATGGGAAATTGTTTATCCCGCGAGTTTGAAGATTTATAACTTTACTGCTGTAATCAAACCAGATCCTGTGCGCCAGAGCTGTTCTGTTTGTCGGCACATCCTCACGCGACTTCGGCAAATCAATCTGTCGCATGAGGAATAATAAAACTACATTGATAGGACCCAACGTGTTTGAGTACCCGGATACCTTGTCTAAATTCTGCACAGCTGATGCGGCTGTCAGCGTGCTAACGTCCCAGACTTTGCGCTGGAGTTCACCCCATTTATTTGGCGATCCCTTTGAGTTGGATCACCGCACCGGGTTGGGGTTTGATCCACATATGCTGCTCAACGAAGTCGTGCGCACTACCATCGCAATGATCTTTTCTCCCTCGCCACCTCACGGCAATTCACCGCTGATTACCGGCATACGCCGCTGGCGTGACGATGGGCGCTTCGAAACACCCGCCGAAGCCGAAGCCTCGACCGTGTTGATGGAATTATTGGCCAAGATGGTCGATCAGCGTCAGGTAGATATTGATGTGCTGATGGCGGACTGGCGACGTTTTACACGGCACCTGCGCATCTGCAGCTTCAGTGCCAGACCCGACAACCTTCCCTGCTGGCAGCGCTATGCGGACAACCACCGTGGTGCGGTGATCCGGTTTCACGTTCAGGAGCTGGGAGTAAATTCGGACGCTGAAGGCGCATTGCGACCGATGGAGTACCGCCAGGTCCGTCCGGAAGTCACCACAGTTAAAGAGCAGCTCAACGCCGCTATCTATAACGAGAGGCCCAATCTTCAAGCGGGCTTTCTGGACAAGCTGTTGTGCAAATCCCCTATCCATAGCCATGAGCAGGAATGGCGATGCTTCTATCATGCGCTGACGGAAGCCAGCAGTAAAAGTAACAATGATATGGACTGGTTTGACGACCGGCCTTTTGCAAACGAGGCAGTAAGCTCTATCTATCTGGGTGCTTACATGTCAGTGGAAGATAAGAAAAAACTCGTCGATCTGCAGCGGGCGTTATATCCCCACGCACGACTCTTCCAGGCTCAGCCGGTCCACGGAAAATATGACATTGAGTTTGTGAAACTGGCCCGCTGACCCGCCGGATTTTACTCGGGCGTCAGAGGCAAGCTGGCCGTGTCACCGCGCGGCTTTCGCTCCGGCAGTGCAGCACGGACCCGCTCAAGCGCAGCCCGTGCCGTCGGGCGGTAAGTCGTTAATTTTCCACCCATCAATGACAGGACCCGCGGACACGCCGCATTGTCCACATCCAGCAGTACTTCCCGGGAACGATTAAATGCATTCTTGTCGCTGCGCGGCAGCACCCGCAGACCCGCGAAGCCAGCCACCGGTACGCCGGAGAGATCCAGCGATGGAAAGTAATACTGCAGGGTTTCGAGCAGGTAGGCTTTTTCGCTGTCGAGACATCTGGCCTCGTCCGGCGGGCCGTGATGAATAGTTTCTGTGGTACCAATGAGCAGCTGCTGTTTCCACGGCAATACAAAGATAGCCCGCTGATCCCGGGGCGCTTCAAGATAAAAATACTGCTGCAACAGTGGCGGCAACAATAAGTGGCTGCCTTGCACCAGTTCCACAGCGGGCAAGGGCTGGGACGGTGTAATCCGTGCAAGTACGTCCAAGGCCCAGGGGCCGCTGCAATTCATCAGCACACTCGCGGTTACAGTATGGGACTGGCCATCTATCTCGTAATCAATCGAACATCGTTGGCCTTCTACCCGGGCAGCGGTAAAACGTGCGGGGATCAACACCTCTGTACCCAGTGAAACGGCAGAGCGCAGCACGGCTGCAGTCAAGGCAGCATCGTCAGTCTGGGCTTCGTGATAACGAAATACTTCCCGCAGGCCTTCCTGTCTCAAACCGGTCAGCGAATCCCATTCGCTCTCCGGCAGGCTGCGAAACTGTGCATTGTTGCGTAGGCCCGCGAGTACGGAATATAAACTTAGACCAGCGCGGATCATCAAGGGTGATCGGGTAGAGGTGTTATAAACAGGGATGTGCAGGGGTTGCAGTTTTACCAGCTCCGGCGCGAGCTTTAACAGCANGGCGCGCTCCTGAAGGCTCTCACGCACCAGCCCGAACTGGGCAGTTTCGAGATAGCGCAGACCACCGTGAATGAGTTTGGAAGATTTACTGGATGTACCGGCCGCGATGGCTTTCTGTTCAAGAACAAGAACCGAATAACCGGCCGCTGCTGCTGCCTGAGCGACACCGGCGCCCTGAATCCCTGCACCGATCACAACCACGTCGTAATGCATAATATTTCTTTCCTTTCTGGTTCACTGCCCGAATCATCGCACCTGGTAGGAAGGTGATCGGTTAATTGTTCACTGGACTTTCAAGCCACCAAGCCACGCCTGCATTGCCTTCTGCCAGGTTTCAAACCGTTGCTGAAGCAGCGGATCTACGCCGGGGACAAAGCGATCATCCCGGCCTGATGCTTGCCACTGAGTTGGCATACCGGCTGTCGTAAAGGCAACTCCCTGCAGAGTCGCCTCGGTGTTATCACTGCGTAAAACGACCACTCCAGTCAGATCCGCCAGACGCTGGCACAGGCCATCAGTCCGGCTCAAACCGCCGCTGATATAAATACGCTTTACCGGGCCGAGCGACTGCATCAACTGAAAATTAATCAGCAGTTGAAACAACACACTTTCAAGCCATGCCTGAATCTTTTCCTGCTCAGTCAACTCACCGCTGAAGCGGGACTGCAAGTCCGTTCGCCAGTAAGGCGCGCTGAGTCCGCCCACCGCATTCAAAAAATAAGTATCACCCTTCGCTCCGATTTCCGCCAATGCGCTGTCGATCAGCTCCGGCGTCAGCGGCATACCTATGTGTTCTTCCAGCCAGTCTATGGCTGCGGCAGCACCGTTGACGGTTGCTTCCCAGGCGTACAACCCGGGGGCACCACCCGCTGGGTCAGGCAGCCAGAGTGGGCTGACCAAGAGGCCTGATGGAGCCTCAAGGTCGGTAGCGATTCGCTGAATAAAGGCCCCGGTGCCGATATTGATGTAACACGCATCCGCTTCCGGCATACCGCGCGCAAACAGCGATGCACCCTGATCCCGCTGACAACTGATCAACGGGATCTCCTGCCCGGCCATTTGCAGCCTGCCGAACAGGCTGTTGTGCGAGACACAGCGCGGCAGTATGGATGCATCCAGGTCAAAGATATCCAGCAACTCCTGATCCCATTGCCGGCCTGCCAGACTCCACAACAGCGTACGCTGGGCATGGCCTGGATCGATACAGACCGCATTGCTGTGCAGCAGATTGGCAAACAGGTAGCTGGCGATAGGGCCGATCATCACCTGCCCGTCGCGGGCCGCCGCTGCAACTGAGGCATAGTGATCCAGACACCAGCGCATCTTGCTCGCACCATAATGTGGCGAGATACGAACCCCGGTACGCCGACGAACTTCGTCCTGCGTCAGCGGAAAATCATTCAGCAGGGACTCCGCCCGTCGATCCTGCCAGCTCAACACCGGCGATAACGCGGTGCCGCTGGTCCGTCGCCAGCAGAGCAAGGACGACCCCTGTCCGGCGAACCCGGCCGCGCTGATCCGCAGCCCTTCATCCAGAGCATCCTCAATCTGTTGCAGACATCTGCGAATGCCAGCCAGTATCTGCTCGCCATCCTGCTCAACATAAACCCGCTGCTGTTCATCGACATAGCTCTGCGTAGCGCAGGGCGCGGAGAAGAGACACACCCGTTCTCCCGTGGCCCGGTACAAGGCGACCCGACTGCTCTGGCCACCCTGATCTATGGCAAGAACGAGCGACTTTTCGGATGGGGTTGCTGTGGGAGCGCTCGGCATCAGTGGCATGCTCAAGTCAGGCGCGAGCCATGAAGACGGCGAGCAGAGGCAGGAGCAAGACGGCAACCAGTTCAATCCGCTGAATCAAGCGGATACTTCCCGGCAGGGGAATCAGCGTCTGTGCAGGGGAACGAAGGGACAGCCGGCGAGCTTTAACAAACTGCACAGTGGGCCAGACCGACAGCAGAGCCACCAGGACAAACAGACTGACTTTTGCGTGAAACAGGCCGTTCTGCGCGTAAAATATCGCTGGCTTACCAACCCAGAAGACCTTAGCCAATCCNGTCAACAGCACCAGGATGGCGGCNGCGCCGTAAAGGCCATCCAGGATAAACAGGCGTTTGATCTGCTGCGGACTGGCTTCAGTCACAAACAGCAGGTGCTGAGCCACTAAAGTGGCAAACAACATCATAAATCCCAAGTAATGGAAATAAGTTACCAGCGCTTCTGTCATCATAAATTTATATCCTTCAGCTAAACCTGCGCTGAGCATACCCTTTCTTCTGACGCAAAAAAAACGACCCGGACTTAAAAAGACCGGGCCGCTGGGTATTTCTGAGAGGTAACCGTAGGTAAAACGAAGGTTAATCCCCTGAACCTGGGTTAGGAATGAAGCCCGCATACGGGAACTGGGCTATCTTGTCGCTCCCCTTGAATTCGCTGATCTTGGCCGAACCCTCTTTTTCCACCTCATCGATGCGCACGATGGCATGCATGGGAATATAAGAGCGCTTCACGCCCGCGAACTCGGTCTTCAACCGTTCTTCCGCCGGATCGACCAGCAACTGAGTGCGCTCGCCAAAGACAAACTCTTCAACCTCGATAAAACCATACATCTCGCTCTGGTATATCGCCCGGGCGAAGATCTCGTAGACCTGGCCCTGATTAAGGAAAATGACTTTGTAAGTGGGTTTAACTGCCATAAAACTCTCTGACTATGCTGTGCAGGTGACCGAAAATCAGCCACCCTGGGAACGGGCGCGAAGGATAGCATATTCCACACATTTACTCCCCCCGCAGATTCCGCGCGACTATATACCTCAACAAGCCCTCAACAAGGCCGGTCGCTATAGGCTTATACCCCCAAAGGTCGCTATAATGCGCGCCCGAGTTTTTCTGCATACTTTTTGATCAGGTTTACTGTCATGACCACCACTGAGACCACAACCAAGAAGCTTTATATCAAGACCCACGGTTGTCAGATGAATGAGTACGACTCCTCCCGCATGCGCGATCTGCTGGGCGAGTCTCACAATATGGTGGCGACGGAAGACCCGGAAGATGCAGATGTTATCCTCATCAACACCTGCTCAATCCGTGAAAAGGCTCAGGAGAAGCTGTTTCACGAACTGGGTCGCTGGAAGCAGCTGAAAAAGAAAAATCCCAACCTGGTTATCGGGGTCGGCGGCTGCGTCGCCAGTCAGGAAGGCGCTGCCATCGCTGAGCGGGCGCCTTACGTGGACCTGATCTTTGGTCCCCAGACACTGCACCGCCTGCCGGAGATGATGGAAACCAAGCGCGCCAATGGTGCAGTGGTGGTGGACATCAGCTTTCCTGAGATTGAAAAATTTGATCGCCTGCCCCAGCCCGACGCCGACGGCGTCAGTGCCTTTGTCTCCATCATGGAAGGCTGCTCCAAGTACTGCACTTTCTGCGTGGTTCCCTACACCCGTGGTGAAGAAGTCAGCCGTCCGGTGGCCGATGTGATGGCCGAGATCGTACACCTGGCGGGTCAGGGCGTGCGTGAAGTCAACCTGCTGGGACAGAACGTGAACGCTTATCGCGGTGCTGGCAAAGACGGCACAGTCGTGGACCTGGCCGAACTGATTACCTATGTAGCGGCGGTTGAGGGTATCGACCGCATTCGCTTCACCACCTCGCACCCGGTAGAGTTCACCGATGCACTGATTGAGGTATACAACGAAGTGCCCGAGCTGGTCAGCCACCTCCACCTGCCGGTACAGAGCGGCTCCGACCGCATCCTGATGGCCATGAAACGCGGCCACACTGTATTGGAATACAAATCCAAGCTGCGCCGCCTGAAAAAGATTCGCCCCAATATCAGTTTCTCATCTGACTTCATCGTCGGCTTTCCCGGTGAGACGGACGCCGATTTCGAAGCAACCATGAAGCTGATCCACGACATGGATTTCGATACTTCCTTCAGCTTTATCTACAGCCCCCGTCCGGGCACTCCTGCCGCGGACTTACCCGATGACACCCCGGAAGACGTCAAGAAGCAGCGTCTGCAGATCCTGCAGGATCGCCTTATCCAACAGGCTATGGGTATCAGCAGACGGATGGTCGGCAATACAGAACGCATACTGGTAAACGGTTATTCGCGCAAAGACCCCGGCCAGCTGTGCGGCCGGACAGAAAACAACCGGGTAGTCAATTTCCGCTGTGATAATCCAGCGTTGATCGGTAAATTTGCCGATATCCTGATTGAAGAGGCTTTGCCCAACTCTCTGCGCGGCACCTTGATCAGTTCGGAGCTTGATGCCGACTGGTGCTGACCGGGTCGCTGCTGTCAGTCAGCGACGGCGGCTCTGCTACCAGCTACCGCTCCATACGAGATTCAATTAACGCCCCCGCGTACGGCAAGCCCGGTGGCGCTCGATTAAGGACTTTGCATGATGAGATTGAACAAGGACTACGTATGGCCGGTAATAGGGTTGGCCGCCGTAGGATTTTCAGTCTGGCTGCTGCTGCATCAACTGCGCGATATCTCTGTCGATGACATCATCGACAGCCTGAATGCCATCCCTGTCCATGGCTGGATTCTCTCTGCCCTCGCTACACTTGTCGCCTACGCTGCGCTGGCAGGGTATGACCGCCTGGCGCTGCTCCACCTGCGCAAAAAAAAGATCTCCTGGAGATTTATCACCGCCGCTTCTTTCACGGCTTACGCTATCGGCCATAACATCGGTGCATCGGTTTTCTCCGGCGCGGTGGTGCGTTACCGGGCCTACAGCGCCAAAGGACTCAATGCTGCGGAGATAGGCGTTCTGGTAGCTTTCTGCTCGTTTACCTTCACCCTCGGTTCTATCCTGCTGGGTGGCATTGTCCTGCTGATCGAGCCCCGGCTGATTAATCGTTTTTTTGAAGACCTGGCACTGTGGGTGCCCATTGTCAGTGGAATTGCCATGCTGGGGCTGGTGGGGCTGTATGTGGTGGGCAGCAGCCTGCGGCTCAAGTCACTGCGCATCCGCAAAGTCCGGCTGCAGTACCCGCGCCTGCCGATTGTGGTCCGGCAGTTGATCATCGGTCCGCTGGAACTGGTGGGAGCTGCGGCCATTATCTACTTTGCGCTGCCCGCAGCCAGTAATCCGGGTTTCCTGCTGGTACTGGGCATCTTCCTCGCCTCTTTCTCCGCTGCGCTGGTCTCACACGCGCCAGGCGGATTGGGAGTCCTGGAGGTGGTGTTTCTGCTGGCACTCCCCGATGTAAATCCTGCCGATGTCATTGCCGCTCT
>Ga0065721_10049047_pt1 | contig 49136 bp, 34 predicted proteins | sample Mesricmetagenome_FD_59108 | JGI IMG/M metagenome (GOLD analysis project Ga0065721, IMG submission 59108) | Mesophilic microbial community from rice straw/compost enrichment Sample: eDNA_1 v2 (version 2) | ecosystem: Engineered > Solid waste > Grass > Composting > Bioreactor | place: USA: Davis...
CAGCAATTCCGAAAATCCCAGGACGGCATTGAGCGGTGTGCGGATTTCGTGACTCATCATGGCCAGGAAGTCCCCCTTGGCCTGGCTGGCCCGCTCGGCGGTTTCCTTGGCCTCGATCAACTGCAGCTTTGTCAGATGGCGGTCGGTCACATCCACCACCGTTCCGACGAGGCGGAGCAATTCGCCGTCCTCGTCCACGATGGGCTTGCCGCGAAGCAACACCCACAGATGGCTCCCCTCGCCGCAGAGATGCCGGAATTCCATCTGTCCGACCTCGTCCTCCGCCCGCATGGATTTCAGGCGTGACACCATTTCAACGTCCTCCGGGTGGACCTTGGTGAGCCACTCGGAAAACGTCCGGGGAAATTCCTCCGGCTTGAATCCGAAGATGTGCCCCCACTCCGGGCTGAGGTAGAGCGTCTGGTCGGCCATGTCGATTTCCCACACGGCTGCCCGGGTGGCCGAGAGGGCACTATGCAGCCGTTCCTCGCCGCGCCGCAGCGCCTCGGAGGTCTGGCGGGCGCTGGTGACGTCCGACATGAACCCGTGCCAGATCGTCGAGCCGTCCCGCTGGTGTTTCGGCAGGGCGTTGGACAACACCCAGCGCACCTCGCCGGTCTTGGTGCGCATCCGGTATTCCTGCCGGCAATGCGCCAGTTCCCGGCGGGACCGCGCCACATTGGCCAGGAATCCGGGCAGATCCTGGGGCAGGATGCGGCTCAGCAGATTGACCTGCCCCTCGATGATCTCCTGGGGATCGTCTCCGGTGAGCGCACGGATGCCCTCGCTCACATAGGGAAAGGCGGAGCGCCCCGCCTTGTCGACCCGGAACTGATACACCGCGCCGGGCAGCTGGCTGTTGATGGCGTTGAGAAAATCCAGCGCCCGCTGCAGCTCCAGCTTCGTGCTCTCCCGGTCGGTGATGTCCTCGGAAACCACCAGAAGCGCCACCGCCTGCCCGTCCGCATCGTAGATGGGCGTCTTCGTCGTGCGCAGACGCCGGACGCCGAGCGTCCGGCTCATGATGGCTTCCCGCGGGATCACCTGCGCCACACCGGAACGCAAGATTTCCCGGTCCTTCTCCGCAAAACTCTCCGCCTGCTCGTACGGGAACAGCTCAAAATCGCGGCGCCTGATGGCCTCGGCGGCGGTGATGCCCAGGAGCATCTCCGCCCCGCGATTCCACATCAGGAACTGACCGAAGGTTTCCTCGCGGACGCTTTTGACGACAATCAGGCAGGGGATGGCGTCAAAAATCTTCGAGATGAGATCGAAATTCTCATCACTCAGCGGGAGGAACTTTAAAATGTCCTCCGGAAACATGCGTCGGTTACTCATCCCGCAGTGCGGCCAACTTGCCACACTTTCCACACTTCATACAACAGGTTGTTGTTGGGTGAGGCAATGAAAGGCGCCCAGACCCCAGATCAGTTCCCGGCAGTCGATGGGGACAATCTTGCGCGTGGGGAAGGCTTCCTTGAGTACGGCGAGCGCCCAGGCGTCGTTCGTGTCGTGGTAGGCCGGCATCAACACCACGGTGTTGGCGATGTAAAAATTCGCATAACTGGCCGGCAGACGCTGCCCTTCCCGCACGATCCGCGAGGGCATGGGGAGTTTGACGACCTGCAGGGGCCGGCCGTCCAGGAGGGTCATGTCCTGCAATCTGTTCAGATTGTTCTGAAGCGGCTCAAAGTTGGGATCCTCCTCGTCCTCCTCGACCACCGTGATGACGGTGTCCTCGCTCACAAAACGCGTGATGTCATCGACGTGTCCGTCGGTGTCGTCGCCCTCGATGCCGTCCCCCAGCCAGAGGACCTTTTTCACGCCCAGGTAGTCGTGCAGCTGCTGTTCGATTTCCGAGCGGGAGAGATTGGGATTGCGATTCGGATTGAGGAGGCAGGATTCGGTGGTGAGCGCGGTGCCCCGTCCGTTCACGTCGATCGAGCCGCCTTCGAAAATGAAGTCCCCGTTGTCGAAAACCCGCACCCCGAGCTTTTCGCAGATGGCGGTCGGAGCGGCGTCGTCATTTTCAAACGGCGAAAGTTTGTAACCCCAGGCATTGAAGCCGAAGTCCACCGCCGCCAGTTTGGGATCCCGCTTCCGGGTCAGGAAGATCGGCCCGTGATCGCGGCACCACGGTTCGTCCGTGGGGACGTGGAAAAATTCGATCCGCTCCGGCGGCGCTCCATTGAGCAGCGAGCGAACGACCTTTTCCTGCTCGGCATCCTTCACGTTGATGCGCACGATTTCCGATTCGGCGAGGGCGGCCACCATCTTGGCAAAAGTCGGCAGCACGCGTTGGTAGGCGCCGGCACCGGGAAAACTGGATCCTTCCGGATGGGGCCAGGAAATCCAGGTGGCTTCATGGGGCTCCCATTCCGCCGGCATGGCGTAACCTTCTTTCGCTGGGGTGGTTTTGGCCGTCACGCCTCCAACATCCGCGCTTCCGTCGGAGAAAAACAAGTGGAAATTTGCGCCCGTCCGCACCTCCCGCCCGGACCGCGTCTCCGGACTGGAAATTTCCCCACAACCCGCTAGGATGGCGTATTCCACTCATGCCCGCCGTCTACATCAAAACCTACGGCTGCCAGATGAACGAGCGCGATTCCGAACACGTCGCCCGCTCGCTCGTCGCGCGCGGCCATCACCTGGTCTCGGACGAATCCGAAGCCGATGTGATCCTGCTCAACACATGCAGCGTGCGCGACATGGCGGAGCAGAAGGCCATCGGAAAAATGGGCATGCTGCAAAAGCTGCGGGAGAAACGGCCGCATCTCGTCTTCGGCTACCTTGGCTGCATGGCGCAGAGCCGCGGCAAAGAATTGCTCGAAACGTCCCCCGGCGTGGATCTCGTGGCCGGGACGCAGAAATTCCACCGCGTGGCCGAGTATGTGGACGAACTGCTCCGCCGCCGCCTCGAGGCGCGCATCGACAACGAACGCCTGCCCATCGTGGACATCGAGGAGGAGGAGGGATCGCAGTCGGCCATCCGCGACCACGTCCTCAAGGGCCGCCAGTCGACGGCCTTTGTCTCAATCATGCAGGGCTGCAACATGCGCTGCACCTTCTGCATCGTGCCCAGCACGCGGGGCTCGGAACGCAGCCGCACCATTGAAGACATCGTGGCGGAGGTCCGCGAACTCGCCGCCCAGGGCGTCCGCGAAGTCACGCTGCTCGGACAGATCGTCAACCTCTACGGCCGCCACGAATTTGAAAAACGCGACGGACTGAGCCCCTTTGTCCAGCTCCTCGAGGCCGTCTGCGCCGTGGACGGCATCGACCGTGTCCGCTTCACCTCGCCCCACCCCATCGGCTACCGCGACGACCTCATCGGCGCCTTCAGCCGCCTGCCCAAGCTGGTCGAGCATGTGCATCTGCCGCTGCAGAGCGGATCCGACCGCATCCTCAAGGCCATGCACCGCGGATACACCGCGGAGAAATACCGCAGGCTGGTGGACCGCCTCCGCGAGGCGCGCCCGGGCATCGCCATCACCACCGACATCATCGTGGGATTCCCGGGCGAGACGGACGAGGACTACCAGCTCACCCGTCGGCTCGCCGACGAGGTGGGCTTCGACAACGCCTTTGTTTTCCGCTACTCGCCGCGCCGTGACACGCCCGCCGCCGCGATGGAAAATCAGGTGCCGGAGCCCGTTCGCGAGGCCCGCAACAAGGACCTTCTGGAAGTCATCAACCGCCACGCCCAGGCCAAACTGAAGGCCCTGGTCGGCACACGGCAGGAAATCCTTTGCGAGGGACCGAGCAAAACGAATCCCCACCGCCTCATGGGCCGCACGCGCACCAACAAGATCGTCGTCTTCGAAGGGTCGCCCCGCCATGTCGGCCAGATTTTCGACGTACGGATTGCCGAGGCCTCGGGTTCGACGCTTTACGGCGACCCCGCCGTGCTCGAAGGCTGATGAAGCCGCGTTCCCTGGTGGAAATTGCCGCGCCGGAATTCGATCTCACGCGCACGCTCAACAGCGGCCAGGTCTTTCACGCCATGCCCCATGGGGACGGCTGGCAGGTTCTGGTGGATGACCTCCCGCTGGACGCCGTGCAGGACGGGGCGGTCCTGCGTGTGCCCGCCGGACTCGAGGCGACGGCCCGGCATTATTTTGCCCTCGACCACCCCCTGCCCTCGATTTACGAGACCTTTCCCACCGACGCCTTCAGCCGCGCCGCCCTCGCCTCCTGCCGCGGTCTCCGCATCCTGCGTCAGCCCCTCTGGGAATGCCTCGCCACGTTCATCACCTCGCCCATGAAGCAGGTGTCCCACATCCGGCAGATGTCGCTGAACATCCGGGCCCGCTTTGGTCGTGCGGTCGCCGGATCGCTCATTCCCGCCTATCCGGCGCCTGGAACCCTGGCCGCCGCTTCCGAAAACGACCTGCGCGCCTGCGGACTCGGATTCCGCGCCAAAAGCCTCCGCCTCGCCGCCGCCGCGGTCGCCGAAGGCCGCATCGATCTCGAGGCCCTGCGGGACCGGCCCACCGCCGAGGTGCGGGAGGCCCTTTGCCGGCTGCCGGGTGTGGGCCGCAAGGTGGCCAATTGCGTGCTGCTCTTTGCCTACGAACGTCTCGACGCCGTGCCCGTCGATGTCTGGATCGCCCGCATCCTGCAGGCCATGCGCCGGCGCAAGGGCACGCCCGGGGAATTGGAGCGCTTTTCGGCCCGGCGTTTCGGGATTTACGCCGGCTATGTCCAGCAGTACCTGTTTCACCATGCCCGCATGACCCGCTCGCTGCCCGCATGAGCGCCCTCACTTCGACCGCCGGCTGGCACACCCAGGATCGCCGAAAAACCGCCGCGGCATTCATCGCGTCGGTCCTGATCCATCTGCTGCTGATCCTCCTCATTGCCTGGCTGCTGGCCAACCGGCCGGCACTTCCCCCGCCCAAGCCGGAGGAACCGGCCGTCGAAATCACCCTGCTCAACTCGCCGCCCGCTCAACGCGCCGAGCCGCAATACGTGGAGACCTCCGAGGCCCAGCGCGCGGACAGGCCGCCGGAAAACCCCGCCTTCGAATCCGACAAGGACACCCACGCCGCCTCCCCCCTGCCCGCCACCGGCGACGCCCCCGTGCCCACCATGGATGGCGAGGAATCTCCGACGTTGAGCATGGAAAATCGGGAATACACCCCCGGACGCGAAGCCCGTCCGGCCCCGCCACCGGTCCCGCCGGCCAGGACGGAAACCGCCCGGCAGGAATCCACTCCGCCCGAGCCCGAAAGCGAATCCCTTCCCAAACCCCGCACCTCGTCACCCATCGCCCTGCTCGAACCGCCCAAACCCAAAACCGAGCCCAAACCGGAGGAGGCCCGGCCGGAGGAGAAAAAGCCCGCCGAGCCGGCGCAACCCGCCCAGCCTTCCGCCCCCGGCTACCAGCCCCAGACCCGCATCACCCGCATCCGGGGCAACATCTCCAATCGCGGACGGGCCTCCGTCGCCGCCAATGCCACGCCGCTCGGCCGTTACAAAAAGATGCTCGCCGACGCCATCGGCTCGCGCTGGTATTATTACGTCAACGAACAAATGGGACTCCTCGAAATCGGCACCCTCGAGGTCCGCTTCGTCGTCTCCGCCAGCGGCAAGGTCGAACAGCTTCGCGTGATCAGCAATTCGTCGAACGAAAGTTTTGCGGCTTGCAGTGTGCAGGCGATCATGGAAGCTGAAATTCCTCCGATCCCCAAGGAGCTCGTTCCCATGCTGGCGAACGGCCGGATCGAAATCGACTACTCGTTCACCATCCTTTCAAATTAATGGACCCGATCATCGCCTCTGCCTTCTCCAGCGCGTTTCGCTTTTTCGAACAAGGCGGCATCTTCATGATTTTCCTGCTGCTGATTTCGATCGTTGCCGTCACGGTGATGATCCTGCGCGGGACCGCCCTGCGCGAGAAAGCCGTCCTGCCGCCGGCCGTCGTCGAGGAAATCGAACGCCTCCAGCCCGGCGCCGACCTTTCCCGGCTGGAAAAACTGATCGCCCGTCACCCCTCGGCGCTCTCGCAGGTCGCCGCCACCGTGCTCAAACATCTCCACTGGCCGCGCGCCGAAACGGCGGAAGCCGTGCAGACCCGCGCCCGCCACGAAGTGGCCCATCTGGAAAGCGGCCTTGTCATTTTGGAAATTTCCACCGGCATCGCCCCGCTGCTCGGACTGCTCGGCACCCTGTCCGGCTTGGTGAGCATTTTCGCGGCGGTCGGCTCCGATCCGGTCGCCGTCGCCCGCGGCATTGCCGAGGCCCTCAACACGACCATCGTCGGACTGGCGGTGGCCGTTCCCTGCCTGATCGCCCACAATCATTTCCAGCGCCGCATTGAGATCATGGCGGTCGAAATGGAGTCCCTGATCGCCGACCTGATCGCCAAGTGCTATCCGCAGGGCTCCTCCGCCTCCGTGGGATGAAGTTCTACACCAAAAAACGCAAGGGTCCGTCGATCGTCATCGTCTCGCTGATCGACATCCTCGCCATTCTGCTCATCTTTTTCATCGTCACCACGACGTTCAAAAAGAATCAGCCCGAGCTGCAGATCAACCTGCCCGAGAGCAAAAGCGCCGAGGCGGCCGCCGCGGAACGGAAGGAGCCGCTGGTGCTTGCGGTGAAAAACGCCGACACCATCACGCTCGGGAACCAGCCCGTCACCCTCGACGGCCTGGTCGACGCCCTCAGGGAGGCCCGCGCCCGCGAGCCCGAGCGTCCCATTGCCATGCAGGCCGACCGCGAGGCGCCCTTCGGCACGATTGTCAGCGTGCTCGACGCCCTCAAGGAAGCCGGCCTGAAAAACGTCCCCACCTTCACCCAACCGAAATCCGACCAGCCATGATCCTCGAAATCGTCCAATACGGCCACCCCGCCCTTCGCGCGAAGGGCCGTCGCGTGGAAACCATCGATGCCAAAATCCGCCAGCTCGCCGAGGACATGCTGGAAACCATGGTCGACGCCGACGGCGTGGGCCTCGCCGCCCAGCAGGTCGGCATCCCCATCCAGATGTGCGTCGTCGACGTGACCGGCGTGAAAGACCGCCCCAGCGAACTCCGCATCGACGGACGTCGCGTCGACATCGAGTCCCACATGCCGCTGGTGCTCATCAATCCCGACATCGAGCCCTTCGGACGCGAGAAATCCGGCGTCGAAGGCTGCCTGAGTTTTCCCGGACTCCGCGGCGACATTGTCCGTCCGTATTCCGTCCGCGTGAAAGCCCAGGACCTCGAGGGCCGTCAAATCGAATTCGAAGCCGACGGTCTTCTCGCCCGCGCCGTGCAGCACGAGCACGACCACCTGCACGGCATCCTCTTCATCGACCGCATGGACAAACGCCAGCGCAAGGAACTCGAAGAGGAAATCGAGGAACTCCGGATCGACTACGGGCCGTAGTCCGGGCGGACCGGACCATTGTTCGAGACGCGGCGCGGCGCGACGGATCGCGCCATGCCGGAACGCATCGGAAGAGCCGTCACTTCGGGCCCGGGGGGCCGGCCAAGATTGTTTGGCCCGGCGGGCCCTCCTCTCACAGTCCGGTCCGAAGGGCCGGGCTGTGGGATTGCCGCGCCTTTGGCGCTCTGTCGCCGACCGGGCGCACCCAAACAAAGTCCACGCCAAAAAAACGGGGCGTCCCAATGAGTCGGGACGCCCCGCGGAATCCGGCTTTGTTTAGCTCAGCAACTGCCGCAGCACGTAGGGCAGGATGCCGCCGTGGCGGAAGTAGTCGACTTCGATGGCCGTGTCGATGCGGGAGCGGACGGTCACCTTTTCCTCCGTACCGTTGGCGCGGCGGATGACCAGCGTGAGGTCCTGCATCGGCTTGAGGTTTTCATCGAGGCCGAGCACGTCGAAGGTTTCCGTGCCGTCGAGGCCGAGGGTCTGCGCGTTGACTCCCTCCGGGAACTGGCAGGGCAGCACGCCCATGCCGACGAGGTTCGAGCGGTGGATGCGTTCGAAGCTCTGGGCCACCACGCATTTCACGCCGAGCAGGTTCGTGCCCTTGGCCGCCCAGTCGCGGCTGGATCCGGTGCCGTATTCCTGTCCGGCGAAGATGATGAGCGGCGTTCCCTCCGCCTTGTAGGCCATGCAGGCGTCGTAGATGAAGGTCGGCTTGCCGGCCTTGGCGGTGATTTCCTTGTCCGGAGCCGGCACGTCCCTGTCGCCGAAGTAGAGGGTGTAGCCCCCTTCGACGCCGGGCACCATGAGGTTCTTGATGCGGACGTTGGCGAAGGTGCCGCGGGTCATCACGCGGTCGTTGCCGCGGCGCGAACCGTAGCTGTTGAAGTCCTCGGGAGCCACGCCGTTTTCGAGCAGGAACTTGCCCGCCGGGCTGGTCTTCTTGATGGCGCCGGCCGGACTGATGTGGTCGGTCGTGACGCTGTCGCCGAAGATGCCCATGGCGCGGGCGCCCTTGATCTCGCCGATCGTTCCGGGCGTCATGCTGAACCCGTCAAAGAACGGCGGCTGCTGGATGTAGGTGGATTTTTCGTTCCACGCATACACCTCGCCCACACTGGACGGGATCTCGTTCCACTTGGGATTCTGGCTGGCGAAGTCGCTGTAGAGCTTGCGATAGACCTCCGGCTTGAGCGCGGCGGACATGGCGGAGCGCACCTCCTCCTGGGTCGGCCAGATGTCCTTGAGGTAGACGTCCGATCCGTCCGAACCCTTGCCGATCGGTTCCTTGCTGAGGTCGATGTCCACGGTGCCGGCGAGCGCAAAGGCGACGACGAGCGGCGGGGACATCAGGAAGTTGGCGCGGATGTTCTGGTGCACACGCGCCTCGAAGTTGCGGTTGCCCGAGAGCACGCTGGCGGCCACGAGGTCATTGTCGAGGATGGCCTTTTCGAGGGCCGGATGCAGGGGACCGGAGTTGCCGATGCAGGTGGTACAGCCGTAACCGACGGTCTGGAATCCGAGCTGGTCGAGGTATTTCTGCAGACCGGTCTTCTCGAGGTAGTCGGTCACCACGCGCGAACCGGGTCCGAGCGAGGTCTTGACCGCCGGATTCACCTTGAGCCCCTTCTCCACCGCCTTCTTGGCGAGGAGACCGGCGCCGAGCATCACGCTCGGATTGCTGGTGTTCGTGCAGCTCGTGATGGCGGCGATGAGCACGCTGCCGTTGCCGATCTGGGCATCGGCCGCCTTGTAGGCGGTGGAGGCCGGTTCGTCCGGGGTGGGACGATTCGCCACCATCTCGAGCTCGTGGCGGGGCAGGCCTTCCTTCTGGTGATTGACCACGGCGTCGGTGGACGGCATGTCCGACGGACCCGCGGCGCTTCCATTGAGATGCACCGGGAATTTCCGCTCAAGGTCGGCGGGACTTTTTCCGTATCCGCCCTCGGTGAGCGGCTTGGTGAAGAGGGTCTCGAAGGTTTGCTTGAGTTCGGGAAGGTTGATGCGGTCCTGCGGACGCTTGGGACCGGCCACACCGGGCACGACCGTGCCGAGGTCGAGCTCGAGCTCCACGCTGTAGTCGACCTGGCCCTTGTCCGGGATGCCCCAGAGGCCCTGGGCCTTGTAGTAATTTTCGAAGGCGACGCACAGCTCCTCACTGCGACCCGTGCCGCGGAGGTAGGCGGTGGTTTCCTCGTCCACGCCGAAGAAGCCCATGGTGGCGCCGTATTCGGGGGCCATGTTGGCGATGGTGGCGCGGTCGACGACGGCCAGCGAGCGGGCGCCCGGACCGTAAAATTCCACAAACTTGCCGACCACCTTGGCCTTGCGGAGCATTTCGGTGACCTTGAGCACGAGATCCGTGGCGGTGACGCCTTCCTTGAGCGAGCCCGTCAGATAGACGCCGACCACTTCCGGAGTGAGGAAATAAACCGGCTGTCCGAGCATGCCCGCCTCGGCTTCGATGCCGCCCACGCCCCAGCCCACGACGCCCAGGCCGTTGATCATGGTGGTGTGGGAGTCGGTGCCGACCAGCGTGTCCGGGTAAAAGACCTCCCCCTTGTCGGTCTGGGCACTGAGGACGCCCTTGGCGAGGTATTCCAGGTTGACCTGGTGAATGATGCCGATGCCCGGAGGCACGACGCCGAAGGTCTTGAACGCCTGCTGGCCCCACTTGAGGAGTTCGTAGCGCTCGCGATTGCGCTTGAACTCCAGGTCAAGGTTCAACTGGAGCGCCTGGGCGGATCCGAAAAAGTCCACCTGCACGGAGTGGTCCACCACGAGGTCAACCGGCACGAGGGGCTCGATCATGCGGGGATCGCGGCCCAGGCCGGCCACCGTGGAACGCATGGCGGCGAGGTCCACGAGCAGCGGGACCCCGGTGAAGTCCTGCAGGACCACGCGGGCAACCACAAAGGGAATTTCCACCGGCGCGGGCGCCTTGGCATTCCAGTTGGCCAGCACTTCCACATCCTTGTCGGTCACCCGCTTGCCGTCGCAGTTGCGGAGGACGGATTCGAGGACGATGCGAATGCTGATCGGGAGGCGCGAGATTTTGCCGATGCCCTGTTTTTCGAGTTCAGGCAGCGAGTAATAGAGTCCGGTCTTGCCGTTGCCGGCATCAAAGGTGCGCAGTGTGTCGATCATGATGGTATCCCATTTATTGACGCCAAAACCGGGCACCGCGCCAGCAATTTGTTAACGGTTGGTTGCCTTGTTTTTGCGTTCAATTGCCCCGGGTGACCCGCAGGCGCCCCCGGAGGGGGCCAATATTCCCTTGTTTCCCCCACGCTCCGGGTCAAAATGAATCGGACATTGCCAGCGCCTCCCAACCGGACAGAATAGCCTTCCCGCCATGATCGTTCACTTCCTCCGACATGCCGATGCCGAGCCCGAGGCCGCCGGCGACTTTGAACGCAAGCTCACCACCAAGGGGCTCGAACAGGCGGAAAAGGCCGGCAAGTTTTTTGTCCGCCACGGGCTCGTGCCCTCCCTCATTGTCACCAGTCCGGTGGTCCGCGCCCGCCAGACGGCCAAAATCGTATCCCGTCATCTCGGGGACGCCGACCTCGTCGAGGAACGCTGGCTTGCCTGCGGCATGAGCCCGGAATCCTGTCTCCGCGAACTCCCCCGGTTCGAGCCCCTGGAATCCGTCCTCCTCGTCGGACACGAACCCGATTTCAGCGAAACCATCGCCGTCCTTCTCGGCCTTCCCAATCCCGGCGCCCTGCACATCCGCAAGGCGTCCCTCACCTCAATCAGCCTCGCCCATACCGCCCCCGGTGCGGGCCAGCTGGAATTCCTGGTGCCCTGCCGGCTCATGTAAAATCTATGACACCCGAAATCATCCACTCCACCGACTTCATCAAGGACGCCGTCGCGCTCATTGAACGTGAGGCGGACATCGCCATTTTCGAACGCGGCGAATTTCGCATCGCCCTCAGCGGCGGCAATACGCCCCGACCCGTTTACGAGGCCCTTGCCAAGCACCGCGACGCCTGGAGCCGGTGGATTTTCACCTTCGGCGACGAACGCTGCGTGCCGCCGGACAGCGATCAGAGCAACTACCGCATGGCGAAGGAGGCTCTTTTCGACAAGGTGCCGATCCCCCCTGAAAACATTCTCCGAATCCGCGGCGAGGCTGATCCCGCCGTGGCCGCACAGGAATATGAGAACGCCCTCAGGGCCCGCGTGAAAGGGGACGGATATTACCGCCACGACCTCCTGCTCCTGGGAATGGGCGACGACGGACACACCGCCTCGCTTTTCCCCGGCACCGAGGCCCTCGGCGTCACCGACCGCTGGGTCGTTTCGAATTTCGTGCCGAAATTCAACACCCACCGGATCACCTTCACCTACCCGCTTCTGAATGCGGCCCGCCACGTCTGCTTTCTCGTGAACAGCAAGGGCAAGGACGCCGTGCTCAAGGAGGTCTTCAGCGGCCAGTCCAATTATCCCTGCGCCGCCGTACGTCCGACCCAGGGCAATCTGACCTGGCTGCTGGGGGCCTGAGATCGGCGATGGGAAAGGGAAGCAGGCTGGCGCGGAGTTTTTTTCTCGGGGTGCTGCTGCTTCTTCACCTCATGCCCGATGCTCGTTCCACCTCCCGCATCTACAGCACGATTGAGCAACTGATCAACCGCTCGGATGTGATTGCCCTGGTGACAGTTGGCGCAACCGGCGACGAGAATCCCCGGCGACCGTTCCATGACGCTCGAGCGGCAAAGGTTCAACAGATCCTCAAAGGCGAACTTTCGGAACCGCTCGTCATTCAGCATGGTTCCGGACGCGATGACACCCTCTTTCAGCAAGGCCCCGGCGAATACCTGGTCTTTCTGAAACGGAGGGACTCGCTTCTTGTCCCCACCGACGGCTGGCCGTCCTCGAAGTTCGTCTCCGAAGGAATGGTGCAAGGATGGTGCGATTCCCAGCGCCACGACGGACCCTCCGCGCCCCTTTCCCGGGTCGTCGCCGAAATCGAAAGCGGCACCCCTCGCTAAACCGGATGATCCGCCTGCGTTTCCTGCTCCTTTTTCTCTGCCTGGCGGGCCTTCCCTGCGTGGCGGAACCACCCGGCTCCGCTCCGACCCGCGAGGAACTCGGAAGACACCTCGAGGCGCTCACCCGGCACATCTCCGGCATGCCCTACAACGGCCGTTGGATTCCGCCGGACTCGACACTGGCCTGGACGATGGATTGCTCGAACACCGTCCGGTGGCTTTATCTGGTCACCACCAGAAGGTTGCTGCCCCGCACGGCCTCGGATCAATACGAGGCCCTGCGCCAGGCGCGCCGGCTGTGGCGGGTCAGGGCCACGGATGTCGACTGGCGCTCAAAACTCCGCCCCGGCGACCTCCTCTTCTGGGAAAACACCTACCGTCCCAAACGCAAACCGCCCATCACCCACGTGATGATTTATCTCGGACGCAATCCGGATGGCTCCCTCCGGATGGCCGGCGCGCAGGGCAGCCGCGGCGTGAACATCTACACCTTTCGGCCGGAGGTTCCCTACGGAGGCTACACGTGGTTTCTCTGGTTCAAACGCCAGGGCCGCTTCGTGGCCTACGGTCGTCCGCTTTAGGACCCCGCCTCACGAATGGCGAAAGGCGGCGGGGAAACGCATTCATGCAACGGAGGCCCAACCATCCGGGCAAGCTTCCTCTTGGCGAGCCGCACGCCTTGTGTCTAAATCCTCCCCCCTTCCCGCGAATTCCACACTCCGAATTCCCACATGAAAGAAATCTACATTGGAACCGACAGCGGCGCGACGACGTCGAAAACAGCCGGCGTTTACGCCGACGGCACCCCCATTTCCCTTGAACTGGCCCAAAGCTCGACGAATTCGCAACTCGGCACGGCAGCCGTGGTGAAGGGATGGATTGAAGGCATCGAAAAATTCCTCGCCAAACACCATTTCACCTGGGACCAGATCCGCGGAGTGGGCCTCGCCATGCCCGGACCCTACCAGGGATACGGCATTCTGGACCGCTCCCCCAACCTCCCGCCCTCCTTCGCGGGATGGGATTTTCACGCCGACTATTCCGCCGCCCTCGCGGAAAAGGCCGGCCGCCCGATTCCACTCGTCACCGGCAATGACGGCAACTATGGCGGCGTCGCCGAGGCGGCCAAGGTTCGCGGAGACAAGCGGGCCTCCATCATCATGCTCGCGCCCGGCTCCGGACTGGGCACCGCCTACGTCGGTCCCGACGGCCTGCCGCTCGACGGCGACACGCTCAACGGCATGGAGGCCGGCCACATGCCCGCGCCTCTGCACCTTCTCGGACTTCCCGTTTTCACCTGCGGCTGCGGACGCGCCTGGGGGTGTTTTGAGGCTTACACAACCATTTCGGGCCTTCCCCAATACCTTGATTACCTCCTCCCGAAATACCCGGATCACGAACTCGCCCACTCCGCGGCTACGGCCAAGGAAAAAGCCCTGTCCCTGCGCACGCGCGCCCAGCAGGGCGACAAACTCGCGCTGGAAATTTTCGATTATCAGGCCAAGGCCCTCGGCCTGCACGTGGCCAACCTCTCCATGGCCCTCGACGCCGAGTATGTGGTCATCGGTGGCGGCCTCATCGACCCGCACGCCACCACGGAGGAATTCCGCACCCATTACCTCAAAACCATCCATACCGCTGCGGAACCCTGGCTGCACCCGAGCCAGCGGCATACCCTGAAAATCGTGCCCGCCACGCTTGGCGAGCTCTCCCAGGCCATCGGCGCGGCTTTGGTCGCGCTCTATACGGAACAGAAAAAATAGCGAAACCCTCGACCTTCTCCCCGCCCGGCCGGCGGGGAGAAGGGTTTCCCGAGCACATTTCCACAGGTGGTTCTCGCGTGGAAGTTCCCGCTTCGGTGGGCGTTTCCCGGCCGCCCACGTCCTCCCGGACCGTCGTATTCTGCCGTATCCTGTCAGCACAGAGCTCTTCCTCCCCCAAAGGGAATTTTTTCTAAGAAAGCATTTTGTTCCGTGTCCTGATACCTTGGAGGGCGTTTGCGTCCCCCAGGAACCATGACCGAACCGCTTGCCGTCGCCTCAGAATCCGCCTCCGGTGCCTCATCGCCGGTGGTCGTGTCCCTGCCGACCGCACGGGGGACGCTGACGGAACTGTTTGAGTCCGAGGAGAGCGCCATCCTAGGGTTTGCCATCGGAGTGGTGGGCCGCCGCTCTGTCGCGGAGGAACTGGTCCAGGAAGCGTTCCTCCGCCTGCACCAACTCTGGGACCAAATCGAAAACCCCAGGGCCTGGCTCTACCGGTGCGTGCGCAACCTGGCCATCAATCACCTCCGCGACCACGCCCGCGAGACGCCCATCGAGGAACCCGAAGGACCTGGCGACGAACATCCACCCGACGTCGCGCTCGGACGCCTCGAAGCCATCGGCACCGTCCGCATGCTCCTGGCCGAACTTCCTCCCGAGGACCGCAACCTCATCCACCTCAAATATCACGAAAACCTCAAATATCAGGACATCAGCCGCCGCACGGGACTCAGTGTCGGCAACGTCGGCTACAAATTGCACCACCTTCTGAAGGGACTCGCCAATGCGCTGCGTCGTGCCGGCATAGACGGGAGTCTGCCATGAAAGACGAAAACCAAACGCCCCAACCCTGGATCGATCCGACCCTTGAGGCCCGCATCGTCGCCAGCGTGCTGGGCGAAACCTCCGCCTTCGAGGCGGCGGAAATCGAACGCCTCGTTGCCGCCCATCCGGAACTGGCCCTCTTCAAACGCCGGATCGAAGCCACCCACGCCCTGGTGGAAAGCGCCCACCGGCCTGAAAATCCCAAAATCCAACTCTCCCCGGAACGCCGCCGCAAACTGCTGGAAACCATCGGCGTTCCCGCCGTTGCGCCCCCGAAAAAAATCCACGCGCTCCCCGCACCCACTCCCTGGTGGAGTTCGCCCCTGCTCATTCGCGCCGCCGCCTGCCTGATTATGACCGGGCTGGCGGTGGCGCTTTTGTCCTCCATCACCCTCTATCAGTCCGCTCCGGGTATCGCGGGTTTCTCCGACGGAGAAGCCGGCTTCGTGCAAAGAGACAGTGTCGCCATCTCCGTCCCGCATTCCGCAACCGAACCAGCTCCCATGCTCGCAGACGTTCCTCTGACAGGACGTCTGTTTCGCCCCGATGCTCAGCCGACTCCGCCGTCCTTCGCTTCCGCACCTGCATTAAGCGCTCCTCCGACTTCCGCCGCAGGCGACGACGTGAGGAGTCGTCCAAACGCCGCCTCCGAACTCGATAAACCAATCATGACGACACCGGGATCCATCGTGACGACCAGCGTCGTCACCAGCACTCAACCTTCCCATTTCGGGGAGCCAATTTCGCAGAATTTGGCCGCTGCACACGAGACCGCCCCGACTTCCCCAACGTTCCGTGGTCAAGTGAACCCAGCCTCGCCTTCCCGGATCGAATACGCCGATGCGCCCCCCCTGCAGGAAGCCCGGCTAGCTCTGGAAACGCTGCGGAATTCGGACGCGCTTGAGAAAACGGAGATGCTCCTGAAGGAGTCTCCGGCCTCCGACGAACAGCGAAACCTGCAGAAACGCGCCTTGGCCCAACTTGCTTCGGACGCCCAATGGGAATCGCCAGCTTCGATGGATCTCGAACAGTCGGCTGTGCAGATTGACAAAACCGAACAGACCATCGACTCGGACACTTCTCACCTGTTCCGCGGCGTTCCCACGGTCGCCGCGAAAGACGAAGTCCTCCGCTCGGAACAAAATGCCCTGCACAGCTTGAACGCCGGCCGGAAGAGTTTGGGCGACAGGGACGACCGGCGAGCGGGAGGGAATATCGGAATGGCAGCGCCATCATCGACCACGACCGCCTCCGTAAGTGCAAATTCCATCGACGCTTTGCTCTTTGGAACGCCATCTGACCAGGTCGTCCCCGCCCCTGTCTCGCCCGCTCCCATGGCAACGTCAAACGCTCCGTCAGGAGCAATGCACGAAAATGTGATCAATCAGCCGATCTTCTCGACCCGCGCGGGCGAGGAGGTCGTGTTCGATGGATTTATCAACTACGGGTCGCCAATCAACACGGTGACGGTCAAAAGCGGCGCACGTGTCACCACATACGAAGTTCGCGAGTTTTCCCCTCCCACGGAATATCATCCGTCCCAAGTCGAGGAAGCTAAAAAGCTCCTTCAGGAAGCAGAGGGCTTTTCCGAAACCGGCCGTTACGATCTCGCCACTAAACGGTACGAACAAGCCCTGAATCTCGACCGTTCCAACGCGGAGGCGCGCAGGAGACTTGCGGAAGTCCAAGACGCAAAAACCAAATATTATGACTCCGCTTCTAATGCGACCCAGAGCCGGGCGTTGTGGCAGGTCGATCGATCCTGGGAGCGCCCCGTGCGGAGATTCCAAGCGGGTCCAACAACCATCGTTGGCCAGCAATCCACCGCACCGATCGTCCAAAAACTGAATTCCATCGTGATCCCCCGGGTCGACATGCAGGAAACCTCCGTCGCCGGCGCGCTTGAGTTCCTCCGACAACGCGCCCGGGATTTGGACACTTCCGAGCAGGAAACCTCCAAGAAAGGTGTTAAGCTGACCCTCGATCTTCCCGCAGATTTCAAGGCCGACTCCAACAAGATCACCCTGCAGCTCAACAATGTGAGCCTGATGGAAGCCCTCCGGTACGTCACCGAGCTTTCCGGGTTGAAATACAAGATCAACGCCGAGGGCATTGCCGTGGTTCCTTTGGCCGAAGTCACCCAGGAGCTCGTGACCAAGGAGTATCGGGTTCCAGCCGGGTATCTTTCCCCGGGACAGGATGCGAAGGCCTTTCTCGAAGCCCAGGGAGTTTTTTTCCCGGCGGGGGCCACCGCAATTGATATGCCCGGTTCCGGGAAGCTCCTCGTAAAGAACACCCATAGTGCTCTCGAAATCATCGATTCCTTCATACCGATGCCGGGAACTGCGTGGAAACCCGACGCTTCCCAGGCCGAAACGCCCGCCAGCCAGCAACCTTTCTCCACCTTCTCCCTCCACGTCAGCGATGTTTCCTTCCAACTCGCCAAGGACGCGCTGGCCCGCGGCTCCCGAGCGGAACCTGACCGCATCCGCGCCGAAGAATTTTACAATGCCTTCGATTATAATGATCCTGCTCCCGGCGCGGGCGAGGAAGTCGCCTGCCGCATCGAGCAGGCGGCGCATCCGTTTCTGCAACAGCGCAATCTCGTGCGCATCGCGGTCAAAGTCGCCGCCGTGGGCCGGGCGGCGAATCAACCGCTGCGCCTGACTGTTCTGCTCGACACGTCCGGATCGATGGAACGCGAAGATCGGGCCGCGTCGGTGCGCCGGGCTTTGCAAAGCCTCGTTTCCCTGCTCGGTCCGAACGATCGCATCACCCTCATCGGCTTCGCCCGCACGCCGCGCCTGCTCGCGGAGAACGTGCCGGGCGACCAGGCGGAAAAACTCGTCGAAATCGCCGCGCACACACCGTCGCAGGGCGGAACCAACCTGGAGGAGGCCCTGACCCTCGCCTCCGAATTGGCCCTCAAACACAGGCTCGACAACGCCCAAAACCGCATCGTCCTGCTCACCGACGGCGCGGCCAATCTCGGCAATGCCAATCCCGAACGGCTCGCCACCCATATTCAAAAAACCCGCCAGCAGGGCATTTCCTTCGATGCCTGCGGCGTCGGCGCCAACGGGCTCAATGACGAAATCCTGGAAGCCCTCACCCGCAAGGGCGATGGACGGTATTATTTCCTCAACAAGCCCGAGGACGCCGGCGAAGGATTTGCCCGCCGGCTCGCCGGCGCCTTTCGGCCCGCCGCGGAAAACGTCAAGGTGCAGGTCGTTTTCAACCCCGCCCGCGTCGGACGTTATCGCCTCATCGGGTTTGAACAGCATCTCCTCAAACAGGAGGACTTCCGCAATGACAGCGTGCAGGCGGCCGAACTGTCCGCCGAAGAGGCCGGCGTGGCGCTTTATCAAATCGAACCCCTGCCCGAAGGGAACGGCGAATTGGGCGAAGTTTTTGTGCGCTTCCGCGATCCCGCCACCGGCCGCACGGTCGAGCGCTCCTGGACCATGCCGTATGAGGAACGCCCTCCGTCCTTCGACCGTGCCTCGCCATCGCTGCAGCTTGCCGGCGTCTCCGCCCTGCTGGCGGAAAAACTGCGCGGCAACGAACAGATCGATCTCGGGACCCTTGCGCCCGTTCTGAACAACCTGCGTGCACACTACGGAGAACAACCGCGGGTCGGCGAACTGCTTCAGATGTTCGAGCACATGCGCCGTTAGTCACGAAAGACTGACAAGCTTTTTACAAATTTCTGACAATTCGGACCACCCGTCCGGCCACACTTCCCCATCCCATGAAAACCATCCTCGCGTCCTTCCTTCGCCGCGTCGCCCCCCAAAATCCAGCCCCTCGCAGGGGACGACGCCAGGAGTCCCGGAACCTGGTCCGCCATTTCGACACAAAACGCTCCATAGAGCGCTCCCATCCCACCAAACCAAATGACCCGCAGCGAGCCCGCAGACAGCCAATCCTCTCCCTCCTCCTCGCCACCCTCCTTTCCTTCCCGCTCCTCGCACAATCGCCCAACCGCGTCGACGCCGCGAGCGTTTCCGCCCAGGTGGCCCCCGGCGACGGCCACCTCATCCTCGAAGCCCGCGGCGTGTTGCCGGAATCCCCGCTCTTCTTTTCGGCGACCGCCAGCACATCCATCACACCGGGCACGAAGGAAATCACCGCCATCGCCCAAGTGACCCTCCGCGTCCTTCAGGGTCGTCCGGACGTGCTGACGCTCGGCCTGAGTGGCGAGGGCGAGATCATCGAAGTCCGCGGCCCCGGACTGCAGGACTGGTCGGTGCGGCAGGAGGCGGGAAAACGTTATCTGGATCTGCGGCCCAAACTCGAAAAAGGCTCTCCGACCCCGCGGGATTGGACGCTCACCGTCAAGGCACGCCTCGCCCAGCCGACCATTCCCGGCCAATTCACCCTGCCCGTTCTCACGGCGGGAAACGCCGTCGGCTTTGCCAACGAAATCACCATTTCCCCCGGCGAGGCCGTCGATGTTCGGGTCGCCGCCGCGGAAGGTCTGGTTCCCGTTCGGTCCCAAAAACAGTCCCGTCGCGAACAACGCTTTTTCGGCACGGGCGACATTCTGCTCGCCGCCCGACTTCTGCCGCGCGGATCGGCCCTCTCCGACGCCGAACTCTTCGATGTGGAGCTCACCGGAAAACTCGACGAAGCGGCCCGCTGCGTGCGGTTCCTTCTGCGCGGCGAAGCGCGCGTCCGCGAGGCCGGAACCCGCATCCCCCTGCTCTCCGGCAATGCCGCCCTGTCCGGCGCGACCTCGGGCGACGGATGGCATGCCGAACTCAGGAATTCCGCCACCGAGCTGGTGTTTGAGCGTGCGGGAACTTTTCCGCTCGAACTCGCCTTTGTCGCCGGCATTACCGAAGGTCCCTGGACATCCCTCGACTTTCGGATGCCGGCCGGCGCGGTGGTGCCGATGATCCTGGAAGGTCTGCCCAAGGAGGTCGCCTTCAACCCGAATGCCGCGGTGGTACCCGACGCCACGACGCGAAAAGGATTCCTGGCCGCCAATGGCAACGCCTCGGTGGAATGGCGCCAGGCCCGGGATGCGGGGACCGGGGCGTTGTCCTTCACCACCCAGGAAATCAGCGAGGTGCGCCTGGGCGCCGGACTCCTGCGCCAAACCTCCCAATTCGACTTCCGCATCCTGCAGGGCCGCCTGCCCTCGGTCCGTCTGCGGCTCAATGGGCCCGGGGAAATTCTCGGCGTCGAAGGCCCGACCGTGCTCGGATGGAAGGTGGTGCCGGACGGATCACAGCGCCTGCTCGAAGTGCAGTTGAGCCGTCCGTTTGACAGAGCGGGAACGCTGGTCGTGCGGAGTCAGTCGCCGCTGGGCAATTTTCCCGTGAAAGCCGCCCCCCTGCAACTCACGCCGGAAGGCGGGGTGCGCCACTCGGGACTCCTGCGCATCACCAGCGAGGGTGCGGTCCGACTTGAGGTTTCCGAGGCGACGGGCCTGATGCAACTCGCCCCGGCCCAGTTTCCCGGGCCGTCCCTGAAAAACCCTGCCCGGCAGGTCTTTGTCTATCGCTTTCCCTCGGCCAACTACACCTGCCGCATCGACGCGAATCAGATCCTTCCCGAGGTCAGCGTCTCGCAAATTGTCCTTTATCAACTCGCCGAGACCGACCGTGTCATTTCCGCCGACCTCGAACTCGACATCCGCGAAGCGCCCCTGCGCGAATGGGCGATGCGCATTCCCGAAGGGTACGCGGTCGTGTCCGCCTCCGGCGCCAGCGTGGCCGATTATGTCGCCGAAAGCGAAACGCAGGACGGCTCGCGCGTGCTGAAATTTCTGTTCACGTCGTCCGTGGAAGGACGCCAGCTGATCCGCCTGCGCCTGGAAAAAAACCAGGCGTCCGCCGCCGGGGAATGGATGCTGCCTGCGCTGATTTTCCCCGGCGCGAAATCCGTGCGCGGTCACATCGGCGTCGTGTCCACGCCCGGTTTCCGCATCCTGCCGGGAACGACGGAACACCTCACCGAACTGCCCCTGAATTATTTTCCCAATCAGATGCCCGGGCTCCAGCAAACCTACCGTCAGCGGGAACCCGACTGGTCCGCCACCGTGAAGATCGAAGCGCTCGGCCAAAACGTACAGGCGGACGTCTTCCACCTGTATTCCCTCAAGGAGGGCGTCGTCCACGGCAGCGTGCTGCTGAACTATTTTGTCGTCGGCGCCCCCGCCACCGAATTGCGCATCGAAGTACCCGAGTCGGCCGGCAACATCGATGTCATCGGCCAAAACGTCCGGCGAGACTGGCGGCAGGAGGGCAATCAGCTCATTGTTTCCCTCCACCAACCCGTCCTCGGTCCGGCCACGCTGCTTGTCACCTTCGAGCAACCGATGAGCGCGCGCGGCGGAACGATCCGGCCCGGCGAGGTGCGTCCGCTGGGCGTGCAGAGCGAACGTGGTTACGTGCAGGTGGTGAGTCCGCTGCAGGTCAAATCGCAAATCCTCAAGGCCGAGGGCTCGCTACTGAAAATGGAGCCGCTGGAACTTCCCGCCGAATTCCGCGTACTGAGCAGTTCGCCGTCCCTGGCCGTTTACCAATACATCGCGCGGCCGTTTGCCCTCGAGATGGATGTCCAGTGGTTCACTCCGGCGGAAACCGTCGACCAATTGGTCGACTTTGCCCAGCTCTCCAGCCGCGTTTCGCGGGACGGACAGATCATCACGGAGGCGCGGTATTTTGTGAAGACACGCGGACGCAAGGCGCTCCGCTTGGTGCTTCCCGAGGGGGTCAAACTCTGGGAGGTCCGCGCCGATCACGCCACCGTCAATGCCCAGATCGACGGCGATCAGACCCTCATTCCTCTGCCACCCAAACTCAATCCCATGGACGTCGTGGAAGTTGTCCTGCGGCTTGGACAGACCGCGCGCCATCCGCGCTCCCCGGAACTGGCCACACCCCGCACGCAGGCTCCGACGGTTCTCGGCGAATGGACGGTGCGAGGCGATGCCGGCCAGTTGCTGGTGCCGAAATCCGGCACGGCGCAGTTGGTGCGACCGGCGCTGACCGAAACCGGCTTCGAATGGATTTCCGCCCGGACCATCCCCACGCTGTTTCTTCTGCTGGGCCTCGCCGCGGCGGGGGTCCTCCTGCGAACCCGGGCTCCCTGGAAGATGCTGCTGGGTTTCCTGCTTTCGGCCATCCTGGTGATTCTGTCGCTGAATCTGGCCCTGGCCGCCGCGCGGGAGCGGCGTCCCAATCTGGCCCAACTCACCTACAGCGCCACCGTGGTTCCGGCCGGGGAAAACGTCACCCTGCAGATTGGCAATGTCGGCGCAGTGTGGGCCATGATTTCCCCCGCCGGCCTGTGCGCCGCCGCAGCCGGTATCGTCCTGCTGGCAATGGCCGCCTTCCGGATCCGCATCGGCCGGACAAGCCCCATCTGGCAGGTGCCGGCGGGAGCCCTGTTGCTGGCGCTTGGCATCCTGGCCCAGCATGGAGGAGCGATTTTCTTCTTCCTGCTGACCGCCCTCGGCATTTTCAGCCTTCTCATGCTGCCGGCCTTCGCCGGCTGGATGCGCCGTCCCAAGGCGCTGATCCCTCCCGGCGCGGCCGCCGCCACGTCCCTCTTTCTGCTTTTCGCCTCGCCCATGCTGCTGACACCCGCCCACGGAGCGCCCGCCGAATCCATCGTTCAGGATTGGAAAATTCGCGAAGGACGGCTTTTCGGCGAGTTGGAAATGCGTGTGCGCGGCGAAGCCGGCGACAGTTTTCTTTTGCTCCGGCCGACGGCTGTGCTGACCGGTTTTCGCGCCGACCAGGGGGTGCGGATCAACAAGGTCGAACGAAACGGCGAGACCGAGTATTTTGTCGCTCTGGAAAAATCCGGCGCCTTCCAGGTTCGCGCAACGTTCGAATCGCCCGCCACGGATCTGATGCAAGGCCTCCCGTTGGTCTCCGGTCCGGCCGCCGCCCAACGCCTCACCGTTCAACTCGATCAGAGCGGCTGGGATTTCACCTCGCCCGCCGCCGTGAGTGTCCAGCCCCTGTCCGGCCTTCCGGAAAACACCAGCGGAGCCACCCTCGTACTCAAACCGTCAGGAACCCCGGTCATCCAACTCCAATCCCAGAAACGAAACACCGCCGCGGAAAAAACGCGCTTCTTTGCCGAGGCGTCCAATCTTTTTGTTCCTGGCCCCGGGGTGGTCAACGGCTTCGGACGCGTCACAATCCGGCCGGTGCAGGGGCAGGTTTCCTCCCTGGAACTCGAGATTCCCAAAGGGTTCACCGTCGGCGATGTGCGCAACGGACCGGTGAGCGCCTGGCGGTTTGATCCCGCCACACGAAAACTCCGCGTGGACATCTCCCCGGCCCAGTCGGCAAACTTCAAGTTTGATGTCGAAACCCAACTTGGCACCGCCGACCTTCCGGTCAATTTGACCCTCGATCCCGTGCGGATCCTCGGCGCGGAAGGTGAAGTCGGCATGATGGGTCTGGCCTTCGGCAACGATGCCCAGCCGGAAAACGTGCGCGGGACCTCTCCGATCAATCTCGAGGATTTCGACGCTTCGCTCATTCCCACCACGAAGGACGGCCAACCGCTGGCGCTGCTGCAGCAGGCCTTCCGCTACGGTCGCGACGGCGGCACGGTCACCCTGCGGGTCGCAGCGGTCGACCCGGAGGTTCGCGCCATCACCAGGCAGGTCTTGTCCTTCGGGGACGACCGTCTGGTTCTCGCCGCCGACCTGAACGTCGCCATCACCCGCGCCGGACTTTTCAAATTGAGTCTCCTGCTGCCGGAAGGCCTCGAGGTGGAAGCCATCAGCGGGTCCGCGCTCAGCCAGTGGACCGAATCGGTCGAGGACGGCAAACGGCTCGTCACCCTGCACCTCAACGGACGCACCCTCGGGGACATCAGCTTCGCCCTCACCTTTGTCGGCGCAGCGCCCGCACCGCAGGACGCGTGGCCGGTGCCGCACCTTTCCCTGCGGGAAGCCACGCGCCAAACCGGCGAGCTGTTTCTGGTCCCCGAAAAAGGCATCCGTCTGCGCGCGACCAAACGCGAAGGTGTTTCCCAAATGGACGCCCGCGCCGCGGGAGAAACCAAACTCGGCGCGCTGGCGTTCCGCCTGCTTCAGGAAAACTGGACGCTTCAACTTGGCATCGAAGCCCTTGAGCCCTGGGTGACCGTCCATGCGCTGCAGGAGGTCACCCTGCGTGAAGGTCAAACCCTCACCCGGCTGGCCCTGCGCTACCGGGTGGACAATGCCGCGGTGAAACAACTTCGCCTGCGCCTGCCGGGACTGACCGAAAACCAGCTCCAGACCGTGCGCGGCAGCGGACCGGCGGTCAACGACCTCGTCCCCATTCCCGGCGAAAAGGACCTCTGGGAAATCCGCTTTCAGCGCGGCATCGTGGGGGAAACCGACGTGCAGATCGAATACCAGGGCCAGACCGCCCGGGACCAGGGGCGGGAAACCCTCCTGCCCCCCGTGTTCGAATCCGTGCGGCAGGTCACGCAGTTTGTCTCCGTGCGCGGCAGCGGACGCATCGAACTGGACGCCGGCCCCCAACCGCGCGGCTGGCAGCGCGTCGACTGGAGCAGCCTTCCCGCCCATCTGCAGAATGCCTCCGACCGCAGCATTCCGGCCCTGTGTTTCCGTGTGGCGGAGCCCGACGGACCGCTCACCATCGACGTCCGGCGTCACAATGTGGCCGACGCGCTCAAGCTTCGGGTCACCTGCGGATCCCTGACCACGCTTTTCTCTCCGCAGGGTCCGTCGCTCACCGCGATGGAGCTGACCATCGACGTCGTCGAACAAAACGTGCTCCGCGTCCTCCTGCCCGACCACGCGCGACTCTTCAGCGTTTTCGTCAACGACACCAGCGTGAACGTCGTGCGTGAAGGCGATGCGTATCTGCTGAATGTTTCCCCGAATACCGACACCGACCCCGCCGCGAAAGTCCGTCTGGTTTATTCCGTGCCGGAGGCCAGTCCGTCAGCCATCGAACTGACTGGACCACGCCTCAACATTCCGCTCGTCAATGTGTCCTGGCGGGTCATCGTGCCACCGGGCCTGTCCGTCTCCCGCCACCGCGGCAATCTCAGCCTCAAGGAAACACGTGCCGCAGGACTGTTCGGCCTTGATGATTACGTGAAGCTGGCGGCAAGCACCCGCGATTCCAAAGCCAAAAAGGCGGCCGCCCTGATCGACCAGGCGAATTCCCTCCTCCAGCAGGGCGAACAAGAAAAAGCCGGGGAAATGCTGAGCCAGGCCGCCCAGGGCTACAATCCCGACGATGCCTCAAACGAAGATGCCCGTGTGCAGTTGAAGGCCCTCAAAACCCAACAGGCCGTCGTGGGCCTCAATACCCGTCGTCAGCGACTCTACCTGGACAATCGCGGCCACGACGCCGCCCGCAATGAACAGCTCGAACAGGCGGTCAATGCCAATCCCTTCATTCAGGGTCGCACGGATTTCAATCCGCGGGAAATGGACCAACTCCTGCAGGGCAACACCGCTGAAGAAAACTCCGCCCTGCGCGGGATTGCCGGACGCATCGTCGACCTGCAACTCGGCGCCGAACCCGCCCCGAGCGCGATTGACGTCACCATTCCGGAAAGCGGCAACCTCCTCACCTTCACGCGCAGCATTCAGGTGGATGGCGAAACGCCTCTTCATTTGAAACTGACCCTCGGCTCCACACGCGATGCCAATCCCTGGACCGCCGCGCTCATTCTTCTCGCCACCGCCGCAACCGTCGCCGTTGTGGTTCCGCGTCAATCGGCAGTGTAACGAATAAGCCCACACGTCGTCTTCGACTATCCCTTGCGGCGTTTTTGCGGTACCATGGAATATCCCCACGATTTCCATGAATACTCCCTTTCTCCGCCGCCTTTTGCTCTGGATCTGCGTCACCGGAATCGCCGTCGCGGAGGAAACGCCCCTTTCCGCCGAGGCGGTCGAAGCCATCTTCGCCGGCCGCAAAGGCACGCTGGTTGTCATCACCGACAACAGCGAGCCGTGGATTTACCAGCCGGAGATGGCCGACCGGAAATTCGCCCCCTGCTCGACCTTCAAAATCTGGAACACCCTGATCGGTTTGGAAAACGACCTGATCTCCTCGCCCGAGGAACCCTTTTATCAATGGGACGGCGAGAAACGTTTCGTTCCCGAGTGGAATCAAAACCTCACCCTGAAACAGGCCTTCCAAGTCTCCTGCGTCCCGGCCTTTCAGGATCTGGCCCGGCGCATCGGTCCGGAACGCATGCAGTCCGCTCTGGAAAAGATCGGCTACGGTGACCGGAACATCTCCGCGGCCATCGGGGAATTCTGGCTGCCGGAGGAAGGACGCCGGACGGTTTTGATTTCGCCCGTCGAACAGGCCCGTCTCATGGCCAGGCTCGCCGCGGGCGACGTTCCCTTTTCGGAAAAATCCCAGGACGTTCTTCGCGAAATCATGACCGCCCGCACCACCCTCCGCGGCACCCTCTTTGGCAAAACCGGCACCAGCGGAAAAAACGCCGCCGGAGATTCCCTCGGATGGTACGTCGGCTACATCGAAAGCAACGGCCGGACCCACGCCTTTGCCTGCCTGCTTGAGGACAAGGACGTCATGGGCAAGGATGCCCGCGCCATCGTCGAAGCGCTGGCGGAGAAGCAGGGCTGGCTCTGAAAACCCAACGGAGGGTCAGCCTCCGGCCTGACCGAAAATATCACAACAAAATCAGGGACAAGTCGGCGGTTGTCCCTCCGCAAGAATCGAAGAACTACATCATCTTGGCGCCCAATTCGGCCAAGGCGCTGCGCTCGCCCTTGGTGAGGGAAATGTGCGCGGTGATGTTCTGTCCGCGCAGGCGATTGCGGGTGTAGACCAGGCCGTTGGAACGGCTGTCCACGTAGGGATTGTCGATCTGACCCGGATCGCCGACCATGACCAGCTTCGAGCCGCGGGACATGCGGGTCACCACCGTCTTCGCCTCAAGCGGCGTGAGCTGCTGGGCTTCGTCGAGCACAAAGAACCGGTTCGGGATCGAACGGCCTCGGATGTAACAAAGCGCCTCGATTTCCAACAGTCCGCGTTCGATCAACTGTTCATAGGGTTTCAGCGGCACATGCTGTCCGTTTTGCGAAACCTGCGGGGCGTGTTCGGGCTGATTGTTTTTCTTGCGCTCGGAGGCGCGGGCCTTGTTGCCCTCGGCCTTGGGGGGATTCAGTGGCAGGAGCACCTCGCAGGCATCGTAGATCGACTGCAGCCAGGGATGCATTTTTTCGTTGAGGGTGCCTGGCAGGAATCCCAGCGTATCGCCCATCGCAACCACCGGACGGCTCACGGTCATGCCGGTGTATTGTTTCTGCGCCGTCAGATAAAGTCCCGCCGCCACGGCCAGCAGCGTTTTTCCCGTGCCGGCCTGACCGTAACAGGTGATGAGGGAAATGTCGGGATCGAGCAGCGCATCAAGGAAACATTGCTGTCCCGCATTGGCCGGACGCAATTCAATGCCGCGCGGCATTTGCAGCGAGGACGGAATGTTCAGGCGGACAAACTCCCCGCCGCCCTTGTGACGGGCCGGCATGAACTTGCTTTCGGAAACCCGGAGCAGGACATATTCATTGACCTCCACCTCCCCTGTTCGATCGGGTCCGAGCATCAGCACACGCGAACTGCCGAAGCGCTGCAATTCGTAGGGTTCCACCGAAATGGACCGGATCTCGTATCCCTCGGCATCCTTTACCGCGACCTTGTCGTTGAGATAGTCCTCGCAATTCAGCCCCATGGCCAACGCCTTGAGCTGCATGTTGAGGTCCTTGGTGACCAGAATGGTCGGCACATCGGCCGTCTCCGTCAGCGCCAGACACGCTCCGATGATCCGGTGATCCATCCGTTCCTGATCGGGAAAGATCCTCAAAAAACGCTTCATCGCCGCCGACGAAGTCGCGGATTTTCCCATGGCTTCGTTGATCAGGATGCGCACCGTGCCGCCCCCGGCGGTCTGCACGCCGCGCGTGACCCGACGCGGATTGTGGCCGAAAAGTTTTGTCAGATAGCGGTGCACCGTGCGCGCGTTGGCCCCGCGCTCGGACTGTTCGTTCTTGAAGCGATCGAGCTCGGACAGGACCTCGACCGGGATGAAAACGTGATTGTTTTCGAAGCGATGGACGCTGTTGGGGTCGTGCAGGAGGACGTTGGTGTCGAGAACGAAATTTTTGGCGACGCCCCCTTTCGGGGGTTTAGCCGGGTTGGGCAGGGTGAGGCTTTGGTCCTCGGGAACTTCCATCAAGGCAGGTCGGTGCATGAGTGTGGGATTGGATAAAAGCGAAAGGGAAATGCGGGCCTCCCGCCAGACGAAGGAGTCGGGGCGAAATCGGGAAAAATCCCACCGGATTTTTCGCCCCCGTCGAAACGTTCTGGAAAACAGAGCGATTCAAAACTGGGTTCGCCTTATACGCCAATCTCCCCACCCCCGACAATCAAAAACTTGTGGAGGCACCGATCCCGCACCACAACCCCTTGCGGTCGTGGTGCGGGTGCCATCTCCACTCAGGCCGCCTTTTGCAGGCGGTCCAGCGTGGTAACATGCTCGGCGGTGCGGGGAAGAAGACGGCCCTGAATGAGTGTTTTGCACTCGGCCATCACGTCTTCGTCTTCCAGCGCCTTCTGGTAATCCCCCAGGCCGCTTTGTTCCCCCTTCTGGAGCGCCTCCAGGGCGGAATTGGCGCCGAACAGGTTGGCGGCGCCTTGCACGGTATTGGCAAAAACACCCCACGCTCCGGCGCTCGCGTCCGGCTGACCGCCCATCGAAAGAACGTTTTCCTCCAGGGCCGCCACCGCGTCGACGTGATGCTCACGCAGGCGGTTCAATTCGGTCATCGCGGAATCATTCCCGAACTTCCGGATCGCGAGATCGTAGGTTTCGACCGCGGAACGTTCGCCGCGCAGCAATTTGTTACACACCTCAATGCAATGTTCTGTGGTATTCATGACAAAGACGAATCGGACAGGCCCGCCCAACCGGCCCCCGCTTGACCTTCTCTTCAGGGTTCCTCCCGATGCCGATTTTTGGCGAACGCGCCGGACAAGTGGCATTCGATAGGCCAGAAAAACCGTGCTCGCTTCCTTCGAATCCTTTTTCCATCGCCTCCGGCGGCACTTCAGCCAAAGCGAACGCTTGGTTCGGAAGCTCGGCCTCCCCGTGGCAGAGAACAGCGGGGAACTGCCGGGACTGCTGCTTGTGGCCCTCGACGGCTTGTCCCGCACCGATTGGAAAGCCCTCCTCGACACCGCTCAGTTGCCCTTCATCCGACGTCTGCAGGAACGGGAAGGATATCAGCTGCTGACCTTGCGATCCCCTCCCGACGACCGGGCGCCGGAGATCGACGGCGATGTTCCAACCCCCAACGGGTTCATTTCCGACTGTGAAGAAACGCTGCGGGAAAGCCTCCGACAGTTTCCGCTGCGGCATCGGGAAGACCGCGAGGCCCTTCTGCTCGCCGCGCGAATGGATCTGGTCCGCGGTCTGCCGGTGGTTCGGGTCCATTTTCCCTGCGGGTCCGGAACAAATGGCGATCCCCCGCAACCATGGCCCCCTGCCAGGATCGATCAGGCCCTTCGCGACCTGACCAGGGAAGCACATCGCTCGCGTCGAAGGGACTATCATGTGTGGGTGTATTTGGGTCCGACGACGGATGTCCCGGGAGTCCTTCTGGTTCCCCCCGCGACGGGCCTGTTTTCGCATGCGAAACCGGAGATCACCCTCCCCGAAATGCAAACCGCCATGCGGGCCCTGCTGCAACGGCGGATCACCGTCCCACCGCATCCGCTTTTTTCCGGAATACTCACCGTCATGAGTTACAATGTCCACGGTTGCATCGGCATGGACGGCCGCGTTTCCCCGCGGCGGATCAGCCGCGTGATCGCCCGCGAAAACGTGGACTTCGTCGCCCTGCAGGAGTTGGACCATGGTCGTCCCCGCTCGCGGGCGGAGGACCAGGCGGGTGAAATCGCGGCGGAGCTGGGATTTCAGCTTTTGTTCTGTCCCACGGTGGTCCGCGGGAACGAACGGTACGGCCACGCGCTTCTCAGTCGTTGGCCCATGGAGGCGGTGAAAATCGGTCCGCTTCCGTCACGCCGCGGCGGACTCTGGCCGGAACCGCGCGGAGCCATTTGGGCCCGGATCCATGTCGGAGAAAATCACCTGAACGTGCTCTCCACCCATCTCGGTCTCGGAGCGGCCGAACGAAGGGAGCAAATGACCGCCCTGCTCGGTCCCGAATGGCTGAGTCCGATCTTGGATCGCGAGCCGGTGATCCTTTGCGGCGATTTCAATCTGACTCCCGGCAGCCCGGCGCACCGTCTGGCCACGTCACGGCTGCGGGATGTCGCCCACGCGTTCAAACGGGGCGTTCCCACCTTCAGTTCGTTGCGCCTCGTCGCCCAACTGGATCACATTTTTGTCTCCCCGCATTTCGGCTTGGAAACCGTCTTTGCCGCGCGCAATGACCTGACCCGCATCGCCTCGGATCATCTGCCGCTGGTCGCCCATGTCCGGCTGCCAGGGAAATAAGCGTTTGCCGAATCAGGGTGGGCGGGCAGGTGTTGAACAATCCAAACTCCCAGAACACCTCGGATCCGAAGCCTTCCGCCCACAAAACCGCGGTATTTTGAACATCGCCCGGCCCGCAGCCAGGCAGGTCGAAGGCATACCTTACCGCTCTCCTCTGCCCCTTGCCTTGGGCTGGTCTGCCAACCAATCGAGAGCATCCGCCAGCATGCGCCGAACGGTGTCTTCGGAGATGGTGTTATGCGGACCTTCGTAGAGGCGCCTCTCCTTTGGCGCACCGGCCGCCTCGAACAAGGCGTCGGCGCACGCCGGATCGATCATTTCGTCATTCGACACATCCAGAAACAGCAGCGGCCGCGGGGAAACTTTTCCGACAAAATTCAGCGGCTCAAACGGACTCAGAAGCCATGCCCCCAACCGTGCCGCCAGCGGCGCCACAATGCGTGAGTCGGATTTCCGGCTTCGGGCGAGCGAATCCAACAGCCGGGGCAAATTGCCTCCGGCCATGACCAGCGCCGCGCTCGTGATGCGGGGTTCCTGCGCTAGCACCGAACAGGCCGTAATGCCCCCGTAGCTCGCTCCGATCAGCGAAAGGCGGGCCGCATCAATCCCGGGAACCTGCCCCAGCAAGTCCACCAGCCGGCGCGTTTCCGGAACGATCCGCGACGATCGCTCCCGCAAGGCCAGCGCCTCCCGCACGATCCCGAGGCCGCGCTTGCGGCGCTCCCCGCATTGAAACTGCTCGGGCATGGCCATCGCAAATCCCGCCTCCGCAAAAATCGGCGCGATCCGCTCGAAAAAACGGGCGTTCTGTCCGATGCCGTAGAGAAAAATGACACAGGGCACCTTTTCGCCTGAAACCTTGCCGGGACGAATGAGACGAACAGGGATCCTCTCGCCGGCCAGTCCGGTGAGTTCGATTTTCTCGATCGGATGACCTTCCAGTTCCCCGTGCGAGACCACTTTGGCATCCAGCGGCAGACCGGGATCGTATCCGTGAAAAACCCGGCTGTCCCACCAGCCTTTGCCCACGACCAGGCAGACGATCCCCAAGACGAGGACCGGCAACAGCCGGACCCCGTTCCTCAGCGTGAAGGCGCGGGCGAAAAAAGTTCGCTCCATGTGTAGGTCCGGTAGGGCTGGTCACAGGCCAGACGGCCGTGCGCGGCGTCGGCCACCGACAGCCGCAGCGATTGCGGTTGGAAGATCACGTTGTGCAGATTCGACTTCATCGCCACCGGCCGCTTGATGATCTCAATGAGCTCCTCACGCGTGATCCCTCCATAGTTTTTCTGAACCCTCTCGACAAGCGCCTCGTAGCGGCCCGGACCCGAGACCAGCACGGCATCCTTCACCGGTGTGGGGAGCCGTTCATGCCAGACTCCGGGACCGAACGTCTCGAACTTCTTCGGCGTGGCCGCCACACCAATGGCCGACGGACCCTTCCCGTCGGATAGGACATAATAATACTCGCACGTCCGCGGACTCTCCCTCATGAACTTCTCCGCCTCCTCCAGCGTGTTGCAATCCTCCAACGCCTGCCGAATGAGCAGGCTCATGGGTATGCCGTCCCAATCCCCCTGTCCGTCTCCTCCCATCTCGCCGATCGCCACCTGCTTTTCATTCATGCCCGTCACCGATCCGATGAAGCCGAGATAACCGACGGTGACGAAGCGGTTCACTCCCGGCCGCGCAATGGCCATGACAGCCGCATGGTCCTGCAGCCCGATGCCCACCATGTAATCCAGCACCCGGGCGTGAAGCAGTTCGCCGTCCTTCGTCGCCTCCCCCATCAGCGCCACACCGCTGCAGTGGAAAAACTCCGGAAAGATGTTCGCCATCTGGATGAGGTCCAGGGGAAGCCCCGCGCCGTCGGCGAGACCCCGCATTTCCTCGAAATAGGCGGGGGCAATAAACGGACGCTGACGCTCCACCAGCGCGCGCGCCGCCTTCGGAAACCACTCCCCTTTTTTGAAGGAATACAAAAGACCCACCCCGTAAACCAGACGACGGCAAACCGTCCGGACACCTTCCGGGTCCAGGCTGCCGTGCTGGCGGCCGATTTCATAAGGGGTTCCCGTCAGGAACATCTGCGCATGACCGTCCCGCACCTGCAGCGAGCCCTCCCCCGAACGGCGGACCTCATCCGGCTTGGGCTTCGGCGGGAAGGTCATCGCTCCCACCAGGCGGATCACCTCGGCCACACTGGCGGACAATTCCTCTCCGGAAACCTCTTCCTTTTGCAGGTCGACCGGATCCGACGCCCCGTCCCTGGCGAGCGGCGACACCTGAATCTGCCAACTGCCCACCTGCAAATCCGCCTCGGCGGGAAGCGCCTCGCCGCCCAGCCAGAGCGTTCCCACCGAAGTGTGAATCCTCCAGACCGGTCCGTTTTCGCCCCACCGCACTCCGGTGATGATGGGACGCAAATACAAAGCTCCCAGAAGGCGCTCACGCCATCCCGGTTCCGGAATTCGGTCGGAAAACTCCCGAGCCGCCTGTCGGATCTCCTTCCAATCCGCGTCGGCCGTTTCAAAAGCCTTCCGACGGGAAAGGGACGCCAACTGCAGCGTGTTGCCCGCGCTTTCGACACGCAGAGGCGAAAAATCCTGACCGGGAATTTCCGCCGTGAGCACAAACTCCTTTTCGCTCCGGTCAAACTCCAGGCGATAAACCTTGGCCTGATCGGAACCCTTCGCAATGGTGATTACACGACCGCCTTGCCCGACGGGCAGCGCCCCCTCCCGAAGGCTTTCCTTCAGTCCGGCATGGCACGCACTCAACAGCCACGTCGCGCAAAGGACATTCGCAACAACCAGGGCCAGCAGGATCGCCAGAATGCGAACCCATCGGGATCCCCACAGCCGGTCGAGCAAAGAATGCGGATTATTCATGATGGTACTTCTCCAGCGGAACAACGACACCCCGCATGATGACCTTCTGGCAGGCCGAAAAATCCATTGGGCAAAAAGAGGGAAACGGCAAAGCGCGAAAATAGCCTCATCGCACCACCGACCTGGGCGGCGACCCGGCCCGCAACCAACGGTCCGATGAGAGAGAATGCCCGCGGCAGGCATGAAAAACGGGGGATAAATTTCATGGCGGACGATTCACTATATAAAGACCTCGTATTCACAAGATAAATTCTTGCGCTCTGCCAGAGCCTCAGGATCACGCGAATAAATCCCCTTGATTCCAAGACATGACGAACTGTCACTTTCCGGGCGGATCTCCGTCGCACAGCGGGCAGAAATGCGGAGGACAGCCCCGCATCAGCGCCGTCAGGCAGGGAAGAAAGACACCTGGAGTTCTCGGAGTAACGAAAACCAAACGCGCCGGTTTCGCCCGGATGGAGGGCTACAAAGGGTTCACTTCCTGTTCGACCGGCCACAGAATCAATTCCTGAAGCCAAAGCCGTTTCGGCAGCGCACAAATATCCGCCACGAGCTTCCCCAGATCGGAGGGAAAAATGCACTTTCTCCGTTTTTCCTCATCGAGGTCGGGAATTTGGGCCGAAGCATTAAATCCTGTCGCGCCCCAGGAGGGAACCACCGTGGTGACGCGCACTCCATGCGGGCGCAACTCGAGGTACAAAGACCGTGAAAAATTTTCCAGTCCGGCCTTGGCCGCCCCATACACTCCCCAACCGGGCCAGGAATGGCGCGAACACACGCTCGAAATATTGATGATGATTCCGGATTTTTGCTCCCGCATGATCGGAGCCGCCCGGCGGCATCCGTAGATGGCCGAAGTGAGATTGAGGGCGATCGCGCAGGTGATGTCCTCATCCGTCTGATTCTCCAGATCGGCAATTCGGACCCCGCCCCCCGCATTGTTCACCAGGACATCCAATCTTCCGAAGCGCCCTAGTACGGTGGAAAAAACGCGGTCCCAGTCGGCCGGTGACGTTGCGTCGGCAACCAGCGGGTGAACATTTGGACCCTCCCGTCCGGCCAAGGCCTGCTCATCGCGGCCCGTAATAAAAACCTCATAACCGCTCGCGACCAGCGCGTCGGCAATCCCCGCCCCAAACCCCTTCGCCCCGCCGGTGACAATCGCCACGGAATTCGTGGATAAAACGGATTCTGCACTCCTCTTCATATCTTGTTTTCAAACGTTGTCGGCTTTTTTTGCATCAATCGGATTTCCCGGAAAAAGGTCGCGACGTGCGCCTTCGTCCCCATTTCCCTTCGCACAGTCCCCACCGGCTCCATTCAGTCGAATTTCAATCGCCCACGTCGCGAGGCCGGCAGATCTTCCCATGGAGCGTTCATCGGCGGGGCCCACATGTAACGCAATCCTCCCTGCCGCGATCGGGACACTTCCACCGAAACCTCGCTCTCATACTCTTCCAGGATGGAGCGTTTGGGAATCCGGAAAAAAGCGTTCCATTGTTCCTTCCCCTGTTCGCCTGCCGCGGTGACCCCTTCCACCTCCGTGCGAAGTCCGGAAATGGGATTGTAGCTTATTGACACTTCGTTCGAACTTCCGTGGAAGGTCAATGAGACCTGATCGGCGTCATTGGCAGGTTCCGCCTGGGTGCATTGGAAAAACGCATAGAGATGATTGTCATCCTGCAGGAACCGAACGATCGTTTCACCGTTGCCCGCATCAAAACCCAGGTTTTCCAAAGGCACTTTGGCGCGGGGCCGTCCTCTCACCAACCTGATCGGACGGGCCACGTCCCAGACCTTTTCCTCCGTGCTGAATCGTGGCGGGGCTTCCACACGTGCGACCCGATATTTCGGGAGGGCCCTCAACCATCGGTGGGCCGTACGGGCGCTCGGCAGGAACCCATCGTGGGTGGTGTACATGGTGCGCTGCGGATGGAAATCCTCAAAAGCATCCCGCATCCACGCGACGCGGCGCTGATATTCGGTCAGGCCCGACTCCGGCGGTGGTTCCACCGGTTCCGGCGTCATCCTGATCCGCAACGAGGCCCCGCCGGTCCGGAAAGGGGTTTCCGCCTCCTCTCCCGCCGGAGTTTTTTCCTCACCGAGGTGCCGATCCACCCGTTCGCTCTGAACTCCAAGCGACGAGTTTTTCGAAAAAAGATGAAACAAAAACGTCGTGTGAGGCGGGATTTCGGGAACATCTCCCCTGATTTTCGAACTGACATCCGTCTCTGCTTCCGCATCGACAACTTCGATGTCATCGAACTCCCGTCGCAGGGATAGGTTCGCATAGGCCACCGCTCCCCGATGGTGCCTTCGGAAAAGTCTCACGCTTTCGAGGGCCTGCGCTCCGGGCGGGGCGACGAACGTTTCGGCAATTGTCTTAGGCTTCGCGGAGAACCGGCTGTCCAGCGCAAAGGTGGACGGCGCCCCGCGCCAGGTGATTTCCGCATAACTGTTGGAGCCTCCCTGGGCGTGACCGGACACGGAAATGACAAACCTGGCGCCGGGAAAAGCCGGTATGCCCAAATGATTGGCCAGATGCACCCTGTACCCGGATTCAAAAAGTTTTTCCTCGTCGGCAAGCCTCATTCCCTCCGGAATGAGCTCCCGGGGAGGATCCGGTTGGACTGTCTTGAGGGTCGCCTTGGGCCCGGGTTCCACAACTAGCTTCTGACCACGCCGCAAAATCCCCTCATAGGTCAGACTTCCCGTGTTCCATCGGAGCGTCGGATTTTGAACAGGCTGGTCCAACGCCTCGAGGGTTACGGTCCACGACTCTTTTTGATCACTCCCATTTCGGCGGACGAACCATCCTTCCCCGTGCTCAAACGTACTGGGCCTGCCGCCCGGAATCCGGCCGACGGCCTCCTGGGCCTCAAAAAGAGCCTGTTCGATTTCGTCGATGACATCCGGTGTGTAGGTCCTTCCGAACAGCATTCCCGGAGACACCCACGCCGTATCCCTCTGCTGATGATAGGCGGGCCAGCTGGTCTGCTCATATCTTTTGATCAGGATGGAGTAGAATCGCTCCATGGCCGCGGCTCCCGGACCAAAAAATTTGGTGCAGTAGTCGTGCAGATACGCATCAACATCCAGATCCGGATCCCAAAGCAACCGCATCGTCAGGGCCTCCATGAAATGGGTGTATTGATGATTGTCATCAATGCTGCGGTTCAGAAACATGCCGCCCATCAGGTTCCGGTACTTCTGCAGAAAATTCTGTTGAAGATGCGGAAAAATAATCGGCGCCGTCGTCCAGAATCCCGGGTAGCATTGGTAATCCCAAACAAACATCCGCTCCCGCTCTCCGCCGAGCGCCTCCGACCATTGTTTCAAAAGCTCCTCAACCGCAGCGGCGGCCCCGTCTTCCTTTTGGAAATTCACCTGGGCATTGTGAAGGCACACCATCACATCGACGTTCTTCGGGAGCTTTTTGGTTCCCGGCAGCAATCTCCCCTGATAAGCCAGAGCTGCGATTCGTTTGTCCGGCCACCGTTTGGCAACCTCCTCGGCGAGGTTGTAAATGTAGTGGTCCCACCAAAGGCGGGAGTGACGGCCAAAACGGCCCCGCTGGGGGTCGATCAGGCTCTGACAGCCGCTGCAATGGCATTCACTCCAGTTGTCGACGGGTTCGACCTGAATGTATTTGGCGGTCGGAGGTCGGGAACCGACCCACTTGCCCGTTTCGTAAAAATTTTTGATATGTTCGAGCTCCCGCTTGAGAACGTCCGGATTGCTGTAACACAGGGAAGTAAAGTCCCTCGTTCCGTCGGCCCGCAGTGCAAAATATTCCGGATGGCTTTCCTGATAGACCGCATCCCACCCCTCGTGGGTGTGATTGCATCTGAACCCGGTAGAACTGCCCTCCAGCAATATCCCCGGAGCGCGGTCGTGGGTTTGCCGGTAGGGAAATGCCGGAGCAAACACCTCATCAACGGGCCCGATGCGGACCGTCGGCAGATTCGGCACGACCACACCCAGATCCGCATCCGGCCCCTCCTCGAAGAAAAAGCGAAAGCCCAGCAGCTTCTCCAGAAACAGATAGGTTCCGTGAATCGTCCCGCGATCGCGGGGAAGTGGTTCATGGTTGGTGCCGGCGGGAGCAATCTCCCCCAGGATGGCAATTCCCCTCGGGAAGGATACAATCCGGGCCGATTCCGGCTCGGACGGCGGCTTCAATTGAAATTGATCCGAAACCGCACTGCGTCCGAGGAGCACGAGCGTTCCCTCGTCGGGGGCCTCCGATGCGCACACAACAGGCAGTTCCGCACGACTGCTGCGCAGGAGATATCTGTTCAGGATTTTCGCCGCCTTCAGGGCCGTCTGGTGGGGCGAGTTCGAATCCTTCGAAAGATCGGACGGCCCGTCCGGAATAACGATCGTCGCGACCGGCTTTCCCTTTTCGATTAATCCCACGGCAGGGCCTTCGCCGGCGGCGTGGCCGGTCGACTCAAGGAACCCGCCCAGAAGCAGCGCTGTGAAAATTTCGAAATAGGACCATCGCAGGCAACCCGCAGATCGCCCCAGAAAAGCTGTCACTGTCGAAAGCATTATTGGTCGCCCGGCTTGGGCAATCTGTATTCACTGTGGCCGTCAAGATAGGAGTAAATGAGCTTGCTTTGCAGCGATGTCGAATAGAGCGCGTGGGCGTATTGATGATTTCCGAAATAGTCCCGCAAGTAGGGGGTCGAGGAAAGATGCTCGGAAACCGCCGCCAGTGTCACAGTGCCCTTGGTCAGGCCGAGTTTGTTTCCCAAAAAAGTATAATAATAAGTCGCCCCGTGACCGGCGATGTTCTTCTTGTCGATGGCGCTGGGACAATACCAGACCGTCCGGGCCCGATAGGGAATCGCCTTGTAGGCATTCCATACGGCTCGCTGCAGTCCGTAGGGCTCCAGAAGAACACAAAGTTCACCGGGTCCCCCATATTGAACGCCATAAAGTCCGCCGGATCCGTTTTGCCATTCCACATCCGCCGGTCTCACCCAGAGCTGATTTCCATTGTCCCCAAGATAGGACAAATAGGCCGAGGTGATTTGCCGATGATTTCCCAGGCATTTTGTGACAGCCGACTTTTTGCGGACCCCGTTCATGACGGGTAACAGAAGCCCTAGCAAAATTGCCAGAACCAGCAGGGAGACAAGCATCTCAACAAGCGTGAAGGCCCGCCCGTTGGCCGGGAAACCAGATTTGGCAGCATTCATGGGGAACAACAGATCTTGAGCGGGACGAAAATCATTCCGCGGGGCCACTGGAAATGCGCACGTTGTCGATGAGACGGTTCGGTCCGTTCGGGTAGCCCGACACACGAAACTCCACCTGGTCGATCCGGGTCACGTGGTCGTTTCCAAAGTCCTCCAGAACCACCTCCCCATCCCTTTCCACAGTGAGCTTCTGGTCCTCCGGATTGAACCTCACCTTCACTTCCTGAACGTCCGTATTTTTGTTGAGGGAAACCCCGGGCACTCCCGCACGACTGATTTCCCCGTAGCCACCCCATCCCATTCCGCTCGCATTTTCCCCGTGTCCAAACATGGTCTCAAGGTTGCAGCCGGCCACGGAATACCCCGCGCCGGTTTCGCTGTCCACCAGACTGATCATCACCCAATGTCCATCCCCGGAGGCTTTTTCGTTCCGGATTTCAAAAGCCACCTCAACCGGACCCGTCAGCGGTTTCCCGAGCTTCACCGAAATGGGCGCCTTTGTTCCGCCGTTCAAAACCTTCAGTTCACCATTCTCGACGGTATAAAACTCCGGCTGTGCGGTCACCCAAGTCGGATTGTTCGTAAAATCTCCGTCATCGAAGCCGTCTTCCAGAACAACCTCCCCAACGACGGGTCGGACGACAAGGAGCGTCGCCAAGAAAAGGCTGCATGTTTTGAGAATTCTCATTTTTCCAGTCATACGTTGAGTTGAAAAGCCAAAGCGGTCGGAGACCCTCCGATGAATTTGCCGATGACGGACACCATGGTCATCGGAAGATCCATCGTGCAGGATCCGCCCCCATTTTTCATTGAAGTCATCCGACCGCCCCCGGGCATACCAAGCTCCAGGTCCCCAATTTATCGTCTGCCTCCGCGGCGCCAGACCAATCCCAGCAGGGACGCTCCGATCATCATGGAAAGGGCGTTCGGCTCGGGAACGGTGACACTGTTCAGCGTGGTTCCCAACCTGAAGGCATCGGACATCCCGATCGCCGCGGCCGTCCCCTGGCCATAGGCTTCAATCCCGACACTGGTGATGGATCCCCCGAAGTCGGCACTGTAGCTGATCGAGGGGGCTCCCAAACTTGCCGGGTCGGTGACATTGGTCGGATCGAGCCAGAGGGAAATCGTCGAAGATCCCGTCTCCAACAACGACACCCGCCCCACCACAAGATGGGTCGTGTTAAGCGCCAGCGTGGGCCCGGTGCCCGCAAGCGTCCCATCAGACAAAGTCCGAAAGGTCTCTCCCACAAGCAGAAAACCCGCATCAGCCGTGCTTCGGCTTGTTCCGGCAACATTAAAATACAAACCCGTGCGACCCGAATCGTTGACGCTCGTACCGCCGACCCGCAAGAGAATGGAAAACCAAACCTCCGTGCCGCCTTCCGTGCCCAGAACCGGTTGGGCCAGGAGGCGCGAACTGACCCCATCTCCCGAGGAGTAAAAGGAATAAATTTGTCCGGTGCCGGTTTGTGTCACATCATAACCCACCGCGGTGTAGCTCAAGTTCACCGTGGAAAGCACCTCGGGAACCGCGCTTCCCATCCACGCTCCGGACCATCCTTGACCACCATCATTGGCCGCGTCCGCGAGGATGCCTGAAGCATAGGTAAAATCTTCCGACGCAAGAACGACAGCCGACCCCGTCTGCTGGGTGAAAAGAAGAAGTCCGAGCGAAAGGCCGCAGACCCCCAACTTTCCGTAGATCCGGTTCCGAAAAACACTCCAAGTTCTGGGACGATGCGAGATTTTCATATCAGGTTAAGGCTTTAATCTTGGGGAGGCCGTTCTGTCAAGCGGAGATTTTCATTCCGGGGTTTCCTTTTGATCCAAAGGCTTTTTTAAGCGTTGCAACGACCGTCTTTCCCCGGGGGGGGAAACCTTCGGTCAGCGAACCTTGGGAACAAGCCTGAAACGCGGGGCATTTCGGCCGGTCCCCATGCGGTCCCCCTTCGTTTTCTCCAAGCCTCACGCACAAAACCGTGTCGGCCGGCGATCACTCTTCCGCGACCCCGGGGAAGCCACCTCCCCGTCGGCGCGCCGGCCGCCCGCGGAGGACTTCCGGCCGGCGATCGAAATAAGGACGACGCCCCGCTGTCCGCCTTCGGGCCAGGAACAAGCCGGAAACAGCTTGTTTGAAATTTGGTATGGTGTTTTATATTCCAAACGAGCATTGCCAATCATTTGTTCATGAAAGCCAAAACGTCACTTTGGGTCGGCTGCGGGGAATGGGGATTTCGGGAGCTTCCGCTTGAGGAACACTTCAAAATCGCAAAACAATTCGGATTTCGGTTTCTGGAAATCGGGATCGGCGGGGATTTTCCGGGACGACTTCCGGGCGGCATGTCGTCGGACGGGATCGAGGGTTTTCTCAAACTGAAATCGGCCTACCAAATCGAAACTCCCCAGTGCTGTCTTGAAAATGATTTCACCCTTCCCGACGCCGCGGACCATGCGGCCATGGTGAGGCGGACGCTGCAGGAAATCGAACTGGCCGCCCGCCTTGGCGCGAATCAGGTCCGGCTTTTCGCCGGCTTCACTCCCGCCCGGGAAATGACGGAGGAAATCTGGGGACGGCTGTTGGACGGACTCCGGAAATGTCAGTCGCTTTGCGCCTCCCTCGGCCTCACCATCGCCATTGAGACCCATGGCAAGATCGAATGGATTGCGGGGAGCGCCCATCATGTCCACACGGTTTCCACGGATCCGGCCTGCCTGGAACGTCTGGTGAAGGAACTCCCGCCGGAGGTGGGATTCAACTTCGATCCCGGCAACCTCAAGGCGGTGGCCCCAAACGATCGCTCATATCAGCTTTCCCTCCTCGACGAGCGCATCACTTATTGCCACCTGAAGGACTGGCGACGCCGCGGAGACGGCTGGGAGGCCGTCGCCATCGGCGATGACGATCTCGACTACGGGAGCCTTCTTCCCCGCATGAGTTACGACGGCATTTATCTGATTGAATACGAACCGACCGGCGATGTGGAGGACGGAATCCGACGCAGTCTGGAGTATCTGCGGAAACTCAACTTCGACCTTCGCTTCGCATGACCGCAACCGTGTCCCGCTCCCCACTCAATGGAAAGATTGCCCTCGTCACCGGAGCCTCCCGGGGCCTTGGACGGGCCATTGCCCTGGCCCTGGCGCGGGCCGGAGCCCGGGTGGCGGTCAACTATTGCCGGTCTCACGAAGCCGCGGCTGCGGTGGTCCAAGCCATCCGTGAAGAGGGAGGAACCGCGCTTCCCGTTCCTGCCGATGTGTGCGATCCGGCGTCGCTGGACGCCATGCTGGACCAGATCCGCCACACGTGGGGCGAGGTGGAGGTACTCGTCCACAATGCGACGGGACCACAGCCCATGAAGCCCTTTGAGGAATACTCCTGGGAGGACTTTCAGCAGCAACTCGATTTCTTTGTGAAGGCACCGGTGATTCTGACCCGGAAAGTCCTCCCGTCCATGAAGGCCGCCCGCGCCGGTCGAATCATCAACATCGGCAGTGAAGTGGTGAACCTGGGTTCCGCCAACTTCAGCGCCTATGTGGCCGCAAAGGCCGCCATGGTCGGGCTGACCCGCTCCTGGGCGCGCGAATTCGGTCCCTGGAACATCACGGTGAATTGTGTCGAACCGGGGTGGATCCCCGTCGAACGTCACCAGGGCGTGCCTGCCGCCGAATTGGATGCCTACACCCAAAACGTTCCGCTGCGCAGGCAGGGGGTTCCTGATGATGTGGGCGGGATGGTGGTTTTTCTCGCCGGCGACGGGGGCAATTTCCTCTCCGGTCAGTGCATCGCCGTTAACGGGGGCAATACATTCTAGCCGTCGGCGCGCCCGAAACGCGCGGAGATCCTGGCGGCGATTTCACCGACCATTTTTCCGAGGGAAGGGAGCTGTCGGGCACCCAACCGGGACGCAGGCCCCGTGATCCACACGGCTGCGATGGGCACGTTTCGGTAATCTCGAATGGCGGAGGCCACACAATGAATACCCTCCGTATCCTCCCCAAGATCAACGGCAATGCCGGTTCGGGAGACGTGTTTGAGATGTTTCAGAAACACCACGCGGTTGGTCAGGGTCCGTTCCGTTTGTTTCCGCAAGGTCAGATGGCGAACACGCTGTTTTCGTTCCTTCTCCGGCAGGGCTGCCAGAAAGGCTTTTCCGGGCGCGGAGCTATGAAGCAGGAACGGGGTTCCCGGTTCCACATGAACTTTGACCGGATGGAGACCCGACACCTGTTCAAGCACCACTCCGCGATCGGTCAGCACCTTCCCCAAGAGCACCGTCTCACCGGTCTGATCCCTGAGCTGTTTCATGAAATCCAACGCGACGCCAGTCAACTGGCCGGCACCGGTCCCGCGGAAGGCAATGCCCAGAAGTTTGCCGCCAATGGAGAACTTTTGCGAGTCTTCGTCCTTCTCCAGAATGTCAGCCGCGACAAGGGTATTGAGAATGCGGAACACGCTGTTTTTGGAAATGTTCGACCGTTTGCACAGCTGCGCCAGAGTGCAACCGGCCGGCTCCTCGGCGAGGAGCTGCAGAAGCTCCACCGCCCTTTCCACGGCGGGCGCTCCATAACGGGGCTTTTTCCGTCCGGAACTTTTCGGCGCAGGCGTCATCGGGGCAATGGCTATCGCAAGGTCATTCCGGCGGAAAGCACTTCCTGCCGTCCGCCCGAATGCCTCTCCGTCAGCGGCAAATCCGGGAAGCCCATCCCGAGGCGGATCTGCGGTCCATCCCGGCCCCGGAATCCCGTAAATTCGGTCCCTCAACAGGCTACTTGAAATCCCAAAGATATTCCTTCAGCGATGCACCATCCCTGATGAGCTCATCCTGAATCTTTCTGACATTGACCTCGCTCAGGAGAGCTTCCGTTTCGGAGGCAACGGCCACCGCCACACCCGCCGCATGACCGAGATCCATCATGGTCCGGCTCAGCCGGCAACTGGAGGCCGCTATATGGGAAAAACTCGCCCCCCGACCGGCCACCAGGAGATTCTCCCATCCTGCGGGAAGCAGGCAGCGGAAGGGCACACCATAGGGTTCATCGAGTTCAAAACACCCTTTGCTTACCGATCCATGGAGATCGAGGGCGTGATCGGCCACGGCAATGATGTCGTCATGACTTTGAGAACTGATGCCACCACGCACATCCTGCTCCCGGAGCACATAACGCCCCACCACGCGGGGACCTTCACGCACCCCCAGGGTGGGTGCGATCCAGGAAATTCTGTACTTTCGGAACTCCGGATATTCCACCTGCAGATGATGCCAATGTCCGAAAACACGGCGCCGGCATTCGTCATAAGCCTCGAAATAACCGCCCTCCCCCTTGTTGAGATATTCGAGAAACACCGAACCCTCCATGGTCGGAAGCATATTGATGTTCCGGTCCCCACAAGGATAAGTGCCGATGCTCGCCCCGGTCCATCCCTCGGCATACCAGCAGCGATCGGGAACATTCGGCGGCAATTCCTCAATCCGCGAGCTGTCGGTTTTCGCGACGCGGTAAATGAGGGTCACCGCGTTTATGGCCTGGGAATTGGGGACTTCGGGGGCGGACGGCTCGCCAAATCGTGAGGCCGGATCTTCACCAATCCACGTTTCGCAACCGAGGGCACGGCCCAGATGCACGCCCGCCGTGGAATCGACAAAATAGCGCGCCGAGATCGCGGCGGTCTCACCGCCTTTGAACGTCACCATCACCCGTTGGATTCGATCCCCCGAGGTGGCCACATCCACCATGCGGCAGTTGGTGAACACGAGACAGTTTCCCGTTTCCGCCAGAAGCCGTTCGATCACGGAAACGTAGGCCTCAGGTTCGAAGATGACGCCATGCCACAAACTGCGGACGCGATCCTCGTCATCGAGAAGGCCGCGCGTTCCGTATCGGCGAAGGGTGTCGCCATAATCCCGGCGGGGATCAATGATCAGTTCGCCCCCGGGAAAGGGAGGCCGGTTGCTGTCCGGCCAGCACCAATGCCTGCCGATGGACCAGACTCCCGCGGCACAGGGAAGTTTCGCCATGCGATCATAAATTTCCCGCGGAAAAGCCGTGCCGCCCACTCCCGGCTCCCAATTGTGAACGCCTCCAAGAACCGCGTTGCCGCCAATCCCCGCTTCCTTCTCCACCAGGATGGTTCGCAACCCCCTGCGGGCCGAAGCCAGCGCGGCTCCGATTCCGGCGCTTCCCCCGCCTATGATGCAAACGTCACATTCCACCGTATCAATCCACGCTCCACTTCCCGATCCCGCGGCCCGTTTTCGCTCCGCTCCCGAAAGGCTACGATCGGCCCCTCGACCCCGCGCGACGGCCGGGCCGCGCGAAAACGCCGGGAAATGGCTTCCCCCCGTCCGAACCGGACCCCGCCCCCAAACGCTCCGGTCTGGAAAATCACTGGAATTTTGCGCGCCATCATGGCCATTCAGTTAAAGCTTTAACCTTTTGTCAACACATTTCCCTTTTTCCATTGTCGGAAGGCGCGCCGGGCGGAACCTCCAAGCGGCAAAGCGGCATCAGCACCGGAAAAAATCTGTTTCGGACTATGCAACAAACTGGGAAGACGGTACCTTGGAATTTGTGGCAGCACTGTCTTTGAAAGTACTCGCACAAAAGATCGGCGTTTCGACTGCGACCATTTCCAACGCCCTCAACAACAAGGGAAAGATCAGTCCTAAGCTGCGCCAGCGGATCGTCAGGATGGCGAAGGAGCAGGGCTACACGATCAGTCCCCATGCGCTCGCCCTGCAGGGGAGGCGGTTGAATATCCTGGGGCTCATGATCGCCTCCATCGAAGATGGAATGGCGCAAAAGTTTTTTGTCGGGGCCGACCGGGCCGCCCAGGAAAAGAACTACAGCACGATTCTTTCAATATCCTCCCACAGCGAACTCGACACCTCGGAAATGGAACTTCGAAGTGTCCAGCGATTCGATACGTTGAAGGTGGGGGGGGTGCTTTATGTTCCGGCGGCGGACACGGAACACCTGAAAGTGGAGAGAATCTTGGAGAAACGCGGCATTCCGTTTGTCCTGCTGTATCGGCGACGCCAATCCGACACGAGTCCGGCCGTCATTGTTGATCACGCCGAGGGATTCCGACTTGGGATTGACCACCTCGTATCGCTTGGTCACAGGCGCGTGGGGGTGGTTTATGATCCTCTCTATCGGGGACCGGAGCTTTTGATCGCCCGCGAAGTCTTTCGCCAAAGGTTTCCCCGTTCCCGTTGGGCACAGTGGAATGTTCCCCTGGACTGGGGAAGAATCGGCGAGCTTCTCAAGCGGGGCGCGACGGCCTTTCTCACACTCTCGGATGACTCCGCCTTCACCCTGAAGGGGGTTTTGTCCGCTCACGGTCTTTCCGTGCCCCATGATGTCTCCATCATCGGTTTTCGGGACACGATTGTGGCGCGGACCATGACGCCCAAACTCACCACAGTCCGCGTTCCGGCCGAAGAGATGGGATACGCCGCCGCCCAATGGCTCGTAAACCAGATTGAGGCGGCTCCGCCGAAGGCCAAGAGGATTCCCGTCGATCCCATCGACCTGTGTGTGACGCCCACCCTGGTGGTTCGCGAAAGCACGGCTCCGCCGAAAGCGTCCCGTTTCGGCTCCTGAGAATCTTCTCGACTGCCGCGGCAGTGCCTCCCCGGAACCGCGCCGGCCCTTTCCGGAGCCCCCAGATTCGGCGACGACAAAGTGTCCACGCGGCCCGCCGTCGGCTGCCCTGGAAGCGTCGGAAGTCGCCGGGCGGACATAAAATGCCGTTTTGTATTCACTTTTTGCTTTTGGACCGTCGAAACGGTCCTAGGATGACCGGCATGATTTCGGCCGACTATCCGGGCAATGCCCAGCCTGTTCTGGAGCGATTCATTCGCGCGGTGGAACGGATTACCGGCTTGAAGATCTGTGTTTATGACCTGATCTACTTCACGTCAAACAATGACCGTCTAAGTCTTCCCACCCATCGAAGGGAACATTGCTCCGCATATTGCCTTAAGATCAAAAGCAACCCGGAAGCCTGGAAACGATGCCGGCACGATGAATATTATCGCGCCTCGGAGGCCCACCGACGCAACGCACCCTTTGTCCACACGTGCCATGCGGGATTGACCGACCTGGTGGTTCCGATTCGCGAAGGGACCCGGCAGATTGGGGCGATCTATCTCGGACAATGTCAAACCATCGGACAAAGACGCACAAAAGGGATCCTAAAAAGGCTGCACCGTGACTTCGGGTTTGATGAAGCGGAACTTTCCAGCATCCTCGCAGAACGGCCTTGTCTGAACCGCCAAGCCTTGTGTTCCCACGGGGATCTCCTGACCGGCATCTGTGATTACATCGAGTTGGCCGAATCCCTGCAGGAGTACCGGCGCTACCAGTCGGAAAAACTTTCGAATCGTTCCGGTTCCATTCCGATGGAGCAAATTCCCACCTTCTTCCTCGACCAACTCAAACCCCACACCGCTCCCATCAGGAAGGCCGTCGAATTGCTTCGCACCTCCTATTGGAAGAAAATTTCCCATTCGACCATCGCGCGCGAAATCGGACTCAGCGCATCACATTTCACCCGGGAATTTCAAAAACAAACCGGCCTGAGTTTCCGGCGCTGCGTCGTGATGGCGAGGGTCAGCGCGGCCTACTTTCTTCTCAAACAAACGTCGCTGAATCTGGGCGAGATCGCCGACAGGTTGGGTTATGAAAACATCTCGTCCCTGGGACGGGCCTTTCGCAGCCAGGTCGGAGCGAGTCCCAGGGAACTTTTGCGGATTCAGCCCCCTCCCTGGCTGCGCGGGGAAATCGGTGCCGCCCGGCTTGCGGATAAAAGCAGAAAATGAACAAAAAATTGCATTATCTGCTCTGGAAATAGCCGCAATTCGGATCATCATTCCCGCATGCGTCATCGCCCCCAACGTCGCGTGCCGACTCCGGCCCGGTCGTCGATCCCTCACCCAAGGATCGGTGCCTTCACACTGGTGGAGCTCCTCGTCATGTTAAGTCTGGTCGGCCTTCTCGCCATCATGCTGATGGCGGGCGTCAAAACGGTGCAGAATTCCGCGCAAAGCGCACGATGTCAGTCCAACCTGCGTTCCATCGGAGTGGCCGTGGCCTCATTCCTGGCGGATCACGGGAAACCCCCTTCGATCACAGCCGGCACACTCAATGAATACATGGGCATTCCCTATGCATACGGAAAGACGAACAACCCGGTAAATCCGGTCTGGTTCTGTCCCGCAGACAGGCGTCCGCGCGAGGAAGGATGGATTTCCGGACCATTCGGCAGCACGAAGGTGAGTTACGGAGCCAATCAGGAGGTGATCGGGACGGACTCCGCGGAAGGGACCTTTGGAAAGACGCCTGTCGTGAAGATCGCCCGTCCGTCGGAGACAATTAACTACATCGAAGCGACCCGCTATTATTGCGGCAACAAACCTGCGGATCAGCGAGCGGCCTTCCGACATTCCGGGGGAAACGCTCTCAACATACTCTTCTTCGACGGACACGTTGAGCAGTTCGCAGGAAAAACCGACGAGGAGAAGGCATTGTTATACGAAAACAAATATTGGAGGCCGTAATCTGTCATGTCCATCAATCGCAATTTCCCTCCAAAAAAAATCCCGTCCGGACGAGGGGGCCGTTCCCTGCCGGGTTTTCTGGTGTTTCTCCTGACCTTGCAATTCCACTCCATGCTTCCCGAAACCGCCGCCGCACGAACTCTTTTTGTCGATCAAAACCGGGGGGGCGGCGAAGAAACGGCCGACGGCAGCGCGGAACGTCCCTTCCGGAGCATTCAGGCCGCGGCGGAAGCCGCCAAACCGGGGGACATCGTGGAGATCCATGCCGGCGTTTATCGCGAACGTATCGCTCCCCGGGTGGGCGGCACCAAGGACGCTCCGATCACTTACAGGGCCCTTGAAACCGGCACGGTGATCGTCAAGGGATCCGACATCTGGCATCCGATTTGGGAACCGCTGGAAGGTGCGCCCCATATCATGAAGGCCCGTCTGGATCTGGCGCTTTTCGAAAAGTGGCGTCATTCCAGCCGTGATCCCAAGCTGTCCGTCACCCCTTCGCCCTTTCATGAAGAGAACATTCCGTCCAACAGCCAGGACAAATTGAAAAAGCCGGACAAACTGCACGGGGAACCGTTCAATATCCGGGCCCGGCCGGTGGATCCCCGGGCGGCGAGGTGGCCGATGGTCATCGGTCAGGTGTATGCAAATTCCGAACCCCTTCATCAGGCGCTGAGTCTGAAAGAGCTGCATTCGCGGCCCGGCTCCTTTACGGTGGATCCTTCGGGCGAATACATTCTGGTCCATTTTTCGGATAAATGGCCGGAGACCACGAAAATCGGATGGGAGATCACCACACGGGAACAGCTTTTCGCTCCGGATGTCAGGGGGCTGGAGTATATCATCCTCGATGGGATCACCTTTGAGCACGCGGCCAACCAGTCCCCCTGGCCAAGTGTCGGTGCGGTGAGTGTCCGCAATGGCCGAAACTGGACCATTCAACGCTGCATCATCAGACACAATGCCTCCGTCGGTCTGGATCTTGGCGGGGAGTATTTCGACAACC
>Ga0065721_10003990_pt1 | contig 49058 bp, 42 predicted proteins | sample Mesricmetagenome_FD_59108 | JGI IMG/M metagenome (GOLD analysis project Ga0065721, IMG submission 59108) | Mesophilic microbial community from rice straw/compost enrichment Sample: eDNA_1 v2 (version 2) | ecosystem: Engineered > Solid waste > Grass > Composting > Bioreactor | place: USA: Davis...
CAGAACGAGAATTACGAATGCGTTGGATTGCTGTGCTGCTGTTGTGTGTGTCCGGATCGTTGGCTGCGGCAACGTACGACTCGAATGCGTTCCGTGCCCGGCTGCCGCAGGACGAAATCATTTATTTCCTGCTGCCGGACCGGTTCGAGAACGGCGATCCCAGCAACGATCGCGGCGGGTTGCGGGGCGGCCGGCTCGAAACCGGCTTCGATCCCACGCACAAAGGGTTCTACCATGGCGGCGACCTGCGCGGGCTGATCCATCGGCTCGATTACATTTAAGGGCTGGGCGCCACCGCCCTCTGGCTCGGCCCCATTTATAAGAACAAGCCGGTGCAGGGGCCGCCCGGTCAGCAGACCGCAGGCTATCACGGGTATTGGATCACCGACTTCACACACGTCGACGAACACTTCGGCACCGAGCGAGAATTGAAGGAGCTCATCGGGGCGGCGCACGCGCGCGGGATGAAGGTATATCTGGACATCATCACCAACCACACCGCCGATGTGATTTCGTATCGGCAATGCCCCGAAAGCGATTGCGTCTACCGCTCGCGCGCCGACTATCCCTACAGTCGCGCCGGCGGCACCGACGGCTCGGCCATCAATGAAGGCTTTCTGGGTGACGGCGTGCAGACCGAGTCGAATTTCGCGAAGCTGACGCGCTCCGACTACGCCTACGAACCCTTCGTCCGCCCCGAGGAAGCGAACGTGAAGGTTCCCGCGTGGCTGAACGATCCCACCTGGTATCACAACCGCGGCAATACCACCTTCCGCGGCGAGAACAGCATGCTGGGGGATTTCGTCGGGCTCGACGATCTCATGACCGAGAATCCGCGGGTTCTGCGGGGCTTCATCGAGATCTATCGACGCTGGATCGAGGAGTTTGGCGTCGACGGCTTTCGCATCGATACGGCGCGGCATGTCAATCCAGAGTTCTGGCAGGCGTTCGTTCCCGCGATGTTGAAGACGGCGCACGCGCGCGGCATCTCCAACTTTCACATTTTCGGCGAAGTGTTCGGCGAAACCGGGGATGTAACGCCGCTGGCTCTGAGCACGCGCGTCGACGGTGTTTCGGATTTCTGGGCATCCAGTTCGGCTTCGCGCTCCAGAACGCCAATGTCAGCCGGATCTTCCAGACCCTCGGCGCGCCGCTCGACGAGATTCCCATGCTGTGGGTGGCGGCGCCCCTGACCGGGCTGATCGTTCAGCCCATCATCGGCTACTGCTCCGATCGCACCTGGACGCGCTTCGGTCGGCGCCGGCCGTACTTTTTCTTCGGCGCCCTCGCTGCGTCGCTGGCGCTGCTGTTCATGCCCAATTCTCCGACGCTGTGGATCGCGGCCGGGTTGCTGTGGGTGCTGGATGCATCCATCAATGTCTCGATGGAGCCGTTTCGCGCGTATGTGGGCGACCAGCTGCCGCCGCCGCAACGCCCGACGGGCTATGCGATGCAGAGTTTTTTCATCGGCGTCAGCTCGGTGATCGCGAGCCTGCTGCCCTGGGCGCTGACCAGGCTCGGGGTGGCGAACTCCGCGGGGCCGGGCGAGATTCCTGAGACCGTGAAATATTCGTTCTATTTCGGCGCCGTGATGCTGCTGGGCGCGGTGAGCTGGACAGTGTTCAGCACGCGGGAGTATCCGCCCGAACAACTCAAGAACTTCGCTGATGCCGGCGTCGTTCGCAAGCGACCGCTCGACGTTGCGAGGTCACGGCGCGATGGTGCCGCGTGGCTCGTCGCCGGGGTGATCGGATTGCTCGCGATCTACTTGTTGCAGTGGGATCGGCAGCTGTACCTGCTGGCCGGCGGCCTCGCGGTTTATGGCCTGGCGCTGCTCGTGCTCGGCAGCTCGCGATCGAGCAACATGTTCACCTCCATCATGAGCGACGTGCATGACATGCCCGATGCGATGCGCCAGCTCGCGGTGGTGCAGTTCTTTTCCTGGTTCGCGCTGTTTGCGATGTGGATCTATACGACCGCCGCCGTCACACAGACGCATTTCGGCACCAGCGACGTGCAGTCCGCCGCGTATAACGACGGAGCGAATTGGGTCGGCGTGCTGTTCGCGGCTTACAACGGATTTGCCGCGCTGGCGGCCATCGTGATTCCGTTCTTGGTGCGGCGCTGGGGATTGCGGGTGAGCCACTTGATCAATGTGTGGCTGGGGGCCGCGGGGCTCGCGTCGTTCGTGGTGATTCGCGATCCGCAATGGCTGCTGGTCGCAATGATTGGCGTCGGCTTCGCGTGGGCCTCGATCCTGTCGCTGCCCTATGCGCTGCTGTCCGATAACCTGCCCGCCGAGAAGATGGGCGTGTACATGGGCATATTCAATTTTTTCATCGTCATTCCGCAGCTGCTGGCGGCCAGCGTGCTCGGATTTCTGCTGCGGACGTTCCTGGGCGGAGCGCCCGTGCAGGCCCTGGTCATCGGCGGTGCCAGCCTGTTTCTGGCTGGCATCGCCGTGCTGCGGGTTCAGCCGAAAGTGAATTTGCCCTTCATCACCGACCAGTGGCCGGGGAACGAGCAGAAGAAGGTATAATCCCCGCCCTTCTTCAGCTTCGAGGTGGGGAAGGTGACGCTGGTGGTCTCGCCGCCGCCGATGACCTTGGTGTGCGCGATGACGCGAGGATCGTCTTTCGGCACATAGTTGTTCTGCAGGCCGGCCGACATGCCGGCGGTGGCGACTGCCTGGAACACTGACGTTTCCGTCAGCACCCAGTTGTGACCCATCGCGCTGGCCGGCAGCTTGCCGGGGTGCGAGAGCGTCAGTTTCACTTCGGTGCAGTCGCCGGCCACGGCCAGCGACTGTTTGTTGTACTGCATGGCGTCGTTGCCTTCGATGGTGAGCTCGCAGGTCTTGGCGGCATGAGTGAGCGGTGCGAAGACGCTGAGCGCGCCGAGCAGAACGGTGGATGCGAGAATTCTTGAGATTGTCATCGGATTACCTGCTGATGCGGTGGGAGACGCGAGCGGATTGTCCGGCGGCGGCGGCCGGCTTTCAAGCGCTTCGGGCCGCGACTTCCCGACCCTTACCCGTGGAACAACCCGGGCACTGAAACGTCCCTAGTGAATGAACCTGGTACCCCGCGGCCGGCTGACCGGCCCATGACGAATTTGCGAATGTTGCTCGACGCCAGCGTGTCGATGCTGTGCGTGTTCTGGACCACTGCTGCGCTCGCCGACCGGGTCACCGTCACCATCCGCGGGATCGAGGACGAGATGCTCGAATCCGCACGCGCCGATCTCGAGCTCCAACAATATGTGGACCGGGACGTGTCGGCCGCTCAGGCGCGCCGGCTGTTCGATCGGGGCAAGGAGCAGATCGCGCGTTCGCTGGAGCCCTTCGGTTATTACAATCCCAGCATCGAAGGCCGCCTGGAGCGACCCGAGCCCGGCAAATTTCACGCGATCTTCGATGTGACTCGCGGCGAGCCGGTGATCGTTCAGCAATCGCGCATCGAGCTCGCGCCCGAAGCCACCGCGCTCGCGCCGGTCCAGCAGGCGGTGGAGAAATTCGAGCCCAGGCATGGCGAGCGGCTCGATCACGCCGCGTACGAGCGCAGCAAGGACCAGATCTCCAAAGCGCTCGCCAACGACGGCTTTCTCAGCGCGCAACTGGTGCGCCATAAAGTGTCAGTCGTTCGCAGCGCGAACACCGCGGATATCGATCTGGCGTGGGATGTGGGGCCGCGCTATCGGCTCGGCGAGCTGCGTTTCTCGCAGGCGCAGTTCCCGGATTCGTTCCTGCAGAAATTCAAGCTGTGGCAGGACGGCGACTACTATTCGGCGGACAAGCTGCTGGCCCTGCAGCAGGCGCTGGTCGATGCGGACTATTTCACATCGGTGGCGGTCGCGCCCGATCTGGAGCACGCCGCGGACGGCGAAGTGCCCGTGGACGTGATGCTGATTCCCGCCAAGCGTACGTTGTACACGGCGAACATCTATTTCAGCACCGACTCCGGCCCCGGCACCAAGCTGAACGTGCAGCGCCGCTGGCTCAACGATCGCGGCCACAAGCTCGGCGGCCAGGTCGAGTATTCCTCGCGCCTGCAGGAGATCAGCACGGCCTATCAGATTCCCCAGCCCGGCCCGCGGCCGCGCAATTACACCTTCGGCGCCGGCTATCGCGACGAGACGACCGACACCAGCAACTCGCGCATGGCCAGACTGGCGGCCACTCAGGTCACCGAGCGTTGGAAAGGGTTCACGCGCAGCCTGGGCCTGCAATACTTGAACGGCGATTTCGAGATCGCCGATCAACGCGGCCATACCAGCTTGTTGTATTTCGACGGGCTGCTGACCCGCAAGCAGGGCAACGACATCTACTTTCCGACCGCGGGCTATTCCCTGTTGTATGGCTTGCGTTTCGGCTTCGAGCAGCTGTTGTCGGAGACCAGCTTCGCGCAGCTGCGCACCGAAGCGAAATGGTTGCGCAAAGTGGGCGAAGACGGTCGTGTGATTCTGCGCTCCGCGCTCGGCGCCATGGTCGTCGACAACTTCGATGCGTTGCCGCCGGAGCTGCGCTTCTTCGCCGGCGGCGATCGTTCCATCCGCGGCTTCGATTATCAGCAGATCGGCGAGACCAACGCGAGCGGTGGCGTGATCGGCGGCGAGTACCTGGTCGTGGGCAGCGCCGAATACGAACATTACTTTTTCCAGAACTGGGGGGCGGCCGTGTTCGTCGATGCCGGTGATGCGTTCAACACAAACTTCGACCTCAATGTCGGCGCCGGCGTGGGGCTGCGCTGGAAATCTCCCATCGGCATGGTGCGGGTCGACGTGGCGCGGCCGGTCGTCTCCGATCTGGGGGATTCCTGGCGGCTGCATCTGGTCATTGGGCCGGACCTGTGAGCCGTCTGTTGAAGAAAACGCTGGCCTGGACGGGCATCGTCCTCGTGGTGCTGGTCCTGCTCGTGGTCGGCGCCATCGGCTGGGTGATCACCACGGAGTCCGGCACGCGTTTCGCCGCTGCCCGCGCGACGGCGGTCATGGGAGACAAACTTGCGATCGGCGCCGTCGATGGCTCGATCGCGGGCCCGCTGCGCATCACCGATCTGCGTTATCGAGATCCGGCCGCCGGCATCGATGCGTCAGTTGCGCAACTCGAGCTCGATCTGGTGTTGAGCGATCTGTGGCACCGGCTGGTGCATGTCGGTCGGCTGGATGTGAGCGGCATCGACGTGCTGAAGACCGAGCCAACCGAACCGCCGCCGCCCGAGGAGCCCTCCAGGCCATTTTCACTGCAGCCGCCCATCGGTATCGCCGTCGATTCGTTCCTGGCCCGGAACGTGAAGTTGCGCAATCCCGAGGGCACGATCGTCGAGGTCACGCGCGCCGCCTTCGCCGGGCGCTGGACCGACGAGGCGCTGGCTGTACAAACATTGAACGTGCAATCGCCACAGGGCTTTGTGACATTCAATGGACGCGTGGCGCAACGGAACGCATACGTTGGCGAAGGCCGAGGTCGATTCGAATGGCAGGCGGGCGAGCAGAAATTTGCGGGCATACTGGTCGTCTCGGCGAATCAGACGGACGCGGTCCTGAGCAGCAATCTGACAGCGCCGCTCAAGGCTCGATTGAATGCCAAGGTCGTGCAGGCGAGCGACCCGAGGTGGCAGATGCAACTGGTGGTGCCGCGCTTCGATCCTCGCGAGGAGCTGATGCCGGGCTCGCGCTTCCACAGCATCGCAGCCTCGTTGCATGGCGAGGGCGCGTTGGATCACGGCGTCGTTGCGGGACGGCTGGTCCTCAATGACGAGCCGCTCGAATTGCAGACCGTGCGCTTCACTCGCAGCGAGGAGCGCTTGCAGCTGGAGACTCTGCTGAAGATCGGTGCGACAGCCGGCGAGCTGATGGCGAATGCCGATATTCAGTTCTCCGAAGAGTCGTGGACCAGTAAAGCAAACGCGCGTTGGCGGGAGGTCATCGTGCCGTCCGCGTGGGCAGGGCAGGAGCTGTACACGCATGGCGAGCTGAACTTCGACGGCAATCCGCAGCTGTACAGCGCCAACGGACGACTCACGCTGGGCCCGCAGAAACAACAGGCCGACATCGCCCTGCAAGTGCGAGGTACGCCGGAGCGGGTCGACTTGCAGCAGTTCGATATCGTGCAGCAGAAAGGGCGGCTGGCCGCGACCGGCAAGATCGATCTGCAGCCGCAGCTGGCCTGGGCGGTCGATGCGCAGGGCCAGAACTTCGATCCCGGCGCATTCGCGGTCGAATGGCCCGGCAGCTTGCGCTTTCAGCTGAGCACGCAAGGCAAGATGACCGAGCAGGGACCGGATGCAACCTTGAAGCTGACCGAGCTGCGCGGTCAGCTGCGTGGTCGCCCGATCTCCGGTGATGCGGACCTGACGCTCACGGCACCTTACTTGCCCGCGGGCACGCTTGCACTGAGCTCGGGGCAGAGCACCCTGCGAGTGCAGGCGGCCGAGGGCGAGCAGATCGACGCAACGATCGCGGCGAGCGTCGCTTCATTGAATGACTGGATGCCTGACGCTGGCGGGCAGCTGATGGCGAACTTCCGTGTGCTCGGCAAATGGCCCGACGTGGCCATCAATGGCAATGCCCGCGGCAGCGAGCTGCATCTGAACGAAATGCGACTGCAGGGGATCTCGCTCGATGCCGAGGTGAACAAGCCGCTCGATCCGGAAGGCCAGATCAACATTCACATGTCGGGTCTGTCGGCGGGAAGCATCGAGTTTGAAACATTGCAGGCGAATGCATCCGGCAACTCCGCTGCACATCAGGCGGAAGTGAATACGACCGGCAAGCCGCTCGCACTGTCGATCGCGGTGCAGGGCGGGCGCACCGAAGAAGGTTGGTCGGGCGCCGTGCAGCAGCTCGTGCTCGATGTGAAGGATGCAGCACGCTTGAGCTTGCGTGAGCCGGCCAACATCGTCCTGAAAACGCAGGATCAGAAGATGGCGGTCGATGTGTCGCGTGCCTGCTTCGCCGATCGCGACATCGAGCTGTGCATGCAAGGCGGAATGCAGCCCGATGGCTCCGCTCACGGCAGCTATTCGCTGGCCAACGTGCCGCTGGCGCTAGCGAACTCGCTGTCCAGCGACGACCTGCCATTGCGGTTCAAGGGCCTGATCCAAGGCCAGGGCGACATTCGCCGCGACCCCGACGGCAATCTGTTCGGCAACGCGTCGATTCAGTCGCCGTCCGGCAGCATGTCCCGGACGATCGCCGTCGATGGCGAGTCCGAACCGGCGGACGAAGAAACATTGTTGTCGTATCGGGATTTCCGGATCGAAGCGACTCTGTCCGGTGCGGATGCGCGCGCTTCGATCAGCACCGGTCTGCAGGAGAACGGAACGCTGCAGGGTCAGGGTGAAGTGCAGGGGCTCGACTCGGGCAACCCGCAGATCAATGCGAACATGAGCGCGAGTCTGCCCGATCTCGCGCCGTTTGCGGTGTTCGCGCCCCAGCTCGCGAATGTGAAAGGCCGATTGAATGCGCAAGGCACCGTGACGGGAACTGTGCAGGAACCCGTAATTTCGGGTGAGGTGACCGCGGCGGAGCTGGCGGCTGATATTCCGGCGATTGGATTGCACCTGAAGAACGGGCGGGTGGACGTACGGCCGAAGTCGCCGACCGAATTTCAGATCTCCGGCGGCATCGATTCCGGAGATGGCTCGCTGAAGCTCGCCGGCACCGCGACGCCGAGTGGTGCACTCGATATGCAGGTCAGAGGCGAGCGCTTCCTCGCGGCGGATATCCCGGGCGCCAAGGTGGTGATCTCGCCCGAAATCGACGTGGTGCGTAACGAGGAGCGCACGACATTGTCCGGCAAGGTCAGGATTCCTTCGGCGGATGTGAATCTGCAGAAGCTGCCGCGAGGCGGCCACAAGGCGCGGGCCGCGTCGCCCGATGTGGTCGTGGTCGATGACGAGACCCCCGACAAAGCGGCGGAACAGGCGATTCCGCTGTACGCGAACATTACGGTCGTGCTGGGTGGGGAACAACGACGGACCCAGCTCAAGGAAGAGGCTGTGAATCTCACAGGGTTCGGGCTGGTGGCCCAGGTGACGGGACAACTCGACGTGCGAGAGCGGCCGGGGACGGACACGGTGGCATCGGGCGATGTGAACGTCACCGGTACCTACAAAGCGTACGGCCAGGATCTGACGATCGCGCAAGGTCAGCTGCTCTATGCATCGACGCCGCTCGACAATCCGCGCCTGAGGATCGAAGCGACCCGCACCGTGAATGAAGTGGTTGCGGGCCTGAGGATTCGAGGCAGCGCGCAGAGCCCCGAGCTCACCGTGTTTTCCGAGCCGCCGATGTCGCAGGCGAACGCGCTCTCATACATCGTCGCTGGCAAGCCGCTGGAAGACATCGGAACCAGCTCGGGCGAGAGCGATGCCGTGCAGGCAGCGACGCGCTCGCTGGGCGCGGCCGCGGGTGGATTGCTCGCGAAGAATCTGGGCCGCCGCCTGGGCGCGGATGAGGTGGGGATCACGGACAGTGACATGCTCGGGGGCGCGGCATTGACGATCGGGCAGTACCTCTCTCCGCGCGTCTATCTGAGTTACGGCGTCGGGTTGTTCGAGCCGGGCGAAGTGATCACGCTGCGCTACAAGTTGTCTCGGGACCTGTCCGTGCAAGCTCAGCGTGGACCGGAAGATACACGCGCGGGTATCGAATTCCGGGCGCAGCGCTAGCTCCAGGAAGAAAACGTGGTGCCATCGCCCCGATGTCTTATGATGTTGCTAGCGCTATCATTTGGGGCCGGACCGCCTGAGCCGCGGTCCGCACAGCGGGGATCGGATGAAGAGCGAATCGGACAACGACAACACCACGGTCGCCAAGACCATCGCCGACCAGACCTACCAGCACATTCGCCGGGACATCATTTCCGGCGCGCTGCCGCCTGGCACCAAGCTGGCGATGGAAATGCTGACCCAGCGTTACAACGTGGGTCTGAGCCCGCTGCGCGAGGCGCTCGTGAAACTGACCGGTGACGCCCTGGCGGTGGCCGAAGGCCAGCGCGGTTTCTGGGTGTCGCAGATCTCGCTGGACGAGCTGCAGGACACGATGAATACGCGCCTGCTGATCGAAACTCAGGCGCTGTCGCTGGCCATCGAGAAGGGCGGCCCCGAGTGGGAACGCGCGATCCACCAGGCGTTCGAGGAGCTGACCACGCTCGAGGATCCTGCGAGGGAAGCCGATGCCGCCACGTTGCCGCGCTGGGAACGGGCCGACCGCCGCTTTCATGATGCGCTGGTCTCGGCGTGTGACTCGCCGTGGCTGATCCGAATGCGCAACATGCTCCACTATCACTCGGAGCGCTACCGAATGCTCGCGCTCACCGAGGCCAGCATCGAGCGCGACATGCGCGACGAGCACGAAGCCATTGTCGAAGCCGTGCTCGGCCGCAAGACCCTGCGCGCCTGCCGCTTGACCGAGCTCCATGTGCAGCGAACCACCGAGTTGGTTCGCAGCGCACTGGAGCGGCGGGATGAGGAGTTGGAGAGCGAGGGCAAGGTGCGCAGTGTCGCTGGACGGCGCACGAGCAAGCGGGGGCCGTAACATCTCGCAATCTGGCGCGAGCGTAGGAGTACGATGCCCTCAATCACACCAAGGCGTGACGAGGGACTGGCATGTTGTACTTCCTTGCGCTGCTGATTGGGATCATCGCGGGCCTGCGGGCCATGACGGCGCCGGCGGCGATCGCCTTCGCAGCTCACGCCGGGCTGCTGAATCTGAGTGGCACCTGGCTCGCGTTCCTGGGCTATGGGTGGGCGCGCTGGACCTTCCTCGTGCTGGCAATAGGTGAATGGGTCACCGACCAGCTCCCCACGACACCGAGCCGCAAAGTTCCCGTGCAATTCGCTACGCGTATTCTGATGGGCGCCATCGCGGGTGGTGCCATCGGGGTGGCGGCTGGATCTCTTTGGATCGGAGCGATCTTGGGTATCATCGGTGCGGTCATTGGAACGCTCGGTGGCAGTGCTCTCCGAGCGAAGCTGGCAGCCGCGTTCAGCAAGGATCGGCCGGCGGCGTTGATCGAGGATGCGATTGCGATTGTAGGGGCAATTCTCATAGCGACGGCCTTGCCATGACACAGAACTTCGACGCCATCATCATCGGCGCGGGCCAGGCGGGGCCGGCGCTGGCGGGGCGGTTGACGCGGGCGGGACGAAAGGTCGCGTTGATCGAGCGCAAGTTCTTCGGCGGCACGTGCGTGAATACCGGATGCATGCCGACCAAAACATTGGTCGCCAGCGCTTACGCGGCACACGTGGCGCGGCGGGCGGCCGACTATGGCGTGGTGATGAACGCGCCGATCGGCATCGACATGAAACGCGTCCAGGCGCGGGCCGCGAAGGTGACGCTCGACGCACGCAACGGTCTCGAAAGCTGGCTGAAGTCCATGGACGGCTGCACCGTGATCGAGGGGCAGGCGGAATTCGAATCGGCGAACACGATCCGCGTCGGCGAACAGCGACTCACTGCGCCGAATATTTTCATCAACGTTGGCGGGCGCGCGAACGTGCCGAAGATGCCGGGCGTGGACACCGTCCCATTTCTGACCAACACCACCATGCTGCAGCTGGAGCTGGCGCCCAGGCATCTGGTCGTGGTGGGCGGAAGTTACATCGGGCTCGAATACGCGCAGATGTTCCGACGCTTTGGTTCCCGGGTCACCATCGTCGAAAAAGGCGAGCGCCTGATCGGTCGCGAAGACGAAGACGTATCGCTCGCCATCGCATCGATCCTGGAAAACGAAGACATCACGGTTCGCACGAACGCCGAGTGCATCAGTCTCGCGCCGCATGCCGAGGGCGTCGAGGTGCACGTGAGCTGCAAGCAAGGCTCGCCAACCGTCGTGGGCACTCACGTGCTGCTGGCTGTCGGTCGCGTGCCGAATACGCACGATCTGGGACTCGACCGCGCTGGAATCGCCGTCGATGCGCGCGGTTACATCAAGGTGGACGACCATTTGCAGACCAACGTTCCCGGTGTGTTCGCGCTGGGCGACTGCAATGGTCGCGGCGCGTTCACGCACACGTCGTATAACGATTACGAGATCGTCGCGGCGAATCTGCTCGACGGCGCGGATCGACGCATCAGCCAGCGCATTCTCGGCTACGCGCTCTATATCGATCCGCCGCTGGGTCGCGTCGGCATGACTGAAGCGCAAGCTCGCGCCAGCGGCAAGAAGGTGCTGACAAGCACGCGGCCCATGACCAAAGTGGGCCGGGCCGTCGAAAAAGCCGAGACGCAGGGCTTCATGAAAATCGTCGCCGATGCCGAATCCAAACGCATCCTCGGCGCATCCATCCTCGGCGTCGGCGGCGATGAAGCCATCCACGGCATCATCGACGTGATGAATGCGGACGTGCCGTATCCCGAGGTGCAGTGGGCGGTGCCCATCCATCCGACCGTGTCCGAGCTGATTCCCACCGTGCTAGGCGACCTGCAGCCCGCGACATAAACATCATCGGCGGTGAGCCCAGAGCACCAACGGCGGCTAGAACGGCAGCGCTTTGAGATCCGGATCGATCCACGCGCGCCGCGCCATGACCGAGAACAGCACGGGTTTCGACCAGTACTCCAGCAACCAGTCGGAGCGCCCGTAGCGGCTCGCGAGCAGTTCGTCGAGCGCTTCGTGCAACGGCTTCTCCGGGCTTCTTGCCAGCCAGTCGCGTGCGGCTCGCAGCGAGGCGAGGGTGATGGTCTCGTGATATCCGCTCGAATCGGTGTTCGCGACGCCGGTCGCCAGGTTGTAGGCGCGGATCAAGCGCGGCATGTCGCGCTCGGCGTTCATTCCGGGCCGTCGTAGCACCCAAAGCGCCGCGGCGAAGTGGGCCGCGTGCGTCCATTCCGATTTGGGCAAAGTCCGCTCGATCACACCGAGTGCAATGCGCTCGATGGCCTCGTCATTGATGAACTGTTTCATGGTCAAGCTCCTGCGGGATGGCCGGCGAAGCTCGACGAAGCCCCGCCACGGCGGGGTTGCGAATGTTGAGTCGGGGTTTGGGCTAGAGGAGGCCCGAAGAAATCCGAACGCACGCATGCGCAACCGCCGCAATGAAGCGCGGTTGTTGCTGGTTGCGTTTGCTGATTCGGATCATGGGCCGCGACTATATGCGCACCGGGCAGGGGGGTCAAACCAGCGGCGCCGCTCGGCGGACAGCGAATATGCGCGGAGAAATATTAAAACGCTGTAATCATTCGGCGGCCAGCGAGGCAAGCCTGCGCTGGCAGCCTGAGGAAACATCGGAAGATGCCGTTACGGACCCCTCCCGATGTTTCAACCCGGATCCGTATTAGCGGCGGGCCTTGGCCTTCTTCTTCGACGAGCGCAGCGACAGGCCGAGCTTGTGGATGCGCTGGCGGACGGCCGCTTCGGTGCGCTTCAGCTTGGTCGCGATGGCGCGGGCCGGGGTCTGTTCCTTGATCAGGGCCTTCATTTCGCGATCATTCTGACTGGTCCAGCGAACGCGGGAAGTCGCTGCCTTGGAGCTCTTCTTCTTGGCGGGAGTCTTGGATCGTTTTGCTTTGGTTGCCATGGTTAGTCCTCTGGGTAACGCCGCTTGAATCCGCAGCCGCCACGACGAGTTCCGCGGTCGTGAACTCGTCTGATCGATCGAGCCGATGCTTCGCATCGGCTTGACATTGGCGGCCGCTTATGAATCTTCAGACAAAAAATGCAAAGTCACAGCTGGACGAGGGGCCCGGATTATGAGCTAGCGGGCGCTGGCTCACAGCACTTTCGTCATGGGATGTGTGTGGAAATGTTCGATATGACCATGTCTGGAACTCGATGGCCGCTATCGTACCAAATAAACACCACACATTTGTATATTTGCCGACAAACGTATCTGTTGATGCGCTTGCCTACCGAAATATTCCCTGCAGGGCAAGCATCTAAACGGGTTTATATCGACTGGAATTGAGCGTCGAGCCGGTAAAAATGCAAAAGGAATGTCGCAGCGTGCGCCAAAACAGATGTTTGGCGGCTGTTTCATGCGTTGCTGACGCTCATTCAGGGTCTGCGCTCCGCTCGCAACGCGTCTGCCCGGCGCCTCCGGATCTCGGAAATCACAAATCGGCTACGAGGTAATGCGGAGCGGCGGGCGGTCGTGCGCGCATGTCCCGGGTCCGTGGCGAAAGAGGAATTGGTGCAAAGCGTGCCCTGAGCCGATGCGTACGGCGGGCAAACGGGCGGACGACTGCCGGGATTTACGCTGTCAGCCGATGGCGTGCACTGTTGTTTGCTTCGGCGGTGGCGCCCCCGGCGGAACCTTCCTGTCGCCGCGCGATTGAGATTCGGCATCGTCGATGAGATCTCAACCGGAGAGCAGCCATGACCGAATCCACCGACAGCACAAGCACTTCAGGGACGCGTGAGCGTGCTGCCAACTTGAAACAGCGCTTGCGAGAGGATGGCAAGCAAAGGATAGAAAGCGGCAAGCGCGCTGCCGCGGACCAGATCGAGGAGATCGCGGACGCTATCGACAAGGCGAGTGCGCATCTCGATGAGTCGCAGCCGAGGCTCGCGAGCTATGCGACGCGGCTCGCTGACCGTGTCGGAGGCATCGCGACCCACTTGCGCGAGGACAGCATCGAGGATCTGTATCGCCAGGTGCGCCAGGTCGCCGCCCGCCACCCCGGAATGTTTCTGCTCGGCAGCGCCGCGCTGGGTCTGGCGATCGCACGCTTCATGAAGGCCTCCGGCGAGGACCTCGAGGCTTCCTATGAAGACCTCGGCGCGCAGGCCGAATCCGAAGCGCGGGACTGGGGCGAGTCGGAGCAGGAACAGAATCCCTCGTTCTATCGACAATCGGCCTCGTCGCAGACCTATGGGGCCACGCAACGAGGACCTTGAGCCATGGCGTCTTCTCCCATATCCGGCGGCCCCACGGATGACTCCGTGACGGGGCTGCTGAGCCGATTGATGGATGAAGCTCTGGCGCTCGCAAGAAACGAGATCGCGCTGGCAAAGGCCGAAGCTCGCACGGCGTTGCGCGATGTAAAACTGAGCATCGCACCGCTCGCGATTGCAGCGGGCGTGTTGCTGGCCGGCGCGCTGACTCTGGTCGCGACCGTCGTGCTGGCGCTCTCCGAAGTCATGCGCCCGTGGCTCGCGGCCCTGATCGTCAGCGTCGTGCTGTTGATCGTCGGCTTCATCCTGCTCAAAGCGGGCGCGCGCAAGTGGTCGCATCTCGGCGAACAGTTCGATCGCACCCAGGAATCATTGCATAAAGATGCGACGGTGGTCGCGCGGAGGACATGATGAACGCTAGAACTGACAGGCGCAGCGCGGCCGATCTCGAGCGGCAGGGCGAGCGGATTCGCGCCAATCTGGATGACACCCTCGACCAGATCCAGCGCAAGTTTTCTTCCGGTGAGTTGCTCGATCGGTCCATGGAGTTCATTCGGGACACAGGTTCGGAATTCTTGCGTGAGGCCGCGGATACGGTACGGCGAAATCCGGTGCCCGCGGCGCTCACCGCGGCCGGCTTGATCTGGCTGGCGACGTCGGTGGCGAGGTCGCGGTCTGATTACGGTTACATGAATCGCGAGCCCGACTGGTCCCGCGACGAGGATACGTGGGACGCGTCAGCGCACGGCCGTGTGAGCAACGTGGCTCACAAGGTTCGGCGCAAGGCGCGTCGCGCCAGGAGCAAGGTGACCGACAGGTTCTCGGAGCCGTTGGAAAATGTGCAGAGCCGTGCCCGTCGCGCGAGCTCGAACTTTGCAGGTCTGGTTCGGGAGCAGCCGCTTGCGCTCGGCGCACTGGCGCTCGCGGCCGGCGCGATGATCGGCGCCGCGCTTCCCATGACCGAGGCTGAGAACAAGTGGGTCGGGCCCGTGCACGATCGTACGGTGGCGCGCGCCAAAGAAGTGGGCCAGCGCGAATACGAGAACCTGCGCGAGGCCGTGACGTCGTCGCTGGAGCGTCGCTCCAACGGCCGGGGCGCTTCGGGCTCCGACGGCGGTTCGCAACAGCAACGTCCACTGCAAGGTTAGGGAGGTAAGACCATGGCTGCATCCTTGGCTCAACAGGCCCCCCTCGATCGTTCTCTCGGCTGGTTCAGTGTCGGGCTGGGCATGGCGGAAATTCTGGCGCCCAGAACGCTCGGGCGCGTGATCGGCGTAGGCGATCAAAGCAACGTGTTACGAATGTGCGGCGTGCGTGAAGTCGTCAGTGGAGTCGGCTTGCTGTCGGGTCGCGCTCCAGCGGCGTTCACGATGTCGCGCGTTGTCGGCGATGTGATGGATCTCGCGTTGCTCGGCGCCTCGCTGCGTTCGCCGGAGGCAAATCCCACGAGAGTAGCGGCGGCAGCGACGGCGGTCGCCGGAGTTGCTGCGCTGGATCTGTATGCGAGCAAGGTGGAGTTGCAATCGTCGATGGCCGAGGCCGAGCAGGAAGTGCCGGTGCACGTCAGCCTGATGATCAACAGTCCGCCGGAGGAGGTGTATCAGTTCTGGCGCAAGCTGGAGAATCTGCCGCGCTTCATGTCCTATCTGGAGTCGGTCACCGAGCTCGATCAGCGCCGGTCGGAGTGGTCGGCGCGCATGCCTGGCGGCGTGCAACTGCGCTGGCAGTCGGAGATCGTCGAGGATCAACCCGGTCGCCTGCTGTCCTGGCGCACCATCGACGGCTCGGAAATCAATCATGTCGGCAGCGTGCGCTTCGACCCCGCGCCCGATGGCAACGGGACCCAGATTCGGGTCGAGGTTTACTACGGCATGCCCGGCGGATCTGCGGCAGTAAAAGCCGCGGAGCTGGTCTCGATGGCGCCGGAGGCCATGGTGAGCGCAGACCTGCGACGCCTGAAACAATTGATCGAGACCGGCGAAATCGCGACTACTCGCGGCCAGCCCACCGGCAAACGCAGCATCCTCGGCCGCGCATTGAGCAAGGGGGAGTCATGAGAGCAGTATGCTGGCAGGGAGTGCACAAGGTTGGCATCGAGGAAGTGCCTGACGCCCACCTGATCAATCCGCGCGACGCCGTGATCAAAGTGCGCAAAGCGGCGATCTGCGGCTCCGACCTGCATCTGTACGACGGCTACGTGCCCGGCATGATGCGAGGTGACATTCTCGGCCACGAGTTCATGGGCGAGGTCGTCGAGACCGGTCCCGGGGTGACCAATCTGGCGCCGGGCGATCGGGTCGTGGTGCCGTTTCCGATTTCCTGCGGCAATTGTTTCTTCTGCGAGCAGGAGATGTACTCGCTGTGCGAGAACTCCAATCCGAATGCGCGCCTCGCGGAGAAGTTCTGGGGTCATTCACCCTGCGGCATCTTCGGCTATTCGCATCTGTTGGGCGGCTACGCAGGCGGGCAGGCCGAGTATGTGCGTGTGCCGTTCGCGGATGTCGGGCCGCTCAAAATCCCGGACACGATGAGCGATGAGCAGGCGCTGTTTCTGAGCGACATCCTGCCCACTGGCTACATGGCCGCGGAGAACTGCAACATTCAGCAAGGCGACACGGTCGCCGTGTGGGGCTGCGGCCCGGTCGGCCTGTTCGCGATCATGAGCGCCAAACTGTTGGGCGCGACCCGGGTGATCGCGATCGACCGTTTTCCGGAACGTCTGAACCTGGCGCATCGCGCCGGCGCCGAGACCATCAACTACGAGGAGATGGATACGCTCGACACCTTGCGGGAATGGACTGGCGGCCGCGGACCGGACGCATGCATCGACGCGGTCGGCATGGAAGCGCACATGCACGGTGTGCAAGGGACCTACGACAAAGTGAAGCAGGCGCTGCGCATGGAAACCGAGCGGCCCGGCGTGCTGCGCGAGTGCATTCAGGCCTGTCGTAACGGTGGCACGATCTCCGTGCCGGGCGTTTATGGTGGCCTGGCGGACAAGATTCCACTCGGTGCGGTCGTGAACCGGGCGCTCACCATCAAGTCGGGCCAGACTCATGTGCAGCGTTACATGAAACCGCTGCTGGCGCGGATCGAGAACGGCGAGATCGATCCCACCATGATCATCACGCATCGCGTCGGCATCGAGGACGTGCCGGACGCGTTCGCGATGTTCCGAAACAAGGAAGACGACTGCGTCAAGGTCGTTGTGAACATGGCCTCGTGACGAGGCCAGCGGTGCGCCGGCCGCGGTCGGAGCACGAGCTCCGGTCGCGACCGGCGCGAAGGCGGGGCCATTCAGAGCAGTGGATTGCCGCCCGTCACCGCAACGGTCGCGCCTGAAACATAGCTGCTCTCGTCACTGGCGAGCATCACGTAAACCGGCGCGAGCTCGCACGGTTGCGCCGGTCGTTTCATCGGCACATTTGCTCCGAAGTTCTGCACCTTGTCCGCGGGCATGGAGGCCGGAATCAGGGGTGTCCACACCGGACCCGGCGCGACGGTGTTTGCTCGAATGCCTTGCTCCGCGAGCAACTGCGCCAGTCCCGCGCTGAAATTCTGAATCGCGCCCTTGGTGGTCGCATAGGCGAGCAGCGTCGGGTTCGGAACGTCGGCATTGATCGAGGCCGTGTTGATGATGCTGGCGCCTGGCTTCATGTGCGGCATGGCGGCCTTGGTGATGTAGAACATCGCGGACAGGTTGGTGGCCAGGGTCTTGTCCCATTCCTCGTCGGAAATTTTTTCCAACGAGTCGAAGGTCATCTGGTGGGCGGCGTTATTGACCAGGATATCGATGCGCCCGAACGCCTCGACGGCCTTTTTTACCAGGGCGCGGCAATGTTCGGCTTGCGCGATATCGCCTGGCACCAGCACGCACTTGCGCCCCGCGGACTCGACCAGTCGCTGCGTCTCTTTGGCGTCTTCGTGCTCGCTTAGATAACTTACAACCACGTCGGCGCCTTCGCGCGCGAACGCGAGAGCGACGGCGCGGCCGATGCCGGAATCCGCACCGGTAATCAGCGCCTTCTTATCCGTCAGACGATTCGCACCTCGATAACTGTCCTCCCCGTAGTCCGGCTCGGGCTGCATCGTCTTGCTCGAGCCGGGCAGGGACTGCGATTGCTTGGGGAACGGCGGTTTGGGGAATTCTTTCGGCGGACTCATGATGCGCTCTCGAAACGGCAACGATGAGTCCGAACAAGAGAGCAGCGGAAGACAAAGTTCCTTGGGCTCAATGGCCCTCGGGCCAGCGGGTCGTGCTGTCCAGCGGGCGGCCGGTTTCGAGCAGACTTTTCACGCTCGCGAGCAGGCCGGGCCAGCCGTTGGAGACGGCATCGATGGTCCGGGAGTCCGCCACCTCGCTCTCGTGTATGACCGTGAGTTTTACCTCGTCGCCATTCTGCTCCAGCTCATAGGTCAAGCGCGTCGGTCCTTCGGCTTTCATCTCCGGCACGAATTGATTGTGCCAGTGGAGCACGAGTCTGCGTGGGCGGTCGATCTCGAGCACCTTGCCGCTGTCGCCGACGCGGCCGTCGGGGATCATCAGTTTCCAGGATGCGCCCGGCGTCCAGTCGCAGTCCTGCCAGGTCTCGGCCCAGTACTGACGCGTGAACTCCGGCTGGGTGAGCGCATCCCACAACTTTTCGGCGGTGGTGCGGATATAGGTGACATAGACGAACTTGCTAATCATCGTCGTCTCCTTCCAGGCGTTTCTTCAGGTCGGCGAGCGCGCGCAGACGGCCGCGTTCGTACTTGCGGATCCAGCGCTCGGCGATTTCGTGAATGGGCACCGGATTGAGGTAGTGCAGCTTCTCGCGGCCCTGCCATTGCACGACGACGAGATTGGCCTGTTCCAGAATCACCAGATGCTTGGTCACGGCCTGACGCGTGATGTCCAGGCCTTCGCACAGCTGCGCCAACGTCTGACCGTTCTGCTCGTGCAGACGATCGAGCAGCGCGCGCCGGCTGCTGTCCGCCAATGCGCGAAACGCAGCGTCCAGATCCATGAGCTCATTATGCAACCGATAGGTTGCATGTCAAGCCGGGTGTGTCAGGCGCGCTCTGTGGCAATCAGCAGGATGATGCTGTCGCTATCGAGCTGATGTCGCGATCGCAGCTCGTGCCGTGCGGCGACTTGTAGCAATCCCGCGAGGCCGCTTGCGCCGGATTCGGTGGTTACGGGTCCACCGGCGTTACGTAACTCCGCCGCGGCCACGCGCAGCTGAACCTCTGAAACCAGCACCGAAGCGACCGGGTGCCGCTGCAGGATTCTCAGCGCCGGAGCAGAGGCCATGCCGCACGCGAGCATCGAGGCACACGTGTGCAGATCTCCTTCGATGAGCGCAGGTTCGCCTCTCTGCAGTGCTCGGGCGACGCAAGGCGCGGTGTCCGGCTCGACGATCAAGAATCGCTGCGGCGGACGCAGCAGTAATTGCAGGCCCTCGACCATCGCGGCCGCGAGGCCGCCGACACCGGCTTGCACGAACAGATGAGTCGGTCGTTCGAGCGACCGTTCGCGAAACTGATCGATCAGCTCGTCCGCCAGCAGGCCGTAACCGGCCATCACATCATTGACGACGGGTGAATCCGGATCGCTGGCGGTATCGGCGATCAGCAATCCCTCGCCTCGCGCGGCTGCGGCTTCAGCTGCCGTAACAGCATCGTCATAGGTGCCGTTGACCCGGACGATCTCGGCACCGAATGCTTCGATGCGAGCAATCCGTGTGGCGCTGACTTCTCTGGGCAGAAAGACCATCGCTTGGGTGCCTGCCTTGTTTGCAGCGGCCGCGACGGCCAGNCCGTGATTGCCTTCGCTCGCGCAGATCAGGCGAGTCGGCCCGNGCGCCCCAGCTNGGNGCNTTCGTGAAGTGTTCCCAGTGAACAATTCGCTTGGATCTGCGATGCCGCCNGCGGTCGCCAACGCCCGGATGCCGGCGATCATGCCGCCGAGCGCTTTGAAACTGCCCAGCGGACGTTCGCCCTCTGCTTTGACGAATACCCGGCCAACGCCAGCGAGCTCAGCGAGCGCCGGCAATTCGAGCAACGATGTGGGTTGAGCGTCGGGCCAGAGCCGGCGCCAGAGTTGTTTCAGGTCTTGCATGCAGTGAGTATGGCTGCGTTGTGCGGCGATTGGCCGCAAACGGGACGGTGTGGTTGCGGTTGAACCGCTATTCGTCGTCCAGCGGCACGGGAATCGTGAGCCCCTGCTTGAGCAGATTCAGCACCACATTGGTCGTGAAGCGGCGCACGTTCGGATTTTCCTGGACCAGTTGCGACATCATGGCGTCGAACGCCGCGGTGTCACGCGCCGTGACGATGATCACGAAGTCGGTCTCGCCCGTGACATAAAAGGCCTGCTGAACCTCGGCGCGCCGCGCCAGCCATTCGCGCAGCTGCGCCAGTAATTCCGGGCGCTCGCGTTCGATCTCCAGGGACACGACGAAGAACGTCGGCCGCCCGACGGCGCGCGGCTCGACGATCGCAACTTCGCGAGCGATGACGCCTTGCTCGCGCATTCGTTTCAGCCGCCGCTGAATCGCGGACGGCGACAAGCCGACGTGCTCGGCCAGTTGCTCGGCAGTTTGTGCACAGTCCGCCTGGACCAGGCCAAGCAGCTGACGGTCGAAACGATCCAGATCCATGTCAGTTCAGAAAGCGATTGAGACGGCCAGCACGCGGAAAAACTGCAGGCGGCGCATTGGAATCGCGGCCGCTGCGCGCGGCTGCGCTCCTACCATGGTAGCCCACGTGACAACCGCGGTGAACCTGACAATGACTGCGCCCTTGAAGCTGTTGTATCAAACTCATTCTCCCTATGCCCGCAAGGCGCTGGTGTTCGCGCACGAGGCGGGGTTGGCCGAACGGATCGAAGTCATCCATCACGAAACCAGCCCGCTGCGACGGAACGAAACCGTATTCGCGGCCAATCCGCTTGGCAAAGTGCCCGTGCTGCTGCGGCCGGGCTTGCCCGCGTTGTTTGATTCGGACGTGATCTGCGCATATCTCGATACGCTTCATGCCGGCCGCAAGCTGATTCCGGCGGAAGGCGAGGCGCGCTGGCGTGCGTTGCAGGTCCAGGCAGTGGCGCAGGGCCTGGCGGATGCTGGCATTGCGATCCGCTGGGAAACCCAACGCCGGCCCAAGGAGCTGCGCTATCCCGCGTTGCGCGACGGGTATGTGGAAAAATTGCTGGCCAGCTACGACTGGCTGGAACGCGAATTCGACACCGCGAGCGCCATCGATATCGGTCACGTCGCGCTGGCGACGGCATTCAGCTGGCTGGAATTCCGCGAGCTGCCGACCTTCAGGCATCGGCCTCGCCTGACGCGCTGGTTCGACGAGTTCAGCAAGCGGGATTCCATGCTCGCGACGCCACTGTGGGGCCAGACGCACGACTGAGGTGCTGACTATTATTTGATGGTGCTGTCGGCCCCGGACAGTGCGGGCCGTCCTTGGGATATCACGGTGGCGGAGCATGGGCGCCCGGGGCAGGCTTGGGCGTCGATCTCCTCCTATTCCAAGGAGACCTCCCATGGCCCAGACGAAGACCTCGACTCAGCCCCTGGTTCCGGCGGCGGAGCTGGCGGCAAGGAACAAGAACCGCTTCCCGAACGAGAGCGCGGAGTACCGTCGGGCGCGCAATGCGTTGCTGGCCGAAGAGATCGAGCTGCGCCGTCACATCGAACGGGTGGCGGAGATGCGTCGCGCGCTGCCGCCGGGCGGCGAGGTGAAGAAGAAATACCAGTTCGAGAGCGAGCGCGGTCCGGTGACCTTCGCCGACCTGTTTGGGGATAAGCAGACGCTGCTGGTCTACAGTTATATGTATGGCCCGGAGCGCGCGCGGCCCTGTCCGATGTGCACGTCGATGCTCAGCGCGTGGGATGGCGAAGCGCAGGACATCGAGCAGAACATCGCGCTGGCGGTGATCGCGCAGTCGCCGATCGAGCGGCTCGTGGCGTTCAAGCAAGAGCGCGGCTGGCGCAATCTCAAGCTGTATTCGGATACCAGCCGCGAGTACAGCATCGACTATCTCGCCAATACTCCCGAGTTCGCCGATAACGCCGCGGTCAATGTGTTCACCCGGCGCGACGGTGTCATTCGTCACTTCTGGGCGGGCGAGATGGGCTTCGAGCAGGCCGATCCCGGCCAGGATCCGCGCGGCGCACCCGATCTCATGCCGCTGTGGACGGTGCTCGACATGACGCCGGACGGTCGCAGGCCGGACTGGTATCCCAGCCTCGAGTATCCCCGCTGATCCAGCCGAGCACCCGGTGCTGATATATTATGGACCTGGCCTGATAGACGCAGTCAGCATCGGGCCGTCGGGGCCCGATGCCGATTCGAGCCGGGGGCGACAAGGATTCGTGTCGCGGTCGAAGGCCCGTACAATTCCAGAATTCTTGCCCATGCAGGGCATCATGGAACGGGAGGACGGGCCATTTGCTGTACGACTATCTGCCGGTGACCGCATGACGCTCGCGTCCTTCAAGGATTTTCATCGGGCCGCGAAGCGGCGTTTGCCCCGGTTTCTGTTCGACTACATCGATGGCGGCGCTTATGACGAGCGCACCATGAACAGGAACGTCAGCGATCTCACCGAGATCGCGCTACGGCAACGCGTGTTGCGCGATGTTTCCAACATCGATCTGAGCACGACCCTGTTCGGCCGCAAGCTGTCCATGCCCGTGGTGCTCGGACCGATCGGCATCTCCGGCATGACCGCCCGACGGGGTGAAAGGCAGGCGGCGCTGGCCGCGTGCAATGCGGGTGTGCCATTCACGCTGTCCACGGTTTCGATCTGCTCGATCGAAGAAGTCGCGGAGCATTGCCCGGCGCCGATCTGGTATCAGCTGTATGTGATCAAGGACCGCGGCTTCATGCGCGAGATGCTGTCTCGTGCGAAGGCGGTTGGCGCGCAGGCGCTGGTGTTCACTGTCGACATGCCGGTCCCCGGTGCCCGCTACCGCGACGCTCATTCGGGCATGTCCGGTCGCAACGCACCGCTGCGTCGAGTCCTGCAGGCCATTGGCAAGCCGGGCTGGTCCTGGGACGTGGGCCTGCATGGCCGGCCGCATTCGCTGGGCAATCTCAAATCCGTGCTGGGCGCGAAGAGCGGTCTGGGCGATTACATCGGCTGGCTCGGCGCCAACTTCGATCCGAGCATTCGTTGGGCCGATCTGGATTGGTTGCGCCAGGCCTGGGACGGACCGCTCATCCTCAAAGGCATTCTGGATCCCGAAGATGCGATTTCGGCGGCGAGGATCGGCGCCGATGGCATCGTCGTTTCGAATCATGGCGGCCGTCAGCTCGATGGTGTGCTGTCATCCGCGCGTGCCTTGCCCGCGATTGCCGACGCGGTCAAAGGCAAGCTGACCATTCTCGCGGACTCCGGTGTGAGATCGGGGCTCGATGTGGTGCGCCTGATGGCGTTGGGTGCCGAAGGTGTGATGTTGGGCCGGGCCTGGGTGTTCGCGCTGGCCGCGAACGGCGGTGCCGGAGTCAGTCAGCTGCTGGAGATTTTTGCCAGGGAGATGCGAGTGGCCATGGCACTGACCAGCGTGTGCACTGTCGGCGAGATCGATCGCTCGATTCTGGTTTAGCAAGGAAGGTCCGCATGTCACGTCCGAGTCTGTTGATTACGCGTCGCCTGCCGGCGTCGGTGCTGGAACGCCTGCGCGCCAGTTATGAAGTGACCGTCAATCCCGATGATCGTGCGCTCGGACGCGAGGCATTGTTGATGGCCCTGCGCAGCTTCGATGCGCTGTCCCCGACCATCACCGACAAGTTGGATGCCGCGCTGCTGCTCAATTCGGGGCTGAGGACCCGAATCATCGCCAACTTCGGTGCCGGCTTCGAGCACATCGATCTGGAAGCGGCGAAGCAGGCGAACCTGGTCGTCACCAATACACCCGATGCGCTGACCGATGCGACCGCCGAGCTCGCGCTTCTGTTGATCCTGATGACCAGCCGTCGAGCGGGCGAAGGCGAGCGCGTGCTGCGCGCAGGCAGGTGGACAGGATGGGCGCCGACCCAGTTGCTCGGCATGGATGTGAAAGGCAAGACCCTGGGCCTGGTGGGCTTCGGCCGCATCGCCAGGGAAACTGCGCGTCGCGCTCGTGCGGCACTTGGAATGCACATCGCTTATTTCTCGCGCAGTCGGGCCAGCGTCGAAGAAGAAAGGGCGCTCGGTGCCGAGCACCACGCGACGTTGGAAAGTTTGCTCGCCGCGTCCGATGTGGTGTCGTTGCACTGTCCGGGCGGCGCGGCCACACATCACTTGATCAACGCGACCACGCTGGCCCGAATGAAATCGACCGCCATCCTGATCAATACGGCGCGCGGCAGCGTGGTCGATGAGGAAGCGTTGGCCAACGCGCTCGCGCAACGGCAGATCGCGGCGGCCGGTCTGGATGTCTACGAGCGCGAGCCGGCGGTGTCGCCGGCCTTGCGGGAACTGGACAACGCCGTGCTGTTGCCCCATCTGGGAAGCGCAACGCTGGAAGCGCGTACTGCCATGGGCATGCAAATGGCCGACAATCTGGACAGCTTTTTCGCCGGCCGAACGCCACCGAACCGTGTCGCCTGAATCTCGATCCGCCGCCGACATCATCCAGCACGCCATCCAGGCGAGGCTGCCCACGCGACCGCGGCACCCGTTCGTGGTTGGCGTGTGCGGCAGTCAGGGCAGCGGCAAGAGCACCGTCTGCAGGACGCTGACCGACCGCTTTACCGCAGCGGGTCTCAGGGTCGCGAATCTCTCGCTGGATGATTTGTATCTGCCACTCGCGGAACGAGTGACGCTGGCGAAGAACGTTCATCCGCTGCTTCGTACACGTGGCGTACCGGGTACGCACGACACGAAGTTGGGCGTGCACACGTTGAACGCGCTTGCGCATGGCGGGCGCGTTCCGCTGCCTCGCTTCGATAAATCGATCGACGATCGTCGGCCCAAGGCGCAATGGGATTCGATCGAAGGCCCGGCGCAGCTGGTGTTCTTCGAAGGCTGGTGCGTGGGCGCACGGCCGCAGACGCTCGGGCCGCTCGAACAGCCGGTGAACGAGCTGGAAGCGAATGAAGATGTCGATGGCCGGTGGCGCCGTTACGTGAACGATGCGCTGGGCGGCGAATACCAGCGCCTGTTCGGGAAGATCGATTTTCTGGTGCTGCTCGCGGCGCCGTCGTTCGATGTCGTATTGAAGTGGCGCACTCAGCAGGAGAACGAGCTGCGCGCGCAATCCGGGAACAAGTCGGGCGTGATGGACGACGCGGCGCTGGTGCGCTTCATCCAGCACTACGAGCGGCTCACGCGCCACATATTGATCGAGATGCCGGGACGCGCCGATCTGGTCATCCGCCTGTCGCCGGAGCGCACCGTGCTCAGCCGGCATTCAAATCATGCCGACAATCCGCTGTAGCGCCGCCTGAAAATGACGAGCCAGCGCGGCTTCCGCCCGATTGGCATCACATATATATCAAGGCAGCGGCCGCAAACCTTCCGCGCGCACTCGCCAGCCTTCCTTTGGGAAGCCGGGCAGGTAAGTGAGATCGCCGTCCCAGCCCGCGGCCATCAGCCCGACCGCAAGTAACAATCCACCGTTGGAGGGGAAGTAGGTCTCCGCGAGCCGGCGATAACCCGCATCGCCGTTCGTGCCGCTGGTGGCGGTCGGGACCAGATCTGCCGCATGCTCATTCAAATGCACGCGCGGCGTCATGCCGCTGACGCCGAACTGGAAATTCCGGGAACGGGACAGCAGGAACTCTACGGCTTTGTCCGGCTCGTGCAAACGAGCTGCCGTCATGGCCATCAGCGGAAAATCCCAGCCCCAGGTTTGTCGCAAATCCCAATGAGACTCCACTGCGCGCAAGGTACGGCGCATGGTCTCCCGATCGACACTCGATCCGGGCAACAGGCCCAGTGCGCCGAGAAACGAAGGATGGTCGCGATTCCAGCACTCGCTGGCGGTGCTGCCGCTGGAGCACTTTGCGCTGCGCGCCTGCTCCCATTGCTGAGGAAACGACTCGACGGCCAGATACAAACCATCCCGTTGCGGCAGCGGCGAAAGTTTCTGCAGCACCCGATCCCATTCGGGCTTGCGCGGCAGCTTCAGCCGCTCGCGCCAGCTCTGGGCAGTGGCCAGGCCGAAGCGGAAGTACTCCAGCTCGAATGTGGGATTGAACGTGGTCAGCGGCGGAAACACTTCCTGCGCCGGGATCAACGGCGGGCCGAGCACATATCGGTCGGCTTGCCGATCATGGTGAGCGAAGGAGGCCAGCAGGTCGGCCGTCTCGAACACCAGGTCCCGATACTGCGCCAGCGTCACCGGATTCGGGCGGTCGCGATAAATCAGCTCGGCGAGAAAGATCGGGTGCGGCTGCTGCCACATCAGGAAGGGCGTAATGGTGCTCGGGCTCTCGCGGCCTTCGGGGCCGACCATTTTCGGCCACCACGCGCCGCTCAGGCCATGAGAGGCGGCGCGCGCTTTCGCTTCGGGCAGATGCTGTAGATACCAAGGCATGCTGCGTTCGAGCAGCTCGGTCCGGCCCCACAGCGCGACGTGCGCGGCATGCCAGGGATGCATTTCGAGATGGAACTTGCCGTTCCAGCTGTTGGAGAACAAGCCTTCTTCCTGAGGCGGCAGGGTTCCGGCGGCGTTCAGCGCCATCAAATATTGAGAGAGCACCACGCGGCGTTCGAGCTCCTGTGCGCGAGGATCCGTGCTGCCGGAAAAATCGATCACGCCGCCATTGTTCCAATACGAATCCCAGTGCGTCGTTACGGCCTGCCGTGTTGCCGATGCCGACGGCAGCGGTGTCTCATGTCGTTCGGGGGAGAACAGCACGCTCAGGTTGAATACGCCATCGCCGGCCTTGCGGCGGATCCGAATCGAGTGCGGACCCACCGAATCGAATGTGACATCCTGATCGCTCGCGGCTGCGACGAAATAGCGCGTGTCGTCGAGGCGACGCTGCAAGGAGAGCTGCCGCGCGGTCTTGCTGAGCACTTCGGTCGTATGGCGTTCGGAATGCTCCCAGTCCGCCGGGTTCGGGTTGAGTTGTGCCGCGACCCCTGGAAACTTCAGATCGATCCCCAACCGCGAGGGCTCGATCGTCGGAGCCTCGATGCTGACATGAACCAGATCGAGCCGCGGATGAACGCTCGTCTCGATGTCCACGGGCTGGCCGTCGATCTCGAAGTGGCTGCGCAAGGTGCCGCTCCACAGGTCGAGCGTTTGTCGGGTGGCTTGCAGATCGGAGAACTGCGCCGGCTCGCCGTCCTTCGACAGCAGATGCAAGGACACGCGGCCCAGTGAGAATCGGTGAGGGTTCTCGCGCAGCCATTGAATCTCCGGCCGCTTCGCCTCGGACCAATCGCGCAGCCAGGGGTACTGGCGTGGCTGTCCGCGAACATCGATGGTCTCGAGGCTGTCCTCATATTTATAGTGCTTCGGGTTCGGGAAGCTGTGCCAGGCCCACTGCGCCTGGGTCATGAGTGGCGTCAGCGGCGAATACTGTTCCTGGAACGTTTGCAGCCCGGTGATGTCGGCAGTGAACGCGAGGTTGCCGTTGCCGACCATGAAGGGCGAGGCAGGGTCGATGCGGGTCAGCGTGGGGGTGTGCCGGGTCACCAGGGCTTGCCGATCGATGGCGGTATCTTCGACGCGCACCCAATCGAAATCCGCGATGCCGCCGCCCTTGGGATCGGAGGTGAAGGTGAACAGCGCCGGTCGCGCGCCTTTCCACCAGCTGAACATCAGTTTTGCGCGAGTGCCGAACGGCTTGAACGTCTTGCCCTGGTCCGTGCTGTACGAATAGCGCGCGAACTCATCCTCTACGTTCACTCGTAGCAACAGCGAATCGGCGGTGATGACATCGCCGAGCGAGTCCGTGCCCGCATGGGAGAACGTGAGATGACGCTTGCCGGAGCGTTGGGTCAGGCCGATCCAGCTGGGGCGCTTGCCGAACATGGCGAGGCCGGACTTCTGGCCGTCGCGCATGTTGCCAACCAGAATTCGCGTCGTGATCTGCGAGGAGCGGCCGTGCAGCACCTGGGTCAACGTGTTTTTCGCGCTGACGAAGTTCGGCGCGGGCAGCGCCTTCAGCCGCAAGTGACCGCGGCGTTCGCTCAAGCTCCAGTGCGCGTCGGACGGATTGTGATTCCACTCCCATTGCACGCCGAGCGTGGTCGCGGAGAACTCATCGGACGTTTGTATTTGCACCGGTTCGATCTTGCCGCCCACGTCCGGCACACGATGTGACAGCACTGGTTGTCCGTTCGGCGCACCCGGCAGCAGTTCTCCCATCACTGGCCAACCGTCTTCCCAACGCACCGGCTGCATGTGAACGATGCGGCCGTACGCGCCGGTGCTGTTGAAATGCAGGAACCAGCCTTCGCCCGAAGGCGTCTCGACGTAACCGCCCTGATGAGGCGCTTGCACGTGAGTGGTGCCTTTGGAGAGCACGGTGCGCACATCGTAGGGGCCGTAGATGTTCTTCGAACGCAGCACCGCCTGCGGCCCTTCGCCCACGCCTCCGTAGGGCGCGAAGATGTAGTAGTAACCGTCGCGCTTGAGCAGTTTCGGGCCTTCGAGAATGGGTAATCGCTGCGGGTCTTCGACGATCACCTTGCCGGCATCGAGTACCTTGGTGCCGTCGGCGGACATTCGGCGCAGGATCAGCGGGCCGGCGCCGACGCGCGAATGAATCAGGTAGGCGTTACCGTCGTCGTCCCACAGCGGGCACGGATCTTCCAGGTTGGGCTCGTCGATGACTTTGACCGGCTCGCTCCACGGCCCTGCCGCTCGCGCAGCGCTAGCCATGAACACGCCTTCGGTGGGCGTTGCGAAGTACACATAGAAGCGCCCCTCGTGAAAACGGATGGACGGTGCCCACACGCCGGCGGCGTACCGATGACCCATCCTGGTGTTGAACGGAATGCGCTCGGTGGAGTCGTCGAATTCCACCGGACCGGGCAGGTCGTAGTTGGGATCGAAGCTCAGCCGCGGCAGCACGTGACCGAGCAGCGTCCAGTGCACCAGGTCCTTGGATTCGAGCACCGGCACGCCCGGTGAGAAATGAAAGGTCGAGGCCACCATGTAGTAGCTGTCGTCGACGCGAATGACATCGGGATCCGAGTAATCCGAATGCAGGATGGGATTGCGATAGAAACGCGGGGAATCGGCAACCGCGACGCTTCCGGGAGCGGCGAGCGTCGCAGCCATGAGCAAAGCAGAGATTGAGGCAACGGCAATCGATTTCATGCTTGCGCAGATTCCCTGTGGCGGCGTGACAGCATGGGGGTGACCGTCACGCCGCCACCTCTCGATCATAACGTGCGGACCGTCATCCCGATGAACATGGTGCGGCCGTTGTAGTCGTAGGTCGCGGGCCACGTATTGGCACGGATCTGCGCGCTGCCGACCACTGGCGGATCGTCGTCGGTTAGGTTGTTCACGCCGCCGAAGAATTCCACCTTGTCGCCCCAGTCATAAGAGAAGGACAGGTCGAGATAGTTCTGCGCGGCCAGGCGGGGATTCACCAGGTCGGCGTAGGCCGGCGGCGTGGCGCCGGCCCGCTGCGGCAGCAGATAACGATCCACGGTCACGTCGTCGATGTATCGATGCCGCAGGCTCAGGCTCAGCGGTCCGGTGGTCCAGGTGAAGCGGGTCACGCCCTTGTATTCGGGAATGGGCTCGCCGCAAGTGGTGCCGTAAGCGCCGACGCAGCGGTTCTTCACATTCGGGAACGCCTGCACCGGCGTCGACGTGAACTCGTTCGTCTTGGTCCACGCCGTGCTGATGTCCAGCGTGCTGCCGTTGCCGAACAGGCCGAAGCCGAAGTCGAAGCCGTAACGCGCCGTGAAATCGTAGCCCGAAGTTTCCAGCCCGCCGGTGTTCGCCTGCCGGATCTCGGCGTAGTACGGCACGCTGATTTCGCCGGTCACCGGATTGCGGTTGATGGCCTGGCAGAACTCGCTGTTGATGTCCTGAATGATGTTGAAGCACAGATTCAACGTGTTGTTCAGGCCGCCGCCGAGCTGCGCGATCGCGCCGTCGAGCGAAATGTCGAAGTAGTCCAGTGTCACCGCGAGCTTCGGCAGGGCTTGCGGGGTGATCACCACGCCGAAGGTGCGCGTGTCGGATTCTTCTTCGCCGACGTTGGGATTGCCGCCGAACAAGGCTGGGATGATGGTGTTCGGTTGCACGCCCGCGGTGAACACGGACGAAGCCGGAACACCGCTGGCGATACACAACTGACGTACGGCGTCGGTCTGGCCGGAGGCAGGTTGTTTGTCGGAGCAAGGATCGGTCGCCGGTTCGACGCTCTGGCGCAGGCCGCCGTAAAGGTCGGCCACGTTGGGCGCGCGAATGGCCCGTTGGAATTGACCGCGGAACGCGAGGTCTGCATTCAAACGCCAGTCCAGGCCATAGAGATAGGTCCAGACCTTGCCCACGCCGTCCAGATCGTAATCGGACATTCGGAAAGCGCCGTTCGCTGTGAGATTGTCGATGAACGGCAAGCCGGCGAGCAGCGGAATGCGCAATTCGCCAAACACCTCCTTCGCGGTCACGTCGCCTTCGGTCGGCAGGCCGGGATTGAAGCCCACCACGTCGCCCGAGCGCAGGAACTCGTCCGGCGTGAATTTTGACGACGCATACCGCCACTCGGCGCCGAGCGAGAAGGCCAGTGGGCCGGCGGGCAGATCGAAGATCTGGCCGGACAGCGTTGCGGCCGCAACCTGCAGCTCTGCTTCAGTGACATTGGTCGCGCCGATGGCGACGGCGCTCACAGCGTCGCCCGATATGTTCTGGCCGAAGATATTGAGCACCGGCGCCGCGCCCCCGCTCGACAACAGGGCGCTCTGGAAGCGGCTGCGAGAAACGTTGCCCGACTGGCGACTCGTCTCTTCGGTGCGCGCGAAGGTGTAGTAGACATCGTAGGAGAGGTTGCGGAGGAAGTTCTCCGAGACATCGCCGATGTCGCCGCGCATGCCCAGCGCCATGCGCCAGACATTGCGATCAGAAACGTTCTCGCGCAAGCCGACTTCGACCAATCGACGGCCGACGTTCAGAACCGCCAGGCCGTCATTCGGATTGTTGACGCGCGAGCTCGACCCTGTCGTCACCGTGGTCGGACCGGTCTCCGCGAGATCCAGTTGACGCAGCAGCTCGTTCATCCCGGGAAGGTTCTGGAGATAGGGGTTGTCGACGTTGAACAGGAAGGGGCCGCTGATGTTGGTCGGCGCCAGCTGCTGATCGACGCGGTTGTTGCTGAAGTGGAATTCCAGATAGCCGGTCGCCTTGTCGGTGAAGTCGTAATGGCTGAACGCGTTCACCATCCAGCGTTCCTGCGGCACTTGCAGATAATTGTCCGGGCCGAGATTGAAGTCGTCCTGCGGCGTGAGCGCGGGACGCACCGCCGTGCCGTCGTCGTTGAATGTGAAACCCCGCGAGCTCATCCCGGTCAGGCCCGCGGCGGCCAGCGCGGCATTCAAGCCAGGATTCGACGTTGACGAATTTGCCAGCGGCACGCCGGTGAAGCGGCCGTTTGGAATGTCGCCGCTGCCGCCCGCGATCAGGCCGGGCACGCCGCCAGCGGCACGACAGGTCGAGCCCGAGGGAACGGACACCGGGACGCCGGCACGATCGCGGCTGAAAGACTCCGGTGTCACGCAGCCGTCGGACAAGGAGTCGTACGCCCATTCGCCGCGCTGGCCACGAGTGATGGAGCCGCGATTCAGATAATTCACGGACACGACCGCGTTACCGCGGCCCTCGGCGAAGTTACCGCCGACGGTGAGATCGATGTTGTAGGTCGGCGTGGTCGTCGGGCTGTCGTAACTGGTTTGCGCCGTGGCTTCGACGCCTTCGAAGTCATCCCGCATGATGAAGTTGACGACGCCGGTGATGGCGTCGGAGCCATACACGGCGGAGGAGCCGCCAGTCACGACTTCGGTCCGCTCGATCAGTGCAGTGGGAATGGTGTTGAGGTCGGTGACCTGTTCCGGGCCATAGATCGCGAAGCGTCGTCCGTTGACCAGCACCAGATTGCGAGAGGCACCGAAGCCGCGCAGATTCACGTCGGCAGTGCCGCCCGGTACCGTGTTGGCTGTGGCGCCACCGTTGGTGGAGGCCACGAATTGAGGCGCGTCGCTCAGGATCTTTTCGACGTTGGGCGCGCCCGAGAGTTTTATTTCTTCCACACCGATGACGCTGACCGGCGTCGAGGTGTCGATGCCCGCGCGCGCGATTCTCGAACCTGTCACCAGCACCTCTTCCACTTCGGCTCGCTGCGTGTCCTGTGCCACTGCCACCGCGCCAAAAGTAGAACCCGCGACTACTACGCCGAAGCCGAGCGCAGCCGCCCGCCGGCGATGTTTCCATCTCCCGATCATTTCATAGCCCCCTATGAAGAAAATTTTGTGGCTCGCCCGCGCCCTGGCGTGAGCGGTTTTGAATCATTTTGATGATGACCGGCTCATGCCGGTCGCATCCGGTGCCTCCCCCTGCGAGTTACCGCTATCATTTCTTGCCGTCGTGACCGGCAATGAGCGAGAATTATCATAGTTGATTGAAATTGGCTAGAGGTCGAGCGACGCAGGCGTGGCTCGATCGCGCTCGCCGTCGATCGACAGGGCAGCGGCATTTAGCAGACAAATATTTCTGCCAGGCGCTCGCCCGGGTTCCGGCGCCAGGCTCGTGACCGGCAGCAAAACACTTATTTTCCAGGGGTTCATGCATGAATGACAAAGATTCGGTCGGCCTCGATCGACGCACCGTGCTCAAGTCGGCCGGTGCCGTCGCGCTCGGTCTGGCGGGCACCGCCTATGCCGCCGCGCCCAGGAAGCGCTTCGCGGTGGTCGGTCTGGGCTCGCGCTCACGCATGTATACGAACGCAATCACGGGCAGATTTCGCGACGCCAACGAAGTGGTTGGGGTGAGCGATAACAATCCCGGCCGCGCGGCGCTGGCCGCCAGGACCATTGCCGCGACCGGCGCGAGCAAGCCGAAGGTCTACAGCGCGGCCGATTTCGATCGGATGATTCGCGAAACCAAGCCGCACACGGTCATCGTCACTTCGCCCGATGCCACTCACGACGATTACATCGTGCGGGCGCTGGACGCCGGTTGCGATGTGATCACCGAGAAGCCGATGACCACGACCGCCGAAAAGGCCCAGGCCATTCTCGATGCGTGCAAGCGCAATGGTCGGCACGTGCGGGTGACTTTCAATTATCGATATTCGCCGCCGCGCACGCAGATCAAAGAGATGCTGATGAACGGCGACATCGGCGACGTTCTGTCGGTCGACTTCAACTGGCTGTTGAACACCGTGCATGGCGCGGACTATTTCCGCCGCTGGCACAGCAATAAAGCCGTCTCCGGCGGCCTGATGATCCACAAGGCCACGCATCATTTCGATCTGGTGAACTGGTGGCTGGGCGCGCAGCCGGAATCGGTGGTCGCGGTGGGCAAGCGAGAGTTCTACACACCGCAGATGGCCAGGCGCATGGGGCTGAAGGGGCATCACCAGCGCTGCCGGACCTGCCCCGAGCAGGGGACCTGCACGTTTTATTTCGATCTCGCCGCCGATGCGGGATTGAAGGCGCTGTACCTGGACAACGAGCAGCACGATGGCTACTTCCGCGATCAGTGCGTGTGGCGTCCGGAGATCGACATCGAAGACACGATGAATGTCGTGGTCCGATACGACACCGGCACGACGCTGAGTTACTCGCTCAATGCATTCAACGCCTGGGAGGGTTATCACATCGCGTTCAACGGCACCAAGGGCCGCATCGAGCATTCGGTGGTCGAGCAGGCGGGTGTCGCGGGCGCCGACGAAACCCAAGGAAAGATCAAGGATGATGGTGTGATCACGCGGATCGTTCCGTTGCGAGGCGCGCCGCGCGAGATCGAGCCCTGGACGGGGACGGGCGGTCACGGCGGTGGCGATGATGTGATGTTGAATGAGATCTTCGGCGATGCGCCGGCGGATAAATACAAGCGGGCGTCGGACGAGCGCGGCGGCGCTTATTCGATGCTGATCGGTGCCGCGGCCAACCAGTGCTTCAAGACCGGGCAGTCCGTGCGTATCGATCAATTGGTCACGGGCCTGACGCCAGCGGATCGCGCGCCGATGCCCAGTCGCACGGCATCGTTGCCGATGCCGATGCGCGTGAAGATGCCTTGATGGAAAGGGGGCGGGGGCGCTCGCGTCAGGCGCGGGCGCTCTTTTTCGCCACACGCCGGCGCTTCACGCCGATCGCGAGCCCGGCGCCGAGCGTCAGCAAGCCCAGGGTTGCAGGCTCGGGAATGTTGTGGGTCGGGGACACGGCCACCAGCCGCAGGTTCTCACCGCAGGTGCCCAGGCAGATCATGTTCTGGCCGAGGCCGATGTCGGCGATGAACGAAAAGTTGTGGCCGAGCGGGGCATCGATGACCGACGTGCGCACCAGCTGAATGAAATAATCGCCCGACTCCCAGCGAATCACGTCTTCATACAGGGGCTGTTGCGGATTCGGGCCGAGAAACTGACGAAAGCTGGTGCTTTCATTCGGTAGCGACAGGTCCCAGTCCAGCGCTTCGGTAGTGCCGGCCAGGCGCGCGTGAAAATAATCCAGTTGATAGTGACCGAACCAGGGATCGCTCGGGTTGGTGTGCAGGCCCTGATCCAGCTGCGTGACCAGCATGCCGCTGCTGTTCAGGTAGGTGGGTTGGATATCCACGTCATATTCCATCGTGAACCGGAACGATGCTTCGTCGCCGTTCTCGTAGCTGCGACCTTCGCCGAAGTAACCGTACGTGTAATAAACCGGAACGGCCGAGGCGCTCGCCGACCAGATCAAGCCAACGCACGTTGCCCAAAGAGTCGCTTTGCGCATCATTCGGTCTCCCTGTCTCCACCCCGATAAGTGAAATCGCCGAACGCAGCTTCAGTGTACGCGCTACGTCGGCGCGCGCTACTGTCGTGATTCGTGACAGTAGGAAGTTTTTCTGCACGCCCTCGCAGCCGGAATCGCTGCCGGTCCTGCGCCTGTTCGATGGTTCTCGCGCATCGGTTTCACCGGGCCGCGATCCAGGTCTGTAGATCGGGCAACAAGCGTGCATATCCCCGGTATCATGGCGCGCATGACACAGCCATTGCTGACATTGAAGGTTCACGAGCAGTTGCGAAAAGCGCTGCGCGCGGGGGCTCGCGAGATCGCGTGCTCGCTCGATCTGGATCGCACGACGACGACGGTGACGATCGATGAATCCGGCTGGAGCTGGCAGGGCCGGCGCTATCCGTATCTGGAGAAGTGCAAGGAGCGCACTGTTTATTACTGGCGAGACGGCGAGTTCGCGCCCGTGTCTCGCTACAGCTCGTCGCTCATCAAGCTGGTGCCGACCGAGTGGGGCCCGCCCACCTTCGAGATCGATGGGATCAAGATGTTGCCCAGCGAGAAGGTGTCGCCGTTTCAGGATGCGCAAGCGAAGGTAGCGTTGATCGAGCCGCGGGGCCAGGTGGTGCTCGATACCTGCGGTGGCTTGGGTTACTTCGCCGCGTGGTGCCTGGAGGGAGGCGCGGCGCGGATCATTTCGTTTGAGAAGAACCCGGACGTCATCTGGCTGCGCAGCCTCAATCCCTGGTCGCCGCAGGCGGGTGGGGTGCTGTCACTGACGCAAGGCGATGTCACGGCGAAAATCGTCGAGCTGCCGGATGCGTCCGTCGATGCCATTCTCCACGACCCGCCCCGCTTCGGCATCGCCGGCGAGCTGTACTCGCAGGTGCTTTACGACCAGCTGGCGCGAGTTCTGAAACGCGGCGGCCGAATGTTTCATTACACCGGCACGCCGAACAAGCTCACCACAGGCCGCGACGTGCCCAACGAAGTCGCAACGCGCCTGATGCGCAGCGGCCTGAAGACCAGGCTGCACGGCGACGGTGTGCTCGCGAGCAAGGGCGGTCGCTGAGCGCTGCGATTTTCCGCAGGTGCGGGATCCGACTCGATTGGGGTGCGTTACCGGGGCACAGTCTTTTATCGAGGAGCACAGTCATGGCATCAGCCAAAGCCACGGTCGATCACGACACCATCCGCCAATGGGTCGAGAAACATGGCGGCTGTCCGGCGCATGTGAAGAGCACCGGCGGTAAGCACGATCCCGGCATCCTGCGTATAGATTTTCCCGGCTTCTCCGGCCAGCAGACCCTGGAGAAGATTTCCTGGGACGAGTTCTTCGAATCGTTCGATGCCAACGAGCTGGCGTTCCTGTATCAGGACGAGGGGCGCTTCAACAAACTGGTCCGGCGCGATACGGTTCGCGATCAGCTCGACAGCTAGGAAGGTTGGCCCGGCAGCGATAGAAACCGGGCCATCCCCACGATTTCAGCCAGACCGCACGGTTGAATTGCGCCGTCGCGGTGGTCGATTCTGCATGACGGTGTCACACTCTACGAAAGCTGGTGGAGGGTGATAGATATGAGTGCAGATCGGGCGCTCCGCGATCCGCTCGACGACTCGGTGCGCGACCAGGTGGAAGCCGCACTGGCGGCCCATCAGGGGCGGCCCGGGCCGCTGCTGCAGGTGTTGCACGAGGTTCAGAATCGTCTGGGCTATGTGCCTCCGGCGGCGATCCCCATCATCGCCGAGGCGTTGAATCTGTCGCGCGCCGACGTGCACGGCGTCGTCACTTTTTATCATCACTTCCGGCAGGCGCCGGGCGGCCGCCACGTCATCCAGGTGTGTCAGGCGGAATCCTGCCGCGCCATGCATTGTGACAAGTTGACCGAACATGCGCAGCGCAAGCTCGGCGTTCAGCTGCATGGCACCACGGCGGACGGTCGCTACACGCTCGAACCAGTGTATTGCCTGGGCAACTGCGCCTGCAGTCCGGCCGTGATGATCGATGGCGAGCTGCACGGTCGTGTCACACCGGATGCATTCGATGCCTTGATTGCGCCCCTGTCGTGAATATCACATGAATATCAAAGTCTATGTACCTCGGGATGCGGCCGCGCTCTCGCTCGGCGCGGGCCGGGTTGCCGACGCGATCGATCGCGAGGCCCAGCGTCGCGGGCTGCAGGTCCAATTGATTCGCAATGGCTCGCGCGGGCTGTTCTGGCTCGAACCGCTGGTGGAAGTCGCGACGCCTGAGGGCCGGCACGCCTACGGGCCCGTCACTGTTCAAGACGTCCCGGGCTTGTTCGATGCAGGCTTTCTGGAAGGCAAGGCGCATCCGCTGCATCTCGGACTCACCGAAGAGATCGAGGAGCTGAAGAGTCAGCAGCGTCTGACATTCGCGCGGGTCGGCGTCATCGATCCAGTTTCGGTCGACGACTACATTGCCCACGGCGGATATGTCGGATTGAAGCGTGCACTCGCCATGTCGCCAGGAGAAATCGTCGATGCCGTCACACAGTCGGGACTGCGCGGTCGCGGCGGCGCAGCGTTTCCGACCGGGATCAAGTGGAAGACGGTGCTCGATCAGCCGCCCCAGCAGAAGTATGTGACCTGTAACGCCGACGAAGGCGATTCGGGCACCTTCGCGGATCGCATGCTGATGGAAGGCGATCCGCTCATGCTCATCGAGGGCATGACGATCGCGGGCATCGCGGTCGGAGCCACGCAGGGCTACATATATCTGCGGGCCGAATATCCGCACGCGCAGCGCGCGTTGAACGAAGCGATTGCCGCCGCTCGCGCCAGCGGGTATCTGGGCAGCAACATCCTCGGCAGTGGCAAGCAGTTCGAGTTGGAAGTGCGATTGGGCGCTGGCGCTTACATCTGCGGCGAGGAGACCTCCATGCTCGAAAGCCTGGAGGGCAAGCGGGGCGAAGTGCGCGTGCGCCCGCCGTTGCCGGCGATCAAGGGATTGTTCGGCCGGCCGACCATCGTGAACAACGTCATCTCGCTGGCATCGGTGCCGGTGATCCTCGCGAAAGGCGCCGAGTTCTACCGGGATTTCGGCACCGGTAAATCGCGCGGCACGATTCCCCTGCAGCTTGCGGGCAACATCAAGCACGGTGGCCTGATCGAGCGCGCGTTCGGCCTCACGCTGCGTGAGCTGATTTATGACTACGGAGTCGGCTCGGCCTCCGGCCGGCCGATCCGGGCCGTGCAAGTGGGCGGCCCGTTGGGCGCCTACATTCCAGAGTCGCAGTTCGATACCCCGATCGATTACGAAGCATTGAGTGCCATCGGCGCGTTATTGGGTCACGGCGGTGTCGTGGTGTTCGATGACACCGTCGATATGGCCGGAATGGCCCGCTATGCGATGGAGTTCTGCGCGATCGAATCGTGTGGCAAGTGCACTCCGTGCCGTATCGGCTCGACTCGTGGCGTGGAATTGATGGATCGCGTGCTCGCCAACATCGATCGCGAGCGCAACCTGCAGCTTGTGGAAGAGCTGTGCGACACCATGTTACATGGCTCGCTATGCGGCCTCGGCGGCATGACGCCGTTCCCGGTGCAGAGCGCGCTGAAGCATTTTCCCGAAGATTTTCGCAAGACTGTGCAGTAGCCGGAGTAAGCCATGCACGCACTCGATTTCATCGATCCAGGCACACCGGCCGTGCCGACGCCCTCAGAAGGGGCGCCCCAGCAAGTCACCGTCGAGATCGACGGGTTTACCGTGACGGTGCCCGAGGGCACCTCCATCATGCGTGCGGCGTCGCTGCTCGGAAATCAAATTCCCAAACTGTGCGCGACGAGCTCGCTCAAAGCGTTCGGCTCGTGCCGCCTGTGCCTGGTGGAAATCGAAGGTCGCAAAGGCTATCCGGCGTCGTGCACGACCACCGTCGCCGAGGGCATGAAGATTCGCACCCAGAGCGAGAAGCTCGGCCAGCTGCGCAACAACGTGCTCGAACTGTATCTATCGGATCATCCCTCGGAGTCGGAGTGCTGTTCCAGCAACAACCGCTGCGAGCTGCATGAAATGGCGGCGGCGGCGAAGGTTTCGGAGTCGCGCTACTCGTTGCCCGCGGTCGATGGTGTCGCCGCCGGTCGCAATCATCAGGGCTCGTTGCAGGACGACAGCAATCCTTACTTCGTCTTCAATCAGGATGCGTGCATCGTGTGCTCACGCTGCGTGCGTGCCTGCGACGAGGTTCAAGGCACCTTCGCACTGACCATCCAGGGCCGCGGGTTCGATTCCAAGGTGTCGGCGAGCCAGGCCGAGTCGTTCCTCGACTCGGAATGCGTGTCGTGCGGAGCTTGTGTCGAGGCGTGCCCGACGACGGCACTCACCGAGAAGTCCGTCATCTCCCTCGGTCGAGCGGACCGCGCGGTCGCGACGACGTGTGCCTACTGTGGCGTCGGTTGTACGTTCAAGGCCGAGCTGAAGGGCGAGCAGGTCATCCGCATGGTGCCGTCTCGCGACGGTCATGCGAATCACGGCCACGCCTGCGTGAAGGGCCGCTTCGCTTACGGCTATGCCACGCACGCGGACCGCATCACCAAGCCGATGATCCGCAGCAAGATCACCGATCCGTGGCGTGAAGTGAGCTGGGACGAGGCCATCAACTACGCGGCTTCCGAGTTCAAGCGCATCCAGGCGAAGTACGGCAGGGATGCGGTAGGCGGCATCACCTCGTCCCGCTGCACCAACGAGGAAACATTCCTGGTGCAGAAACTGGTGCGTGCGGCGTTCGGCAACAACAACGTCGACACCTGCGCGCGCGTGTGCCATTCGCCGACCGGTTACGGTCTGAAGAACACGATCGGCGAATCGGCCGGCACCCAGGAATTCGACTCGGTGATGCAGGCCGACGTGATCATGCTGATCGGCGCCAACCCCACCGAAGGTCATCCGGTGTTCGCGTCGCAGATGAAGCGTCGCCTGCGTCAGGGCGCGAAGCTGATCGTCGTCGATCCGCGCCAGATCAAGCTGGTGCGCACGCCGCACATCGAAGCGGACTATCACCTGCAGTTGAAGCCGGGCACCAACGTCGCGCTCATGAACTCGATCGCGCATGTGATCGTGACCGAGGGGCTGGCGCACGATCAGTACGTCAGCGAGCGCTGCGAGCCGGACTCCTGGGAGAAGTGGAAGGCGTTCGTCAGCGATCCGAAGAATTCGCCCGAGGCGATGGAAGAGGTCACTGGCGTGCCGGCAATGGCGGTGCGCAGTGCGGCCCGGTTGTATGGGACTGCGCGGAACGGCGCGATCTACTACGGCCTGGGTGTCACGGAGCACAGTCAGGGAACGACGATGGTCATGGCGATCGCGAATCTCGCGATGGCGACGGGCAACCTCGGTCGCGTCGGCGTGGGCGTGAATCCGCTGCGTGGCCAGAACAACGTGCAAGGCTCGTGTGACATGGGCTCCTTCCCGCACGAGTTCAGCGGCTATCGGCACGTGTCCGACGATGCGGTCCGCGCGAGCTTCGAGGTGGAGTGGGGCGTGCCGCTGCAATCCGAGCCGGGCCTGCGAATTCCCAACATGTTCGAGGCGGCGCTCGATGGCAGCTTCCGTGCTGTGTATGTCCAGGGCGAAGACATCGCCCAGTCCGATCCGAACACGACTCACGTGACCGCGGCCTTGAGTGCGATGGAATGCGTCGTCGTGCAGGACCTGTTCCTGAACGAGACGGCGAAGTTCGCGCATGTGTTCTTCCCGGGCTCGTCGTTCCTGGAGAAGAACGGCACGTTCACGAATGCGGAGCGGCGTATCGGCCGCGTGCGCAAGGTCATGGAGCCGCTCGGCGGCTACGAGGACTGGGAAGTCACGGTGCGCTTCTCGAATGCGCTCGGTTATCCCATGAACTACACGCATCCGTCGCAGATCATGGATGAGATCGCCGCGCTGACACCGACGTTCAGGGGCGTGACTTACGAGAAACTCGATGAGCTCGGCAGCATCCAGTGGCCTTGCAATGACGCGGCGCCCGCGGGCACGCCGACGATGCATATCGGTCAGTTCGTGCGCGGCAAGGGCAAGTTCTTCGTGACCGATTACGTGCCGACGCGTGAGAAGACGACGAGTCGCTTCCCGCTGTTGCTGACGACCGGGCGTATTCTCACCCAGTACAACGTGGGTGCGCAGACCCGTCGTACTCACAACGTGGTGTGGCACGCCGAGGATCGGCTGGAGATCCATCCGCACGACGCCGATGTGCGCGGCATTCTCGATGGCGATTGGGTTGGCATTGCCAGCCGCGCCGGCGAGACGGTGCTGCGAGCGGAGGTGACGGATCGAGTGCAGCCGGGCGTCGTCTACACGACGTTCCATTTCCCGGAGTCGGGCGCGAACGTCGTGACCACCGACAACTCCGATTGGGCGACGAACTGCCCCGAGTACAAGGTGACGGCGGTGCAGGTCGTGAAGGTCAATCAACCGTCGGAATGGCAGAAGCGCTATCGCGAGCTGACCGAGCGCAACACGCGCATTCGCCGGGATACTGGCGTGCATGCTTGACGCCAGCCCCACCCTCGCCCACACGCCAGCGACCAGCTGTGCAGTCACGGTCCATCGCTGGCGTGATGGCGATGTCGAGCGCGTCGTCGACCAGGTCGCCGAGGAACTGCCCGTCGCACTGGTGTTCAACGGTGTGCCGCATGTGGTGATGCTTGCGACGCCGGCGAATCTGGAAGATCTCGCGGTCGGGTTCACTTTGAGCGAGAGCATCGTCGACTCGCCCAAGGAAATAGTCTCGGTCGAGGCGGCGCCCCGTGAAGACGGGACGCTCGAGGTGCGCATCGGCATCACCGCGTCGAAACTGTCCGAGCTGCTGCGGCGTCAGAGGAATTTGACCGGCCGCACCGGCTGCGGACTTTGTGGTGCGCAAACCGTCGAAGATGCGATTCGTCAGCCGGCGCCGGTGCAGGGCGGAGTGCACGTCGACGTGAAGTCGTTACATCGAGCGCTGCTCGAGTTGCGCGACCATCAGGAGATCAATTCGCGCACCGGCAGCGTTCACGCGGCTGCGTGGGTGATGCCGGATTCGGGTATCCGGCTGGTACGCGAAGATGTCGGCCGCCACAATGCGCTGGACAAAGTCATCGGCGCGGTGGTCCGTGCGGGCGGTGACTTCAAGTATGGGTACTTCGTGGTCACCAGCCGGGCCAGTTATGAAATGGTGCAAAAGGCCGTGACGGTCGGTGGCACGTTGCTCGCGGCTGTTTCGGCGCCGACTGCGTTCGCCATTCGAATGGCGGAAACGGCCGGCCTGACGTTGATCGGTTTCGCGCGCGAGCATCAACACGTGATTTACGCGCATCCTTCGCGACTCATATGCACATCGACTACCTAGTTCGCATGGCCAACGACATCGGCGCCTTCTTCGCCAGCGAGAAGGACCCGACCGTGGCGGCTGAAAGCATCCGGCTGCACATCCACCGCTACTGGGATCCCCGCATGCGCTCCCGGATCGTCGAGTATTACAACGAGTCCGGTGGCAACGAGCTCGAAGGGCCGGTGCGAATCGCGGTTCAGCGGCTCGCCGGGGAAGCGTCGGCCAAGGCTTGAGTTACTGAATCAGCCCGAACTCGCGCATTGCCGGCAGGAAGTTCTCGTTGCTGTGGCCGGGCCGGGTGAGTTTGAAAATCGCGAAGCGCTGTAACGGAGTGAGCCTGGCCCACTGGGCCGCGGTCGGCGGTGAAACATCGCGCTCGATCGAATAATCCACGACGCGCTGAGGCACGCTCTGCGTCTCGTTCCATTCCGCGCCGTCATCTCTGTCCAGCAGTTGGGCCGGCCCGCCGGTCCGCCTTTCGATCACGGCGACGACGTAACGGCCGTATTCGTCGATCTCGCCCGGCGTTTCGCAGCTCTGCGCGACCATCTGCTCGCGCTCCTCGAGCGCGAAACGATTCCATTGTTTCAATGACACCTTGACGCCGCACAGATCGAGCTTGCGTCGCACGGCCATGGGAATGCAGTACAACGCGCCGGCGAAATCCTTTTCGAACTGGAAGATTTCGGACGTGGTGTTCATGCCGGCATTCTACACCGGCCAGCGCGAGTGGCGATTGCGCCAGGCGCTATGAAGTCGGGTCCGTGCTCATCCGGTGACGCAGCGATTGCGACCGCCTTGCTTGGCTCGATACAACGCCTTGTCGGCGCGATCGAAGGCGGTGCCCGGGGTGTCGTCGGGCGACAGTGCGGTCACGCCGCTCGAAGCAGTGATGGAGACCGGCGAGCCTCGGAAATGAAAGCCGATCTCGGCGATGGCTGTGCGGATGCGCTCGCTGAAGCGGGCGGCATCTTCCAGATGCGTGGCGGGCAGGAGCATCACGAACTCCTCGCCGCCGTAGCGAGCGATGAAGTCGGTCGAACGGATCCTGCTCGCAAAACAGTCCGCGACTACGCGCAGCACGCGATCGCCGGCGCGATGTCCGTAGGTGTCGTTGATGCGCTTGAAATGATCCACGTCCCACACGGCCAGGCAGGTCGCTTGTTTGAAACGGCGCAGCCGCTGCAGCTCCTCCTCGATGCGCCTTTCGTACGCCTGACGATTGGGAATGCCGGTGAGCATGTCCAGGGTCGAGGCGCGCTGCTCGTCCTGTAACTGGCTTTGCAAGCGTTTGGCTTCGGCCTCCAGCTCGACGATGCGCGAGCGCATCTGCTCGTTGCGAGCTCGAACGGCCGCGGCGAAGGTGGTTTCGCGCTGCCGGAATTCCTGCAGATACTTGTCGATCGCATCGATGCGGCTGCGCACCTGATGACGGATCTGCTGCAGGTCCCGCGCGCTCTCGACGTTCTCGCCCATCGCCTTGATCTCGCCGACCAGCTGCGTATTCAAGGTATCGCTGCTGGCCTGCGACTGCGCCTGGTTGCGGTGCTGCTCGGCGACGAACTGGCCGATCTCGTCCAGCTTGCCCATCATGTGGCCGAGCAGGCTTTCGATTTCGTTCCTGGCGCGCTCGATGTGCTGAATGCGCTTGCCGACCAGATCGGCCAAGGCGCCGAGCACTTCGGGCAGCTGCTGGTCGGTGAGCGCCGAGGACAGGCGCGCATCCAGCGCATCTGCCTGCTCGACCAGCTCGGTGTCGCGACGTAGCTCGACCAGCAGGGCGGCGAGAATGGACCGCAGTCGCTGATCGCTCACGATCGCTGCCCGCGACGACTCGGGTGCGGCCGTTACCGGCGGCGGCAACGGGTGATCGAGTGCTCCGATCGCCTCGGTCAGCGCTGGGGTGAGCTGCTCGAGCTCTGCTGCCGTGGTTTCGCGACGGATGACGGACTGCAGTTTTCTGAGCTGCTCATCCAGTGGCGGCGCCAGGCCGAGCGCAGCCGTACACAGGCGGCCCACCAGCCGCTTGAGCGCCGCTTCCATGGCCTGAAACTGCAATTGCCGCTCTTCCAGCCGGCCCAGGCTGTCGTAGTACTTGGTGCGCCAAGGGTCAGTGTCGATGCCAGTCGTCACAACACATCTCGAACTTCGAATCGCCCTGAATGGCCGCCGCTCCGGCGGCAGGGCGGATATGTAGTCATCGAGTCGGGAGGGCCAGTTCTTGAGTGAAGTGGCTCGCAAAACGCACATTGAGTCGCCGTCTGTGCCGGGGTTCAGGGATTGCCTGAACGGAGTTCGGGTGTCTTGGCTTGCCATGCCGATTGAATCAGAATCGCAGCTCATGAAAACAATCGTCTCCGGCGCCACCCGTACGAAGTCCTGGCGTGCCGCGCTGGTCGATCGTCAAACGGAGCTCTGGCACCGGGTGCGAGAGCATGGCGAGCAGCGCCGCGAGCACCTCTCCGAGCGCGCGACCGGGGTGTTGGGAGATGCCATTCAATGGCTCGCCGAGCTGCCCGAGAATTCCATCCACGCCGTCGTCACCGATCCGCCTTACGGCATGGTCGAGTTCGAAGAGAAGAATCATCGCAAGCTGCGAGCCGGTCGCGGCGGCGTGTGGCGCATTCCTCCTTCCTTCGATGGCGCCAAGCGCAGCCCGCTGCCGCGCTTTACCGTCCTGTCGCAGGACGAAGTGAGCGCTCTTTATAACTTCTTCGGTGCGTTGGCCTACGGGCTCAACCGCGCGCTGGTGCCGGGTGGCCACGTGTTCCTCGCGTCCAACCCCTTGCTGTCCACGATGACGTTTCATGCATTCCAGCGCGCCGGCTTCGAGAAGCGCGGCGAAGTCATTCGTCTCGTGCAAACGTTGCGCGGCGGCGATCGTCCGAAGGGTGCTGAAAAAGAATTTCCCGATGTCTCGATGATGGCTCGCTCGTGCTGGGAGCCCTGGGGCTTGTTCAGGAAGCCATTCCAAGGCACTGCCGCAGACAATCTGCGCCGGTGGGGTACGGGCGGGCTGCGGCGCATTTCGGGCGAGGAACCATTCAAGGATGTCATCGCTTGTTCGCCGACGCGGGGTGTCGAACGAGAGATCGCGCCTCATCCCTCACTCAAACCGCAACGTTTCCTGCGTCAGATCGTGCGCGCCGCATTGCCGCTCGGCATCGGCATCGTCTATGACCCGTTCGCCGGCAGTGCCTCGACGCTCGCCGCCGCCGATCATCTGGGCTATCACGCGATCGGCACGGAGCGTGACGTGACCTACTTCGCAATGGGTTGCAAAGCTTTCCCGCGGTTGCAGGCGCTGACGCTCGGCTGACGGCGCGCGCTGCAAATCAGCCTCGAAATCGTCCCTTCCGACGAAGCCGCATGCCGGTCGCGTCGTTAGATTCACCCTGTACAGAACTCATTCGCTGGGCCGTACAGGGGGAATCATGATCAGAAGACGCCTCGGACTAGGGAGGGCGTGGGCCGCGCTGGTGGTCTCGCCCATATTGTTCATCGCAGAGGGAGCCGGCGCGCAGGCGTTGCCCCTGCTCGATCAGGCAGCGATCCGCTCGCCGCTGATGGCGGGCTGCGAGGGCAAGCCGGACAGTACGCCGCTGCCGGTGGATCCGCGCTCGCTGGTGAAACAGGGGGTGAATTCAAATCCAAACGCGGCGATTCAGTTCAACGCGTATTTCGTCGATCTTCACAATCCAGAGCCGCCGTTCGTGAATCGCCTGCCGCCCCGGCCGACGACGTGCGGAGAGTTTCGGGCGAGCGCCAATCGCGGACGTATCAATCTCGAAGAGCGGCAGTTCTTTCAACCCATGGCGCTCGCGACCAGCTATCACTTCATCTACCTGCAATGGGGCTATCTGATCCGGCCACCCGATTTCGAAGAGCAGGTGGCGAAGCGTTATGGCTTGTATCCGGCGCCGTTCCGCAATCCCTATCCGCTGCCGGGCGAGGATCCCAATCGGACCAACGGGGGCAGCGGCCAACTGCCGCTGGGCTTGATTCAAGGCAAGGATGACAACGGTCGGTGGACGGGCCTGATCGGCGCGTCGTGCTCGGCCTGTCACGACTCGCGGCTGGGCACGACCAGCGAAGCGCCGTTCAAGTGGGGCTTGCCCAACAGCGCGAACGATGCGGGCCTGCTGGCTTCGGATATGTTCCGGACCACACCGATCACGGCATTGGGCAATTTGTTGCCTATCCCGTGGAGCACCGGGCGTGGCAGCTCGGATGCGATCGGTCTGATCTCGCTGCTGCCGGCGCTGTTCGACATGGAAACGCTGACGCTGGCGCCGAGCCCGCTCGAGTACGTCGCCGACAGTCCGCACGCGGGCATGACCAAGGCGCCGGCCTGGTGGGCGAGAGCGTTCAAGACCCGGCAGTTCTGGGATGGCTCGCTGTCATCGGACAACGTGCACTCGGAGATGGCCTTCGGTGTGGCAAACATCTTCCGCGATGCCAGCGCGCGCCGTGCCCTGGAAGACGAGTTCGAGGACATCAACAACTTCCTGATCTCCCTGTCGCCGGCAACCTATCCGAAACCCATCAACACGGCCTTGGCGGAGCAGGGCGCCATCATCTATCACGAGCGCGACCTGTGGGCGAGCGGTGCGAACGCGGCTATTCCCAAGCCGGCCGGCAACGGCTCGTGCGCGAGCTGCCACGGTGTCTATTCACCGCGCCACGCGGCCGATCCCAACTATCTGCCGGATCCGCGATTGAAAGGTGTTGCCGCGGTCGTGACGCCGATCGAAACGATTCGTACCGATCCGCGGCGTATGCAGTTGATGGCCGATGAGCGTCAGCGGCGCGCCTGGAACAGTGGCTGGTGGGCGTACAACGAGCTCAGCCCGGACTGGACCGGCTACCCGTCGGACAACATCATCGAAAGCGAGCTGCGTCGCGTGCCGCGGGCCATTTATAACAATGGCGGACCGATCTACTCGCCGCTCGGCCCCAACATCTGGGAAGAGCCGATCGGTTACATCGCGCCGCCGCTGTATGGGGCATGGGCCACGGCTCCGTATTTCCACAACGGCAGCGTGCCGAACCTGTGGGGCGTGCTGAAGCCTTCGGATCGTCCGAAAGTGTGGAAGCGTCCGTACACGGCACCGGGCATCGGCGGCAAGAACGCGGGCTATGACTACAGCTTCGCTTCGTACGACTGGCAGAAGCTGGGCTGGAAGTACACGGCGGTGAACTGCAGCAACAACATCTTCACCTCGCCGTTCCTGCCTTGCACGCATGACATGGCCACCATCGATATCCTGTACTCGATGTGGAACAACGTCGCCGCCAAGTATCTGAACCTGGCGTATCAATCACCGCCGCCGATCACGGATCAGCAGATCAGGTCGCGCATGGTCTATAACAGCTATCTGTATGGCAACGGCAACGGCGGCCACGACTTCACCCAGTCGTTGACCGACTCGGAGCGCTGGGCCCTGATCGAATACATGAAGACGTTATAGCGTCGGCTGCACGCCGCGTAATCGATCTGTCGAAGGTCGGTTACGCGGCGTTTCTATTTGGCGGGTTCAGAATACTTCGCCGCGCGCGATGGAGCGCGCGAATTGCAAGAGTCCTTCGCCGATCTCGCCGAAGCGCTCGTAACGGGAATCGCGAGTCTCGCCCCGCCGCCACCGGACATGCAATTGCTGGAAGATCACGGCGGTGCGCATCTGCGCGAGCACGCGATGGAAGCGGAAGGTGGAGAGGTCACGACCCAGCGCCGAGGCATAGCGTTCAGCCACTTGTGCTCGTGTTGGGAAGCCGGCGCTTGCCGTGGGCATCTGCGCCATCTGGTGCATGGCCGGCGGATCGCCAGACTCAGTCCAGTAACTGAGTAGCACCGCCAGATCGAACAGGCCGTCGCCGCGCGTGCCTTGATCCCAGTCCAGGACGGCAAGCGGAGTCAGATTCGCGGGATCGAGCAACACGTTGTCGAGCTTGAAATCGTTGTGGAGCAGCGCGTGGTTTGTGTCGGGAACGCAGTTCTCGCGCAGCCAGTGCGCAAGCTCGATGATCAGCTGCAGCGTCGTCGGCGTGCCCCAGCCCTCGACCGCGACGCTGGCACGCTTGATCCAGCCTTCGGTGGCGCGCTTCAGAAAGCCGGTCGGCTTGCCGAGGGTGTCCAGCCCGACGCTCGCCGGATCCACTCGATGCAACTCGATCAGGATGTCGACGAGCGTGTTGCCGAGCGCTGCACCTACCGTCGCGTCGCCAGCGAGCGAAGCGGGCAGCGAGTCTCGCAGAGAAACGCCGGTTCGATATTCGACGATCTGAAACGGTGCGCCGATGACGCGGGCGTCCTCACACAGATGCAGGCCGCGCGGCGCCAGCGGAAATTTTTGCCACAGTCGCGAGAGAATCTGAAACTCCCGCGCCATGTCGTATGCACCTGCCGGCAACGGACCTTTCGGCGGTCGGCGCAGCACGGCCGGTTGTCCGTCGAGGTTGATCAGATAGTTCAGGTTCGCGAATCCGCCAGCGAACTGTTGGGGCGGAGTATCCAGGTCCAGTTGCATGCCCAGTCTCGCCAGATACTCGGCGAGACGCGGCCAGTACTGCGGCACGGTTTCGATCTCGGCGCGCATGGGGTCGGCTGCCGCGTTCAACATCGCGTTACTCTCCACGAAATGCGGGCGGCCGCCGCTCGGCGAAGGCTCGAATGCCTTCCTGCTGTGTATCCGCGCGAACTGATGGATCGTCCCGCAGCCACGTCAATGTTTGTGAAAGGTCGAGAGACAACGAAACGCCGGGGGCGTTGCGCTGCTCCGGCACCGTCCAGGAGTACCGGCTCATTCATGTCACGGTCCAGTGAAGAAGGTTGTCTCTGCCGCGGCTCACGTGACCGACGCGGCCGACGGGAGTTGTCGACAGGCTGGTCAACACTTGCAGCGACGAACTGTCGCTCGGGGCGACGCGCGCCATCAGCCGGCGACCCTCGGCGGTACGGGCGAGCACCGTGCCAAAGTCCGGGTCGCCATTGCGTCCGCAAATG
>Ga0065721_10049048_pt1 | contig 49046 bp, 40 predicted proteins | sample Mesricmetagenome_FD_59108 | JGI IMG/M metagenome (GOLD analysis project Ga0065721, IMG submission 59108) | Mesophilic microbial community from rice straw/compost enrichment Sample: eDNA_1 v2 (version 2) | ecosystem: Engineered > Solid waste > Grass > Composting > Bioreactor | place: USA: Davis...
GCCCGCGGCACAGGGCGCCAGGGGCGCGCCGGCGGCGCAGGGCGCGCTCACCGCTCCGGCCGCACAGGGCGCGGCAGCGCAAGGCGACGCGCCGGCACTGGCGGTCGTGCTGCCATAGACAGGGCGCGGCGGCACCGGCTTGCTCAGGTGATCCGCGGCGATGGCGGCAGTGGTGACGGCGAGCGCGGCGCCGAAGAGAAGCGTATTGCGACCGCTCATTTCTTGAACCCATCCAGGCCGAAGACCGGGCGGAGCCAGACTCCGCCAATGGAGCCGACAAAGGCGGCGGCAAACCAGAGCCAGCCATGCAGGCTCCCCGTGGCGATGCCGGAGAACAGCGCCCCGATATTGCAGCCGAAGGACAGGCGCGCGCCATAGCCCATCAACAGGCCGCCGATAATGGCGGCCAGCAGCGAGCCCAGCGGCAGCTTGGCCTTGGGCGCGAATTTCCCGGCAATGGCGGCGGCCAGGGCCGCGCCCAGCACCAGGCCGAAATCCATGACCGACACCGTATCGGCCAGGACGCTGGAATTGAGCGCCTGGGCCTGGGCCGGCCAGGTCCAGAATTCCCAGCTTGCCACGTCCACGCCGACGGCTTGGGCGATCTTGGCGCCCCAGAGGCCGAAACCATAGGTGATCGACCAGGGATGGCCGGCCACGAGCAGAGTGGCGATATTGAGCAGGGCCAGCACCAGTCCGGCGCCCACCAGCGGCCAGGGACCGTAGAAAATCCAGCTCCAGCCCTGGCGCGCCGGGGCCGGTTCGGCTTCGATATTGCCATGGACGCGCTTTTCGATGAGCGCGGTGACGAGCGCCACGAGCGCCAGGCCCGCAATGGTGGCGGCGATGGCGAAGCCGACGCCCAGCTCGCTGCCCAGGCTCATGGCCGGCAGCGCCGGCTGTTCGAGCCAGAAGGGTAGATGCGCCGTGCCGATGACCGCGCCGATGATGAAGAAGGCCAGCGTCACCAGCATGCGGGCGGAGCCGCCGCCCACGGTGAACAAAGTCCCCGAGCCGCAGCCGCCCCCCAATTGCATGCCGAGCCCGAAGATCGCGGCGCCCAGCAGCACCGAAACCCCGACCGGCGCCATGGCGCCGACCATGGCCTGGCCGCCGATATTGCCGGCCGCGACCAGCGGGATCATGGCCAGGGCGGCCACCCCGATGGTGAGCATCTGCGCCCGCATGCCACGGCCGCGCTTTTCCACCACCATGCGTTTCCAGCCGCCGGTGAAGCCGAAGGAGCCGTGATAGAGCGCCACGCCCAGCCCGCCCCCGATCAGGAACAGCGCGCCCTGGCGCAGATCGACCTGCCAGGTGATGAAGGCGAAGCCGGCCAGAAGGAAGGCGGCGGCAACGAAAAGCGGCGCGCGGTCCATTGCCGCGGGCGGCAGGAATTTCGGCGCGGATGCGGAAATATCGCTCATGATTCTCGAAAAGTCCGGTGTTTTAAAAGTTTTGGATGCTGCTGCCGCAAGGCGCAACATCCAAAACGGGATATTTGTCTCTGGTCCCGCACCGCTCGTCACCCTCGGGCTTGACCCGAGGGCCCTTCGGACATCGCAAACACCCTCGGGTCAAGCCCGAGGGTGACGAAGGGTGGGGAATGGCCCGCAGCTCTTACTGGATCGGGCGGGCCGGGTCGGCGGCCCATTCGGCCATGGAGCCGTCATACATGGCGGTGTTCTTGTTCCCGCCTACCTCGCTCAGCGCGAACCAGGCGATCGAGGCCCAATGGCCGGTATTGCAGAAGACGATGTTCTTCTCGCCCTCGGCCAGGCCTGCGCCCTGGGCCAGCGCCGCCACGGTTTCGGGCAGCGCGAAGCTGGCATAATCGGCGCTGTAGAAGCTCGAATGCGGAATGTTGCGGGCGCCGGGAATGGTGCCCTCGATGCGCACGACCGGGCTCTTGGACTGGCCCAGGAACTGCGCTTCCGGCCGGCCGTCGATCAGCGCAGTGCCGTCGGCCAGGGCCGCCTCGACATCGGCGGTCGTGGCGCGATATTCGGGGCGCACATTGATCGGGAACGTGGTGGCTTCCGGCACGACGGCCTCGGCAACGCGCTCGCCGCCAACGGCGTCATATTGGCGCCAGCCGCCGTCCAGGATCGAAACGGCGTCGTGGCCGAGATATTTGAAGGTCCAGTAGACACGGGTGGCACCGCCGAATTCGGAGGAATCGGTGCCCCAGGGCACGATCACCACATGGTCGTCGCCGTCGATGCCCAGCCCGCCGATCAGCGCGGCGATTTCAGCATCGCCCGGAATCTGCCCCGGCACGCCTTCGACCTCGGTGCGCCAGCCATAGGAGCCATAGGGCGCCACGACGGCATTGGCGATATAGGGCAGTTCGCCCAGGTCGGTATCGGCGATGTTGTCGCGGATATCGATGATCTTGAGGTTCTCGTCGCCCGCATGGGCCTTGAGCCATTCGGCCGTCACCAGCGGGGTGACATCCTGGGCCTGGACAAGGACGGGCGAAGCCACCACGAAAGCGGCAGCGGCGATGAGCGATGCAAGACGCATTGCGGGCACTCCGGATTTGAATTCACCTGCTTTCTACACCGGATCGGTCGGGTAAAGCGAAGGACACCGGCCTAAAATCCGTCCGCCCAAGGGAAAATTTGCGCGCCGGAGGCGCTGAAAAGGAAAAGGGGCGACCCACCGGATCGCCCCTCACCTCTTACCGCGTCAGCGGCTTGTATGTTGCCCGTTTCGGGTTCACCGCATCCGCTCCCAGCCGCCGAACCTTGTCGGCTTCGTAGTCCTGGAAATTGCCTTCGAACCATTCGACATGACTGTCGCCTTCGAAGGCCAGCATGTGGGTGGCGAGGCGGTCGAGGAACATGCGGTCGTGGCTGATGATCACGGCGCAGCCGGCGAATTCCTCCAGCGCTTCCTCGAGCGCGGCCAGGGTTTCGGTGTCGAGGTCGTTGGTCGGTTCGTCGAGCAGGAGAACGTTGGCGCCCGACTTGAGCATCTTGGCCAGATGCACGCGGTTGCGCTGGCCGCCCGAGAGATTGCCGACCTTCTGCTGCTGGTCGCCGCCCTTGAAGTTGAAGGCCGAGGTATAGGCGCGGGAGTTCATCTCGCGCTTGCCCAGCATCAGCACTTCGTCGCCCTCGGAAATTTCCTCCCAGACCGTCTTGTTCGGGTCGAGCGCGTCGCGGCTCTGGTCGACATAGCCCAGATGCACGTTCTCGGCGACGGTGACGCTGCCGCTATCGGGCTTTTCCTGGCCCGTCAGCATTTTGAACAAGGTGGTCTTGCCGGCGCCGTTGGGGCCGATGATGCCGACAATGCCGCCGGGCGGCAGCTTGAAGCTGAGATCGTCGATCAACAGGCGATCGCCGAAGGACTTGCTGAGATTTTCGACGGTGATGACGTTCTGCCCCAGCCGCTCGCCGGGCGGAATGATGATCTGGGCGGTGTGCGACTGGGTGCGCGCCTCGTTGAGCTTGACCAGTTCGTCATAGGCTTTGATACGCGCCTTGGACTTGGCCTGACGGGCCTGGGGCGACTGGCCCATCCATTCCTTTTCGCGCTCCAGCACCTTGGCACGGGCGGCGTCCTCGCTCTTTTCCTGGGCGAAGCGCTTGGCCTTGGCGTCGAGATAGGCCGAATAATTGCCTTCATAGGGCACGCCGCGGCCACGATCGAGCTCGAGAATCCAGCCGGTGACATTGTCGAGGAAATAGCGGTCGTGGGTGATGATCAGCACCGCGCCGTCGAATTCGCGCAGATGCCGCTCCAGCCAGGCCGTGGTTTCGGCATCGAGATGGTTGGTCGGTTCGTCGAGCAGCAGCAGGTCCGGCTTGGAGAGCAGCAGCGCGCAGAGCGCGACGCGGCGCTTTTCACCGCCGGACAGATTGGTGACATCGGCATCGCCGGGCGGGCAACCCAGGGCTTCCATGGCCACTTCCACCTGGGATTCGAGATCCCACAGGTTCTGCGCGTCGATGATGTCCTGCAGGCGGGTCGCCTCGTCGGCGGTCTCGTCGGAATAGTTCATCATCAACTCGTTGTAGCGGTCGACGATGTCCTTCTTTTCCTTGACGCCCATCATGACGTTGCCGAGCACGTTCAGCGCCGGATCGAGCTGGGGTTCCTGGGCCAGGTAACCCACGCGGGCGCCATCGGCCACCCAGGCCTCGCCGGTGAAATCGGTATCGATGCCGGCCATGATCTTGAGCAGGGTCGACTTGCCCGAGCCATTGGGGCCGAGCACGCCGATCTTGGCATCGGGGTAGAAGGAGAGGTTGATGTTATCCAGCACCTTCTTGCCGCCGGCATAGGCCTTGGACATTCCGTGCATGTGATAGATGAACTGGCGCGCCATGGCGTCGAGACCTCTTCTAGGGGTAAGCTGATTTGGCGCCTATGTAGGCCATGGCGCAGACCGGGGCAACGCCCCGGCGGAACAACATGGCCGCGCCTCCGTTGCCTAGGAGCGACGAAGGAGCGTCAATGTCGGACCTGTGGTACAAGAACGCCATCATCTATTGCGTGGATGTCGAGAAATTCATGGATGCCGATGGCGATGGCGTCGGCGATTTCCGGGGCCTGGCGGACAGGCTGGATTATCTCGAACGGGTCGGCGCCAATTGCCTCTGGCTCAATCCCTTCTTCCCCACGCCCAACCGCGACAACGGCTATGACGTGACCGATTATTACGGCGTCGATCCGCGCCATGGCACGCTGGGCGATTTCGTCGAATTCATGCATGCGGCCGAAGATCGCGGCATGCGGGTGATCATCGATCTCGTGGTCAACCACACCTCGGTGGAGCATCCCTGGTTCCAGGATGCGCGCACTTCGCCGGATTCGCCGTTCCGCGACTGGTATGTCTGGCGTGACGAAAAACCGGCCGATGCGGCTGACGGCATCATCTTCCCCGGCGTACAGAAATCCACCTGGACCTATGACCGCAAGGCCGGCGCCTATTACCTGCATCGGTTTTATCCGCACCAGGCCGACCTCAACACCGCCAATCCCGAAGTGCAGGCGGAAATCCTCAAGATCATGGGGTTCTGGCTGGCCCTGGGCGTCTCCGGCTTCCGGGTCGATGCCGTGCCCTTCCTGGTCGAGGACAAGGATGGCGGCGGCCGGCAGGAGGATTTCGGCCTGCTGACCCGCATGCACGATTTCCTCGCCTGGCGCCGCGCCGGCGCGGTGCTGCTGGCGGAAGCGAGCATCACCTATGAGCGCACGGACGATTTCTTCGACCAGGGCGACAGGATGAGCATGGTCTTCGATTTCCTGCTCAACCAGCACCTGATCCTGGCTTTCGCGCGGGAAAGCGCCGCCCCGCTGCGGCAGGTCTTTGCGCGCCGGCCCTTGCCCGGCGGCACCGGGCAATGGGCCAATTTCCTGCGCAGCCACGACGAATTGAGCCTCGAACGGCTGAGCCTGCAGGAACAGCAGGAATGCTTTGCCGCCTTTGGCCCCAGGCCCGAGCACCAGATTTACGATCGCGGGCTGCGGCGACGGCTGGCCGGCATGTTCGACGGCGACCAGAAGCGGCTGGAACTGGCCTATTCGCTGCTCTTCGCCCTGCCCGGCACACCCGTCCTGTGGTTCGGAGAGGAAATCGGGCTCGGCGAGAACCTGTCCCTGCCCGAGCGCGAGGCGGTGCGCACGCCCATGCAATGGGCCGATGAACGCCATGGCGGCTTTTCCCGCGCCGGCAGCGACATGCCGGAAATGCCCCGGCGCGGCGGCCGGTTCGGCTATCGGACCATCAATGTCGCCGACCAGATCCGCAGGCCGGATTCGCTGTTGCAGGCCATCCGCGCCATGATCGGCAATCGCCGTTCGGCGCCGGAAATCGGCTGGGGCGAAACCAGCCTGATCGATGTGGGCGATGACGACGTGCTGGTGCTCGTCTCGGAATGGCGCGGCGGCAAGGTGGTCACCCTGCACAATTTCACCGCCCGCTCCAAATCCATTCAATTGTCCATCGAGGGGGTGGAGCGCTACCTGCCCATGCTGTCCACCATCGGGGAATTGCAGACCTTCCCCGCCAACCAGGCGGTGGACTTGCCGCCCTATGGCTATTGCTGGCTGCGTTGCGACAGGGAGCGGCGGTAGAGTAAAGCGAGACTGGCGCTCCGTGGCGCTCAGCTTTCCGCGTGCCCGACCTCGTGGTTCGACAGGCTCACCATGAGGTCTTCGGGGGTCAAGCCGCTTCCACCTGCACCGGCACCGATTTGAAGGCCGGGGTCTTGCTGCGCGGATCGACTTCTGTGCCGACCAGCACATTGGCCTCGGGGTAATAGGCCAGCGCGGAGCCGGGCGGCAGGTCGAACAGAGTGGCGATCCCCTCCATAATGCCGGCATCGGAGGTGACGACCACCCTTTGGCCCTCCACCAGGCCCCGCGCCCGCATGTCCTCGGCGCTGAGGAAGACGGAGCGCCGTCCCGCCTTGCCGCGATAGGAATCTTCTTCCTCGTAAATGATGGAATTGAACTGCCCTTCGCTGCGCACCGAGGCCAGCATGAGCCGGCCCGGCTCGGCGGCCGGCACCGGGGTGACGACGAAATGCGCCCGTCCGTCCGGCGTGCCGAATTCGGGGACATGCAGCACCCGGTTGCGGATATGGAATTCGCGCTTGGCCACGTCGAGATCGGCCAGGTCCTCCATGCCCGGAACGATGGCCGCGATGGCGTCGCGGATGCGGGCATGGCCGGAAAAGGCCTCGAAATCGATGGGCGAATGGGGCAGGACGCGCTTGCCCAATTGCCCCAAGATCCAGCTTTCGGGGCGCACGCTGTCGATGCGGGTAATGCCGCCATCGGAAAGGCGGACGAAATTGAACATCGATTCCTGGGTTGTCGGCTCCCATTCCTCGTCGCGGGCGGTGACGGGCAGGATCATCACCTCGCCATCGCCCAGCCCATGCACATGGCCCTGGTTGAGCGTGGTGGTGAGGAAGAGCTTGAAGCCGATCCGCTCCATGGCGCGGGTGGAAAACGCGGTGTCGGGCGTCGCCGCCCAGAGATTGCCGCCCATGATCACCGCCGCATCGACCTGCCCCGCCTCCGCCTGGGTGAGGCAGGCCATGGTGTCGAGGCCCTTCTCTGGCGGGAACGTGACGCCGAAGGCTTCTTCCATTTTTGTGAGGACATCGCGCGCCAATACCGGCTTGACCCCGATCGTGCCGATGCCCTGCACATTGGAATGGCCCCGCAGTGGCAGAAGCCCGGCAAAGCGCTTACCCACCATGCCGCGCAACAGCGCCAGATTGGCGATAGCCTCGACATTGGCGGTGCCGTGAACGTGGTGGGTCATGCCCATGCCCCAGGCGAAGACGGCGTTCTCCGACCGCCCATAGGCGGCCGCGACCCGGGCCATGGCCTCGCGGGAGAGCCCGCAGCGCGCGGTGATCTCGTCCCAGGCCAGCGCATCGAGATCGGCGCGGAACGCCTCGAAGCCGGCGCCGTGGGCGGCGATGAAATCCATATCCGCCCCGCCCTGCTCCAGCACCGCCTTGGCCAGGCCCTTGAACAGGGCGATGTCCGAGCCGATGCGCGGCTGGAGATAGTCCGAAGCGATCTCGCTGCCGCCCTTGAGCATGGAAGACGGCGATTTCGGCACCGCGAATTTGACCAGGCCCGGCTCCTTGGCCGGGTTGATGACGATGACCTGTCCGCCCCGCTCGCGGCAATTCTTGAGCATGTGGATGAAGCGGGGATGGTTGGACGAGGGATTGGCACCGATGACGAAGATCAGGTCGGCGCCGGTCAAATCGTCCAGCTCGATAGTGGCCGTGCCGGTGCCGATCGTGGTCTTGAGGCCCTCGCTGGTCGCCTGGTGGCAATAATAGGAGCAATTGTTGACGTTGTTGGTGCCATAGGCCCGCGCCAGCAATTGAAACAGGAACCCCGCCTCGTTGGAGGAGCGGCCGGAGGAATAGAAAAAGCTGCGCCGCGGATCGGTCTCGGCCAGCCTGTGGGCCGCATGCTCCAGCGCCGTGTCCCAGTCGATGGGCGTAAAACGGCTGGCGCCGGCGCGGCGGAACAGCGGCGTGCCCAGCCGGCCCAGATGCTCCATTTCCCTGCCGCTCAGCTCGGCCAGGTCCGCGATGCTGTGCTCGAAGATGGGGTGGGGAATGGGCGGCTGGATGTCGGTGGATTGCGCCTGCACCGATTTGTTGCAGACCGAGGGGAATTCGCTCAGCTCATTGGTCATGCCGCCATTCTGCCCGCCCATGCCATAGGCGCAGGCCTTGCAGGTATTCTTGGCGCCCAGCGCCTTGGCGGCCTTGCCCACGCCCATCCGGCCGATGGTCTGGAGGGTATAGAGGACCTTTTTGGGGCCACCGCCCACGATGCTGCTGGTATCGGCCAAGTCTCGCTCCCTGATTGGCGCTAGTTTCGGCCGCGCGCCGGCCCGAAACAAGGGATAATTTGAAGCCCCGGACCGGAACGTCCGGTCCCCGCCGCCGTTGGCCCATATCCCCAACCCCGTTGCAGGAGAAGATCATGCACCGCCTGATCGGATTATCCGTCATTTCCATTCTGCTCGCCGCCCCCGCCGTCGCCCAGGAGGCGACGGGCACCTTCATCGATGCCCAGGGCGCTGAAATCGGCACGGTGACGCTCAGCCAGGGCGAAGGCTCGGTGTCGATTTCCGGTGAGGTCACCGGCCTCGAGCCGGGCGAACGCGGCATTCATTTTCATGAGGTGGGCGATTGCGATGCCTCGACCCAGTTCGAATCGGCAGGCGCGCATTTCAATCCGATGGACCATCAGCACGGGCTGGAAAATCCCGAAGGCGCCCATGCAGGCGACCTGCCCAATGTCACCACCGACGAGGACGGAACCACCCCCATCGCGCTCGAAACCGACCGGATTTCGCTCAATGAGGGCGAGGACGGCTATGTCTTCGACGCCGATGGCACGGCCCTGGTGATCCATGCCGACGCCGACGACCAGATGACCGATCCCTCCGGCAATTCGGGCGACCGGGCCGCCTGCGCCGTCATCGAGGCCGCCGGCCAATAATGACAAAGGCGGCCCCTGGGCCGCCTTCCCTTGTCGACGATGCCAAGGCACCCGCCCCGATCCGTCGCCGTTCCCTCGGTGAATCGTCGGATCGGGGCAAAGCCCGGGCTCCCTTATGCCCGGGCCGGGTAGCCAGCGCTCGGCCCATTGTTGCGGACCGGAAGCGTCACGCCCGAAGGCTCCGGGCGCTCAAGACCGACATCAGCGCGCCGTTCCTGTACGAGAAATCAAACGCAGGACAAGGCCCGGCGCAAGCAGATTCTGTCTATAATGGCGTCAAAATTTGAACCTGCATAATTGATAGGCATGTTGCTGCCCTTTTGCCGGCGGAGCGGGCAAAAAACAGGGTGCGAAACCGAAGTTTCGCACCCCTTCGGGGACATCAGGCAAAGGAGCGTCAACCTTCACCCGCATCCGCCGTCCAGATGGCGGAGGCTCTATTGGCGATCCGCCATGTTCCGGCTGGAGCCGGGCTCCGCGGTTCGTCAGCAGAACGATGCGGGCCGGACAGGGTTCCCGGCAAAAACGGGAGATGAAATTTTGTGATCGGGACTGCGTCAGGTCCGTCCGCCAAGGATGAGGCCCAGCGTGGTGACGGGATAGGCGGCGCCGGGCTCTTCGACCATGGCATGGCTGGCGCGCAGCTCCGCATCGAGACCGGGGGCGATTGCCAGGGCCAGGCCGCCATTGACGCTGGTTTTCCTCGACACCAGGAGCGCGTCGTAAAGACCCTGCTCCCGGCTGGCCCCGAGGCCAAGTGACAAGGCCACACGGTCGGACAGGGCGAGGCGGGCGCTCAAATCCAGCTCCAGCCTGTGGCTGGCGACACCATCGAGCGGCTCGAAGAGGTCCATGGCCGCCAGCGCGCGGGCCGCGAGACGGAGCCGTTCCGTGACCGCCAGATCGGCCTTGGCATCGAGATAGGGCCGAACCTGCCGCAGGTGCGGCGCGGCCTGCGGCCAGGCGAGATCGAAACCGCCTTGCGCCTCGGCATACCAATGGTCCTGCCGCAGGCGCAGGCCCGCGGCCAGCCGGGCCATCCTGGCCGGTTCGCGCCCGAAGGTCTCTCGGTCGGCTTCCGGCACTGCCGTGGTAATCCAATGCAGGCGCGCGAGGCCGGCCAGGCCCGGACCGATCGCCCATTCCGCATCCACCCGCCCCGTGACCTGCCGGATTTCGGGATCGATGACCTCCGGCGGCAGCGGCAGGCCTTCGAAACTGGCCGGGCCGGGCTGCCGGTGGCGGATATCCACGCCCAGGGTGACGACGCGGCCTGCGCCGGCCGCGATCAGTTCGCCCAGCATTTCATGCTCCCGCGCCGGATTGCTTATGGTGAGCAGGACCGGGCCGAGATTGAGCATTTCCCCTCGCCAATCCTGGGTCAGCGCATAGCCGAGCCGGAGGCTCAGTCCCTCGCCCAGCCGCAGCCCAGCCTCCACCCCGCCGGTCAGCGTCAGATCGTTCTCGCCGCGATAGGTGCGGAACACCTGTTGCTCCAGCAGCAGCCCGCCGCGCAGGGCCAGCGGCCCCACGACGCCGCCCACCGCAAGGTCATGGCTGTGGCGCAGATAGAAATCGGGCGAGCCGCCCGGGCTTTCCAGCGCATTGGAGGTCCAGCCGCTCTCCACCCTGCTGTTGAGCACCAGCGGCGATTGCGCTAGGACGCCGGGTGCGAACAGGACCATTGCCAAGAGCAGAACAAGGGCACGCATCACGTCCTCCAGGGTCTTGCCTGCCAGTATGGAAGGCCCCGGTAACCAATATTCCACGTAGAGAATGCGGATTTTCCCGGAGGAAATCCTGGTTCACATTAATGGTGAACCGACGGAACCGGCTACGTAAGTATTTGATTAACTATGTTATTCTCCCTGAAACGCAAATCCTCGCCGCATCGGAAGGATTTGCGATGCACCAGCATGCAAGCGACATCTGCCGGGCGCTGCGCGATTGGCGCATCCATGCCCGCCTGGGACAGGCCGAGATCGCCGAATGCCTTGGCGTGACCCAGAGCCAGGTGAGCCGCTGGGAAAGCGGCCGCGACCTGCCGCGCCCGCACAATGTGGATGCCATCCGCCGCCTGATCTGGGGCGCAGATGCCGATCCCCTGCAGGCGCTGACTCATTTCGTGGAGCAATCCAGCCAGCATCTGCTGATGATCGACATGCACCACGCCATCATCGCCCGCAGCAGGCCGCTGCGCGGCACGCCGAACCCGCTGGAACGCTTCGAATGGGTGCTCGACCCCGAGCGTAATCCGGCCTTCGCGCCGGCCTGGCGCCGTTTCGTCGCCATTCTCGAACAGCCCTCGGGCGCGGTCGGCCTGACGGTCACCCTGCCCTTCACCCAGGACGGCGAGCCCTGGTGCGCGACGCTGGCCATGGTGGTCTATTCGGTCGCCGGCATGCGCATCTGCCTGGCAGAACCGCGCTTCGCCCCCTGCGAGCGTCCCGGCGATATCCGCTTCGAGGAAACCCGCATCGCCGCCGACGCTCCCGACCGGCACAGGCTCACCCTCTGGCAGGCCTGAGCGGCACATAGCGGGCGGAAATATCCCCAGTCTTGCGGCTCTCTCCTCCCGCCCCCTTGTGCGGAGGGAATGAGGGTGGGGTATGGACCCATCGAGGCACGCAGCGTTCACCGGAACCGCAGGACCCCCACCCCGGCCCTCCCCACAAAGGGGAGGGAGAAAAAGAGCCGAAGCTCCGGTTTGGCAGCGCAAGTCGCGCTCACCCCAAACACATGGCGACCCGCGCCGGGGGCGCGGCGCGGGTCTCGTGAGGGAAGGAGGTGATTTCCCCCACGGGGAGGGAAAAGCGCCTTTACCAGCGCTTGCCGCCGTGACGCTTGTTGAAGCTGTTCCAGCTATTGCCGGAATTGACGTTGTTGTTCGTGGTATTGCCCGAATTCACATTCGTCGTGTTGCCGGAATTGGAATAGCTGGTGTTCTGCCCGCCCAGGCCCAGAATACCGTTGCCGCTGAGGATATTGGACAGGATCGAGCTGTTATTGCCCACCGCGACCGTGGTGCCATTGAGGACGTTGATGTCCTTGAGGCCCAGGGCCGCCGTGATATTGCCGAGCAGGCCGCCATTGGACTTGTTGAAGAAGCCGGCATGGGCCGCGGGGGCCATGGCCAGGGTGGCGACGACGGAAAGCGCGATAATGGTTTTCATCTCAGGTACTCCCTTTACTGATCCGTGAAGGACACGGGGCAAGGGAGCGCCTGACGCGCCGCAAGGCAATTTCGCGCCCCGATTTTATGCGTTCCATGCGCAAGATGCGCGAAAATACGGGAAAGTTCAGAGCTCGAACGGCGCCTGGAACGACTGGATCGCCTTGATGGCGGCCGAGGCGCGGTTTTCCACGCCCAGCTTGGTATAGACCTGTTCGAGGTGCTTGTTCACCGTGCGGGGGCTGAGGCCGAGGATGTCGCCGATATCGCGATTGGACTTGCCATGGGCGATCCAGAGCAGCACCTCGCTCTCGCGCTGGGTGAGGCCGAAGGCCTGGCGCAATATCTCCTCCTGCCCCTCGCCCTGGGCGGGGCCGAGGCGGAAGAGATATTCATCGCCGCCCACCATGCCAAGATAGGCAAATTGCAGGGCCTGGCCATTGCCCGCCGCCAGGTCGAACCCGGCGCCGGGCTGGACCCGTTCGCCCGCCGCCAGGCGCCAGGCGGCAAAGCCATCGGCGAGTTGATCCTGGCGCTCGGCATCGAGCCCCCAGCGCGCGAGGAGGCGATTGGCCTGCGGCGTCGACCACAGCAAGGCGCCATCGGCCGCAAAGGCCAGCAGATGACGGCCAGCCGCATCGAGCGCGATGCGGGCGCTCTGCGCGCGGCGGGCATTGGCCAGATGCACCCGGATACGGGCGCGCAATTCATCGACATGGATCGGCTTGGAGAGATAATCCACCCCGCCGCTTTCCAGCGCATGCACGATATGCTCGGTCTCGGTCAGCCCGGTCATGAAGATGATCGGCACATGGGCAAGCGGAGCCATGGCCTTCATGCGCCGGCAGGTCTCGAAGCCGTCGAGCCCGGGCATGATTGCATCCATCAGCACCACATCGGGGGTGACGCGCTGCACGATGGCAAGCGCCGCCTCGCCCGAGCGCGCCACCAGCACGGTGACCCCGGCATCTTCCAGCGCGGTAGTGAGGAAGCCCAGCGATTCCGGGGAATCGTCGACCAGGAGCACGATGTCCTGTTCCTTCTCAATCCGGCTCATGGCTCATCCGTTCCAGCGTTTCGGCATAGGCCCCGAAATCGAAATTCTCCATATGCCGGCGCAAGAGCGCGACCAGCGGCATATTCTCGGGCTCGGCGGCCAGCTCGGCAAGCCGAGCCTCGATGCCGCGGACATGGCCGATCTGACCGAGATTGGCCAGGTCGCGCAAGGCTTCGGCACCCGGAGACTTCAGCGCACCCGGAGCAGTCTCAGCCGGCGGTGCATCGTCATAAGTCCATTCGAGCCCCAGATGCGTACTCAGCTTGTCAAGGAGCTGGTTGATGTCGAACGGCTTGGCCAGCGTGTCCGAATGGCCGGCATCCGCACTGGTGGGATTGGCGCCGTCGCCGATATTGGCGGACAGCATGATGATGGGCGCGCCGATCCCGCGCTCGCGAAGCGACCGAACCAGTTCCCAGCCGCTCATGCCGGGCATGCGGATATCGATGAAGTAGAGGTCGGCTGCTGAGTGTGACGTTCTTTCCATCTCCCCTTGAGGGGGAGGGTGGATCGGCCGGAGGCCGAGACGGGTGAGAGGTTCCGGCGTCGCCTCGTATTCAACGTTCGCGGAAACGCCCGAACCCCTCGTCCGCCCTTCGGGCACCTTCTCCCTCAAGGGGAGAAGGCCACCAGGCGAGATTTCGCTATCCGGGAAACCCAATGCCGCAAGACACCCCATCCCGCTCTCCGCCGTCACCACCTCAAATCCCAGCGGCTCCAGCATCTCCCGCATCATCCTGCGGTGGTCCTCATTGTCATCGACCACCATGATGGACCGCCGCGGCCCCATATAGCTGATGACCGACCTTGCCACAGACGAACGCCTGGCCGGCCGCTCCACCTTGGCCAGCATCAGCCGCGCCTGAAAGCGTGTGCCCTCGCCCGGAGTGCTGGACACGGTGATTTCTCCGCCCAGGGTTTCGGTCAGCAGTTTTGTGATGGTGAGGCCCAACCCAAGCCCGGGCGTAAACCGGTTCCTCTCCGCCTCCCCGCGCACGAAGGGCTCGAAGATATGCGGCAAGTCCTCCGCGCCGATGCCGCTGCCGCTGTCGGAAACGATGAAGGTCGCCACCTGCATGCGGTAGCCGACCTCGAAGCTGACATGGCCGGAGGGGGTGAACTTGATGGCATTGGAGAGCAGATTGACCAGGATCTGGCGCAGCCGCTTTTCATCGGTGCGCACATAGGCCGGCAGCGCCGCCGCCCGCACATGGCGGAATTCCAGCCCCTTGGCCGCCGCCTGCAGGCGGAACATATCGACGATCTGGTCGAGGAAGTCCTGGATATTGACCTCGCCGGAATAGACCTGCAGGCGCCCCGCCTCGATCTTGGAAATGTCGAGCAGGCCATCGATGAGCCCGGAAAGGTGCTCGGCACTGCGCCGGATGACCTGCACCGAGCCCTTGCGGTTTTCCGGCAGGGCAGCGTCGCGTTCGAGGATTTGCGCATAGCCCATCACCGCGTTGAGCGGGGTACGCAATTCGTGGCTGAGTCCCACGACGTAACGCGATTTGGCGTGGTTGGCTGCCTCCGCCTTCTCCTTGGCGCGCTGCAAGGCGGCGTCGGTCTTGCCATGCGCCTCGATTTCCTTGAGCAGCAGCGTGTTCTGCCGCGTGCTCTCCTCTTCGGCCACGAGCCGGCTGTCATGGGCCAATACCAGGAACCAGGTCATCACCCCGGCGGCGACGGCAAAGACGAAGAAGACGACGAGCAGCGTGCCCCCGACCACATCGGCCGTATGCGGCGCCGAGCCGATGGCGAAGTAATAGATGAGCCCCAGAATGCCGCCCAGAATGGCACTGGTGATGGCCATGGACATGCCGTAGCGGCCCAGCCGGGTCTGCAATTTATCGATGACCCATTGCGGCAGCACGCTGGCGGCCACCGCATGGGTCTGCGCCCGGAAATGCGCATGCGGCTTGCACATGTCGTGGCAGCGCGCATCCAGCGAACAGCAGAGTGAACAGATCGGCGCCGCATAGGCCGGGCACCAGGCCATGTCCTCGGGCTCGAACGGATGCTCGCAGATCGAGCAGGTGAGCGAGGGCTTGGACGCCCAGGCCTTGCGCGGCTTGCGAGCGAGATAATATTTGCCTCCGGTCGCCCAGGCGATGGCGGGCGAGGCGATGAAGCAGACGACGAGCGCGATATAGGGCGCCAGAGCCGAAGCCATGTCACCGAACGCGCCGAAATGGGCCGCCAGCGCAATGCCCGCCGACAGCAGCATGGAGCCGACGCCCACCGGATTGATGTCGTAGAGATGCGCCCGCTTGAACTCGATGCCGGGCGGGGCGAGGCCCAGCGGCTTGTTGACGAAAAGGTCGGCCGAAATCGAGCAGAGCCAGGCCATGGCGATGATCGAGAAAATGCCCAGAGTTTCCTCGAGCAGCCGATAAATGCCCAACTCCATCAGCAGCAGCGCGATGGCGACATTGAACAGGAGCCAGACGACGCGCCCGGGATGGCTGTGGGTGAGACGCGAGAAGAAGTTCGACCAGGCCAGCGACCCGGCATAGGCATTCATCACATTGATCTTGAGCTGGCTGATGACCACGAAGATCGCCATCAGCATCAGCGCCAGGAATTCATTGGGGATCATGTAGCCGAACGCCACCGCGAACATATGGCCGGGCTCGGCGGCATGTTCGGGCGAGACGCCCGCCGAGAGCGCGAGGAAAGCAAGGAAGGAACCGGCGATCAGCTTGGGCGCGCCGACCACGACCCAGCCGGCCCCGGCCAGGAAGATGCCGATGCGGTGCCGCCATTTCGGCACCCCTTCGGCTGGCAGGAAGCGCAGGAAATCCACCTGCTCGCCGATCTGCGTCATCAGCGCCAGGATCACCGCCGAAGCGGCGCCGAACTTGGCAATGTCGAAAGCGGCGATACTGCCCGCCGCGCCTTCGGGCTCGCCCAGCCCGTTGAAGGCCCGCCACAGCTCGAACTTTTCCCAATCCATGAAGGCGATGAAGATGAAGGGCAGGATATTGAGGACGATCCAGACCGGCTGCGTCAGCAGTTGAAACCGGCTGATCATGCGAATGCCATGCGTCACCAGCGGAATGACCGCCACGGCGGAGATGATATAGCCGATCCAGAGCGGCAGCCCGAACGCCAATTGCAGCGCGCTGGCCATGATCGAGGCTTCGATGGCGAAGAGGATGAAGGTGAAGCTGGCATAGACCAGCGAGGTAATGGTGGAGCCGATATAGCCGAAACTCGCTCCGCGCGTCAGCAGGTCCACATCGACGCCGTGGCGGGTGGCATAGCGCGCGATCGGCACGCCGACCAGCAGGATGGCGATGGAAGCGATGAGGATGGCGATCAGCGCATTGGTGGTGCCGTAGCTAAGCGTGATGGCACCGCCGATCGCTTCCAGCGCCAGGAAGGAAATCGCGCCAATGGCGGTCTGTGAAATGCGGTCATTGGAGAAGCGCCGCGCCGACTTGGCGGTGAAGCGCAGGGCATAGTCCTCCAGCGTCTGGTTGGCCACCCAGCGGTTATATTCACGCCTGATCGGGATGATCCGCTGCCGCGCCATTCGCCCAGTTCTTAGACAAGATCGAGCAATGCTCAAAAATTCACCAATCCCTGCATAGCAGTTTTTGCCGCGAAATCACGCGGTTTTTCAGCACCTTCCGCGCTTAGGCGGACTCTTCGCGCCAGCCATTACGTCAATCGACGTATTGGGCTCGCGTGGAAAGCTGTCCCAAGGTCCTCCTCGACGCCTCCCTGGGTGTCTTCGGGGAACAATCTTCAGAGGGACTTCACATGATCCGTTTCAGCGCCAAAAGCGCCCTGCTCGCTGCGGCCTTCGCCGGCAGCGCCTTCCTGCCCATGACGCCGGTTTTGGCGCAGGACGACACCATCAAGGTGGGCATCCTGCATTCGTTGTCCGGCACGATGGCCATTTCCGAAACCACGCTCAAGGACACGATGCTGTTTCTGATCGAGAAGCAGAATGCGGCCGGCGGCGTGCTCGGCAAACAGATCGAACCCGTCGTGGTCGACATCGCTTCCGACTGGCCGCTTGCCGCCGAACTCGCCCGTCAATTGGTCGAAGTCGACAATGTCGATGCCGTGTTCGGCTGCTGGACCTCGGTATGCCGCAAGTCGGTGCTGCCAGTATTCGAGGAACTCAATTCCCTGCTGTTCTACCCGGTGCAATATGAAGGCGAGGAAAGCCAGCGCAACGTATTCTACACCGGCGCTTCGCCCAACCAGCAGGCCATTCCCGCCGTCGATTACCTGATGGAGGAAGAGGGCGTCGAGCGCTGGGTGCTGGCCGGCACCGATTATGTCTATCCCCAGACCACCAACAAGATCCTCGAGCAATATCTGCTCGATGCCGGCGTGGCGCCGGAAGACATCATGATCAATTACACGCCCTTCGGCCATTCCGACTGGCAGACCATCGTTTCCGACATCAAGGCCTTCGGCTCGGCCGGCAAGAAGACCGCCGTGGTCTCCACCATCAATGGCGACGCCAACGTGCCGTTCTACCGCGAACTGGGCAACCAGGGCATCAAGGCCGAGGACATTCCGGTCGTCGCCTTCTCGGTGGGCGAGGAAGAGCTCTCGGGCTTCGACACCACGCCGCTGGTGGGGCACCTGGCCGCCTGGAACTATTTCATGAGCGTCGATACGCTTGAAAACGAAGCCTTCATCGCCGATTGGCAGGCCTATATCGGCTCCACGGATCGCGTCACTAACGACCCCATGGAAGCCCATTACATCGGCTTCAACCTCTGGGTGAAGGCCGTGGAGGCCGCCGGCACCACCGATGCCGACGCTGTCATCGACGCCATTGTGGGCCTCGAAACCCCCAACCTGACCGGCGGCACCGCCACCATGCTGCCCAACCACCACATCACCAAGCCGGTGCTGATCGGTGAAATCCAGGATGACGGCCAGTTCTTCGTGGTATGGGAAACCGAAGACCTCGTCCCCGGCGATGCCTGGTCCGACTTCCTGCCCGAAAGCGCCATGCTGGAAGCCGATTGGACCGCCCCGATCAATTGCGGGAACTACAACACGCAAACCCAGACCTGCGGCGCCGCTGCGCAGTAGGCGCCAATGGGGCAGCCAACCCTGCACCACGCTCGATGCGCCCCCTCCCCCTTGGGGGGAGGGCTGGGGTGGGGGTTCAAGCCCATCGCACGAAGCAAAATGTGCGGGACAAGCAGAACCCCCACCCCTAACCCCTCCCCTCAAGGGGGAGGGGAACTTTCCCAAGAACGACAAGGACTTGCTCCGCGATGCTGACTCTCCGTGCGATCCGCCTGGTGCTTCTGGCCGTGCCGTTCCTGCTGACCTCCATCGACGCGGCCCGCGCCCAGGAGACCGACATTCCCGCCCTCGTCCAGTCCATGGGCGAAGCCAGCCTGCGCGAGCTCGGTGAGATCGTGAGCGACCTCGCCTCCACCGGCGACCCCGCCGTCGTCCCTGCCCTCCAGGCCCTCGCCGACGGCAATCTCTACCTCGATGAAGCGTCCGGCGCCGTCGTCATCCAGCGCGGGTCCGCTTTGTCCGATCCGGTTTCCGGCGATGCCGTCGCGCTCGGCGCCGATGCCGATCTCTCCCGCATCCGCGTCAACAACAGTCTGCGCCGCGATATCGCCACCGCCCTCGCCGGCATGACGCTGATGAGCGACAATCCCGCCACGCGCCTCGCCGCAGCCAATGGCTTCATGGCGCGGCCCGATCCGGCCAATATCCCGCTGCTCGACGAGGCCATTGCCGCGGAAACCAATGCCAATGTGCTGCGGCTCATGCAGGCCGCGCGCGCCGTCACTATTCTCGGCGACGATGAATTCGACCTGGCCGACCGGCAGGCGGCGATACCGGTCATCGCTTCAAATGCCGGGCGTTCCGCGATCACCATTCTGACCGGCGCCCTCAACACCGCGCCCGACGATCTCAAGCCCGCGATCCGGTCCGCGCTGGCCGGTCTCGAACAGGAACGTGCCGTCTGGGGCGCCTTGCAGAATGTCTGGTTCGGCATCTCGCTGGGCTCGGTACTGCTGCTCGCAGCCATTGGCCTGGCCATCACCTTCGGGGTCATGGGCGTCATCAACATGGCGCATGGCGAAATGGTCATGCTGGGCGCCTATACGACCTTCATCGTTCAATTGATCATCCGCCAGAATTTCCCCTTCCTTCTGGATTATTCGTTGCTGATCGCCCTGCCCGCGGCGTTTTTCCTGACCGGCGCCATCGGCGTGGGCATCGAGCGCGGCGTCATCCGCTGGCTCTACGGCCGCCCGCTCGAAACCCTGCTCGCCACCTGGGGCATTTCGCTGATCCTGCAGCAATCGGTGCGCTCGATCTTCGGCCCGACCAACCAGATGGTGATCGCCCCGACCTGGATGAGCGGCTCCTTCGAATTCTATGGCCTGTCTATCACTTACGGCCGTTTCTGGATCGTCATCTTCGCCGCCATCGTCTTCGCCCTGCTCCTGCTGGTGCTGAACCGAACCGCGCTGGGCCTACAGATGCGTGCGGTGACACAGAACCGTCGCATGGCCTCCGCCATGGGCATCCGCACCCCCTTCGTCGATGCCATGACCTTCGGCCTCGGCTCGGGCATTGCTGGCCTCGCCGGCGTGGCGCTGACCCAGATCGACAATATCTCGCCGAACCTGGGCCAGAACTACATCATCGATTCTTTCATGGTCGTGGTCTTCGGCGGCGTCGGCAATCTCTGGGGCACCCTGGTCGGCGCGCTGACCCTGGGCGTCGCCAACAAGTTCCTCGAGCCCTATGCCGGCGCCGTTCTGGGCAAGATCCTGATCCTGGTGCTGATCATCCTCTTCATTCAGCGGCGGCCGAGAGGGCTGTTCGCGCTGAAAGGACGGGCGGTGGAGCAGTGATTGTGCAGACAACAAGTACCCCCTCACCCGTCTCGGCCTTCGGCCGATCCACCCTCTCCCCGAGGGGGAGAGGAATAAGGGGCGCGCGCCGGACTATTCTTCTCCCCCTCGGGGAGAAGGTGCCCGCAGGGCGGATGAGGGGGTCTCTCCTCGCACATGGAGACCACAAATGCTGACCCAAGCCCTGTTCCGCGCGCTCGATCGAAAGGCGATCTGGCTGATCGGCATCTTTCTCGCCGTCGCCATTCTCGTGCCCATGGCCAATCTGCTGATCCCGCCGGGACAGTTCGGGCACGTGCCGACTTACATGGTCTCGCTGCTGGGCAAGTATCTCAGCTACGCCATCCTCGCCCTCGCGCTCGATCTGGTCTGGGGCTATTGCGGCATTCTCTCGCTCGGCCACGGCGCGTTCTTCGCGCTCGGCGGCTATGCCATGGGCATGTATCTCATGCGCCAGATCGGGTCGCGCGGCGTCTATGGCAATCCGGTCCTGCCCGATTTCATGGTGTTCCTCAACTGGCGCGAACTGCCCTGGTATTGGCAGGGCTTCGACAATTTCTGGTTCGCCATGGCCATGGTTCTGTTCGCCCCCGGGCTGCTGGCCTTCCTTTTCGGCTTCTTCGCCTTCCGCAGCCGCGTCACCGGCGTCTATCTCTCCATCATGACCCAGGCCATGACCTTCGCCCTGCTCCTGGCCTTCTTCCGCAACGATATGGGCTTTGGCGGCAATAACGGGCTCACCGACTTCAAGGATATCCTGGGCGCGCCCATCCAGGCGCAGACGACCCGGGCGGCCCTCTTCGCCGCCACCGCCATCGCCTTGGCCCTTTCGGTTCTGGTCTGTTCGGGCATCGTCAATTCCAAGCTGGGCAAGGTCATGATCGCGGTGCGCGACGCCGAAAGCCGCACGCGCTTTCTCGGCTATCGCGTCGAATATGTGAAACTCTTCGCCTTCACCGTCTCCGCCATCATGGCGGGCATCGCCGGCGCGCTCTATGTGCCCCAGGTCGGCATCATCAATCCGGGCGAATTCGATCCGGCCAATTCCATCGAGATTGTCATCTGGACGGCCTTGGGCGGACGCGGCACGCTGGTCGGGCCGATCATCGGCGCCATCGTGGTCAATCTGGGCAAATCCTGGTTCACCACCACCCTGCCCGAGCTCTGGCTCTTTGCCCTGGGCGCGCTCTTCGTCTGCTCGACCCTGTTCCTGCCCAAGGGCATTGTCGGCCTCTGGCACCAGGTGTTCGGCCGGCGCCAAAAATCGGTTGAAACGACACCGACGCAATCCTCCGACATCGAGAAGGGCGAGGACACCGCCAGTTTCGGTAGCAATCCCCAACCCAAGCCGGCGGAGTGAGACCATGAGCAAGGCACAGGATACGATGCTCTATCTCAACGGCGTCTCGGTCGCCTTCGACGGGTTCAAGGCCATCAACAATCTGTCCGTCATCGTCGGCCCGGCCGAAATGCTGGCCATTATCGGCCCCAATGGCGCGGGCAAGACGACCATGATGGACATCATCACCGGCAAGACAAGGCCCGATGCGGGCGATGTGCTGTTCGACGGGCGCACCGATCTCACCCGGCTGGACGAGGCCGCCATCGCCAATCTGGGCATCGGCCGGAAATTCCAGAAGCCGACCGTCTTCGAAAGCCATACCGTCTGGGACAATCTCGAACTGGCGCTGAAAAAGCCGCGCGGCATCTTCCCAACCCTGTTCTATGCCGCTGACGCCCCCGATACCGCCCGCATCGCCGCAATCCTCGACCAGGTGCGCCTTTCCCATCGCCGGCACGAGCTGGCCGCCAATCTCAGCCATGGGCAGAAGCAATGGCTGGAGACTGGCATGCTGCTTGCACAGGATCCCAAGCTGTTGCTGGTCGATGAGCCGGTGGCCGGCATGACCGACAGCGAGACCGAGGAGACCGCCAAATTGCTGCGTGACATTGCCGGAACCCGCTCGGTCGTGGTGGTCGAGCACGATATGAGTTTCGTGCGAGAGCTGGGCTCGCGCGTCGTCTGCCTGGCCGAAGGGGCGGTGCTGGCCGAAGGCTCGCTCGACCAGGTCAGCGCCAATCCCCTGGTCATCGAAAGGTATCTGGGCCGATGAGCGCCGCACTCGCCATCAACGCGATCGACCTCCATTACGGCGCCGCGCAGGCGCTGAAGGGCATTTCCATCACTTGCCGGCCGGGCCGCATCACCGCGGTGCTGGGCCGCAATGGCGTGGGCAAATCCTCCACCCTGCGCGCCATTGCCGGCATCAATCATGTCTCGTCCGGTGACATCGTTTTCGGCAGCGCGGTGCTCAAAAAAACGGCACCCTATAAACGCGCGCGGCTGGGGCTAGGTTATGTGCCGCAGGGCCGCGAAATCTTTCCGCTCCTTACAGTCCGGGAAAACCTCGAAACCGGCTATGCCGGCCTGCCCCGCGGCGAGCGCAATATTCCCGACTATATCTTCGAGCTGTTCCCGGTGCTCAAATCCATGCTGGGGCGGCGGGGCGGCGATCTGTCCGGCGGCCAGCAGCAGCAATTGGCCATTGCCCGCGCCCTGGTGACGCGGCCCAAAGTGCTGGTGCTGGACGAGCCCACCGAAGGGATTCAGCCTTCGATCATCAAGGATATCGGCCGCGCCCTGCAATTTCTGCGCGACGAGAAGGGCATGACCATCCTTCTGGTCGAGCAATTCCTCGATTTCTGCCGCGAGATCGCCGACGACATCTACGTCATGGACCGCGGCGAGATCGTGCATTGGGGGCCCGCAGCGGACCTGGATCGTCCGGACGTGCGGCGCCATCTGTTGGTGTGAGGTGCTTGGCGCACAAAAAAGCGCCCGACTATCGAGCCGGGCGCACTTTGCCGATCAACACAGGATCAGCTTGCAGTCGATGTTAGCCGTTCACCCAGCCATCAGCGGTGCAATCTTCGAGAGTGATCACACTGAGATCAATGGTCGAAGTCGCGTTTTCGAGGCCTTCAGCGGGGGGATGATCGGTCGCGCCGGTCGGATCCGGCGTGGTGCTGTCGCCCGAAGCATTGTCTTCCGTGCTGTCGGACAGCGAGGCAGCGCCGTCGGCCGCGGCCAGTTCGTCACACTTGGCCTGAACAGCGGCCTGGTCTTCGGCGGTCACGGTAACGCCGCCAATAGTGGTCGGCAATTCGGCATCCTGCGCCATGGCGGGCGCGATCATCATGGCCGAAGCAAGGGCGACGGCGGAAACAGCAGCTTTGATGCTCATTTTTTCGTCCTCTTTGAGAATTTGTTCGAAAGAGCGTGTGCTCGCCTAAGAAACGAGCCTCTTTGCGGATCGTTGCAATGAAAGCGATCTCGCCCGGAAAAATATTGCAGCGCGCTCATGGACATGCGGGCGTCTCGACCAAGCAACGCGGGGGAAGAACTTGTCTCGGAACATTATTCCAGGAAGGCTGCGGCAAGATCAGGCTGCCCAATACGCATTCGGACTCCCTTGAGGCGGTCTTCATCAATACGGCTGGCGGCATCACCGGCGGCGACCATCTGCAATGGGGCGCCGAGGTCGCCGAAGGTGGGCATCTCGTGGTCACCACCCAGGCCTGCGAGCGCTCCTATCGTTCGACCGGAGATTTCGGCCGGGTGCGGACCCACCTTACGGTCGGTGCCGGCGCGCATCTTGATTGGCTGCCGCAGGAAACCATTCTCTTCGCCGGCAGCAAGCTGGACCGGCGGCTGGAGATCGACCTGGCGGAGAACGCCACCTTGACCGCCATCGAAGCGGTGCTGCTGGGTCGCGACGCCATGGGCGAGGAGGCCCGCGACGCCATGCTGCGCGATAGCTGGCGCATCAGGCGCAATGGCAGGCTGCTCCACGCCGAGGCCACCGCGCTTTCGGGCCCGGATGCCGAGCGCGACGGCCTCTCCCTGCTTGCCGGCAATAGGGCCTTCGCCACCCTGCTGCACATCGCCGCCAATGCCGACCGGGCCGCGGCGCTGGCCGAGCGCTTGCGCGGGTCTTTTGCTGCTGACCGGGCGATCGGCGCCAGCGCCAATGGCGAACGCCTCGTCATTCGCGCCATGGCGGAAAGCGGGCTCGCCCTGCGCCGCATAATCGTTCCCGCCCTGATCGAGCTCACCGGCGCCGGCAGCCTGCCGCGCCTCTGGCATCTCTAGGATAAACGAAAAGATGAACCTGACCCCGCGCGAAAAAGACAAGCTGCTCATCGCCATGGCCGCCATCGTCGCCCGCAACCGGCTGGCGCGCGGGGTGAAGCTCAATCACCCCGAAGCGGTGGCGATCATCAGCGATTTCGTCGTGGAAGGCGCGCGCGATGGCCGCCCCGTAGCCGAACTGATGGAAGCGGGCGCCCATGTCATCGATCGCAGCCAGGTCATGGAAGGCATCGCCGAGATGATCCACGACGTCCAGGTCGAAGCCACTTTTCCCGACGGCACCAAGCTCGTCACCGTTCACCAGCCCATTCGATAAGAGGGAATTTCATGCTCAAGCGCAGCCTCCTGGTCCTCGCCCTGTCCATCGCCGCCACCTTGCCGGCCTTTGCCCATCTCGATCCGGGCACGCACGGCTCCTTTGCCGCCGGCTTCAGCCATCCCCTGTTCGGCCTCGATCATATCCTGGTCATGGTCGCGGTCGGGTTGTGGGCTGCCCAGCAGGGCGGGCGGAGCATCTGGCTGGTGCCTGGCGCCTTTGTCGGCGCCATGGCCATCGGCTTCGCGGCCGCCATTAGCGGCGTGCCCCTGCCCTTCGTCGAGCCGGTCATCCTGGCTTCGGTGGTCTTCATTGGCGTGGCCATCGCGCTGGCCCTGCCCATCCCGGCCCCGGCCGTGGCCGCCATGGTGGGCTTTTTCGCCCTTTTCCACGGCCATGCCCATGGCGGTGAGCTCGGCGAGGCCGGCGCCTGGGAATTCGCCATCGGCTTCATCCTCGCCACCGCGGCCCTCCATGCCGCCGGCATCGTGGCGGGCCTGCTGCTTGGCCGCATCAGCGGCAAGGTGCTGACCCGCATCGCCGGAGCCATCACCGCCCTTGGCGGCCTGTGGCTGGCCTTCGGCGCCTGAACGGAGGCTGAGATGATCCCAGGAGAAATCATTACCGCCCCTGGCGATATCGAGCTCAATGCCGGTGTCGCCCAGATCGTGATCGAGGTCGCCAATAGAGGCGACCGCCCGATCCAGGTCGGCTCGCACTATCATTTCCACGAGACCAATGCCGGCCTGCTTTTCGACCGCGACAAGGCGCGCGGCATGCGTCTCGACATCGCCGCGGGAACCGCCATCCGCTTCGAACCGGGCCAGACCCGGGAAGTGCGGCTGGTGCCGATTGGCGGCGACCGCCGGGTTTTCGGCTTCCGCCAGATGGTCATGGGCCCGCTGTGAGCCCGGCGCACCCCATGGGCAAAAACGCGGCCGCGCCATGGCGCGCCGGGGCGAAAGCTGCTTTAAGAACGCCGCAATATTGGAATTGGCCAGGCAGCGATGACGACCGACAAGACCCCGACGCCCAATCCGGACGAGCAGTTCCGGCAGAAATTCTCCGCCGTGCTGCAGGATCTGCAGGTGACGGCGCAGGAGGACGGCGAGGCCATGGCGATGATCGGTATCTTGGCGCTGCAGCTTGCCGACAAGCTCGGGCAGCAGAGCTGGAGCGAAGCCAAGCAGGTCATGTCCGCCGCCAACTACGCCGAAATGCTGCAGGTCTTCGACGAGAAGGGCAATGCCTACCATCAGGCGGGCAGCACCAAGCAGGCTTACGCCGTCCAGGCGCTGGCGGCCTCGTTGGTTGCCCGCTCGCGCCGGCAGGACCAGACCATCGCCGAGGGCGAGAAACTGCTCGACGCGCTGATCGACCACACGATCACCGTTCACCGTCGCGAAATGGCCAAGCGCCACTAGACCGCATCGCCGCCGCAGGCACTATCGGCTGGCACCCTAAGGGCGCCGGCCGCTTTGCCATGGCCGGACGCCATCCCGGACAATCCCCAAGCATCGGAGCCTGACCATGCCCGCCCGCATTTCCCGCGCCAGCTATGCCGACATGTACGGCCCCACCATCGGCGACAAGGTGCGGCTGGCCGATACAGAGCTTTTCATCGAGGTGGAACGGGATTTCACCACCTATGGCGAGGAGGTCAAATTCGGCGGCGGCAAGGTCATCCGCGACGGCATGGGCCAGTCGCAGCGCACCCGCGCCGAAGGCGCGGTGGATACCGTCATCACCAATGCGCTGATCGTCGACCATACCGGCATCTACAAGGCCGATATCGGCCTGAAGAACGGGTTGATCGCCGCTATCGGCAAGGCCGGCAATCCCGACACGCAGCCGGGCATCGACATCATCATCGGCCCCTCCACCGAGGCCATTGCCGGCGAAGGCCGGATCCTGACAGCCGGCGGCATGGATGCGCATATTCACTTCATCTGCCCGCAGCAGATCGAGGAAGCGCTGATGAGCGGCATGACCACCATGCTCGGCGGCGGCTCCGGCCCCGCCCATGGCACGCTGGCCACAACCTGTACCGGCGCCTGGCATATCGAGCGCATGATCGAGAGCTTCGACGCCTTCCCGATGAACCTGGCGCTAGCCGGCAAGGGCAATGCCGCCCTGCCTGCCCCGCTGGAGGAAATGATCCTCGCCGGCGCCTCCTGCCTCAAGCTGCACGAGGACTGGGGCACCACGCCCGCGGCAATCGACAATTGCCTCTCCGTCGCCGACGATTACGACGTGCAGGTGATGATCCATACCGACACGCTCAATGAAAGCGGTTTCGTCGAGGACACGATCGGCGCCTTCAAGGGCCGAACCATCCACGCCTTCCACACCGAAGGCGCCGGCGGCGGCCACGCACCGGACATTCTCAAGGTCGCGGGCCTGCCCAATGTCATCCCCTCCTCGACCAATCCCACCCGGCCCTACACGATCAATACCATTGCCGAGCATCTCGACATGCTCATGGTCTGCCACCATCTCGACCAGTCGATCCCCGAGGACGTGGCCTTTGCCGAAAGCCGCATCCGCAAGGAGACCATCGCCGCCGAGGATATCCTGCACGACATGGGGGCGCTCTCGATCATTTCCTCGGACAGCCAGGCCATGGGCAGGGTCGGCGAAGTGCTGATCCGCACCTGGCAGACCGCCGACAAGATGAAGCGCCAGCGCGGCCGCCTGCCCGAGGAGAACGGCGACAACGACAATTTCCGCGTCCGCCGCTATATCGCCAAATACACCATCAACCCCGCCATCGCCCATGGCATGAGCCAGCATATCGGCTCGGTGGAAGTGGGAAAGCGCGCCGATCTGGTGCTGTGGAACCCCGCTTTTTTCGGCGTGAAGCCGGAAATGGTGCTGCTGGGCGGCTCCATCGCCGCCGCGCCCATGGGCGATCCCAATGCCTCGATCCCCACGCCGCAGCCCATGCATTACCGGCCCATGTTCGGCGCCTATGGCAAGCTGGTCAGCCGCTCGTCGGTGGTCTTCATTTCCCAGGCCGCGCATGATGCGGGCCTGCGGGCGCGGCTGGGGGTCGACAAGCAGCTTCTGCCCGTGTCCAATACGCGCGGGGGGATCGGCAAGGCGGCGATGATGCTCAACCACGCGACGCCCCATATCGAGGTGCATCCGGAGACCTATGAAGTGCGCGCCGATGGCGAATTGCTGACCTGCGAACCGGCCACGATCCTGCCCATGGCGCAGCGCTATTTCCTGTTCTGATGAAGGCATCGACCAAGATCGCTTCGGGCATGCCCGGCAACCCCGCCCTGGCGCGCCGCGCCGGTGAAATCCTGCAGGCCAGCGCCGCCCTGTTGCAGCAGGACAAGGTGGCGGAAGCCGTGCCGCTGGCCGTCGAGCTGGTGCGCATCGCTCCCGACCTGCCCAATGGCCATCGCCTGATGGGGTCGCTGGCCCTGCGCACCGGCGCCACCGACATCGCCATCGGCAGTTTCGAACGCGCCCTGGCGCTGAAACCGGCCTCGGACAGCCTCCATCTCGATCTCGGCGCTGCCCTGCTGGCGGCCGGACGGGCGGAAGATGCCGCTGCCATCCTGCGCAAGGGGCTGGTCCTCAACGCCAGGAATGGCGACCTGCTGCGCGAACTGGGCCAGGCGCAATTGCTGCTCGGCGAGCGGCAGGCCGCGCTCAAATCGTTCCGGCGCGCCCTGAAACTCCGGCCGGACGATCGCTACGTGGCCCATATGGCCGGCGCCCTGGCCGATCCCGGCCTGGCCAATAGCGATTACGTGGCCCATCTCTTCGACACCTATGCCGGCCATTTCGACGAACACCTGACCGGCAAGCTGCGTTATCGCGTGCCGCAGGCCCTGGCCGATATGCTGAAGCGGAGCGGCAAGGCGCTGGGCCCGGCCATCGATATCGGCTGCGGCACCGGGCTGGCCGGGGCCGCCCTGGCCGAAGCCGCCCGGCCCATCGACGGCATCGACATCGCGCCGCGCATGATCGAGAAGGCGCGCCAGCGCGGCCTCTATCGCCACCTCGCCACCGGCGATGCCGCGCGGGTGCTGCGGACAGATGCCGATTTCGCCGGGCCATATGCCCTCGCCATCGCCGCGGACGTCTTCATCTATGTCGGCGCCATCGAAGACCTGTTCGGCGCGATTCTGGACAAGCTGGCCGCGGGCGGATTGTTCGCCTTCTCCATCGAAACCAGCGCCGGCGACGACATCGAAATCCGGGCCAGCGGCCGGTTTGCCCATTCCCCCGCCTATATCGAGGGGCTCGCCCAGGCCCATGGCCTGGCCCTCGCGGCGCGCGCGGACCACGATATCCGGCTGGAAAACAACCAGCCCATTGCCGGCGCGCTTTATGTATTGGAGCGCAAGTAATGACTGTCTCACTTCTGCCGCCGCATTATACAATAGTGCCGAACGACCGACACAGGAGTGCCTTATGAGCCGAATTCTCGCCCTGCCCCTCGCCGCTGTCGTCCTCTGCACATCGGCCTCGCTCGCCCTGGGCCAGGCTACGACCAGCGCCAACCTGACGCTCACCCTGGAAAGCGCCGGGGATATCGAGCGCAATGTGGTCGCCTATCAATGCGACGACGAGCAGACGCTGGCGGTGCAATATATCAATGCCGCGCCCAATTTCCTGGCCATCGTGCCCATCGAGGGCGTGAATCACGTCTTCGCCACCACCGTGGCCGCCTCGGGCGCCCGCTATATTTCGGGGCCCTATGAATGGTGGAGCCACCAGGGCGAGGCCACCTTGCGCGATCTCATGCAGGACGAAGATGCCGAGCCGCTGGCCACGTGCAACGAAGTCAGCAACACGCCCTGATCCGCAAGATGGATGCCGCGCCCGCCACCGAACTTTTTCCGCATGTCCGCATCGTCATGGGCACCGTCATCGGGCTGGGTATCACCCGGCTGCTGATGACGGTTGCCGGCATCATCCAGCATCCGCACCGCGGCAAGATTTCGACCCTGCATATCCTCTGGGTCGCCTCGCTGCTGCTGGAGCTGGTGCTGTTCTGGTGGTGGGAATTCGCGCTGCACTCCATCCAGGTGTGGAGCTTCGGCATCGTCCTGTTCGTGCTGAGCTATGCCATCACCCTGTTCCTGATGGCGGCCCTGCTCTCGCCGGACAGCGTTTCCGAATACAAGGGCTACGAGGATTTCTTCCTCAAGCGCCGCAACTGGTTTTTCGGCCTCCTGGCCGCCACCTTCGCGCTCGACACCATAGACACGCTGATCAAGGGGCAGGCCCACTGGACCCGCTTCGACTGGAGCTATTTCATCCAGGTGCCGGTCGGGCTCGTCCTGTGCGTCCTGGCCTGGCGCAGCGAAGACCGCCGGGTCCATCTCGGCATTGTCGGGCTGCACATCACCTACCAGCTCTTCCTCATCGTCCGCTTCTTCAACATCGTCAGTTAGAAAACCCCATGCGCCGCGCCCTTTCGCATCTCCCCGCCCCGCACGGCCAGGTCCCCGTCGTCGACACCATCACCCTGGCCCATGACGAGCGCCGGCTGCGCCGCAAATTGCTGACCGGGGCCAAGGGCACCGAGATCATGGTGGACTTTCCCACCGCGACGACGCTGGACCATGGCGGCGCCCTGCTGCTGGAGGGCGGCGGCGCGGTGGAAATCGCCGCAGCGTCCGAACTGCTTTACGAGATCCGCGCCCGAGACGGCGGCCATCTCCTGCGCCTCGCCTGGCATATCGGCAATCGCCATACGCCGGCTCAATTGGAGCCGGACCGCATCCTCATCCGCCGCGACCATGTGCTCAAGACCATGCTGGAAGGGCTGGGAGCGACGGTAGCCAATGTATCGGAACCCTTCTTCGCCGAACATGGCGCCTATCATGCCCATAGCCACGGCGATGGCGGCCATGCCCTGCTGAACCGGAATTGAGCGCTGACCTGCAAAAGCTGCTGACCTGGCTCTCCCCGGCTTTTCCGGTGGGCGCCTTTGCCTGGTCGGCGGGGCTGGAAACGGCCATCGTCGAGCGCCGGGTCAAAGACCGGATCACGGCACAGGACTGGATCGAGGGCGCCCTGCGCCATGGCGGCATCAGGACCGACGCGATCCTCCTGGCCCAGGCCCACGCGGCCTGCCGGGACGCCGCCAGGCTGGCCGAACTGGCCGATCTCTGCCTGGCCCTGACGCCGGCCCGCGAGCGCCATGCCGAGACGGTGCAGACCGGCAATGCCTTCGTGCTGGCCAGCGCCGCCTGGCCGATTGACACGCCGGTCCCCCTGCCCACACCCTGCCCCTATCCCATCGCCGTCGGCGCCCTGGCCGGCGCGCATGGCATGGATGGACGCGACACGCTGATCGCCTTTCTGACCGCGATCGTGCATAGCCAGGCTTCCGTCGCGGTGCGCCTGGTGCCCATCGGCCAGAATGACGGGCTCGCCATCATGGCAAGCCTGGAAGCTCCTGTCGCCGAACAGGCCGAACTGTGCCAGCATGCCACACTGGACGATATCGGCGCGGTAGCCTATGGCGCCGATATTGCGCAAATGAAGCACGAAACGCTGCCGACGAGGATATTCCGGTCATGAACATGTTCATCGCCTCCTTCATGTTCATTGCCCTCTTCGCCATTTCCATGGCCCATTTCCTCTGGGCCTTCGGCCGCACCTGGCCGATCCGCAACGAGAAGCTGCTGGCCCAGACGGTGGTGGGCTTCAAGGATATCGAGCGCATGCCGCCCCGGCTGGCCTCGCTGGCCATCGCCATCGCCACCTTCGCGGCCGGCATTTTCGCGCTGGCGCTCGCCGATCATGACAGCGGCGGCTTCTGGCTCAGCGCCGCCGGGCTGGCCCTGGCCGCGATATTCCTGGCGCGCGGCATCGTCGGCTACACCGCATGGTGGGCCGGCGTGACGCCCGAGCCCAATTTCCGGCTCAATGACCGCCGGGTCTATTCGCCCCTGTGCCTGTTCCTGGGCCTGGGATTCATCGTCCTCGTCTATTTCCGCCTCACCTGAATTTTGGGAGTTCGATCATGTCCAAGAGCCTTCATGGTCCCCTGCGCATCGGCATTGGCGGCCCGGTAGGCTCGGGCAAGACGACCCTGTGCGAAATGTTGCTCAAGGCCATGCGCGACCGCTATTCCATGGCCGTGGTCACCAATGACATCTATACCCGGGAAGACGCCCTGATCCTGGCCCGCGCCCAGGCGATTTCGGAAGACCGCATCGTCGGCGTCGAGACCGGCGGTTGCCCCCATACCGCCATCCGCGAGGATGCCTCGCTCAACCTCGCCGCCATCGACGAGCTGACCCGCAAATTCCCCGATCTCGACATCGTGCTGATCGAAAGCGGCGGCGACAACCTGGCCGCGACCTTCTCGCCCGACCTGGCCGATCTCACCATCTATGTGATCTCCGTCGCCCAGGGCGAAAAGATTCCCCGCAAGGGCGGCCCCGCCATCTCCCGCTCCGATCTGCTGGTCATCACCCATACCGACCTCGCCCAATATGTCGGCGCCAGCCTCGAGATCATGGAAAGCGATACCCAAAAGGTGCGCGAGGGCCGGCCCTATGTCTTCACCGACCTGCTGCGCCGCGAAAGCCTGGAACGGATTGTGGCCTTCATCGAAAAGCATGGCGGCTTCACGGCGCAAGCGGCGGAGTGATGAGCGAACAGCAAGCCCATCTGCGGCTTCGCAAATATCTCGACAGGCCCGAACACGCGGTCTGGCCAAACGGCTTCCGGCCGGCCGAACTCGGCACTATCGCCCCACGCCAGGCCCATGCGGTGCTGGACCTGGCCTTTCCTGGCCTCGTCGCTCCCTTAGCGGATTGGCACGCGAACCTCATCCAGGATTCCGAATACGATCCATCGCTCTGCATCGCCGCAATTTCGGCCGACGGCATGGTGGTTGGATTCGTCCAGTGCTGGACCAGCAACTTCGTCAAGGACCTTGCCGTGGCGCCGGCCCATCGCGGCCAGGGCATCGGCGCGGCTTTGATGCGCGAGGTGTTCACGCGCTTCGCGGCGCGCGGCTCCACGCATGTGGACCTCAAAGTGCTGACGGAAGAAGCGACCGCGCGCCGGCTCTATGCGCGCCTGGGCATGGTCGAGGTGATGGAATAGGGCGTTCCATCTAGAGTTGAGATGCGCTCTCCCGAAGACCGCATGGTGCGCCTGTCGAACCACGAAGTCGGGAACGTTGTAAGCTGTGTGTCACGGCCACAGCCCTTCGCGCATAGCGCTACGGGCGTTCTGCGCCGGCAAAGGTCCACTGGACCTTTGCATAGGCGGCTCATCACCCTTCAACAGGCTCAGGATGAGGTCTATTGGTCTTGCGGCGCAGGACGCACCAGCGCCACCACCGAACGCGGCGGCAGGGTAGCCGTGCCCTCGGTAAACGGCACTTCACTGGCATCGTCCGATTGAATGCCCACCGCCCAGTCGCCCCCCGGCAGGCGGGCCACGACCGGCTCGACCCGGCGATTGAACCAGACCAGCACCTCGTCGTCCTTGTATCGGACATGCATGCCCAGCACCGAGGCGCCGGCATCGTTCCAGTCGCCCTCGTTCATTTCGTGCCCGTCGGGATGCAGCCACACCACGTCGCGTACGCCGTTGCGCTCCTGCCCCGTCAGCCAATGATCGTGGCTGATCGCCGGATGCGCCTTGCGGAAGGCATTGATGGCGGCAACGAAATCCACTAGCGCCCCATCGGCGCTTTCCCAGTCTATCCAGGTGATTTCATTGTCCTGGGCATAGGCATTGTTATTGCCCTGCTGGGTTCGGTACATCTCGTCGCCCTGCTGGATCAGCGGGGTGCCGCGCGACAGGAACAGCGTGGCCAGCAGGGCGCGGACATCGCGCTTGCGGGCTGCATTGATCCCCGGATCGTCGGTTTCCCCCTCCGCGCCGCAATTCCAGGACTGGTTGTTGTTGTGCCCGTCCTTGTTGTCTTCGCCGTTCGCCTCGTTGTGCTTGTCGTGATAGCTGACGAGGTCGCGCAGGGTGAACCCGTCATGCACGGCCAGCATATTGACGCCGTGATGCGGCTTGCGCCCCGCCACGTCGAAGATTTCGGCCGAGCCGGAAACCTTGCCCGCCAGCGCCCCGATCTTGCCGCCCTCGCCTTTCCAGAAGGCACGGATTTCGTCGCGGAACGTGTCGTTGTGCTCCTGGAATTCCTGCCCGAATTTGCCCAGGGCATAGCCGCCCGGGCCCGGATCCCAGGGCTCCGCCACCAGGATCACCTGGCTCAGTACGGGGTCGGCCTTGATCTTTTCGAGCATTTCCGCTTCCGGGTTGAAGCCCGGATCGCGCCCGAGAATTGTCGCCAAGTCGAAGCGGAAGCCGGCAACGCCCAGTTCCTCGACATAATAGCGTAGGCTCTCGATCACCAGCCGCTGCACCGCCGGATGGTCGCAGCGCAGCGTATTGCCGGTGCCGGTATCGTTGACCAGGTGCTTTTTGCCGTCCACCTCCACCCAGCGATAATAGGTCTGCGGATCGAGCCCCATCATCGAAAGGATCGGTCCCTGCTGGTCGCCTTCCCCGGTGTGGTTGTAGACCACGTCGAGGATGACGTTGATCCCCGCCTTGCGATAGGCATCGGTCATCACCCGCAATTCCTGCGGGCCGCGCGGCACCAGCCGCGGATCCACCGCGAAATAGGTGACCGGGTTGTAGCCCCAGGCATTGGTGAGCCCCAGGGCCGGCAGATGCCCCTCGTCGATCCACGCCGCAATGGGCATCAATTGCACCGTATCGACGCCCAGATGCTTGAAATGCTCGATGACGCGGCGCGTGGTCAGCCCGGCAACGGTGCCGCGCAGCGGCCCCTGCACGCTTGGATGGCGCATGGAGAAACCGCGCACATTGAGCTCGTAGAACAGGCCCGGCACCTTCTTGCGCCGTGGCTTGGCCTTCTCCTCGGCGATTCCCCGCACGATGGCCTTGGGCACGAGCGGGGCAGTGTCCACCGCGTCCTCGCGGGCCAGCCGCAGGCGCGGCGAGCGCACGAACACCCGATCCAGATGCCGCGCATAGGGATCGACCAGCAATTTGTGCGGATCGAAGAACAGGCCCTGGTCGGGATCGTAGGGCCCGTCGGCCCGCAGCCCGTAGCGCGCTCCCGCGCCGATATTGGCAATCAGCCCAGCATGGATATTGTCCTCATGCACGTCGAGCTCGAACCGCTCGATCTCCTGGTCTTGTTCGTCGAAGAGGCAAACCCAGATGGAAGAGGCGCTTTCCGAATAGACGGCGAAGTTGACCCCTTCCGGCGTGATGGTGGCGCCCAGATGCTCGGTTCGCCCGCCCTGGGGCACAAGTTCGGGTGTCATCGGCCGCGCCGGCTCAAGTGATGACGCTGGGGGCCTGCCGGCCCGTCCGGCTGCGGATGCCGGCAAGGGTTTCTGCGATCCCGATAAGGGGCTCGAGAGCGAGCTGGGTGTCGAGATCGTGGCGTCCATCTGGGGCCTCATAGCGTTCAAGGTAGACCCGCAACGTGGCGCCCACGGTCCCGGTTCCTGACAGGCGCAGCACTATTCTCGACCCGTCGGTAAAGCCGATGCGAATGCCCTGCTTGGCGCTGGTCGAGCCATCGACCGGATCGTGATAGGTGAAGTCGTCGGCATAGGCGATCTGCAGGTCGTCGGCGAACACCTTCCCGGGAAGCGAGATCAGGCTGACGCGCAGGTCATCGACCAGCTTGCCGGCGACGGCGGCGTCGACCTCCTCGTAATCGTGCCGCGTATAATAATTGCGACCATAGGTGCGCCAATGCTCACGCACGATCTCGTCCACACCTTGCTTACGCACCGCCAGGATATTAAGCCAGAGCAGCACCGCCCAGAGCCCGTCCTTCTCGCGCACATGATTGGAGCCGGTGCCGGCGCTTTCCTCGCCGCAAATGGTGACGCGGCCGGCATCGAGCAGATTGCCGAAGAATTTCCAGCCGGTCGGCGTCTCGTGCATTTCGATGCCGAGCTTTTCGGCCACCCGGTCGGCGGCGGCGCTGGTGGGCATGGAGCGGGCAATGCCGGCAATGCCGTCCCTGTAGCCCGGCGCCAGATGCGCATTGGCCGCCAGCAGCGCCAGCGAGTCCGAAGGCGTCACGAACCTGTTCTTGCCGATGATGAGATTCCGGTCGCCATCGCCGTCGGAAGCCGCGCCGAAATCGGGGCCCTCCGGAGTCATCAGCAGGTCGAACATGTCCTTGCAATAGACCAGGTTCGGATCGGGATGCCCGTTATTGAACGTGGGCGAGGGCACGCCATTGATCACCGTGCCCTTGGGTGCGCCCAGCATGTCCTCGAGGATGGCATGGGCATAGGGACCGGTAATGGCGTGCATGGCATCGAAGGTCATGCGGAAGCCCGAGCGGAACAGCGCTCTGATGGCTTCGAAATCGAACAGGGTCTGCATCAGCGCCGCATAATCGGCCACCGGATCGATGACCTCCACCACCATGCCGCCGACCTGCTGGGTGCCGAGAACATCGAGGTCGATATCGGGCGTGTCGAGCGTCTTGTAGCTGTCGATCACCTGTGTGCGGGCAAAGACCGCGTCGGTGATCTTCTCCGGCGCCGGCCCGCCATTCCCGACATTGTACTTGATGCCGAAATCGCCATCCGGCCCGCCGGGATTGTGGCTGGCGGAGAGAACGAGGCCGCCGAAGGCCTTGTAATGCCTGATAATATTGCTCGCCGCCGGGGTGGACAGCAGACCGCCCTGCCCCACCAGCACCTTGCCGAAGCCATTGGCCGCCGCGATGCGGATGGCCTTCTGGATGGCGACGTCGTTGTAGAAGCGGCCATCGCCGCCGATCACCAATGTCTGCCCGCCGAACCCGTCCAGGCTGTCGAAGATCGCCTGGATATAGTTCTCGACATAGTGGGGCTGGCTATAGACGCTCACGCGCTTGCGCAACCCGGACGTGCCCGGCTTCTGGTCGGCATAAGGCGTTGTTTTAATTGTTTGAATTGGCATTTGTCGGCATTCCGGTCAGATTGGAATAGAGCTGGGCATAGCGGGCCGCGCTGGCGGCCCAGCTGACATCCGATTTCATGCCGCGCCGCTGCATTTTCTTCCAGGATTTCTGGTCTTCATAGAGACTGAGCGTGCGGCGGATGGCATGGGCCAGGGCGCCGATATCGGGCGGCGAGAATTGCACACCCGTTGACACTTCGGCCGAAAGCGCTGCCACATTGCTATCGATGACCGTGTCATTCAGGCCCCCGACGCGACTCACCAGGGGAATGCAGCCATAGCGCAGGGCATAAAGCTGGGTGAGCCCACAGGGCTCGAAGCGCGAGGGCACCATCAGCACATCGGCGCCCCCCTGGATGAGATGGCTCAGCGGCTCGTTATAGCCGGTGATCAGCCCCACCCGGCCGGGATGGCGCATCGACGCGGCGCGGATGGCGTTTTCCAGTTCGGCATCGCCGGAGCCGAGCACGGCGAGCTGGCCGCCCGCTTCCACCAGCATGTCGATATTGGCCGCGATCAGGTCGATGCCCTTCTGCCAGGTCAGGCGGCTGACCACGGCAAAGAGCGGCCCTTCGAGCACATCGAGCCCGAAGGCTTCCATCACCGCCCATTTATTGGCCAGCCGGTGCTGGATGGTGCTGGCGGTGAAATTCTGCTTCAGCGCCGGATCGGTGGCGGGGTCCCACGCCTCCATGTCGATGCCGTTGAGAATGCCGAACACCGTGGCCGAGCGATTGTTGAGCAGCCCGTCCAGACCCATGCCGAAATCCGGCGTGCCGATTTCCGCGGCATAGCTGGGCGATACGGTGGTGACCACGTCGGCGCATTCCACCCCGGCCTTGAGGTAGCCGACGCCCCCGTAATATTCCACGCCCTCCACCGAGAAAGCATGCGGCGGCAGGCGCAATTGGCTGAAAATCTCGGCGCCGAACGTGCCCTGGAAGGCCATGTTGTGAACGGTCATCACCGTCTTGAGCGTCGATGAGGGGCCGTATTTGACATAGGCGGGAACCAGGCCCGCCTGCCAGTCATGGGCATGGATCACCTGCGGACGATAGCCATCCACCAGGCCGAGCCCCAGCTCCGAGGCGACCCAGGACAGGGCGGCGAAGCGCTTCCAATTGTCCGGCCAGTCCCAGCCCTCCGGGCCCATATAGGGATTGCCGGGGCGATCATAGAGCGCGGGCGCATCGAGCACGATGAGATCGAGGCCGCCCGCCCGCCCTGCGACCAGCCGCCCGGTCACGCCGAACAGATCGTCGAAACGCGCGACCTCGCGGCCGCCCTTCATCTTGGCGAGCACCGCCGGATAGCCCGGCACCAGGGTCCGCATGGTCACGCCGGTTTCGGCCAGCGCCCCCGGCAGGGCGCCGGCCACGTCGGCCAGCCCCCCGGTCTTGATCAGCGGATAGACTTCGGACGTGACCGAGAGAACTTCGATCATCGGTCCGCCAGATATCTGTTGACCATGGCCTGGGTGACGAGCGTGACGCCCTCATCGGTGCGGCGGAACCATTTGGCGTCGAATTCGGGATCCTCGCCCACCACCAGGCCCTCCGGAATGTTCACGCCGCGGTCGATGACCACCTTCTTGAGCCGCGCATTGCGCCCGATATCGCAATAGGGCAGCACCACCGCCTCCTCGAGCACCGAATAGGAATGCACCCTGGAGCCGGTGGACAGCAGCGTGCGCTGCAAATGCCCGCCCGAAATGATGCAATCGCCCGAAACCAGCGAATTGACCGCCGATCCGCGCCTGCCGTCGAAATCGTGCACGAACTTGGCCGGCGGCGTGATCTCGGCATAGGTCCAGATCGGCCAGTCGCGGTCATAGAGATCGAGCTGCGGGGTGATGTCGGTGAGGTCGATATTGGCCTTCCAATAGGCGTCCACCGTGCCGACATCGCGCCAATAGGCCACCTTTTCATTGCTGGAGCGCACGCAGGAGCGGTTGAAGCGATGCGCCCAGGCGGTGCCGTTCTTGACGATATAGGGGATGATGTCCTTGCCGAAATCGCGGCTGGAGCCCTCGGTGGCCGCATCGCGCTTGAGCTGCTCCATCAGGAACCGTGTCTCGAAGATATAGATGCCCATGGATGCGAGAGCCATGTCCGGCCGGTCCGGAATACCCGGCGGATCCTTGGGCTTTTCGACGAAATCGACCACCCGGTCGCGCCCGTCCACATGCATGACGCCGAAGCCCGTGGCCTCCATGCGCGGCACTTCCAGGCATCCGATGGTCACGTCTGCGCCCGTATCCACGTGCTGGCGCAGCATGATTTCGTAGTCCATCTTGTAGATATGGTCGCCCGCCAGGATGACGATATAGCGCGCGCCGTAATCCTCGATGATGTCCATGTTCTGGTAGACGGCGTCGGCAGTGCCTTCATACCATTGCGTCTCCGAAACGCGCTGCGATGCCGGCAGCACGTCGAAGCTCTCATTGCGCTCCTGGCGCAGGAAGTTCCAGCCGCGCGACAGGTGGCGGATCAGGCTATGGGCCTGATATTGCGTCGCCACCGAAATACGGCGAATACCCGAATTGATGGCATTGGAAAGCGCGAAATCGATGATGCGCGCCTTGCCGCCGAAATAGACCGCCGGCTTGGCGCGCCTGTCGGTCAGCTCCATCAGGCGCGTGCCGCGCCCCCCCGCCAGCACATAAGCCATGGCCTCGCGCGCCAAAGAAGACGGGACCCTGTAATCAGCCATTCTACTCTCCTCCACGCCCGGGTTGCCCCGGGTCCTACCCTATCCCCGACCGGCTCACGCCGGCTCGTATTTCAAGAAAAGCGTCGCCAGGGGCGGCAGGTAGATCTCTGCCTCCGCGGGCAGGTGCCGCCCCTCAACGGCACGCGCCTGGATGGCCCCCTGGTTGCCCGTATTGCCGCCCGAATACCAGCCGGCATCGCTGTTGATCCGCTCCACCCAGCGCCCCGCGATCGGCAGCGGCACCTTGTAATTGCTGCGCGGCATCGGCGTCAGATTGGTGATGACCAGCACCGGATCGGCGCCCGGCGCGCGGCGCAGCCAGGCCAGCACCGAATTGGAATGATCGTTGGCGATCACCCATTCGAACCCCTCCGGCTCGCAATCGCGTTCATGAAGGGCACCCAGGCTCCGATAGGCGGCATTGAGATCGGCGACCAGCCGCCGCAATCCTTCATGGGCCGGCGCGTCCAGCAGCCACCAATCCAGCGCCTTGCTTTCCGACCATTCCTCGCGCTGGCCGAATTCCTGGCCCATGAACAAGAGCTTCTTGCCCGGATAGCCCCACATGAAGGCCAGGTAGGCGCGCAGATTGGCGAATTGCTGCCAATCGTCGCCCGGCATCTTGTTGAGCAGCGAACCCTTGCCATGCACCACTTCGTCATGGCTCAGCGGCAACACGAAATTCTCGCTGAAGGCGTACATCATGCCGAACGTCATGTCGTTGTGATGAAAGCGCCGATGGATCGGGTTACGGCTCATATAGCGCAGGGTGTCGTTCATGAAACCCATGTTCCACTTGAAGCCGAAGCCCAGCCCGCCCGCATAGGTGGGCGCGCTGACGCCGGGCCAGGAGGTGGATTCCTCGGCGATCATGAAGGCGCCGGGAAAATTCCGGTACACTTCGGCATTGACCCTTTGCAGGAACGCCACCGCCTCCAGGTTCTGGTTGCCGCCATGCTGGTTGGGCACCCATTCCCCCGGCTGGCGGGAATAATCGAGGTAGAGCATCGAGGCCACGGCATCGACCCGCAGCCCGTCGATATGGAATTTCTCGAACCAGTAGAGCGCATTATTGGTGAGGAAGGACGAAACCTCCTTGCGCCCGAAATTGTAGATCGCCGTGTTCCAGTCCGGGTGATAGCCCTGGCGCGGATCCTCGTGCTCGTAAAGCGCCGTGCCGTCGAAGCGGGCGAGGCCGAATTCGTCGGTAGGAAAATGCGCCGGCACCCAGTCGAGGATGACGCCGAGCCCGGCTTCATGCGCCGCATTCACCAGCCGCGCGAATCCGGCCGGGTCGCCGAAGCGCGAGGTGGGCGCGAAAAGCCCGGTCGGCTGATAGCCCCAGCTCGGATCGAAGGGATGCTCGGAAATCGGCAGGAATTCGAGATGGGTATAGCCCATGTCCGCCGCATAGGGCACCAATTGCTCGGCCAATTGGTCATAGGACAGGAAGCTGCCATCGGGGCGGCGGCGCCATGACCCCAGATGCACTTCATAGATGGACATCGGCGTGCGGCGCCAGTCGCGCGTCGCCCGCTCCTCCATGTAGCGCTGGTCGGTCCAGGTAAAGGGCGTGGGATCGGGCACCACCGAGGCATTGCGCGGCCGGACCTCGGCCTGGCGCGCAAAGGGATCGGCCTTGAGCGGCAGCACCACGCCGTCGGGCCCGACGATCTCGTATTTATAGATCGTGCCGGTGCCCAGCACCGGGATGAACACTTCCCATATGCCCTTGCGATTGCGCATCGGGTGGCGCCGGCCGTCCCACTCGTTCCAGGGGCCGACCACCGAGACGCGCTGCGCATTGGGGGCCCAGACGGCGAAATGGGTGCCGTGAATGCCCTCGAATTCCATTTCGTGGGCGCCCAGCTTGTCGAACAGCCTGAGATGACTGCCCTCGCCGATATAGTAATCGTCCATCGGCCCCAGCACCGGCCCGAAGGAATAAGCATCATAAAGCGTCCAGGTGCCGCCGGCATTCTTCGCCTCGTAGCGGATGGGCTGGCGCCGATCGATATCCACCCTGGCCTCGAAGAAGCCCGCCGCATGGCGCGGGATCATGTGGCCCAGGGGCATGCCATCCAGCGTATAGGCATTGAGCGTTTCGGCATGCGGCACGAAGGCCCGCAGTACCCATTGCCCCGCGACCTCATGCAACCCCAGAAAGGCAAAGGCATCTTTATGCCGCCCGGCAACGATGGCTTCCACATCGCGCGGATCGGCCTGCCAGTTTTCCTTGCTTGAATTCACGCCCACAATCCCCCAGTCGCTTCCCGCCCTGGTCCGGGAAGGATGTCTATAACGCGCGCGGACTCTTTGTTGTTCACCAGGTCTGTTCCGCTTGTCTTCAATCTATGCCGTGGGCACGTTCCAGATATCGGCCGCATATTGCCGTATGGTCCGGTCCGAGGAAAAGAAGCCCACATTGGCCGTGTTGCGGATCGCCATGGCGTTCCAGCGCGCCGGATCGGTCCACAGCTTGTCGACCCTGGCCTGCGCCGCCGCATAGGCGTCGAAATCGCGCGCCACCATGAACCAGTCATGGTCGTAGAGTCCGCCGATCAGGTCGCGATAGCGGTTCGGATCGTCCGGCGAGAACACGCCGGAGGAAATCGATTCCAGCGCCTCGCGCAGCCGCGGCGAGGCATCGATGGCCGCCCGCGGCACTTCCGAGCGGCTGCGCTTGTCCTCCACCTCCTCGGTCGTCAGCCCGAAAATGACGATATTGTCGGCCCCCACCTCCTTGTGCATCTCCACATTGGCGCCATCCATCGTCCCGATGGTCACCGCGCCATTGGCCATGAATTTCATGTTGCCGGTGCCCGAGGCTTCCATGCCGGCCGTCGATATCTGCTCGGAAAGATCGGCCGCCGGCACGATCATCTCGGCCAGGCTGACATTATAATTGGGCAGGAACACCACCTTGAGCAGGCCCCGCACGGCCGGATCGTGGTTGATCACCCGCGCCACGTCGTTGATCAGCTTGATGATCAGCTTGGCGTTCCAATAGCTCGGCGCCGCCTTGCCGGCGAAAATCTTCACGCGCGGCACCCAGTCCTTTTCCGGATGGGCGCGGATTTCGGCGTAGAGCGCCACGGCATGGATGATGTTGAGCAATTGCCGCTTATATTCGTGGATGCGCTTGATCTGCACGTCGAACAGCGCGTCGGGCGACACGCTGATATTCATCCGGTCCTTGATCAGCCGCGCCAGCCTTTTCTTGTTCTCGAGCTTCACCACCGCGAATTGCTGCTGGAAGCCGGGATCGCCGGCATGGGCCGCCAGGGCCTTGAGCTTGTCGATATCGTCGAGGAATTCCGGCCCGATCCGCTCGCTGATCAGTCTGGTCAGCCCCGGATTGCACTGCATCAGCCAGCGGCGCGGCGTGATGCCGTTGGTCTTGTTGTTGATGCGCTCGGGATAGAGCCGGTGCAGGTCCGAGAACACGGTCTGCTTCATCAGTTCGGTATGGAGCGCGGAAACGCCATTGACCGAATGGGAGCCCACGAAGGCCAATTGCCCCATGCGCACCCGCCTTCCGCCATGCTCGTCGATCAGCGACAGCGCGGCGATCTGCTGCTCGCCGAAGCCGGGGCGCTTGCGCGCTTCGGCCAGCACATCGGCATTGATCTGGTAGACGATCTGCATGTGCCGGGGCAGCAGCCGTTCCAGCAGCGCCACCGGCCAGCTTTCCAGCGCCTCGGGCAGCAGCGTGTGATTGGTATAGCCGAACGTGCCCTTGGTGACCTTCCAGGCCTCGGCCCATTTCATCCCGTTCTCGTCGACCAGGATGCGCATCAGTTCCGCCACCGAAATGGCTGGATGGGTGTCGTTGAGCTGGATGGCCACCTTGTCGGGCAGCGAGCCCAGGTCGCCATATTGCTGCAAGTGCCGGCGCACGATGTCCTGGAGCGAGGCCGAGGAGAAGAAGAATTCCTGCCTCAGGCGCAATTCCTGGCCCGCCGCCGTTGAATCGGCGGGATAGAGCACGCGGGTGATCGCTTCGGCCTTGGCGCTTTCCTCCAGCGCGCCGATATGGTCGCCGGAATTGAACTTGTCGAGGAGGATCGGGTCGATCGGCTGGGCGCTCCACAGGCGCAGCGTATTCACCCGCGACCCGCGCCAGCCCACGATGGGCGTGTCATAGGCCACGGCCAGCAAATGGTCATTGGGCCGCCATTCCTGCCGCACCGCGCCATCGGGATCGGTCACCGGCTCGACATGACCGCCGAAGCCGACCTCATAGGCGCTTTCCCGGCGCTCGAATTCCCAGGGATTGCCATGGGCCAGCCAGTCTTCCGGCAGTTCCACCTGCCAGCCCTCGCTCATTTCCTGGCGGAACAGGCCATGCACATAGCGGATGCCATAGCCATAGGCGGGGATTTTCACCGACGACATGGATTCGAGAAAACACGCGGCCAGCCGCCCCAGCCCGCCATTGCCCAGGGCCGCATCGGGCTCGAGGTTCAAAAGGTCGCCCAGCTCGACATTGAGGTTCTTGAGCGCTTCCTGCACCGGCTCCATCAGCCCCACATTGCTCATCGCATCGCGCATGAGCCGGCCGGTCAGGAATTCGAGGCTGAGATAATAGACCCGCTTGTTGGAAGTCCGCCACGTCTCGCGTGACGATTCCATCCAGCGGTCCATGATGCGGTCGCGCACCGTCAGGATGGTGGCGCGCAGCCAATCGTGCGGCCGCGCGACAATGGGGTCCTTGCCGACCGAGTAGATCAGCCGTTCGAGGATTTCCGCCTGGATGGCCTCAACGTTGCTGGCACGGGGCTCGGGCGTGGGAGCATCGTAGACGATCGGCTTTTGCGGCATGTCGCAATCCAGAGTTCATGACGATATTCCCCTCAGAATAGGGATAGTCTTGCACTTAATTTGTGCAGGGAAAAGCCCCCATGGCGTTCGCTCCGGTCTAGCTGGCCTGCGTCTGGGTGACGGCCCGCTCGGCATTTTCCTCGGAAATGGACACCCCGCCCTCCCGCGCCTGCTCCTGGGCATTGCTGATCAGCAACTGGCTGAGATCGCGCCAGTCCTCGCCGGCCAATTGCCGCTCGAAGCGCTGCCGGTCGCGGCCCCTCACCCCCTCCATGACCTCTTCGGCCTCCTCGGCGGTCGCGCCCAGCAGGGTCACGGCGGCGCTGCCGAAGGCCAGGGCGGATTCGAAGGTTTCGCGCAGCTGATATTCGGCGCCCGCGCGCACCAGCTCGATGCCGTGCTGGCGATCGAAGGCCCGCGCCATGACCTTGGCCAGCGGAAATTCGTCGCGCAGCAATTCCACGATCCGCGTCGTCTGCTCCTTCTTGTCGGTGCAGACCAGGATGAGATCAGCAGTGCTGGCGCCCGCGGCATGCAGGATGTCGAGCCGCGTCCCGTCGCCGTAATAGACCTTGAAGCCGATCTGCGCGGCGGCCCGGATCATGTCGGTATCGTTGTCGATGATGGACACCGAATGGCGCAGGGCCAGCAGCGGCTGACTGACGATCTGCCCGAACCGGCCGAAGCCGATGATCAGCACGCGCGAGGAGAGCCCATTGGCGGTTTCCACGCCGTCCATGGATTGCACCGGCCTGGGCATCAGGTAGCGCATGCCGATGATGGCGAAGGGCGTTAGCACCATGGAGACGATCACCGTGGCGGTGAAAATGGCATTGGTGGGCGCATCGATCAGCCCGGTGGATGCCGCCGTCGTATAGAGCACGAACGCGAATTCGCCGCCCTGCCCCATCAGCACCGCCCGCTCCAGCGCCTCGCCATGATCGGACTTGAGCAGCCGCGCGATGATGTAGATGGCCAAAGCCTTGACCAGCATATAGGCCACGACGCTCATGGCGATGATCTGCCAATTGTCCCAGACCACTTCCAGGTCCAGCGACATGCCCACGGCCAGGAAGAACAGGCCGAGCAAGAGGCCGCGGAACGGTTCCACATCGGCCTCGAGCTGATGCTTGAAGGCGGAGGTGGAGAGCAATACGCCAGCCAGGAACGCGCCCATGGCCATGGAGAGCCCGCTGACCTGGAACAGCAGCGCCGCCCCCAGCACTACCAGCAGGGCGCCGGCCGTCATCACCTCGCGCACCCGCGCCTGCGCCAACAGCCCGAAGAACGGGTTCATGATCTTGCGGCCGAGGAAGATCAGCAGCACGATGGCGCCCACCGCGATGCCGAGCGCCACCACGCGGGTGATCAGGTCGGTCTCGTCATGGCTGGGCGCCAATAGCGCCACCACGGCCAGCAGCGGCACGATGGCGAGGTCTTCGAGCAGCAGGATCGACACCATTTTCTGCCCGCCTTCGGTCGCCAGTTCACCCCGCTCGCCCAGGATTTGCATGACGATGGCCGTCGAGGTCAGCACGAAGCCCATGCCGAAGACGAAGGCCACGGCGGGCGCGAAACCGAGCAGGATGCCGACGCCGGTGAGCAAGGCGCCGCAGACCGCCACCTGCACCACGCCGAGGCCGAAGATTTGCTTGCGCAGGGCCCAGAGCCTGGACGGCTCCATTTCGAGCCCGATGATGAACAGGAACAGCACCACGCCCAGCTCGGCCGCCGCCAGGATCGAGGCCGGATCGGAAATCAGCCCGATGCCGGAAGGGCCGAGCAGCAAGCCGGCCGCCAGGTAGCCGAGCACGGCCCCCAGTCCCAGGCGCTTGAACAGGGGAACGGCAATGGTGCCGGCGGCCAGCAAGGCCACGATCGGCACCAGATCCACCCCGTGATGCGCGGCCTCCGCCGCGTGCGCAACAACCTCGCCTGCCATTAGGGGAACTCCCGTGCCATCAGGCCACGAAAGTGCTGCCGCGCCGGGGCTGCCGTCAAGCATCAGAAATGCAGGGATGAATTGCGCGGCTTCGACGTGAGGCAACAGGACTTATCAACCCGATTTTGGCGGCTCTATCCCCTCCCTCCCTCCCCCTTGAGGGGAGGGCCGGGGTGGGGGTCGTGCGGTGATCCACTGATGGACCCCCACCCTCATTCCCTCCCCTCAAGGGGGAGGGAGGCGATGGAGCCGCCAGATCAATGCTGAAGAAATCCAAAGTGAACGCTCCCCCTTACGAACGGAGAGAGTCTCCCCCTCAATTCGCCGGTTCAACCCCGGTCGGGCCGGTGCCGCGCGGCGGCTCCATGCGCTCCTGCTTTCGGTCCTCTTCTTCGTCGTCTTCGCGCTGCTCGCGGATCGCCTGGGCCGCATTGGCCAGCAATTCGTCGCGGTCGCTCATGTTGCGCGTGCGGCGCACCGGGCGCCGCGGCTTGACGGGCCGGCTCGGCAGCGCATGGGTGATCAGCGATTGCGCGATCAGCAGGGTGGGCACGGCCACGAGCCCGCCCACCGGACCCCAGGCCCAGATCCAGAAGGTGATGGAAAGGAAGATGATGAAGGGATTGAGCGTCAGCGTCCGCCCGATGAAATGCGGGGTGAAGATTTGCCCTTCGACGAAATTGATGCTGGCATAGCAGATCACCGGCAACAGGATGGCGAAGAGATCGGCCTGTGTGCCCAGCCCGACCGCCAGCAGCACGGTGATCATGATCGCCTGCCCCACATAGGGCACGTAGTTCAGCACGGCCGCCATGGCGCCCCAGAGCAGCGGCGAGGGCATGCCGATGGCCCACATGGCCAGCGTCACCGCCGTGCCGACGCAGAGATTGATCACCGTGACCGACAGCAGGAAGCGGCTGACCTTGAGTTCCACGTCACGAAACACATGCGCCGTGCGCCAGCGCATGCGCCGGGTGACGCACATGGACAGCACCGACATGCGGATATGGTCGCGCGTGGCGACGAAGAAATAGAGGCTGGCCAGGAATATGGCGACCTGCGCCAGGACGGCTGGCGCCAGCATGGCCATGCCGGTCACCGCGCTGCCATCCTCCACCGTCACGCTCATGGCCTCGCCATTGCCCAGCACGGCGCCGATCTGCCCCTGGAAATCGCTGATCGATTGCAGCGGCTCCTTGAGGCTGGCCAATTGCGTTTGCAGCTTTTCCCAGATCAGCGGCGCCCGTGCCACCCATTCGCTGAGGGGCACGGCGAACAGCGTCGCAAAGCCGGCAATGACCGCCAGCAACAGCAGCACCACCACCCCCGCCGAGAGCGCCGGCGGCACGCCCCAGCTCTCCACCTTGTCGGCCACCGGGCCGAACATCAGCCCGATGACGATGGCGAGCGTCACCGGCGCCAGGAAGACCTGCCCGGCCTGCAGGACCATCAGCAGGACCGCGAGACCGATGCCGACCACGGCCAGCCGCGCCGCATTGTTGAGTACCCGCTCGAACTGGCTCTCGTTCATGTCGACAGGAGCGGCCTTGGCCCGGGGCTGAAGCATCGTTGGTTCCACATGGAAGAGATGGCCTCTGAAACGTTCGGCACCGCGCTTTCGTTCCTGCGCCGCTGGCCCATCGACCATGGCGCGCCGCTTGGATAAGCTCGCGGCGAATCCATTCCCTGCCAAAAGAAATTCCATGCCCCGCAAGATCATTATCGATACCGATCCCGGCCAGGACGATGCCGTCGCCATCCTGCTCGCCCTCGCCTCGCCCGCGGAACTGGACGTGCTCGGTATCGTCGCCGTGGCCGGCAATGTCGGCGTACAGCAGAACGCCATCAATGCCCGCAAGGTGGTGGAGCTGTCTGGCCGCACCGATATCCCGGTCTATGCCGGCTGCTCCCGCCCCATGCGCCGCCAATTGGTCACGGCCGAGCACGTGCATGGCGATACCGGCCTCAACGGCCCCGACCTGCCCGAACCCAAGATCCCGCTGCAGCCCCAGCATGGCGTCGATTATATTATCGAAACGCTGATGAATGCCGCGCCGAAAACCATCACGCTCTGCACGCTGGGGCCGCTGACCAATATCGCCATGGCCCTGGTCAAGGAGCCGGCCATTGTCGAACGCATCCAGGAAATCGTCATGATGGGCGGCGCCTATTTCGAGGTGGGCAACATCACCCCGGCGGCCGAATTCAACATCTATGTCGATCCCGAGGCGGCCGACGTGGTCATGCGCTGCGGCGCGCCGATCACCATCCAGCCGCTCGACGTCACCCACATGATCCAGTCCACCCCGGCCCGTCTCGACGCCATCAAGGCGCTCGGCAACAGGAGCGGCCAGGCGGTCTACGACATGCTGACCTTCTCGGAGAGCTTCGATCTCAGGAAATATGGCTGGGACGGCGCGCCTCTCCACGACCCCACCGTCATCGCCTACCTGCTCCAGCCGGACCTTTTCGAGGGCCGCACCTGCAATGTCGCCATCGAAACGGCGAGCGAACTCACCATCGGCATGACCGTGGTGGATTACTGGCACGTGACCGACCGTCCCCACAACGCCACCTATATGCGCTCGGGCAATGCCGAGGGATTTTACCAGCTGCTGACGGAGCGATTGGCCAGGCTGCCATAGGCTGGCCGCAGCCCACCTCTCCCTTGGGGGAGAGGTCGGGTTGCGAAGCAAACCGGGTGAGGGGGCCTTCCCCCCTCTGCCTTATTATCGAGCAAAGCCCCCTCATCCGCCCTTCGGGCACCTTCTCCCGCAAGGGGAGAAGGAGGCACCCAGCCTCCCCGAACACCGGCCTGCCCCTCTCCCCTTGTGGGAGAGGGTGGATCGGCCGCAGGCCGAGACGGGTGAGGGATTTCGCAGCCTCAGCAAACCGCAGGGTCGTCACCCCCTCATCCGCCCCTTCGGAGTACCTTCTCCCACGAGGGGAGAAGGGAAGGGTGCATGGTGCAGGATCAAATCCTGGGCCCGCAACCAATTTCATTGTTGCGACTCTGGTTTCATGGCGATGCCTCCCG
>Ga0065721_10049049_pt1 | contig 49000 bp, 49 predicted proteins | sample Mesricmetagenome_FD_59108 | JGI IMG/M metagenome (GOLD analysis project Ga0065721, IMG submission 59108) | Mesophilic microbial community from rice straw/compost enrichment Sample: eDNA_1 v2 (version 2) | ecosystem: Engineered > Solid waste > Grass > Composting > Bioreactor | place: USA: Davis...
GCTTCTCTGAGTCCGCTGCTTTTGACGCGGTTTCGCTTTTTCCCCGGAGCCGTGCAGTCTAGACCCACAGGGGGTATCCCAAGAAGCTACAGCGATTCGTCTCTTTCCTCGCCACATCTAAAGTATCGATGACGTAAACTGCAAAGCGCTACCCAAGCCAGCTTTTATGTACTTGCCTTTGACACTTTCCTTGAAACCCGCTTCAAAAGTACCGATGAAGCAATCTGCAAAGCGCCACCCAAGCACTTCATTCACTCTCGCCCCGTCTCCTTCCATAATGATTTGAAATGCCATACATATGACTTTGTAATTTTTTCATTATTTCAAATGGTGCTACTATGAAAACGAATACACCATGGCAAGAGACAAAGAGAGGACAAGGGGGCGAGCTGTCTTGAAGCAAAAAGCGTTAAGCCGATTGACGGAAATCAATGTATTCGTGCTGTTGCTAGGAATTTTGGCTGTCTGTGTTCTTTTTACCTACTTGATCCCCGCAGGCGAATATGCCCGAATCGACGTGAATGGACGCAGCATCGTTCAGGCGGATTCTTTTCAGTACACCGCATCATCGCCGATTGGCTTCATGGGCTTTTTGAACAGCATTCATACCGGAATGGTTGATTCCGCCAGCATCATGTTTTTCGTGCTGATTATCGGCGGTTCGTACGGCATTCTCAGTGCGACAGGGGCGATGGAGGCGTTCATTTATTCCTTGACGAAAAAACTTGGCAACAAGGAAAAATGGCTGATCCCATCGATGATGCTGTTTTTTGCCGCAGGTGGCTCGTTGATCGGGATGTTTGAAGAGACGCTGCCGTACATCGCCATTTTGGTTCCGCTCTGTGTGGCGCTCGGATTCGATGCGATGACAGGTGCTGCCATTGTGCTGGTGGGGGCTTCGGTAGGTTTTACTTCCGCTATCATGAATCCGTTTACGATCGGGATCGCGCAAGGAATTGCCGAGCTGCCGCCTTTTTCGGGGATCGGCTTTCGCATCGGAGTGTTTGTGGTCATGTATGTGGTGGCAGTTATTTTTGTCTACCGCCACGCGATGAAAGTGAAAAAGAATCCCGAGCTTGGCATTTACGGTTTCTACAACCGTGAGAGTGTCCGCGACATGTTTGGCGGAAATGTGGTTTTTGAGCAGCGCCACAAGCTGATCCTGGCTTGCTTTTTGCTCAATCTCGTCACGATTGCCGTAGGCGTGATCGAATTTGGCTGGTACATCACGGAAATTGCCGGCTTGTTCATCCTGCTCGGGGTCATCGTCGGATTGATTGGCCGTCTGAGCGCCAATGAAATGGTGGACGCTTTCATGAAAGGTGCATCGTCCCTGCTCGCGGGGGCGATGATTATCGGCGTGGCGAGAGCGATTGTCGTCGTGCTGAACGACGGGCAGATCATGGACACGATCCTGTACTATTCGGCAGCGGTCATCCAGGACCTGCCGCCTTCCTTGACAGCTGTTGGTATGCTGGGTTTCCAAACAGTTTTGAGCTTTATTATCCCATCGGGAAGCGGAATGGCTGCTCTCACCATGCCGATCATGACTCCGCTGTCCGAGTTGGTAGGCATCACTCGTCAGACCGCTGTGCTGGCTTTCCAGTTCGGAGACGGCATTTCCAATATCGTGATTCCTGGCATTGCAGTAGCGGGAGTCGGGATGGCGGGCATCTCTTACTTGAGCTGGATCAGATGGCTGTTCCCGCTTCTGCTCATGCAATACGGCATTGCAGTCGTCGCCGTCATATTGGCGCACGCGATTGGCTATGGACCATTTTAAGGAGGAGTGCAACATATGCGGACAATTGTAGAAACAAATCTTACCGAGTGGGCTGTCGCTCACAGACGCCATTTGCATGCTTATCCTGAACTGTCTGGGGAAGAGTATCAGACTTGCGCTTATATCCGGGGCGTGTTGGAAGAGTTGGGCATCGAGATTCTCGATTTTCAGCCGCCGAATCTGGTCGGCTATTTGAAAGGGACAGATGGGCACAAGACGATTGCTCTGCGTGCCGATATTGACGCATTGCCGATTGACGAGGAAGGAGACAAGCCGTATTTGTCGACAGTGCCTGGAGTGGCGCACGTTTGCGGACATGACGGACACACGGCTATTTTGCTTGCTGTAGCAAAGTGGATGGCGGAAAACCGGGACGCGGTCAAGGCGAATATTCTTTTCTTGTTCCAATCGTCAGAGGAGATGTCTCCGAGCGGGGCAAAGGCCTTGGTTGAGCAAGGCGCGATCGAGTCGGCGGATGCCGTATTTGGCCTGCATTTGATGTCAGCCCTGCCAAAAGGGAAGCTCGGTTATTCGCATGGCGCGATGCTCGCTTCCTCCGATGATTTTCGCATCACGATCAAGGGGCAAGGCGGGCACGGCTCATCCCCGCACGAAACAGTCGATCCGACGTATATCGCAGGGCATTTGTTGATTGGTCTGCAATCGATTGTCAGCCGGAAAATCAATCCGGTAGAACCTGCTGTCATTTCAGTCGGACAAGTGACCGCCGGATCGAACTACAACATCATCCCGAATGAAGCGGTGATCACAGGCACGATTCGCACGTTTTCCGAAGAGACGAGGCAGTACATTTTCCGGGAAATGAAAAAGCTGGTAGAAGGAATGTGCCTGACGTTCGGGGGAGCGGGAGAAGTCGACTACATTTTGGGAACGCCGCCGCTCATCAATGATAAAAACCTCGGTTTGTTTGCGGAAAAAGTGATTCGCGAAGTGTATGGAGACGAAGTGGCGACGAAAGTAGAGCCAGTTATGGGGGCGGAAGATTTTGCGTTTTACGCGCTGAGCAAGCCGAGTGCGTATTTGCTGGTCGGAATGGGCGGCGCAAAGGGCGCTTTTCCCCATCATCATCCCGAGTTCGACATTGATGAAGAAGAAATCGGGACGGCCATCGACCTGTTCCTGAACTTGGTGAAGCGATTCGCCTGAGGCGACAAAGCACATATGCGGCAAGGCAAGCTATTCTCGTTTGGATAGCTTGCTTTTTTATACAGATAAGAATGTATAAGATGCTTATCCAGTGCAAGTGCAACCAAGGCTTGGCGCAGCCAAGTTTTCTAATGCTTGCCGTGGCTTTTATCCGGCATGCTAATATGGAAGGGAAAGGAAGTGAGCTGACAGTGAAATGGCAAAAAGTCACGCTAACGACAACCATGCTGGGAGAGATGCTGGCCTTTTATACAAGCGTCTTGCAAATGCCGCTTTCCGAGCGTTCGGAGCACTCCTTTTCTGTACGGGTGGGCGCCGCTCTGCTCGTTTTTGAACAGGTAGCGGAAAAGCCGTTTTACCACTTTGCCTGCGGGATTGCCGAGGCGGCCTTTGACGCTTTAGCCAAAGTGATCCAGCAGCGCGGGCTTGTTTTGCGCGGCAAAGACGGGCAAGAGATCATGCAGTCCTACACATGGAAAGGCAAACAGCTCTACTTTTTGGACCCTGAGGGCAACATCCTGGAAATGCTGGCTTTTCCGAGCGAAGCGAAAACTAGCTGGCTGTCGATCCAGGAAATCGGGATGCCTGTACCTGATGTTCCGACGTACACAGCTTTTTTACAATCAATACCCATTCCGAATGCATTCGAGCCGGAATCAACCACTTTTCGCTTCTATGGCGACCAGGAAGGGGTTCTCGTGCTTGTCAAAGAAAGCCGTCCATGGTTCCCGACAGACAGGGGAGCTTCCATTCATCCGATCTCGGTGGAGGCGGCAAGCGATCCAGGTCAGCCAAGACATTTTCAGTCGCACCCGCAGCTTCCTTACCGAATCACCTGCTGAGTGCTGACTGGTCGATTCGTTCCAAAAGACAGGAGAGCGGCGCTGTGGTACGATGAGGAAAATCTTTTTCAAGAAAGTGTGTTGGACAGATGGAATTGCGTCACCTCCGAACGTTCCAGGTGGCAGCCGAGCAGTTGAATCTGACGAAAGCGGCTGAGCAGCTCGGGTACAGTCAACCAGGAATCACGCTGCAAATCAAGGCACTGGAAAAAGAGATCGGCCGACCGTTGTTCACACGGGTGGGCAGGCAAAACTACCTCACGCCCGCGGGAAAGCTGCTGAAGCATCATGCGGATCGTCTGCTCGCCGTCATGGGGGAGCTGGATGACGACTTGCGGAAGCTGGATATCCCGTATGGCCCGCTGGTCGTCTCCAGCCCGGAGTTTTACTGTACGCGTTACATGCCCGGCATTATTGGGCGCTACTTGAAAGACTACCCGCAAGTTCGCTTGCAAATGATCTCCTGCAACAGTGTGGAGACGACGAAGCTGGTTTGTGCCCATCAGGCGGATGTGGGAATTATAGCGGGCGACTGCCTCAACCCCGATCTGGAAGTCGTCCCGATCGGAGAGGAAGATTTTGTGCTGCTGGCAGCGCCTGAACTGCTTGCAGGGCGCGATAAGCAAACGCTGCTCCACACCGTTCCGTTCCTCAAAGACGGGATGGTCGAAAAGATCGGCGGCAATCTGTATGCCGAAATCGACTTCAAGCCGACTACGATTATCGAGTTCGGCAGCGAAGCAGGGATCAAGCAAGCCGCTCTGAGCCAGACCGGGTGCTGTGTATTGGGCGAGGCGATTGTCGAAGAAGAAATTGCGGCTGGCAAGCTGGTCGTTCTCCACCGTTTTGCCAAAAAACTGCGCACGTCTTTGATCTATTTGAAGGAACGCAATCAGGAAGCAGCGATTCAGGCGTTTGTCGCCATGACGCAGGAGATGTGGGATGACCCGAAAACGTAGCAACGCAACCGGAACGCCATGGGAGCTTTCCGGTTTTTTGTTTGCCCAGCATTTTACGCGAAAACAATTGTATGGCAGCGGGGCAGATTTTATAATAAAGAAAATCAATGAAAAAGCACAAAAAAACTACTTTTCAAAATAAAAACAAACAAAAACAACAAAGTCGGAACTTTCACCAAAGCGCCAGCAGCAGCTTGCGTGGCAAGCTTGGAGCAGTTCGAGACGCAAAGTTCCCGGGGAGGAAGCCAAATGAAAGTCGATTATCACGTCCATCTGGAAGAAGGGCCGTATTCTTTGAGGTGGCTCACCCGCACAGCAGAAGCGTTGCTATTTTTTCAGCAGCCGGACTCTCCCAGACATTCGCTTGCCTGGATGGAGGAAATGGCAGCGAGAATGGGCAAAAGAGTCGCGCAAGGCGAGTTTTCCCGCGAGTGGCTGGATTTGTATCGCGTGCGGGCCAAGCAGCTCGGCTTGCAGGAAGTCGGCGTGGTCGATCACCTGTATCGTTTTCGAGAGTTCAAGCCGTACTTCGAACAGCACATGCATCTCGCAGATGACGAGCTGGGCCGATTGCAGCGCGAGTGGCTCGATCAGGTGTGCACTACCTCGATCGACGAGTTTGTCTCGTTTATTCTCTCCCAGCAACCAGTCTGGGCGGAGGACGGGATCGCTCTGCGCCTTGGCATCGAGGCCGACTATTTTTCCGGGGGAGAAGAGGTGCTCGCTCCGCTCGTTGCCAACTATCCGTGGGATCATGTGATTGGCTCGATTCATTTTGCCAGCGGCTGGGGCTTCGACAACCCGCAGACGCAGGAGCGCTTCCTTGCGATGTCTTTGCTTGATTTGTACGAGGAGACGTTTGCGGTGGTCGGGCAGGCGGTAGCCAGCGGACTTTTTGACATCGTGGCGCATTTGGACAACTTGAAAGTGTTCGGTCATCGGCCGCCAGAAGCCGAGCTTGTTCCGCTCTACAGGCGGATCGCCGGGCTTTTGAAACAGCACGATGTCGCAACGGAGATCAACACAGGGCTGTACTATCGCTATCCGGTAAAGGAAATGTGCCCAAGCGAAAGCTTTTTGCGCATTTTGCGAGAGCATGACGTGCCGATTACGACTTCGTCCGATTCGCACTTTCCCGACCACCTGGGCAGCTATCTGGAACAGGCAAGAAATACACTGAAACAGTCAGGATACCAACATATCGCAACCTTTGAGCAACGAAAAAGGACGCTAGTTTCCTTGTAGACAAGCAGAGCAGGCAGGGATGCATATAAAAGAATCGCGCAAAATCGGGCTTTTTGGCTCGATTTTTCTTTTTCAAAAAATATTTGAAATTTTAAGAACATTACATATATAATAAAAACAAAAACAACTAAAAAACGGGAAAACAAACTAATCACACATGGAATTAGTCTTGTCTTTACCGTCAGGCAGCTTGGAAGGGGAGCATGGATCAGAAACAAAGGGGAGGATTCAGGATGAAAAAGTGGATTGGCTCTATGGTAGTGGGGATTCTAGCGGCTGCTTTGCTGGCAGGATGTGGACAATCCGGAGGTTCGACAGGGGCAAAGTCAGGTTCAGCGGAGCTGACTGTCTATACCGCTCTGGAGGATGACCAGCTGAAAGCGTATGTGGAAGCCTTCAATCGCGCACACCCTGAAATCAAGTTGAACATCGTCAGAGACTCTACTGGTGTCATCGTCGCCAAGCTGATTGCGGAAAAAGACAATCCGAAAGCCGACGTCGTCTGGGGAACCGCGGCGACAGAGCTTTTGGGCGCAGAGTTTCAAGGCGTGCTGGAAGGTTATACGCCAAAAGGAATCGAGCGCATTTCGCCGGAGTTCAAAGATTCCAAAGACCCCGCCCATTGGGTAGGCATCGATGCATTTGAAACCGCTTTTGTCGTCAACACAAAAGAGCTGGAGAAGCGCAATCTGCCCATCCCGAAATCATACGCTGATTTGACCAAGCCTGAATACAAAGGGCTGATCGTCATGCCAAACCCTGCGTCGTCAGGAACCGGATTTTTCACGGTTGCCGCCTGGATCGAGCTGTACGGAGACAAAGAAGCGTGGGGCTATATGGATAAGCTGCACGACAACATCGCGCTGTACACGCACTCCGGCTCCAAGCCTGCGAAGATGGCAGCAGCGGGAGAGTATCCGATCGGCATCTCGTTTGGTTACCGGGGGATTACCGAGAAGAAGAAGGGCGCACCGCTGGAAATCGTCTTCCCGCCAGAGGGGGCAGGCTGGGACGTAGAAGCCAATGCACTCGTGAAAAAAGCCGAGATCAAACCGGAAGCGAAGCTGTTTTTGGATTGGGCGATCTCCGATGAGGCGATGAAAGAGTACAACAAAAACTTCGCGATCATCACGGTCAACAACGCAAGCACGACACTGCCGGAGGGCTACACGAAAGATCCGCTATCCCAACTGATCCACAACGACCTGAACGAGACGGCAAAAGCGCGTCCGGCGATTTTGGAAGAATGGAACAAACGATACAGCACCAAGAGCGAGCCGAAAAGCTGATGAAGGCGTACATGCAACAGCCCATTTCCGACAACAGGCGAAAGGAGGAGCGTATGACAAAGCCATATTTGAGCATCCAAGGCATCCGAAAGACGTTTGGCAAGTTTGTAGCTCTCACATCGATCGATATTGACATCCAAAAGAACGAATTTATTTGCTTGCTCGGCCCAAGCGGCTGCGGGAAAACGACTTTGCTGCGCATACTGGCGGGATTGGAACAGCCAACGGGCGGAAAAATTCTCGTCAATGATCGGGACATTACCACGTTGCCGCCAGCAAAGCGCAACTTCGGGATGATGTTCCAATCGTACGCCCTGTTTCCGAATTTGACGGCGGGACAGAACATCGCATATGGCCTCCAGGCGAAAAAAATGTCTAAAAAAGAGGTGGATGCGAAGGTTCGAGAAGTTTTGGCGCTGATCGATCTGGAGCACATCCGCGACAAATACCCGTCCCAGCTCTCTGGCGGACAACAGCAGCGTGTCGCCCTGGCTCGCGCGATTGCCTTGTCCCCCGACTTTTTGCTTCTGGATGAGCCGTTGTCCGCTCTCGATGCGAAGGTGCGGTTGAAGCTGCGCCGCGAGCTGAGAAGCCTGCACGAAAAGATCGGGATCACGACCATCATGGTGACGCACGATCAGGACGAGGCGCTGACGATGGCTGACCGGATTGTAGTGATGAACAACGCGGAGATCGTTCAGGTAGGCACGCCGCAGGAAATCTACGAAAAACCGAACAGCCCGTTTGTGGCGGACTTTGTGGGCGCGATCAATTTTTTGGAGGAATCCGTCGTCAGCGGCAGTGCGCTCGGGCAAGATCGGCTGTTTGCGATTCGGCCGGAAAACATTAACCTGATGGAGCCGCCAGCCGACTACAGCCTGAGAGCGGTCGTCTCCGACATGGAGTTTCGCGGTTCCTTTTACCGTGTGACGATGCAGTTGATCAATCAGCAAAAGGGACTGCATCCGCAGCTGGTGACGATTGATTTGCCCGTATCCCAGACGCATCGCCTTGGACTTAGGCGCGACAAGCAGGTAGCGTTTGAGCTGCCGCTGGAAAATCTGATCTCGTTTGACCAGGCGGCGGTGGCGAAGAAGACGGGGAGTGATTGACATGAGCACGCGAACCGTCAGACAAAAAATGGGCCGGGATGAGTGGCTGCAGCGGCTGTTGATTGCATGTATCGTCCTCGTTCTGTTCATCACCGTGTTGATGCCGCTTGGCGATTTGTTCAGCAAAGCGTTCATCAATGAAACAGGCGAGTACATCGGTCTGGCCAACTTTATCAAATATTTTGAGACTCCGGCCTTGGTGCAGTCTTTTGTCAATACGATGTACGTTTCCGGCGTCACCACGATCCTGTCTGTTACGCTCGCCTTTTTGTACGCCTTTGCCCTGACGCGGACGAATATGAGAGGGAAAGTATTTTTCCGTTATGTGGCATTGCTGCCGCTGTTTGCGCCGACGATGATGCACGGGATTGCCCTGACGTATTTGTTCGGGAATCAGGGAATCATTACGACCGGGTTTTTCGGAGTCTTTCCCGGATTTGAGGTGGAGCTGTACGGGCCGCTCGGGATCATTTTGTCCGAGTTGTTCTACACCTTCCCGCAGGCGTATTTGATCCTCGCGGTGTCGCTTGCTTTTGCCGACTACAACCTGTACGAAGCGGCGGAGACGATGGGGGCAAGCAAGCTGTGCAAGTTTTTGACCGTGACGCTCCCCAACGTGAAATACGGTCTGGTCAGCGCGATTTTCGTCTGCTTTACGCTCAGCTTTACCGATTTCGGGGCGCCAAAAGTGGTCGGCGGACAATTCAACGTTTTGGCGACAGACATCTACAAGCAAGTGATCGGTCAACAAAATACGACCATGGGGGCTACGGTCGGAATTATTTTGATTCTTCCGGCGATTCTCGCCTTCATCGTGGACCGGATCGTGGAGCGGAAGCAAAACTCATCCGTAAATGCGAAGTCCACGCCGTACAAAATCGTGCCGCAGCGCGGACGCGACAACGCTTTTTTCGTCTATTGCTCGCTGATTACCGCGACGATTTTTCTGATGCTCATCACGGTGATTTTTGCCTCGCTCGTCAAGGTTTGGCCGTACGACCTGACGATGACGGTCACGCACTACGACTTTTCCAAGGTAGCCGGGGAAGGGATGCAGCCGTTCTGGAACAGTGTGCTCGTTGCCTTTTACAGTGCGGTGGCAGGGACGGTCGTCACCTTCATCAATGCGTACCTGATCGAAAAGACGCGCTTCATGAAAGGAATGCGGCAGGTCGGCTACTTCCTGTCCATCTTGCCGCTTGCTTTGCCCGGGCTGGTCATCGGTCTTGCCTACATCTTTTTCTTCAACCATCCCGACAATCCGCTTAACTGGATGTACGGTTCCATCGTCATCCTGATTTTGGCGAACGTGATTCACTTTTACGCGGTGCCGTTTATTTCCGCGACGACGGCGCTGAAAAAACTGGACAAGGAATTTGAGCTTGCCTCCGAGTCGATGGGTGTTCCGTTCTACGTCACCTTCTGGCGGGTGACGGTTCCCATGTCCCTGCCTGCTATCTTGGAAAACGCCGTCTACTACTTCATCAACTCCATGGTTACGATTTCTGCCGTCGTCTTTCTCTACTCAGCCGATTTCAAGCTGGCCTCCGTCTCGATTGTCAACATGGATGACGCGGGCGATGTTGCTCCCGCTGCCGCCATGTCTGTCTTGATCGTACTGACCAACGTGCTGGTGCGGATCATTTACGAGATCGGAACGAAGAAGCTGAGGGAGAAAACGGGGGCTTGGCAAAAAAGATAAAAAGGTGGGAGAAGAGACATGATTCAAGCAGTAATCTTTGACTGGGCCGGAACGACCGTCGACTACGGATGCTTCGCGCCGCTGGACGTTTTCCTGGAAGTATTCAAGAAGCGGGGGATCGAGGTTACGCATGCAGAAGCTCGCGAGCCGATGGGGATGCTCAAATGGGACCATATCGACACGATGCTGAAAATGGACCGGGTCGCGGAGCTGTGGAGAGCCAAGTACGGCAGACTGCCGGAGAAAAAAGATGTCGACATGCTGTACGCCGACTTCGAGCCGATGCTGTTTTCCATCCTGAAAAATTACACGACCCCGATCCCCGGTGTGCTGGAGCTGGTGGCGCGGCTGCGGGCGGCAGGAATCAAAATCGGTTCGACGACGGGCTACACAGCCGAAATGATGGCGGTCGTGGCCCCAGAGGCAAAGAAGAAAGGCTACTGGCCCGACTCCATGGTGACGCCGAGCGAGATGCCTGCCGGACGTCCGTTGCCGTGGATGTGCTATCAAAATGCGATCAATCTGGACGTTCACCCGATGAAGCACATCATCAAAGTCGGCGATACGACCAGCGATATAAAAGAGGCAGTGGCAGCGGGAGCATGGGCTGTCGGCGTGATCAAGGGCAGCAGCGAGCTGGGGATGACCGAGCAGCAGGTGAATCAGTGCGACCCGGACGAACTGGCTGACAAAATGGAGGCGGTAGCCAAGCGCTTCAAGTCTGTCGGTGCCGACTACGTCATCGACAGCATTGGCGAACTCGATAGGCTGATTCCGAAAATCAACTTGCGCCTCGCGCAAAAGGAGAGATAAGCGATGAAACTCACACAATTGCCAGATAACCCGTATCTGCTCTTGACTCCCGGACCGCTGTCCACGTCCAAGAGCGTAAAAGCTGCCATGCTGCGCGACTGGTGCACATGGGACAACGAATACAACGATCTGGTGCAGGACATTCGCAAAAAGCTGGTGCGCTTGTCTGGCAACAACCACGACGACTATACAGCGGTGCTGATGCAAGGCAGCGGCAGCTTTTCCGTGGAATCGGTCGTAGGCTCCGCCGTTCCGGCAGACGGCAAGCTGGTCGTGCTGACGAACGGTGCCTATGGAAACCGTTTGGCGCAAATGGCCCAAGTGCTCAAGGTCAACACAGTCGTCATCGACTTCGGGGAAGTGGATGAAGCCCAGCCGCACAAGCTGCGGGAACTGCTGGAGCAGGATGCTGACGTCACGCACGTAGCCGTGGTGCATTGCGAGACGACGACTGGCATGTTGAACCCGATTGCCGAGGTCGGCAAGGTCGCGAAGGAGTACGGAAAGGTCTTCATCGTCGATGCGATGAGCAGCTTTGGCGGAGTCGCGATGGACGTAGCTGATTTGCAAATCGACTTTTTGATCAGCAGCGCGAACAAGTGCATCCAGGGAGTGCCCGGTTTCGGCTTTATTCTGGCGAAAACCGAGGAGCTGAAAAAGTGCAAGGGGCAGGCGCGTTCGCTCTCGCTCGACTTGTACGATCAGTGGGAGACGATGGAAAAGCACAACGGCAAATGGCGCTACACTTCGCCGACGCATGTGGTGCGCGCCTTTTATCAGGCTCTGTTGGAGCTGGAGGAAGAAGGCGGCGTGGAAAAGCGGCAAGTCCGCTATCGGGAAAATCAGCGGACACTTGTAGAAGGCATGGAAGCGCTTGGCTTCCGCACGCTGCTGCGCCGCGAGCTACAGTCACCGATCATCACTTCGTTCTACTTCCCGGACAGCCCGCAGTTTACGTTTGCCGCTTTTTACGAGCGACTGAAACAGGAAGGCTACGTGATTTATCCGGGCAAAATTTCGGTAGCAGATACGTTTCGGATCGGCAATATCGGGGAGGTCTACCCGCACGACATGAAGCATCTGGTACAGGCGATTGAACGAAACATGTTCTGGTAGGAGCAGGTCATGTCTCTCATAGGGGAAGAGCGCAAGGACACGATCCTGAACATGCTGAACTACGCCGGCAAAGTGCGGACCAACGAGCTGGTGGAGAAGTTGCAAGTATCGTCGGAAACGATCAGAAGGTATCTCGAAGAGCTGGAAAATGAAAATCAGCTCAAGCGCGTGTACGGCGGAGCGATCAAAATCAACTACGACCGCGAGGAGCCGTCTCACCTGATGCGCGAAGTATCGCATGCAGACGAGAAAAGGCGCATCGGCCGAGCGGCGGCAAGCCTCGTGCAGGACAACGATATCATTGTCATAGACGACGGAACGACGACGCTGCACATGCTGCATTTTCTGGTCAATCGCAAAAATTTGAAGCTGATCACGATTTCCGTTCCCGCCCTTAACTTGATGATGGAGTACCACAACAAGGAGATGTTCAGCGGGGAAATCTACTTCATCGGCGGCAGGGTACAGCCGAAGCATTTCCGAACGGCAGGCACGCTGGCTGAAAACATGATGCAAGGCTTTTTCGTCGACAAAGCGTTTATCTCGATTGACGGCATACTGGCCCAGCACGGAATCTCCAGCTATGACTGCGAAAAAGCGATGATTGCCAAGCGGATCATCGAGAACGCCAAGGAAAACATCGTGCTCACCGATCATTCCAAAATCGGGGTAAGCACCTTTTACAAGGTCGCGGATTTGAAGCAAATCGATACGGTCATCAGCAATGTTGCGGCTCCACACGAGTGGTTGCACGAGTTGGACGCAAAAGGGGTCAACTGGATCGTGGCAGATTGAAGCAGGGGCATACACGGAGTGCTCTCTATTTTTTGGACATAGTCGCAACTAAAATCAATTAAAAAAACGTAAATACAGAATATTAACTTGATTGCATTTGCTTTTGCGTGTATTTTCAAAAAGAACAGCCTTATTCAGACAGTTTTGACTCGATTGCGAGGGAGAGTGCGATCCAGATGCTAGAAAACGGCTACGCCCTGGGAATGATTGAAACCGTGGGTTTTCCCGCCCTTGTTGCGGCGACCGATGCGGCTGCGAAAGCCGCAGACGTCCGCTGCGTGACCTATCAGGGTGCGGATGCGGGGATTGTCACCATCTATATCGTCGGGGATGTCGCTTCTGTTACGGCTGCGGTGGCGGTAGGCGAAGCGGAGGCAAGAAGAGTGGGCCAGCTTCGCCACTCCCGCGTCATTCCCCGGCCAGACCGCAGTGTGATGCAGATGGTCTTGCAACAGCTGGAAAAGCAAAAGGCCAAAGACCCGCCAAAGCCAGCGGGAAAACAGGCGACTGACAAGCAAAAAAACGATGCGGCAAAAACAGCTACACCAACCAGTAAGGAGGAATAGTCATGGGTGATGCATTGGGAATGGTAGAAACAAAAGGACTGATCGGAGCGGTAGAAGCTGCTGATGCGATGGTCAAGGCGGCGAATGTGAAGCTCGTAGGCAAGGTTCATGTCGGGGGCGGTTTGGTTACGGTAATGGTTCGCGGAGACGTCGGGGCAGTCAAGGCGTCTACGGATGCGGGAGCAGCGGCGGCGGAAAAAGTGGGCGAGCTGGTTTCGGTACACGTCATTCCGCGGCCGCACTCGGATATTGAACTGATTTTGCCAAAGCTGGAGTCGTAGTCGCAACGGTTTGTTGCTGTACGAAACAATCAGATGAATCGCAATCGGCTGAAATGAGGTGGCGTTATCGTGATGCTAGATGCAGATTTGCAATCCGTGCAGGAAGTGCGACAGTGTTTGCAGACCGCCAAGGAAGCGCAAAAGCGGCTTGCCGGGATGAGCCAGGCCCAGATCGACCAAATCGTCCAGAGCATGGCGGAAGCAGCGAGACAAGAGGCAGGACGCCTGGCAGCAATGGCAGTAGAAGAAACGGGATACGGCAAGGCGGTGGACAAGACGGCGAAAAATTTGTTTGCCGCCCAGGACGTCCATCAATCGATCCAAAACATGAAGACGGTCGGGATTATTAATCGCGATGAGCAAAACCGCGTGTGGGAGGTTGCCCAGGCGGTAGGCGTGATCGCCGGAATCGTTCCTTCAACCAATCCTACCTCGACGGTCATTTTCAAAGCGTTGATCAGTGTGAAGGCAGGAAATGCGATTGTGTTCAGCCCGCATCCGCAGGCAGCAAAGTGTACGAAAGAAGCGGCGAGAGTCGTCCAGGCGGCAGCAGAGCGCGCAGGTGCGCCCGCCGGACTGATCTCTTGCCTCACGCAGCCGACTTTGGCCGCCTCCCGGGAGCTGATGCACCACTCCTTGACCGACCTGATTTTGGCGACAGGCGGGACAGCGATGGTGAAGGCTGCCTACAGCTCCGGCAAGCCCGCCTATGGAGTCGGGCCGGGGAATGTGCCCGTCTATGTGCATGCCAGCGCGGACATCCCGACGGCGATCAGGCAAGTGGTCCAGAGCAAAACGTTTGACTACGGAACGATTTGCGCATCGGAGCAGTCTCTCGTCGTCGATCAATCCATCAAGCGCAAAGTCGTGGCGGAGTTGAAGCGGCAAGGGGCGTACTTTTTGGATGACCATGAGACGCGGCGGGTCGCGGCGGTCATTTTGGCGGGGAAAAGCCTCAATCCGGCGATTGTAGGCAAGTCGCCGCAGGCGCTGGCTGAGCTGGCAGGCATACTCGTCCCGGAAGACGCGACACTGCTGGTCGCGGAAGAAACAGGCGTCGGGCTGGACTATCCGTTTTCCGTGGAAAAGCTCGCCCCGATTCTTGCGCTGTACACCGTGGCAGACACCCGGGAGGCGAGCACGCTTTGCAGCAAGCTGCTTGCTTTTGGCGGGCTGGGGCATACGCTCGGCATTCATTGTCACGATCAGCAAGTCATCGAATCGTTCGTCGTCGACAAGCCAGCGTCGCGCATCGTGGTCAACAGTGGGACGACCTTTGGCGGCATCGGAGCCACTACAGGCATCGCGCCTTCCCTGACGCTCGGTTGCGGTTCGCTGGGAAACAACGTAACGTCTGACAACATCGGTCCGCAGCATTTGTTCAACATCAAGCGGGTAGCGTTCGGCTTGCGGGACATGCAGCTTGCGCAAACAGAGGCGGCGATACCAGTGGCGGTGGCTGCTGCGGCTGCGCCTGCCATCAGCAGAGATGAGATCGCGGAAATTATTAAAAGCGTCCTGTTGGAACTGCAATCTTCCGGCAGGTAAGGAGGCGTACTAGATGGCAGGAGAAATGGCAGCACTCGGCATGGTTGAGACAAAAGGCTTGATTGGCGCGGTGGAAGCTGCGGACGCCATGGTCAAGGCGGCGAACGTGAAGCTGATCGGGAAAGTGCATGTTGGCGGGGGACTGGTCACGGTCATGGTGCGCGGCGATGTAGGAGCGGTAAAAGCGTCGACGGATGCAGGCGCAGAAGCAGCGCAAAAGGTGGGGGAGCTGAAATCGGTGCACGTCATTCCGCGACCGCACTCCGATATCGAGTCGATTCTTCCCAAGCTGGAAGGATAGTCGCTAACGGATGGCCTTGATCACGGAAACGACGCTGAGGGCCATGCTGAGAACGGGAATCCCCAATCCGTTTTCCGTTCACGTCAACGATAAATTCACCCCGGCTGCATCCGACTTTTTGAAGGGGAGAGGAATCCGCGTGGAGGTCTTGAAGGCGCAGGAGATTCATTCGCAACGGGCGAGCGGGGGCGAGCAGAAGTCAATCCCCGTCGGTGTATCGAACCGCCACATTCATCTGTCGATGGAAGATGTAGAAAAATTGTTCGGCAAAGGCTATCAACTGGCGCCGCTGCGCCCTCTTTCCCAGCCGGGACAGTTTGCCGCTGTGGAAACGCTCACGCTGCTCGGGCCGAAGGGATTGGTGAAAGGCGTGCGCATCCTCGGTCCTGCGCGGGGAGTGAGTCAGGTGGAAATCTCCCGCACGGACGGCTTCCAGCTCGGGCTGCATCCGCCTGTGCGGTTGTCGGGGATGCTGGAGGAGACGCCCGGCATTACGCTGATCGGCCCTGCTGGCTGCGTCGTTCTGGAAAAGGGAGTCATCGTAGCGAAGAGCCATGTGCACATGTCGCCAGAGGATGGCAGGCGTTTTCAGGTGAGCGACCAAGATACGCTGATGCTGCAAACAACGGGCGAACGCCCTGTCATTTTTCCGGAAGTGACAGTCAGGATCAACCCGAGGTACGCCCTCGATTTTCATCTCGATCTGGATGAAGCCAACGCGGCCAGCTTGAAGACGAATGATCAGGTGCTCGTCATCGGAAAAAACGGAAAGCTTGATGGAACGGCAGGGAGGTGAGGACATGGACGTGCGGCAAATGATCGAGTCCATTACTCGCGAGCTTTTGCAATCGATGATTCAGTCCCCCAGGCAGGAGAACAAGCCCAAATGGTTGTATATCTTCTGTGACAGTCGCGCACATGAGTCGTTTGACGACCAGTTCATCGCACTGCAAAATAACGGAGTTTGTCACGACATTCTGTTTTTGGACGGGGAAACGTCGTCCTGGCTCGGCATGCATCGCATCGAATGCGGCGGAGCGGGCAAAATCATCACGGCAGACGAGTACGCACCGCTTCCGCTGGAGGTGCCGAAGGAGTACGACGGCGTCATCATTCCGGAAATCGACCTCGACAACGCGGCGAGAGTGGCGGCAGGGTTGAAGGGAACGATCAAGGCAGAGATCGTCTTTTCCGCACTGGTCCTCGGCAAGCCTGTCTTGATCGGGGAAGATGTGCCGGGACTCAAGCGCTCGGATCGGCGATGCCTGAAGACGCTGACGTTGCCACCAGCGTACCAGAAGCTGTTTTTGCGGCACATCGGCGCCATGAAGGAGCTTGGTGTCGAGTTTTACCCGCAAAAGTCGCTTGCAGAAGCGGCGATTCGCAAAAGCAGGGCAAAAGCTCAGACGCAAGCGCAAACAGGTGAACAGTCAGGTGCAGGTGCTGATGCACAGACGATTGTTTCTGCCAAGCTGTTGACCGCGGAATGGGTTCGGGCACAAGCCGATTTTCCCGACCAGCAGCTTGTGGTGCGCGAAGGAACGATCGTTTCTCCTCTGGCGACGGATTTGCTCAAAGAAAAAGGAATTGTCGTGCACTACGTTCGATAAAGGGGGAGCCTCATGTTTTTGGGAAAAGTGATCGGCAGCGTCTGGTCCACACAAAAAGAAGCGGGCATGGAAAATTTGAAATTGCTGATCGTCCAGCCCATTGACTGGAAAGACAGGGAAGGTGGACAAACGGTGATTGCCGCAGACCGCATCGGTGCGGGAATCGGCGAAAAGGTCATCGTTTCCGGCGGTACGCCTGCACGGATCGTTTTTCAGAACAGACAGGTTCCGATTGATGCTGTCATCGTAGGAATTGTCGATTCTTATGAAGTAACGCGAGAACAATAAGCAACAAAACGGGTGTAGTCTGCGGATAGACTGCACCTTTTGCCATTTAGAAAAGAGAGCTGGGAAAAACATGTCGACCACGATCTTGCTGATTTTGCTGTTTGCGGCTGTCTGTCATGCGGTCTGGAATGCCCTCTCCAAAAAAATCGAGGAGCGGGACGCTTTTTTTACGCTGATTTTGGGAGCTTCCGTCATCCTGTACTTTCCTTTGGCCCTTTACTTGTGGCAGACGTCGTCTTTTCCGCCGGGGGCGATCAAGTGGCTGTTGCTCAGCACGTGCTCGGAAGTGCTGTACTTCGTCGCTCTGGGCAAGGCATACGAGAAAAATCATTTGAGCTATGCTTACCCGATCTTGCGGGGAACGGCTCCCATCGTGACAACGCTCATCAGTATCGTAGTGATCGGAACGACGATCGCCTGGACGGGGTATTTGGGCATTCTCGTCATTGTCGCAGGCGTTGTGTTCATGAATCAGCGGACGTTTTCGCTGCGCGAGCTGGGGAGCATCGTCAAAGACTGGGGCAATATGAAGTGGGTGTTTCTGGCCGGAAGCTTTTCGGCTTGCAGCAGTGTAGTAGACGGCATGGGCGCAGCGATGATGTCCGGGCTTTTGTTCAAATACGTCGTGTTTTTCGGGATGTTTGCAGGGAAGTGGCTGATTGATCGCAGGGCGGCGAGGAAAGTGTCTTATCTCGCCTTGTTGAAAAAGTATCCGTGGCATACGCTGGCCGGGGGAATTTTTGTGTTTATTTCCAACTCGCTCGCTGTTTACGCCATGCAAACAACGCCTGTCACCTATGTGGCATCCGTACGTGAAATCAGCATCGTCTTCGCCACCTTGATCGGCATTGTCTGGCTCAAGGAGCAGGTCAGCCTGGTCAAATGGATCTCGATTGGACTGATCCTCGCGGGTGTGGTCATTATTAAACTAAGCTGAAAAAGAGGGGCCTCCGCATAAAAACGGAAGGCCCCTCTTCTCGTTGCAAGCATGGATGCAAAAGCCTAGCGGGAAGCTTGTACAGACTCGCTCGTTTGCGCATCCAGCTGAGTGATTTCCTCGTGAATATAGATGCCGCGCTTTTCCAGTTCGGCGAACACTTCAGCCGGGTCAAACGCGTCCTCCGGGATGAGCACGCCTGTCTTTTTCACCATGCCTTTGGCGATCATCTCGGTTGCGATGGCCATCGGGATGCCTACGTTTCGCGTGTAGGCACGCAGTTTTTCCCAGCCTTCTACGGAGCCGTCGGAAGCGGGATGCGTGTGGTAAAGAACGTGTTGCACGCGCTGCCCGTCTTTTTCCCCGATGACTTCCACATGCAGCGAATAGCCGTACAGCTCGGTTTCCTGCCCTTCTGTCGAATGAAACAAATACTCGCTGATGCAATCGAGAATCCCGATTTCTTTGCCGTTGACGTTGATCTTGTCGTTGCGCATGAAGCCCCAGTCGTAGAGGGCGCGAACGAGCTGCATATTTTTCGCGGGCCACGTGCCGCGCACTTCGATGAGCTGTACGTGCTTGTCGGCGAGCGCAGTTGCCAATGTTTTTGTCTCCGCGTGCGGGATGATGTACTGAACGGTTTGGCCATATGGCTCAGGCAGCTGGATTTCACGAGGGCGGGCAAACGGAGGCACCTGGATGAACTCGCCGTTTTCAAAGACGACACGGCCAGGCAGGAGCGGATCGTATTCGTACGTAGTCGTCTCGGTGATCGAACGGGAAAAAGCGATCGGGCGAAAAGCGCCGTGGCTGACGCGCACGGACTCCACGCGATCCAGCTGATTCGCGGCATGCATCGCCATCATTTGCGTGACGCCGGGGGTCATTCCGAAGCCAGGCACGCATGTTTTGCCGTTTTGCTTGAAAATGTGGTCGGAGGCTTCTTCAGCGCCAAAGCCGTTCAGATTGACGCCGTGGCAGCCGGCTTCCGCGATGCAGGCAGTGGAAAGCCCGTTCAAAGTAATCGTGGTGCCGTCCATGACGATGTCGTATCCACGCATCTTGTTGACCGTATCCTCGTGATCGTGCACGTTGATCTGGATGAAGTCGACGCGAGGGTCTTGCAAAGATTCCACGATTTTGCGGCCTTCTGTTTCATTGAAGTCGGCTACCGTAATTTTCTCGAAGCTGGAATACTGCACCAAATCGAGAATCGACTCCCGGCAAATCCGGCCCGCGCCGCCAAGACAAAGAACTTTCATGATGAAGCCTCCTTTTGATCTTTTGAATTGTCTAAAAATTCAGCACTTCTATTACTGAATATATCACAAGCTTTGTGCTTTGTCTTGTGTTTTGTTGTAAATTAATTGTGTTTTTAGTTTGAATTACTTATTAAACAAACATTAACACAACTAAAAGCACAATTTTGTTGGATATGAAAATAAAAAACAAATTAAAACAACAAAAAATCAATATGAAGTGTTATAATAAAATAAAAATTAAGAATATTTCATTTAATAAAAGCGCGGCCAAACGCAAGCAGTTCCATCGGCCATCTGGGGGGATTGGGGAAAGCAAAAAGAAAGGGTCTAAATCGCGTGTCGGCACATATCATGTCTCTATCGCTAAAAGAAGGTGGATGGGATGGAAACTCTGAATGTGTTTTACGAGCAGCATGTGATCATGAACCTGGAAATGTACTTGCGGGTAATCGTGAGCGCTGTGCTGGGGATGTTCATCGGTTGGGATCGCTCACACAAAAACAAGCCTGCCGGGCTGAAGACGTACATGTACGTCTCTGTCGCCTGCACGCTGATCACGCTGGTTTCGATTTACAGCACAAAGCTCTACAGCTCGCCGAACAGCGGAACGATGATGGACCCGATGCGGCTGGCAGCCCAGATCGTGACGGGACTTGGCTTTCTGGGAGCGGGCGTCATTTTGAAAGACGGCTTGCAGGTCAAAGGCTTGACCTCTGCCGCGATGATTTTTTTCGCGGGCGGAATCGGCATCGGAATCGGAGCGGGCTTTTACGGGATTGTCATTTTCTCCGTTATGGTGGCCTTCGCGCTGGCCCGAGTCAGCCAGCGATTCGAAGAGGTCACACACAAACGCTCGGAAAACAGTGAAAAAACAAGCGCGATGAAGCAGCAAGGCGTGGGATAGAACGAAAAGCGGTGCGGGCAATGCCTGTATCGCTTTTTTCTTTTTGCGGATGCGTCCTCCCGCTGATATTCCTCTGACAAACATCCGTTACGCTGTAAAAAACAAAACGATTTGAAGGAGTGTTACACGATGAGAGATGAGCGAATCGGCAAAATCGCAGACAACCTGATTTCGTACAGTCTGGATGTTCAGGCAGGCGAGCATATCATGATCCGGGTAGTAGACGAGGGCGAGCCGCTGGCGGCGGAACTGGTCAAGCGTCTGTATGCAAAAGGGGCTTATCCGCACCTGCGCTTCGTCAGACCCAAGCTGGAGCGGGAGTGGCTGCTGGGTCTGACCAAAGAGCACGTAGCACAGGTGATGGCGTGGGAAAACGATCTGTGGAAGGGAATGCACGGGTACATCGGCATTCATGGCGAGACGAATGACAGTGAGCTGAAAGGCGTGCCTGAAGAAAAGCAGCGTTTGTTTGCCGAAGCGTTTCAGGATATTGCCCACTACATCGACAATCAAACAAAAGGCATTCGCATCAATTTTCCGACGGCTGCTCTCGCCCAGAAGGCGAACATGAGCACGGACGCTTTCGAAGACTTTTACTTCGATGTCTGCTCTTTTGATTACCGGAAAATGGCGCAGGCGAGCCAGCCATTGTATGAGCTGATGGACAAGACCGATCGCGTGCGGATTTTGGGGCCGGGAACCGACATTTCTTTTTCGATCAAAGGAATTGGCACGCAACTGGCGGTCGGCAAGCGGAACATGCCGGATGGGGAAGTGTACACATCGCCTGTGCGGAGTTCGGCGCATGGGACGATCAGCTACAATACCCCGAGCCATTACAAAGGAACGACTTTTGACAACGTCACCTTTACCGTGCGCGAAGGCAAAATTGTCGAGGCAACGGCCAACCATGCGCAAAAGCTGAATGAAATTTTGGATACGGACGCGGGGGCGCGTTACTTCGGCGAATTTGCGATTGCGTTTCATCCGCACATTTTGCATCCGATGGGAGATACGCTGTTCGACGAAAAAATTGCCGGCAGCTTCCACCTGACCCCGGGGCGGGCGTACGATTCAGCCGACAACGGCAATCGCAGCACGATTCACTGGGATTTGATCTCCATCCAAAGACCGGATTACGGCGGGGGCGAAATTTGGTTTGACGATGTATTGATTCGCAAAGACGGGAAGTTCGTGCATGAAGCTTTGCTTGGATTGAATCCGGAGCAGTTGATGCGGTAAGGAGGAGCCGCTCCTTGATTTGACAGCAGGAATATTCCGCCTCTTTCAAGAAGTATAGGCGGTGATAGCATAGAGAGAACGAGGAGCTGGTAGCGTGACTTTACGTGCAGAAGAAACCGTCGTCGGTTTTGTGGGAACGGGCGTCATGGGCAAAAGCATGGCGAAGCACTTTTTGCAGGCAGGGTATAGCGTGCTGATTTACACGCGCACGAAGGCAAAAGCACAGGAGCTGCTGGATGCGGGAGCCGTCTGGAAGGAACAGGTAAGCGAGCTTGCCGCACAGGCTGATGTCATCATTACGATGGTCGGATACCCGTCTGATGTGGAAGAGGTGTACCTCGGCGTCGATGGGATCATTGCTCATGCGAAGCCGGGTACTTATTTGGTAGATATGACGACATCGAAGCCGTCCCTCGCGCAAAAAATTTACGAGGAAGCGAAACAGCATTCGCTCCATTCGCTGGATGCCCCTGTATCCGGCGGCGACGTAGGAGCGCGGGAGGCGCGTCTGACGATCATGGTCGGCGGCGATCAGGAAGCGTTTGAAGCGGTCGAGCCGCTGCTTGCGATCATGGGCAAAAACGTGGTTCTCCAAGGGGGGCCAGGTGCGGGGCAGCATACGAAAATGTGCAATCAAATTTGCATTGCAACGAATATGATCGGCGTGTGCGAAGCGATTGCCTATGCGAAAAAAGCGGGACTGGACCCTGCGCGCGTGCTGACCAGCATCGAAGCGGGAGCGGCCGGAAGCTGGTCGCTGTCCAATCTGGCTCCGCGGATGATAGCCGAAAATTTCGCGCCAGGCTTTTACATCAAGCACTTTATCAAAGACATGGGGATTGCTTTGGAAGCGGCCGAGGAAATGGGGCTGTTGACTCCCGGGCTTGCCTTGTCGAAATCGCTCTACGAGGAGTTGGCGGAAAAAGGCGAAGCGGACAGCGGGACACAGGCTTTGATCAAATGGTTTGATCGCCAATAAGGAAGTGAGCCGCTTGGCCGAGCGCCAGACGCAAGAAAAGGAGCCCGCTTGAGACGGGCTCCTTTGTTATTTTGCATTGACCCGAACGTCCAAAGCTTCGCTGGGTACAGGTTTGTTTTTAGGTTGTGGCGTTCCCATCTTTTTCACTTCCAAAATGTCGAGCAGGAACACGAACGACGGAATGCCGACGATCAATCCCCACACCCCGAAGAAATGCTCGGAGAAGATCAGGACGACGAACGTGTAGAAGATCGGCAGATGGGTCTTCGACGCCATCAGGCGCGGATTCAGGACGTACGCTTCCATCGCGTGAATCAGCATGATAAACAAAAGCAAGTATATGACGGTAGGTAGCCCACCGATGCTAAAAGCGATCACGCTGAGCGGAATCAAGGAGATGATCACGCCGGCAACCGGGATCAGCCCAAGCACGAACACCATCAGCGACAGTCCGAACAAGTTGGGGAAGCCGAGAATCCACAAGCCGATCAACGTAAACACGGTGTTGAACAAGGCGATCAGCAGCTGGGTTTCGATTACTTTCCCGAAGGTCAGAATAAACTTTTGGCTGAAGTATTCAATTTCGCTATACAGCCAGGACAGCTTGCTGGTGCGGAATTGGGACGTGAACTGGACGACATTGTCTTTGCCCAGCAAGAAAAACAGACTGAGCAAAAGGGCCAAAAACAGATTGAAGCCCATATTTTTCACGACGGTCAAAAAGTCAAGACTGCTCTTGACCAGACCTTTCATGTCAAGCTTGTCTAAGGTAGACATGACATACGGGGCAAATTCGGAGTGCTGGTTTGCCCGCACGACTTGTTCGATCAGATGAATCAGTTGCCCGGTTTCGTGAATCAAGGCCGGAAAGGCGCGAATCCCGCCCCATACGAGCAAAACAGCGAGCAGCAAGTACAGGAAAATGAGAGTCAGCTTGGGACTTACAGGCACAAGCTTGTGAATGGATTTGGTGAGAAACTGATGCAATCGATCCATCAGGAATGTGACGAGAAAAGTTAGCAAAACAACGTTGATCATGCTTCCGAGCGAATAAAGCAGGAGGCAAAACAACGCCAATATACCGAAACGTCTGAAATCCTTATTTTGCAAGAAGGTGGGCAAATTCATGGGAACATCCTTTCCAATTTCGAGACGCGCTATTTTTCTTCCATAAGCTTACCGCAACGATGTGTATTTCCTGTGTCTTTTTTTGGCGAATGCTGTAAATAACACGTACCAAGGAGGGCACTCAGCATGAAGCGTCAAGTGCTGCTTGTCGAAGATGAGAGTCGCATCCGCGAAATCGTCGCGGACTACTTCGAGCAAGAGCAATGGATTGTGCATGAAGCAGAAAACGGCAAGCAAGCCATACAGATGATGGAAAAGCTCCGGGTCGATCTGGTCATCCTCGACATCATGATGCCGGAAATGGACGGGTGGACCGTCTGCAAGGAAATCCGGGCAAACTCCGACGTGCCGATCATCATTCTCACCGCCAAATCGGAAGAGGATGACAAGATGCAAGGCTTTGAGCTTGGCGCGGACGACTACGTCACCAAGCCGTTCAGTCCGCGAGTCCTGGTAGCCAAGGCGACTTCGCTGATGAAGCGGGTCGAAGGCACCGTTCGGGGAACCGACCATTTGCTTCGCTTTGGCGAAGTCGTCATCAATCGGCATGCCCGGCGCATGAAGATCAAGGGAGAAGAGATCGACCTCGCGCCAAAAGAGTACGAGCTTTTGGTCTATCTGATCAAAAACGCCGGGATCGTGCTGTCGCGAGAAACGATTATGGATCACGTATGGGGCTTCGATTACTTCGGCGACTTGCGCGTAGTCGATACCCACATCAAGAAGCTGCGCAGCAAGCTCGGCAGCGAAGCCAGACACATACGGACTGTCATCAAGGCAGGCTACACGTTCGAGGAAGAGCGATGAAAAAATGGGGCGTGACACTCAAGCTGTTTGCCATTACCGCATCGTTTTTCCTGTTGTTTTATACGATTATTATGATCGGTCAGTTACTTTTTTTCGAGCAATTTTATCAATCCAAAAAGCTGAACGATCTGGAAAAGAAGCTCGAAGCCTTTTCCCAACAGTATGTATCGCGGGAGTGGGACGCCGAAAGCATGGCCCGGGAGCTGTCGGCGTTCATCAGCCGCAACAAGACGCAGCTGGCGATTGTCAGCACGAACGGGCAAGTCAAGTACGACAATCCGTTTCGCATCGTCATCCGCGATCAGGCTGGAAAAAGTGTAAAAATCTCTTTGTCGCTGTTCCCGGAGGAGGAGCGGAGTGCCCTGTTGAGCGCGAATTTGCAAAAAGGCGACCGGATTGAGGCGATTGGCGTCTTCGAGGAAGGACTGCTCCAGGAGATGTTTTATCCCCGCGTGATCAGAAAAGCGGGTGCAGCCGACATCGGCAGCCTGAAAGCAAGCGACACCGCCCCGTCTTTGGTCAGCGTCAGCGGTGAAATTACCGATTTGTTTTTGCCTGCGCCCAACCAGTGGAATTTGCGGCAAGGCATTTTGTTTCATGTGTTAAAAGACTTGTTCCCGCTGTCGGAGGAACGGAAACGGGCGCTGGAACACGGCAAGGTGCTGGAGGAAGAGTGGGTGGAACCGTGGAGCGGCGTGCGCAGCCTGGTCGCGATTCATCCCGTGATCCGAAACGGGCAGTTGAGCGAGCTGATCGTCGCCCTGACTTCCTTGCAGCAAATCAGCGAGGCAAACGATGCTTTGCGGCTGTTTTACATTTACATCGGAATCGGCGGCTTTGCGCTCATTCTCGTGCTTTCTTTGCTCTTTTCCAAAATCGTCACCAAGCCGCTGCTGTCTTTGAACAAAAGCGCCCTGCGCATGGCGAGGCTGGATTTTTCCGTCAAGTCGCCGCTTGCCCGCAACGATGAGTTCGGCAGCCTCGCGCGCAGCCTGAATACGATGTCGGAAAAGCTGGATGTGACCTTGCGGGAGTTGCAGCAAGCCAATGAGCAACTGCGTCAGGAGATGGATCACAAGCAGCGGATGGAGCTGATCCAGAAAGATTTTGTCTCGAATGCCTCGCATGAGCTGAAGACGCCGCTGAGCATCGTCAAAAGCTTTGCGGAAGGGCTGCGGGACGGCGTAGGGGAGAACAAGCGGGAGCGGTACATCGAAGTCATCCTCGACGAGACGGAAAAAATGGAGGAGCTTGTCCGCGACTTGCTGGAGCTGGCGAAGCTGGAGGCGAAGACGACCAAGCTGAAAAAAAGCTGGTTTTTCCTGAGCGAGCTGACGGAAGAGATCGGAGAGCGGCTCATGCACCATCTGCGCGACAAAGAGCTTCGAATCGTCACGATTTTGGCGAATGAGGAAGCGCAGTTTGCCGACCAGGAAAAAATCGAGCAAGTGCTGTTCAACATCCTGGTCAATGCCATCCGCTACGCCAATCCCGGCAGTGAAATTACCGTGCGGATCGAAGGCGAGCAGCACGCCCAGCGCGTCACGATTGAAAATGAAGGCGAGCCAATCCCCGAGGAGCAGCTTGGCTTCGTCTGGGATCGCTTTTACCGGATCGAACGCTCGCGCAACCGCAAGACAGGCGGGACGGGACTCGGTCTTGCCATCGTGCGGCACATCCTGGAACTGCACGAGGCAGCATACGGAGTGCGCAATACGAAGACAGGCGTCGCTTTTTATTTTTCATTGCCCAGTTATGGAAAAATGAAACCATTTGCCTGATAAAGCGTCTGACTTTTAGCAGAAGAAAACGACGCAGGGAGGCAAGAAACAAATGAAGCGCGTAAGGATTAGCCTGCTGACGGCTGCGATGCTTTTGACCAGCACATGGGTTGCGCCCGTGCAAGCAGCAACGTTTACTACGGTTCAGCCTTACTTGACTGATTACAAGGTTGGGTTTACTGACGGGCATGCTCTGTTGACCAAAGCCCAGTACGATGAGTTTGAGTACGCCGGGCAAGCGGTGATTGTGACGAAAGCCGGGAAAAAAGGATTGCTCGACGCCCGCACGGGACAAGAAATCACGCCTGCCAGTTGGGATCAGATAGAAATTCCCGGGCGCAACAATGTGGCGATCGTCCAAAAGGGCGGCTGGTTTCAATACATCGATCTGACGACGAAAAAGCTGTCTGCTGCCAAATTCGCAGGGGCGCACACGTACTCCTTGTCCGCGGATTACGCTGACGCGATCGTGTTTGTCGGGCAGACGTCCATGCTTTTGGACAGTACAGGCAAAGTGCTCATACCGCCGTTTGTCGGCAAGCTCTCTGTCGTTTCGCTGATTTCCCCGGAAGCGACGGGAGATCGGGAGGCAAAAGAAACGCGTTACTTGGTGGCTTCGACTGCCAAAGGGATCACACTGTATGATGCCGCTTCGTTCAAGCCGAGATTTTCGTTGGCGAATACGCAGCTGATTCCGAATGAGGGCGGGCCGAAGACTGCTTACCTCAAGGTGAGGTCAGGCGGCATGGAAGGCTTGGTGGACGTAAACGGGAAATACGTTTTGCCAGCGAAGTACAAGGCGATCTACACGTGGAACGAGGGATATTTTCAGGTGCTCGCGCAAAAAGGCACGGGCTTGTGGAAGGACGGACGATTTTTGGCGGAACCGCTCTATCAAGAGGTCGGCTTTGAGTACAATAATCCCGATTTGTACTGGACGCTGGACAAGGGGATCGTCACCTATCATTCCATCGCCAAGGGAACAGAGCATGCGTTGAAACAGGGCGCGACCTATTTGCATGACAGCTACGTGCTGGGGCAAGACCCGAAGACAGGCATGTACGGCGTGCTCCAGGTCGGCGGGGAAGCAGTGATCCCGTTTGTCTATCCGAAAGTGGAAGGGCCGCCGGCTGCTCGACAGCTTGTGCGCAGCGATGGGAAAAAGGCGATGTTGCCCGCTTGGGGAAAGCCGATCAAAGAGCTTGACTTTTGGTTTGACTCCGCCGCGCCAATCGGCGGCAGCTACAGTATGCAACTGATCAAGGACGGAAGTAAAATCGGCCTGTATTCGGAAAATGAAGGTCTGATTTTGTCGCCTGTCGAGAACCGCCGTTTTCGTTATGAGGAAGCTACGGGGCATATCGTAGTGACCGAGCCGGACGGGAAAGTGCTGCGATTCGGCGGGATTAGCGGCAAGCCGGAGAGCGGGCAACATGTCCAGACTTTGTCTGAACAGTTGAATGGGGTATACGAAGCGGGAAAAGGAACCGTGATTGTCAACCGTACGACCAATCAGCCGATCAGCAAGCTGTATCAACAAGTTTACCTGGATGACGTGTCCAAACTGATCGTGGCAGCAGACGGACAGATGGCTGACCTGTACACTCCCGATGGCAAGCTGCTCACCACGCAGCTGAAGATTGCCTTTATGCGTGAAAGAAGCGATGCTCCGCCCGTCACCTTCATCCAGGTGGGCGATTCCTTTTACACGTGGGGAGGCAAGGAAGGCACGAGCAAGCTGGCATTGCTAACCATTGCGGATGGGGAGCTACAGGCCGCAAGCGATTTGGTGTATCGGGAAGCAGTGTACAAAGTCGTGGGAGAGAAAAAAGTCGCCGTGATGATGCGAACGGACGGCACGCTGGACTTTTGGGGCGAAGAAGGCAACCAGTTGGTGAAAAAGGTGGCGGGCGCAAGCGAATATCAGGCGGATTCTTACTTTGGCGGTCTGCTGATTGCGGAAAGCGATGGCTGGCATGTGTACTCGTCGTCGCTGCAACGATTGACGACAGGGGGCTATCAGGCATTGAAGCTGCTCGGGCTAAGCGACAAAGGAGCGAAAGCCATCGTCTATCGGGATAAAGCGACGGGCTTGTACGGATTGTTGACCCAGGACGGGAAGCAGTTGACCGCTCCTCAGTACGAGTCGATCCGGCTGTCCAGTGAAGCATTTCCCGGTTTGTGGTCTGCGTCTGAAGGACAGCCGCCTTTTGCGTTCAGCAAAAAAGACCAGTTCGGCTACCTCGATCGGGAGGGCAAAGAGTTGTTTGCCAGCAAACTTCTGACGAAAAAGCCCGCGATCAGCTATCTTCCGCTCCAACTGCCGAGCTTTGCGGCGTATAGCGAACTGATGAAGCAAAACCCGCTGGAGCTGATCGACTTCGGCAAGCCGTACAGCTGGCCAGAGGGCGGCAACAGCGAGGGCAAGTTCTACGCGAATCTGGCGTTGTATCTGGAACTTCCGCAAGGCGCGGGCAAGAGCGAAGTGCTCGCGGCGCTGACAGGCAAAGCGATCATCAAGCCGGATGAGGGCCGTTCAGACGTGAGTGACGAAGACATGTACAGCCTCGTCTACTATATGGCGACGGGAAAAAGCAGCTTGTCCATGACAGCGGAGCAGCTGACACGGTGGGCCGAACAGCGGGGAATTGTTCTGCAGCGCGGGGGAAACCAATACTATCAGACGATGGATTTGTACCGGGAGTACCACCAGATGTTTTTTTCTGAACTGCTGCGTTCCTTGGCAGGAAAAAAGGTGGCGAAGCCCAAGGTGCTGAAACAAGGGGAGCTGTCCTTTGCCCAAAAGAAAATGATCGAATCGATGCTTTTGGTCAACGGACGTCCTGCGGAGCAATTGCCGATGCCATTGCCGCAAGCAGAGTGGGAACAGGGCGTCCAACCGTTTTTGACAGCTTACCAGAAGCAGGCGGCCCAACTGCTCGCTGCCTATGAAAAGCAAGTCGGGAAGTAAACGAATATAGTCGATGGAAAGCGGCACGGGGAGTCTCTGCAATCACCCGTGCCATTTTGCTGGTCCGGTTCCATTCAGCTAAAAAATCGGCCAATACTTCAGGACGAGCAAGTAAAAGGCGGCATGCACCAAGGCTGTCACCACGAGAGAAACAACGAAAGCAACAAACGAAATCTGATCGAGCTTGTAGGCGACCAGGAAGAAAATCGAAAAGGCGAGATAGGCAACAAAAGTTCCCTCTTCCAAATAAGCCATAAGTGTGATTCCCCCTATCTTCCTCTATTGTAGCCGATTTCGCTGCCAGATGAGGAGAAGGGACGTTTTTTCAAAGGAGTGTTAGAGATGAAGGTCTTGATCGAAGCGTTAAAGCAGGAGGATGCCCGCGCGCTTTTGGCGTTCGAGAGCAAGAACAGGGAGTTTTTTGAACGGACAGTGCCCACCCGTGGCGAAGCGTACTATCAGGACGAGCATTTTCAGGAAAGCTTGCAGGCTTTGCTCGCAGAACAAGCGGAAGGGACAGCGTTCTTTTCGCTGATCAAAAGTGAGCAAGGCATTATTTTAGGCAGAATGAATTTGGTAGACATCGATCAAAAGCGAGCGAGCGCGGAGCTGGGCTATCGCGTCGGCGAAGAGGCCGCAGGCAAAGGCGTTGCTTCTTCGGCACTCGGGCTTTTGCTGGGCGAGTACGTGCAGCAGCTTGGCATCCGGGAAGTGCACGCCAAGACAACTGCGGACAATATCGCTTCGCAAAAAGTGCTGCTAAAAAACGGCTTTGTCTTTCAGCAGGCTGATGCACAAGGCTTTTTGCACTATCATTGGACGCTGTAGGTTTAAACTCAGCGGTTTGTTTCTGATTGGATGTTTTGGTATTATATGTAATGTTTGAATAATCAGGAATAAAAGGAGAAGGACAATGAAGCTACGAAGCAAAAGGGCTTTGACGGTGTTAGTAGCTACGGGAGTGGTTGCCGCAAGCGCAGCGCATGCTGGAGCGAGTGAGGCGAAGACACAGGCCGTCAGTCCAGCCGATTCCGCGAAAGTTGTGCGGCTGAATCTGTCGGATGAGCCGATGTCGATTGATCCGGCAGTGGCAGATGATCAGCATTCGCTCACTTTGGCGCGAGCCTTGTTTGACGGACTGGTTCGGATTGGTCCCGATGGGAAGTTGCAGCTTTCGCTGGCTGATAAAATGGACGTGTCTGCTGATTTGAAGACGTACACCTTCCATTTGCGCGAGGCAAAATGGAGCAACGGCGATCCTGTCACCGCCCACGATTTTGAATACGCCTGGAAGCGCGTGCTCGATCCGAACACGGAAAGCAGCTACGCCTACCAGCTCTTTCCGATCTTGAATGCGGAAAAGGCCAACAGCGGCAAGGAGAAGCTGGATGCGGTAGGGGTAAAAGCGGTAGACGCGAAAACATTGCGCGTCATTTTGGAGCAGCCTACTCCTTACTTCGCGGAGCTGACTGCTTTTCCCGTCTTTTATCCGGTCAATCAAAAAGTAGTGGCTGCCAACCCGGCCTGGGCAGAGGAAGCTTCGACACATGTCGGAAACGGCCCGTACAAGCTCGCTTCCTGGAATCGTGACGACAAGCTGACCTTGAGCAAAAACGCGGGCTATTGGGATCAGGCGGCAGTCAAGCTGGACAAGCTCGACTTTTCCATCAGCAGAGGTGAGGATCAAGCGCTGGCCAAGTTTGATGCAGGCGAGGTGGACATGGCGGGTGCCCCGTTTGGCGAACTGCCACTGAATGCTTTGCCGATCTTGAAAGAAAAAGGACTCCTGCATACGAAGCCGCTCGCAGCCGTTTACTGGTACAAGTTCAATACAGAGCAAGCGCCTTTTACCAATGCGAAAATTCGCAAAGCGTTCGCCTACGCATTGAATCGTCAGGCGATCGTCGATACGGTGCTCAAAGGAAACCAGGAGCCAGCTTTGACGGCAGTACCTGTCAGCGACAAAAGCAAACAGCCAGCGTATTTCAAGGACAACGACCAGAAGTTGGCGAAAACGTTGCTTGCAGAAGGCATGAAAGAGCTGGGCCTGACCAAGCTGCCGCCGATTGCGATATCGCTGAACCAATCTCCCGTTCACCAAAAGGTCGCTGTCGAGATTCAGCGTCAGTGGAAACAGACGCTAGGTGTGGAAGTCCAGCTGCAAGAGTTGGAGTGGAAAGTTTTTCTGGAAAACTTGCATAACGGCGACTACCAGATCGGGCGTTCCGGTTGGTTTGCGGACTATGCCGATCCGGCGAATTTTTTGGAGCTGTACAAGGAGAAAGACGGCGGTCTGAATGATACGAAATGGGAAAACAAAGCGTATCAGTCGCTGCTTCAGCAGGCGGCGAGCCAAGCCGATCCAGCCAAACGCCAGCAACTGCTCGCGCAGGCCGAGAAGCTCCTGATGGATGAAATGCCCGTCATCCCGATTTATTTTTACACAAACAACTGGGTGCAGGATAAAAAGGTGAAGGGCATCGTTATGGATGACCTTGGCTACCTCGATTTCAAATGGGCCTCGAAGGAATAAAAGCACGAAGGAAAACAGCAAGTCCCCTTTCCGCCGACTGGAAAAGGGGACTTTTTGCTGTGGCTCGCCATGCATTTTTTACGGCTCCCACGGACGTCTTGTGCCGAGCAAATCAGCGAGGTGCTTGCTGCGCTTGCGGCGTTGTTGGCGTGCTTCGGCTCTTTCGGCGGCTCCGTCGTGCAGAAAAATCTCCTCCTGGGTTTCCGCTACGACTTTGGGCACAGGGGTCGGGCGTCCGTCAGGGCCGATGGCGACGAAGGTGAGAAACGAGGTGGCACAGACGGTGCGTTTTCCGCTCAAAAGGTCTTCGGCAACGACTTTGACGAATACTTCCATGGACGTCTGGTGTGTCCAGGTGACGAACGCTTCGAGCGAAACTTCGTTGTCCACGCGGATCGGATGCAAAAAATCGACGGAATCGGTAGAAGCGGTCACGACTGGTCCGCGGGCGTGCTTCATCGCGGAAATGGCGGCGACGTCATCAATATGCGCCATCAGCCGTCCGCCAAACAGCGTATTGTGGTTGTTCGTATCGGGAGGCAGAACGTGGCTGGCTTTAAAAGTTCGGGACTCCCGGACAAAGCGCTCGATCGTCATGAGAAAACTTCCTTTCTTTTTGTCCCTGCAATTATGAATCATTGTAATATTCTCATATCTATTGTTCCACAAGTAGGATGGTTTTATCCATAGCAAAATGAGCATGACGAGCGCCTTTCCTGCAAACGATAGCAACTGGGCAGGAAAAACGTGGGTGATCGATACAAGGGAGCGGTTGCTATGGATAAGTACCTACATGATGTCAATGCTTTCCTCGCTGCGATCTACGAGCTTCCCGACAAGCTGGCAGGGGTGCTTGCCGTGATGCAGGCTCCGATTCGCGGCTTGACGAACACGCTAATCGTGACCAATGTCCTCTTGGGGTGTCTGGTCGTTACTTCGCTTGCGAATGTCTACATGCTGTGGAGGCAGGCAAAAAAGAACAAGTAGCGGACAACAAGCTTGCCAAAGGTGGCAGCGATAGCGTATACTTCTGGCAAAATCAGGATCAGTCGGATGCGCAAGTGTCGTATATTTTCCAGAAACCAGCGGAAGGGAGAGAGTCCAGATGAAAAAAAGATCGTTGCAGTCTTTGGCCAAAGGCATCGGCTACTCCACCGCTGTTTTCTTTGCTGCGGTTAACTGCGGGAGAAGTCTGTCCAAAAACGGATATACGAACGGGGAGCCTGTGAGTTAATCGCGCTTTTGCAGCTGGCAGCGGAGCAAATGCCACACCACAGGGGATGAACCTGTGGTGTTTTTTTATGCAAAAAAATAGCTGGGGCAAACCAGCCCTACAAGGGAGAGAAGAGCACGATGCACATGCATGGAGGCAACATTTACGTCCGCCTGGTCAAAGAGTCGGACGCGCAAGCGCTTTTGGAGCTTGAGGTGCGAAACCGCGAATTTTTTCAACTTTTTACCGGAAAGCGGGACGAACACTTTTATACGTTGCAAGGACAGCTCGAACGCATTCGCCAGTACATGACCTTATGCGCGGAGGATCGCGGGTACGTTTTCCTCGTGTGTTTGCCGCAGACGGATCAGGTGATCGGGGAAGTGATGCTTTCCGAGGTGGTGCGCTACAATCTGCAAAGCGGCTGGATCGGCTATTTCCTCGATCAGGAGCACAACGGAAAAGGCTTTATGACGGAGGCGGTCAAGCTCGTTGTCCGTTATGCGTTTGAGACATTGGACTTGCATCGGCTGGAAGCAGGGGTGATGCCGCACAATCTGGGTTCGATCAAGGTGTTGCTCAAATCGGGCTTTCACAAGGAAGGGCTCGCCCGCAAAAACGTGAAAATCAACGGGCGCTGGGAGGATCACCAGACGCTTGCGATCGTCAGGGAGGAGCCGGAAGAGTCGATCGAGCCATAAGTGCTGGTCCATTCGTCTGGGGAGCGGACGAATCGCTGCGTCATTTTGTCAGCAATCGCGGAAAGCGTGCCGAAAAGATGTCGGAAGATGAAGGAAAATGCAGGCGAATCACGAATTTTACTATCAGGCTAGATTTACCAATCTCGCTAACGATCTCTACACAAAAGGAGAACAAGAATCTTGCTTGCACGCGTAAAAAACAGTGTTATTGCTGCCTGCTGCCTGATTTTCCTGCTGCCGGCTTCCCTCGCGGAAGCAGCCACACATGTCGAGGTAACGGTTGATCAGTTGAATATTCGCGATACCCCGGGAACGACGACCCAGATCGTCGGCACGATATCCAAAGCAACACGTCTGCCCATCGTGCAGGGAACAAAAGACTGGACGCAAGTGAAGCTCACCAACGGCAAGACTGGCTGGGTCAACAACAAGTATGTGAAAATGCTTGAAATTCCCCAAATCAAATACGTAAAAAGCAATGTGGATATGCTGAATGTGCGTACAGAGCCAAACGCCACCTCGCAAATTGTGCAAATCATTGACAAGAACGGAGTTTTCCTGCAAATGAAAAAGCAGGGCGAGTGGGCGCAACTCAAGCTGTCCGACCAAGCGAGCGGTTGGGTGAACGCACGCTTTTTGGTAGAAACGACGGCGCCAGCACCGAAATCAGCGCCAACTCCTGTTCCGACACCGACGCCAGTGCCAACCCCGACGCCTGTCCCGGTTCCCGTTCCGCAGCCGACCCCCGTTCCGACCGTACCAGAAACACCGGGCGGATTGGGAGCAGGGCCGCTCGTTCTGAACGAGAGCTACGAGGTGTATGCAGCTCCTGATATTTTGGGAACGGTGATTGGACAAGTCAATGGCGGCACCACGATTACGCAATACGGTTATGCGGACGGGTGGTACACGATTGACTACTACGGCACCTACGCCTATATTTTCAAACCGGTCGTGCAAGGTGGAACGGGTCAGGCGACACAGCCGCCAGTAGTTGCTCCGGTTCCGGCAGAAGCGACGGTTCGCGTGAAAAACGCCGACACCAACCTGCGCAGCGGCCCCGGTACAGAATACGATGTCGTGGGCAACGTCCAGCCTGGTCAAACTTTTCCAATCGTGCAAACCGTAGGGCAATGGTACGCCATTCGCCTGCCAGACAACTCGGTTGCTTACATCGCCGGCTGGATTGTCGATCTGATTCCAGCTGCGGGTACGGGAACACCGACGCCAGGCTCCACAGGACCGACAACGGGAGTAGGCTACAATCAAGGCATGATCGGCAATGAAACGGTCTACATTTACCACACGCACAACCGCGAGTCATGGAGAAATGTAGCGCGCAATACACAGGGCAGCTCGGTGGACGATCCTGAGATCAACATTACGCTGGTAGGCAAGCGACTGGGCGAAATCCTGCAAGGAAAAGGCATCCCGTCGATGGTCAACCAGGACGACTTCGCGCAAAAACTGGCGGAGCAGAAAAAGAGCTACTCGATGTCCTACACCGAATCGTACAAAGCGGTTGCGGCAGCGGCGACGACCAGCCCGAATCTCAAGTACATTTTCGACATTCACCGGGATAGCGACGAGCCGCGCAGCAAAGTCGCCATCACGATCAACGGCAAAACGTATTCGCGCATGCTGTTTGTCATCGGGTCAGCCAACCCGAGCTATCTGGAGAACAAAAAGCTGGCCGATGCCCTTCATGCACGCCTGGAAGCATACTATCCCGGCCTGTCGCGCGGCGTCATTTTAAAAAGCAAAAACGAAGGAAACGGCGTGTACAACCAGTCCGTCTCGACGGGAAGTCTGCTTCTGGAGTTTGGCGGAACGAACAACACGCTGGAAGAATGCTACAATACGGCAGAGGCTTTTGCCGATGTGCTGGTCAACTACATGCTGGAGTCGCAAGTCGCCTTCAAGTAACTTGCAAGAAACCAAATGGTCGCGCCGTTTTTCGCTTACTGCGGCAGACAGGTTGGCGGGAAGCAGGCACATCCGTTTTCGCAAAAGCGCCGATACTTGTTTCCCATTTCACAAAAAGCAAGCACGATCCTTTTGCCAGCGGCGCAAGGCGGATCGTGCTTTTTTGTGCGACAGAACAGAGACAATCAGGCAGGAAGCGACAATAGATTGACGAGATACGGTCGGCGTACTACGATGGTAATTATTTGTTAGCCCGCTTGACCTTATCGCCTCTTTTGACAGTTGAGTGCTGATACGACGAAGCGGCTATTTTTCAGGAGGATAAGTATGGATGATCAGCAGGGCAATCATGCGCCGAGCCTGGCGGGGTTGCGCGATGATTTGCGAGCGGACTGTGAAAAATGTTTCGGACTGTGCTGTGTGGCGCTGCCTTTTGCCGCTTCTTCGGATTTTGCAATCAACAAAGACGCAGGTACCCCCTGTCGCAACTTGCAGGCCGATTTTCGCTGCGGGGTTCATCAAAGCTTGCGGCAGATCGGCTTTCGCGGCTGTACAGTCTACGATTGCTTCGGCGCAGGGCAAAAGCTTTCCCAAGAGACATACGGAGGGCGTGACTGGAGACAAGCGCCTGAGCTGGCAAGCCAGATGTACGGAGTTTTTCCGATCATGTGGCAGTTGCATGAGCTGCTTTGGTATTTGACGGAAGCGCTGACTTTTCATGCTGCCTGTTCCCTTCACGCGAAGCTGGACGATGTGTTGCGGGAGACGAAGCGGTTCACGGAGCTTGCTCCGGCAGAGCTTTTGCGGGTAGATGTACCTGCACATCGGGCAAAAGTAGGCGAGTTGTTGCGGGAGGCGAGCGAACTGGTGCGGACGGAAGCCTGTCGCAAGCAGAAAGGCGCACGCATCAAAGCGAGAAACGTGGGGCGGGGAGCCGATCTGATTGGCGCGAAGCTCAAAGGAGCCGATTTGCTGGGAGCGAACCTGCGCGGAGCCTACTTGATCGCGGCTGATTTGCGCGGCGCAAACTTGAGATGGGCCGACCTGATTGGCGCTGATCTGCGCGATACCGATTTGCGCGGCGCCGATCTGACGGACAGTCTGTTTCTCACCCAGGCCCAGCTCAACGCAGCGAAGGGCGATGCTGCCACGAAAATACCGCCCTCGTTTACGCGGCCCGAGCATTGGGCGTAAGCTTCTGGCACAACTTCATTATTGCAGGAGAAGGAGAAAAGCCCCGCATACAGCGAGGCTTTTTCCAAACAGGCAAACTGGCAATAAACCGATTTTTGCTTGCATTAAAATGGGATTCGCTTGGTGTGAATCACATACTGATGCTTGGCTGCCCATGCGTGGAGTCCGTTCCAAAACCGCTCGCAGGCCGCGACGATTTTGCCCGAATCCGCCAAATCTCCAGCCATCACCATTGTCGCTATCTGGTCGTAGCCATCGGGACGATCTGGCAGTTCCAACGATTCAGGCAGTACCTTGGCTCCTGTCGAATAGAACGTCTGCTGGTGCAGCCCGATCAGCATAGCGCCGTATTGGGCAAATTGCATGGCCAGGTAAGGGAGGTAAGTGCGGGGGCCTTCCAGGCTGATATTCCTCAGCTTCCCGATGAACTCGTACATTTCACCTACAAGCACGCCGTTGATTGCCTGCGTGAACGCTTCTTTGGCAGGAGAGTGCGCCGCTTCTTTCAACGTTTGAAAAAAGCCTTTCGGATCATACAGACTCAGCGGGGCGAAAAAAGGGCCATGGGTCAGCGGCCAGTCATCTTCGACAGTAGCAGCCATGTCCAAAAGCACATGTGCACTGATGACATTCACTTCGGCTTTCCATGGTCCGGCAGACCATTCGTGGCTGAAATCTGTTTCTTCGCCTGACTCTTCTAGGACGCACAACATCTCTATATCAGAGAACGGGCCGTCCGTTCCGCGCGATACCGAGCCATAGACGCCGATCGCCAAGACTTTTTCGCCGTAAACCTCGTGCAATCGGGCGGCAATTTCCTTGCAGGTTTGCAGTCTTTCGGTGCGAGATATTTTTACTGGTCCATTCATGCTCATTTGTATACATCTCCCTTGAGTTTAATTGGGGGGAATGGGACAAATGCTCACGAATGGAGGGCCGCGGGCTTAACGAGGGATGTTTTTGGGATGCATGAGCAATCTCCTCCAACAACAGAAAAGATAGGTTCCTATTTATACGCTACTTTAACATGGTTACCATGTTTTTACAATATATTTTGCTCAGGCGTATCCAGTAAAGACCGAATGCCCTGATCATGCAAAAAGAAGACGCTGTTACACGTCTTCTTCTTTTGTTTCTTCGGAAGCGCTGAACCCGATCCGCTTGGGCGGGTTTGCCGGGTCTGCTTTGTTGACTGCCATCAAGAGAAAACTGATTTGCGAGATGTGCTGGATGAGTTCGACTGGGGCGCCTGCTTCTGTTGTTCCGAAAAAACGAATCAGACTGGGATTGAAATAGCCGATCCCTTCTACGCGCAAGGTGATATTTTGGCCGAACGATACCAGCCGCATCCCGACTTCATGCTGTTCATCCAGGGATATCTCAAATTCGGCAATCATTTGAATTAAGCGCTTGTGAAATTCGCTCGCAAGATTTTGATCGGGCTGTACCTCAAATACAGGAAGCTCTTTCGTTTTCACAGCATTTGGGGATGTAGGTAAGCTATACTCGTTGGCTGCCATAGCAATACCCCCTTTTTACAAACATTATAATCTATGAAAATAATTTGAAAAAGATTAAATTTTGCTCGGATAAAAAAAGGGAAACTCCTTGTCAGGAAAGGAGTTTCCCTCGATTCTAGCGATTGTCGACTTTTTCCGGTTACAAACTATATGCCTTAAACCAGTGATGTATAAGGGTTTCGTACTTGTCGAAACGTGAGTTGTTGACGGATTGTTGACGGATTGTTGACGAAACTTGGTTGCCGCTTTTTTTATGGACTATGCGTCCGGGGAGGGCAATTGATTCATTTGTCATATAGTTTAAGTAAAATAAATATTAAAGCCCAAAATATACCTCCAAGTAATATATTGCTATCTCCTCCAAAGAATAACCCAGTAAAAAATCCCAAAACTATAATTATCAAAACTTCTAATAATTTGAACATTTTTGTTTTTATTCCTTTTTTTGGATTTTATGTATATAATAACATAGAAAAATTAAAAGGTAAAAGGTGGTATTAATATGAAAAAGTTATCATCTTTTTTGTGTGTCTGTTTGGCTACGACATTAGTGTTAACTCCTGGATTTAGTGACAACCTATTAGCAAAAGAACGACAAAAAAAGATGGATATAGTTGAAATCTCATTAGATGAGTCTCGTTCCTCAAAATCGTTAAAAACATTAAGTAATAATGATAGCGAAGAAACTTATTACTTCATCCATAATGAAGGTGAAGAAATAGATCCCAAAGATATAAAGGATTATATTAAGACTGAACTCAAAATAAATCGTTCGTCTGAAGATGAAGGAGTGCCACCAAAACTGATGGGGGTAGGTGTCTATAAACAAGATGGTACTAGACACGTTGATTATATCTTTGATCAACTAGATGAAGTCCCTTTAGAAGAAATTCGTGAAGAAATTCAAGAAAAAGTTGAACTTGCTGAAAATAAAGGCGCAAGGAATATGAATTCATTAAAAGCCTCAGCAAGTTCTGATGATGATACTTATTCCGATTCTTACACATACAGAGTGAGAGATAATAACCGAAACACATTAGCGGGTGTTTATACTAGCAACGTAGATTATACAAGAAGAGGTATATCAACATTAAGTGGCAAGAAAGTATCTGTTTGGGATGTTAAGTTTTTCAATCAAACAGAGCCTATGAATGATTATCAAACTCGTGAATTAGCAATGAGATACAGACATCTTGGTGATGAAATTGACGAACAAACAATCCGCTCATATGGACCATATACCACTGACACAGACACTTCGGTTATTGTTGGATTGTCAGGGTTAGTTCCCTCGGTGAGTTGGACTTTCAACAGGAAATCAGCAAATATTATTGATGAATCAAGCCTTTCATCTCACTATACTAAGTGGGTTGTTGATTTTGCTTTAGGTACTCAGACTCCAAAGAAAAACTATGTTTATGAACCAGGTGTTCGTGTGACCAATAACGATGCAGGAATAGTTTTTAGACATAACCATTATATTAATTATTATAGAAATCTTGATTCTCAAGCGAAACTAAACAGTGGGACCATTGAATTGATTTTGACAGATTTATAAGAAAATTTGCTAGAAGGATATTAGTGCTACATTTATTTGATGACGATTTGACTTAGTTATAACGGAATCCCTACTATTTAGTAGGGATTTTTTGTAGTTGTCTTACCTAGTCAAAACTAAAAATAGTCCTCACTGCTTGGGGCATTTTCTATCTAAATATATACCTCGGCAGCGACGGTCAAAGAAAAACCCTTGCATATCAAGGGTTTTCTCACTCTAACCAACATCAACCTCTACCGATTATCCACTCTCTCCGGATACATATCATGATTCATCAAGCGATAGCTGGCCATCTCCTCATACTTCGTGCCCGGCTTGCCGTAGTTGCAGTACGGGTCGATCGAGATGCCGCCGCGCGGGGTGAATTTGCCCCACACCTCGATGTATTTCGGGTCCATCAGCTTGATCAGATCGTTCATGATCACGTTCACGCAATCCTCGTGAAAATCGCCGTGGTTGCGGAAGCTGAACAGGTACAGCTTGAGCGATTTGCTTTCGACCATTTTGATATCCGGGATGTAGCTGATGTAGATCGTAGCAAAATCCGGCTGTCCGGTGATCGGACACAGACTGGTGAACTCCGGGCAGTTGAACTTGACGAAGTAGTCGCGGTACGGGTGCTTGTTGTCAAAAGACTCCAGTACACTCGGGTCGTATGAATAGTTGTAGGTCGTTCCCTGGTTGCCCAGCAGGGTGAGGGAAGACAGGTCGCGTTGTTGTTCGTTCATTGGTTTCTCATCCTCGCTTCTTTTCATCTATAATCCAATCCTAGCTTTTCATTTACACGCCTACACGCCGCGCTTGTTTCCCCAGACCAGGGCGTGGAGCTGCGGCAGCACTTTCGCGTCGTTCAAATCGGGGGCGGCCATCGCCTGGTCGATCAGCCATTCAAAGCTTTCCAATAGCTTTTCTCTCAGTTCGTGCGTGTCCGCGCTGACGAGATCGCTATTTCCCGGCTGGAGGAAAAAAGGAACCGCCGGATACCGCCGATGGATGTCGCGCGCATATGCGAAGTCGGCGTCGTCAAACACGACGACCTTCAGGCTCAGCCCCGGATGCTTTTGCTCCGTCAGAGCGCCCACGATGCGATCGAGCACGGCGTAATCCGTGTTCATGCCAGAGCTGGGCGGCTTCGGAGAAATCGTGATGTCGTCGATCAGCGGCAGCCATTCCTGCCAGCGGCTTCCTTGTGTCTCCAGCGCCGTGCGAATGCCGCGTTCCTTTAAAAACGAGACAAGCTCGCCCATGCCTGCGAGAAGCGCCGGGTTGCCGCCAGAGATGGTGACATGGGAAAAACGGTCTTGGCCCAGACGCGTTAGCTCTGCCCAGACTTCCTCGACGGACAACTGCTTGATTTCATCGCGCGCCGAGCCGTCCCACGTAAAGGCGGAGTCACACCAGCTACAACGGTAGTCGCAGCCAGCGGTGCGGACGAACATCGTCTTTTGCCCGATGACCATGCCTTCCCCTTGAATCGTTGGGCCGAAAATTTCCAGAACGGGAATGCTCACTCCATCATCCACTCCCGTCTCGCCTCGGCGTAGCTCGTCGGCGTTTCAAACAGGCGGACAAATTCGACGCGAGCGCCGCGGTAGCGGTCGCTATAGACGTCAGATTGAAGCTGCTGCTCCATTTGTTCAAACAGCCAGACGACCATGTTTTCTGCCGTGGTGTTCATCGGCGGCAGCATTTCATTCAGGTAGCGGTGATCCAAGTAAATCTCGATATGTTCCTTCCAGATTTGCTTGATGTCGCCGAAGTCGATGACCAGCCCGATTTCATCCGGGTAGCCGCTGATGCCAAACACGACGTGGTACGTGTGTCCGTGCAAGTTTTTGCATTTGCCTTCGTAGGCGTGCAGATGGTGGGCGGCGTCAAACGTAAACTCCTTGCTCACCAGCACGCGCTTGTTATGGTAGCGCAGCTGCGATTGTTGAATATGGGTGCCAAGTGTCTGCATGCGGTCGACGATGCGAAAGTCAAAGTTTGCGCTCATCAGACGTTGGCCCCGGATTGAGTTTTTTCGGAAAGATACTTGTCCAGTCCGGCTTTTCGCAGGTGGCAGGCAGGGCATTCGCCGCAGCCGTCGCCTTTGATGCCGTTGTAGCAGGTGAGGGTTTTTTCGCGGATATAGGTGAAGGCACCCAGTTCATCCGCCAGCTTCCACGTTTGCGCCTTGTCGAGCCACATGAGCGGCGTATGGATCACAAACGGATAATCCATGGACAGGTTAAGCGTCACATTGAGCGATTTGACAAACGCATCGCGGCAATCGGGATAGCCGCTAAAATCCGTTTCGCAAACGCCAGTAACCAAATGCCGCGCTCCTTTTTGCTTGGCGAAAACGCCTGCAAAAGACAGGAACAACAGATTGCGCCCGTCGACAAATGTGGATGGAAGCTGGCCTTCTTCCTGGGTGATGTTGATGTCTGTGCGGGTTAGTGCATTGGGAGCGAGTTGATTCAACAGGCTCATGTCCAATACGGTGTTGGCTACGCCCAACTCCCGGGCGATCTCTTTGGCACACTCGATTTCCAGCTTGTGCCGCTGCCCGTAGTCAAACGTAATCGTTTCTACTTCGCCGAATTGCTGCTTGGCCCAGAACAGGCAAGTGGTGCTGTCCTGACCTCCACTGAACACAACGACGGCTTTTTCCTTTTTCATGCTCTCCATCTCCTTCAGTATTGTAATGGAAGAAAGAGAGTTCTTGAACTTGCTCCTGCAAAAAAACAAAACAATACCAAGGGATCGGTACTGTTGTCCACCTTAGTTTTTTATAGAGGGAGTTCGCGAACCTCTCCCGCGCCAGTCGCGCGGATTTCGTATGCGATTGATGGCGGCTGCCATCCTGAGCCATTATACTATAGATTGGCCTGCCGTGGGCAATCGGCAACGAAAAAACGATTGACGGAATATGGTGTCACTGCTAGTATTTTTTAATAACACCAATGGAGAAAATCAGCGTATAAAAAGACGAATAATTCTGGTTTTAATACTTTAAATGAATGAATTTTTACCTTTATTACAATCAATTATCCTGCGAATGGAATAATTAGAAAAATAGAACAGAACGGGTGAGAATAATGCGGGATGTCCCATTAGTAGAAGAGTATCGCGGAGGTATATTGGAAAATGTTCATTCAGGCATCGTTTGCGGCGTGGATGAGCACGGCCAGGTCATTTATTCGGCAGGAGAAGTGATGCATGTTGTCTTGCTGCGTTCCGCTGCCAAACCGTTTCAGGCGATTCCGGTAGCGAGGCAAAAAATTGACGAAAGATTCGGGCTGACAAGTCGGGAAGCGGCGCTGTTCGCGGCATCTCATCGCGGTGAAGCCTATCATCTGGAAGGACTGGAATCGATTTTGGCCAAAACGGGCATTCGCGAAGACGAACTTTTAACCTGCCCGACGTATCCATTAAATGAAGCGCCCAAGTTCGCCTGCTTGTCCCAAGGTGTAGCCAAGCGCAGACTTTTTCACAACTGCGCAGGAAAGCATCTGGGCTTTTTGGCGTTGTCCAAGGAACGCGGCTATACGACCAGCGATTACTACAAGCAGGAGCATCCGGCCCAGCAGGAGGCTCTGGCAGCTTTTGCCAGTCTCGCCGAGTACCCGCAGGAGCACATTGGCCTTGCTGTCGACGGTTGCGGCTTTCCTGTTTATGCCCTGCCACTCAAGCATTTGGCGATCGCTTATTTGAAGCTGGCCTGTCCCGACCTGATCGCGGAACAAGAAAATCGCCAGGCGGTTGAAAAAGTGACGGGCTGGATGACGGCCCACCCGGAAATCATCGCCAGCCACCAATTCATCTGCACAGCTCTGCTGACCGATCCGAACATTATTGCCAAAGGCGGCGCGATGGGCGTATACGGTTTTGCGCTGAAAAAGGAGCGAATCAGCTTCTCGCTGAAGGTACTGGACGGTTCAGAGCTGGTTTGGCCGCTCGTCATCGCCAACATTTTGGAGCAGATCGATTACAGCAACAAGGAGACCATTGCCAGGTTGCATGCCTTGGCCCCGAAAGAAATCGTCAACGATAACCAGTTGGTCGTCGGGGAAAAGCGGCCCGTGTTCGTTCTGGAAAAATGCTAGGCGCGCACTTGCGCAACGGTGGCGACGCTCAGTACAATGTCCATAAAAGCTACGGACGAGAGGAGAAATCACATGCTGGTGGAAGTGATTGCGACTTCGGTGGAGGATGCAAAACGCGCAGAGCGAGGCGGCGCAGATCGGCTAGAGCTGATTTCCGGCATTTTGGAGGGAGGGCTTACGCCAAGCTGGGGCTTGATCGAAGCGGCGGTCAAGGCTGTCTCCATTCCTGTCAATGTCATGGTGCGGCCGCACAGCCAATCTTTTTGCTATACCAAAGACGAGCTGCGTGTCATGAAAGAAGATGTGCGCGTCGTCCGCGAGCTAGGGGCGGCAGGTGTTGTTTTTGGCATGTTGACGCCAGACAAGCAATTGGATCGTGACGGACTGGAGCTGTTGCTGGAAGAAGCAAACGGCCTGAACGTGACTTTTCACCGGGCTTTTGACGAAGCGGTGAGCCAGCTGGAAGCTTTGGACATTCTGTTGCAATATCCGCAAGTAAAGACGATCCTGACTTCCGGGGGAAAACGTACAGCCATGGAAGGCGCAGATTGCATTGCGGAGCTGGTGCGCAAAACGGAAAACTCGACTCTGTCCATTTTGGCAGGGAGCGGGCTGTCCGCGACGAATGCGCCTGGGCTGATCGGGCTGACTGGCGTCCGAGAGGTTCATTTCGGTACCGCAGCCAGGGAAGAGGGGCAAGCTTTGCGCTATGTGGACAGCGAGCGAGTCGCTGCGATCAAGCGAGCATGCCTGCCAAAAGAATAGAAGAAAGACATGAAAACAAGCCGACCCCTCACTTTTGCAGAGGAGTCGGCTTGTTTTGCAGTCGCTGCCTGATGTGGTACCAGACGACGAGTAGCAACGGATAGGCAACCGCCACAGAAAAATCAAAGAGCGGCCAGAATGTGTAGGCTTGAAGCAAAAAGGTTTCATTCGGCAAAAGGATGATTGCACCTACAACAAACAACAGACAGGTAGGATAGGTGAGAAGCTGGTATTCCTTCAGTTTCAAAAGCTGCTGAATGCCTACGCAAAAGCCGTACATGTACAAGACGACCTTGAAATAAATCGAGACGAACCACATCAGTGCCATCATGGCTTCCTGCCGCTGAAAAAACTCGCCGACATGAACCCGCTTCGCCAGCGAGTAACTGGGGAAATTTTCTGTAGCAGTCAACACCGGACCGAGCACCAAAAGCGTCATCAAAATGATCGTGATCAGGCAGATTCCGCCGTAGATCGCTCCCCGCAAAAAAGCAGAAGTGAGCTTTTGCGGAACATCGACGAAAGGGGTAATCATTAAAAAGACGATCAGCTCTGTATACGGGTAGGCAATCACAGAAAAAGAGCCGCTGATGACAGGGGCAAGCCCGTTTTCCAGAACGGGCTGCAAGTTGCGAAGGGAAAACTGTGGTACCAACAAGAAAAAAAACGAGAGAAAAGTAAAGACGAACCAGAGGTAAAAAATCTCGCTCGTCCGCGCGAAAGTCTCCAAGCCGAGGCGCACACCGAACAGGGAGCACGCCACGAGAAGGATGACGACGGCAACGCTCGGTGTTTCCTTCAAAATTTGCGCGGTCATGAAATCGCCGATGGCACGCACGTAAACAGAGCCGTTGATCAGGAGTGTGAAAAGGAACATGATGGATAAAGCCGTACCGAGCCAACGCCCGAAAATGAGTATGTTTTTCCCGATCAGCGTGTGCTCCTGGTGCAAACGGCTGATTATGCAATACAGATAGATGACAGCCAGGCCAACCAATACACCAATGATGCTGGAAAGCCAACTGTCGTAGGAGGCCTCTTTCGCTACGGCTGCCGGCAAGATCAGAATCGAATCTCCGACCGTAATCAGGGTAACCAGAATGGTGAATTGGCGCGTGCCGATCGTTCCGGGCTTCTGCATGAGGTTTCACCTTCAGTGGAGTGATCTCCCTATTATTTCCAAGCGGGTAGCGGGACAAACGACCGCGTCCCGGAAGATCAGCTGAACCCGTTCTTGTAACTTGTAAGGAATGTTTTTGGAATTGTATGATAATAAACAGGCGATGTGTTCGACTTTTAACAGGAGGGGTAGATAGCAGTGGAGCTGGAGAAACGTTTGTCAAAGATCGTGCAGGAAGCGGCAGGGACATGGGGAGTCGTAGTAAAAGAGCTGGCGGTGCCGCAGGGAATCTGTTTTGAGCACCAACCGGACGAGCTGTTTATTGCCGAAAGCGTCATCAAGGTTCCGATTATGGCAGCGGTTTACGCGGCCTGTGAGCAGGGCAAAGCCCGGATCGAGGATCAGCTCCCTTTGCGCAAAGAGGATTTGGTAGGCGGATCAGGCTTTTTGTACGCGCTCTCGCCAGGCTTGAAGCTGTCCATACGCGATCTGGTTACGCTGATGATTATTCAGAGCGACAACACAGCGACGAATATGCTGATCGATTTTGTGGGAAAAGAGCTGATTGATCAGACGATGCGTGAGCTGGGAATGGAGCGAAGTTACTATTCGCGCAAGGTGATGATCTATCCGCAGGACGTGACGGCCAACAACATGATTACGGCAGGGGATGTGGCGCGGATGCTGGAGCATATCGTTTCTGGCAGCGGATTTTCCCGGACGGCGCGTACTGAAATGATTGCGATTATGAACAAGCAGCAAGTGCTGAACGGCTTGCCGTCCCAACTGCCGTCCGCGAGCAATCAGGATGGCTTGCCTGGCTGGGAATTGGCGTGCAAATCCGGTTGGGACACAGGCAGGCAGCACGACGTCGGGATACTTTTCGTAGAGGGGCGACAGTTTGCGATTGCCGCCTTGTCGCAGGATGTAACGCCAGAGGCAGCTTTGCACACGCTTGGCTTGCTGGGCAGGGCTGTGTACGATTATGCCGTGGCTTAAACCGATGATAAGGTTGCAGCAGTTGTTTGGTTAATAAAAAGGGAGCCCTTTTAGCGGGTTCCCTTTTTTATTGCTAGTTTCCGTTATGCTTGCTCACATGACTTCTTTTAACTGAACAGGATCGATTTTGACCAGCGTTTCAAAACGGTTGGGGGTATCAGCGTGCACATGCTCTTTGACGATCCCCATTTTCGCCAGGAGTCGCAAGCTGGTGTAAACCGTTGAGAGTGTGATGCTGGGCATTTCGTTTTTCAAGGCATGGTAAACGTCTTTGGCTGTAGGGTGTTGCTGGGACATCAGCATATAGCGCAAGACGGCGCGTCTTTGAATCGTCAGGCGTTTTCCGAAGTGTTTGATCTGGTTTGTGACACTGGCCAGTTGTTCATCCATCACAGGTCACCTCTTTTTTGATAATAATTATTACTTGATTATAATTATCGATTTGTTTGTGCGGCTAGTCAATCTCTTTTTTCTAGAAAGAAGCCCAACTCTCGTGCATGTTTGCTGTGCTTCAGCAAATGTTACTGAGAAGGAAGGAGCGGAAATGGGGGTTTTCTTTTCGACCAAAACATGGTAGTGTATGTGCGGATTTTGCTTACGCGAAAAATGTCAGGAGTGAAACCGTGTGGCGCGAAAAAAACGAACAGCAATCCAGTTGAACAGCCCGCAGAGAAAAGCAATGGAGTACGGGATGCTGATCCTCGGTTCTCTGGTGCTTGCAACCAGCTTTAACCTTTTTTTGAACCCCAATCAGATTGCTTCTGGAGGAGTCTCAGGCTTGTCCACCATTTTGCATAATCTGTTTGGACTTCCCCCGGCTATCGTCCAGTGGGCATGCAATATCCCGTTGTTCCTGTTGGGATTGAAGCTGCTGGATCGGCAATACAGTATGAAAGCCGCGATCGGATCGGTCGTTTTGCCGTTGTGCGTCATGCTGACGAGTCATTTGCATCCGTTGACGACCAATCCGCTGCTTGCCAGTATTTATGGAGGAATCGGCGTAGGGCTTGGAATCGGGATTGTGTTTCGGGGCAGAGGATCAACAGGGGGCTTCGCGATTGCCTCGCAAATTCTTCATAAGTATACGGGATTTAGTCTAGGAGCCTGCGTCGCGGTATTTGATGGATTTGTTATTTTGTTCGCAGGAATTGTGTTCGACCCGGAAAAAGCTTTGTATGCACTTATTGCCTTATTTGTTACGAGCAAGACGATTGATATTGTTCAAATGGGGTGGAATACCTCCAAAGTTGCCTATATCATCTCGAACGAAACGGATTCGCTGCGAGAAACGATCTTGTATGACCTGGACAGGGGCGTGACTTTGTTGGACGGCTCTGGGGGATACACGGGGGATGCGCGCAAGGTGCTGATGGCTGTTGTGAGCCAAAGCGAGGTTAGCAAGCTGAAAATCATGGTGCGTTCTGTCGATCCCGATGCGTTTATCATATTATGCCCGGCGAATGAAGTGCTTGGTGAAGGCTTCCGAGCAGGGTAAACAGGAGAGTGGCGGCTTTGGTTCCGCCACTTTTCTCGTTTATTTTGGCGTTTTTTTAAATTCTGATGAAAAAGTTTTCGATTTTCTATTGCATTTAAAAAAGGGACATGCTATATTAAATCTCGTGAGCGGGACACACACGAAACGCTCGCAGCGAGAAAACAAAAAACACGCCGGTATAGCTCAATTGGTAGAGCACCTGACTTGTAATCAGGGGGTTGTGGGTTCAAGTCCTATTGCCGGCACCACTACATATCACAAGTTTGGTTGGCTGGAAAGTTAACGAGAAACGCATAAGTGAATGTAGACAAAACTTTTAGCGCTGATGCGCAAAATGCTCTTTGAAAACTGAACAGCGAAAGCGTTGATGAGTCTATCATTAATGATTTGCCAGCTTTGAACCAGTAACAAACTTTATTGGAGAGTTTGATCCTGGCTCAGGACGAACGCTGGCGGC
>Ga0065721_10049051_pt1 | contig 48940 bp, 39 predicted proteins | sample Mesricmetagenome_FD_59108 | JGI IMG/M metagenome (GOLD analysis project Ga0065721, IMG submission 59108) | Mesophilic microbial community from rice straw/compost enrichment Sample: eDNA_1 v2 (version 2) | ecosystem: Engineered > Solid waste > Grass > Composting > Bioreactor | place: USA: Davis...
CCCGCCGCACTTCCTGATCCGTAAGGCCCGAGTACGCCTTCGCGAAGGGAACGAGCTGGTCGCCCTCCCACACGCCGAAGGTGTAATCGGTGAAGAGCCCCGCGCGACGGCCCGAGCCCGGCTGCGCGTACATGAGCACCGCGTCCACGGTGTAGGGGTCCACTTTCCACTTCCACCAGCCCGCGTTGCCGGAGGCGGCGTCTCCGCGCACGCGGCCGACGTGGTACACCGAGGCGCGGTGCTTGAGCATGAGCCCTTCGCTGGTGCGAGCCTCTTCGGCGCGGGCTCGCGCCGCGGCGAGGTCGTCCCACGTGTCATGAGCAATCAACTCGGAGAGGCGCAGGGGAAGCGGCTCGGGCGTGCTCATGAGGGGCGCGAGCGTGCGCTCCAGAAGCGCCCGGCGCTCGATGAAGGGCGTTTCTCGCACGTCGCGCCCGGCGGACTCGAGCTGGTCGAAGGCCATGTACACGACGATGGTTTCTTCGAAGAGGCTCGGCTGAATGTCCTTGCGGCCCAGGCGCGTCTGGAGGCTCTTGAACGGAAGGGGGCGTTCATCCGTTGAGGACCAGGCCAGCACCTCGCCGTCGATGACCGTGCCGTCGGGCAGAAGCCCGCCCATGCGGACGACTTCGGGAAACTGTGGCGCGATATCTCCCTCGCCGCGGGACCAGAGGAACGTGCGGCCCGCACGCCTGATGAGCTGGGCGCGAATGCCGTCCCACTTCCATTCCGCGCACCATTGCTGCGCATCGCCGAGCGCCTCCGGAGCTTCGTCGAGCTGGTGGGCAAGGCAGAAGGGGTATGGACGCCCGACGTCCTCTTCGCGGGCGTGTGGAGAGAGCAGCGAGCGGTACGCCTCCGCGGTGGGCTCGTAACGGCCGGAAAGGCGGTGCGCCATGGTGTCGGGGTCGATGCCCGCGGCTTCGGCCAGCGCCCGCACCACCAGGCCGCGGGCTACGCCGACCCGGAACGTGCCGCTGATGAGCTTGTGGAAGATGAAGAGCTGCTCCCGCGGGAGCTGCTCCCACGCCCGTCGCAGGAGGTCCGCCGCGCTTCGCGCGTCCGAGCCGCCCATCGGGATGATGAACTCGCTGAATACGCGGTGCAGCGGGATGTCGGGGTTGAGCCCCGGAGCGGGAAGCAGGAGCGTCATGGTCTCGGACCAGTCGCCCACCGCTTCGTAGCACTCCGCGAGCATCCAGCCCGGCAGACCGGTTTCGCGCTGTGCTGCTTCGCGCAGCACGCCGATGCTGATGGTGCGCTTCGGACGCTTGCCCACGAGGCACATCAGCCCCCAGGCGGCGTCCTCGGGCGGAGCTTGCTTGAAGTACGCACGCAGCGCCGCCACCTTGCCGCTGGTGCGGGTCGTTTCGTCAAGGGCTTTATAGAGCGCGGCGAAGAGCTTCACGCGGGCTCCTCCAGGCTCTGCTCCAGGTCCGCCGCGAGTTCGGGCGTTTCGCCGGACTCACCCTCGTAGCGTGATTCAATGACAAAGGCGTCCGTGCCCTGCTCCTTCAGCCACCGCGCGACCTGTTCCGCGAAGCCGTGGGTGACGCCAATGCGCTCCGCTCCGGTGTCGCGGATGGTCTGCATGAGCGAGGGCCAGTCGGCGTGGTCGCTCATCACGATGCCGCGGTCCACGCTCCGCCTGCGGCGTGCGCCGCGGACTCTCATCCAGCCGGAGACGAAGGCCGTGCTGACGCCGCCCTCGCCCGCGAGCCGCCGGAGCCAGGCGGTGGCGCTGGTGGATGGAGGCGCGACGACGAGCCCAACGCCCCGGAGAGGGGCTGCCTCCTCGCCGGTGGCGCGCACGACGTGTGGCAATCGCACACCCGCGGCGACATACGCCTCGTTGAGGCGGTGGATCGAGCCGTGGACACCGATCGGACCGATGGATGGATCGATGCTCGCGAGCACGCGCTGCGCCTTGCCGAGCGGCCAGGCGTACACGAGGCTGGTGCGGTGCTCGCGCTGGTTGGCGCGCCACCACGCGTTCAGTTCCTCGCCCGCTTCGCCCTGAGCCGGCCAGCGGTAGATCGGCAGGCCGAAGGTGCTCTCGGTGATGAAGGTGTGGCAGCGGACAAGCTCGAAGGGGCGGCAGGTGGTGTCGGGCTCGGTCTTGTAGTCGCCGCTGATGACCCACACCTCTCCGGCGGGGCCATGAGGAGTGGGGCTGGTCCGCTCGATGCGCACCTGGGCGGAGCCGAGGATGTGGCCCGCGGGATGGAACGAAACACGGACCCCGGAAAGCTCGATTGATCGGCCGTACTCGAGCGTCGAGATGGAGGCGTGCTCGCCGAGCCGGAGGCGCAGGACGCCCGCGCCGTCGGGCGTGCAGAGGTATAACCCACAGCCGGGCCGCGCGTGATCGGCGTGAGCGTGGGTGATGACCGCACGCTCTACGGGCGCCCAGGGATCAACGTGGAACCCGCCCTCCTCGCAGTACAGACCGTGCGGGGTGGATCGGATGAGCGCCATTCATAAGGCTATGGACGCGGGTTCTCGAAGCTGTCGTAGAACTCCGCGACCTCCCATTCCGCGGCGGAGGTCGGCCGGTCGCTCCTGCGCCAACGCGAGTTGCGGCGGTCGCGTCGGTGCGCACCGCTGACCCGATAAGGGTTAGCAGGAGCTTCAGCGGAGTGGTCGGGTCGATGCTCTTCGGGCGGACGTTCCTCGTGCGATCGGTCGAACCAGCGTGGCATGGCTTCTCCTACTGCATGGAGTGCTTGATCGCGGCGACTCGGTCGTGGGCGTTCTTGATCTTCATGTAATGGCGGCTGAGAACGACTTCGACGTCGGGCGGGAGGTTGTGGTCGTTCAAAGCGTCGCGGTACGCGGCGACCGCGGCGTCTTCGCCCCGCTCCACCTCGTCGATGACGGCTTTCTCGCCGCGGGTGAGCGCGGCTTTGATGGCGATCCAGGTGCGGTGGACCGCGCCGGCGGCATCGCCTTCCTCCTCGCCCTTGCCGCCCCGCCGCCGTATCTCCGTGCGCAGCTCTTCGGCGCACTGCTCGCGCTCGCGCCCGAGCTCGCGGAAAAACTCCGCGTGTTGCGGCGACACCTTATCCGCAGCGAGCGGGAAGCCCTTGACGCCATCCATGCACGTCTGGAGGAGGTTTTCGAGCAGCGGGAGCCATTGCCGGTCGGTGGGGTTGTTGGCCCCCTTCCCTACGTGCGTCCACGCGTCCTTCACGGCGTGGCGGGCTTTCTCCCAGGAGAGCTTGCTCTTGCCGCGGTAGTTCTCCCAGCGGCTTTGAAGGTCGGGCTCAAGCTCTTCGAAGGTGCGGCCCATGCCGGCGTGAGTCGTGTACGCCTCCCAGCCGTAGCGGTAGGCGGGGGCGTATTCCTCGTAACTGACGCCGGGCTCGACGTATGGGCGGTGCTGGTAGTTCGTGCGCCAGAAGTCCTGTTCGAGGTTGGAACTGACGGGCGACTGCTGTCGCGAGGGCGTCACCGGGGGCGACTGCGGCACGGATCGGGACTCATCGCTGCGTGCGAAGCGGGACTGATCCTGCTGCTCGTTGCCCTGCGTTTCGGGCTTGTTCATGACGGGGCTCCTTCTTGAAGAAGGTTCCCGGGGTGGGGTAAGGGGCCCGTGACCGGGGTATGAATGGCTCCTTGCGCGGCCGCGGGGTGAGCGGCCAAGTACACTTCTCCCCGTCATGAATCCCGGGATCGTTCGTGTGGGAATGGTGTGCGCGGCACGGGAGGCGGCCCAACTGCACCGGGCTGCCGCCGTGCTGGACGGCGAAGCGCGGATCGTGGCGGGCGTCGGCGTGCCGGGCGTGGAGCGCGTGTACGCCTCGTGGCGGGAGTTTCTGGATGGCGAAGCGGCCCAGCCGCCGGAGCAGCGCGTCGATGTGGTGGCGCTGGTCGGCGCCGTCGATAGCAGCGCGGCACGCGGCGCGGTGAGCGCTGGGATGCACGTTCTGGCGGATCCCGCGGCGATCCCAGGCGGCGACGCGGGCGAAGAGCTGCTGCGCGGCGTAAAGAACGCCGGGACGGTGTTCGCCTGCGCGCTGCCCTGCACCGCCTATCCGATGGTGCGGCGGGCGATGGAACTGGTGCGCGAAGGAAAGTTCGGCGTGATCCGGCGCGTGGTGGTGGAGTGCGGCGGGCCAGGGGCGGCCGGAGCTCTGCGCGACCTGGGGCCGCATGCGGAGGGCCTCGCCTCCGCGGTGAGCGGGCTCAAGCTGCGGGCCGTCTGCGCGGATTGGACGATGAACCCGGCACGCCGCGTCGAGGATGATGCCTCGGTGCTGCTCCGGTTCGACAGCGCCGCGCGGGGGGTGATCCTGCTTTCGCAGAACTCAGAGGCGGGCATTCGCCTGCGCGTGCAGGGCGTGGATGGCTCGTTCTGGTGGGAGAGCGTGGACGCCGAGCGGCTGTGGATGCGGGAACGCGACGGGTCGCTGCGGGTCCTCACCCGCGCCGGAGTGAACATGGGCACCATGGGGGCGGACGCGACTCGCTTCCCGCCGGGCGTCTCCGAGGGCGGCGCGGAAGCGCTGGCGAACCTCTACCGGGGCGTCTTCGAGGCGATCCGCGCCAAGCGCGAGGGGCGGGCCCGCAAGGGGCTCGGGCGCGAGTTCCCGACGCTGCAGGACGGCCTGCGTGCGCTGCAGTTTGTCGAAGCCGCGGCGATCAGCGCCCGCTCCGGGAGCGTCTGGGTGGATGTCTGAGCGGCGACGACGTCAGCAGCTTCCTCCGGCCAGCACGCGGAAGAAGGCTTCGATGTCGGCGTCCGTGCCCACGTCGCCGTCGTCGTTGAAGTCCGCCGTCCAGCACGTCGCACAGCAGTTTCCGGCCAGGCACGCGAAGAAAGCTTCGATGTCGGCATCCGTGCCCGCGTCCCCGTCGTTGTTCACGTCCGCCGTGCCGCAGCCGACGCCAACCACCGCGCCCTCATAAGCCCCGATGCTCGGCGTGGGCGCATAGCAGCGGCCGTTGTATGCGCCGGGCGTGAGGACGGGCGCGTGCCCGGCGCCGGTGGTGGGACTGTTGGGCGGAATCTGATAGCTCGCGCCTGGCGCGGGCAGGGGGCTGGCGAGCAGGGGATTGACGCCCGCGATGCGGCCGGGCTCGGGCGCGGGCAGGCTGGGGGCGGATGCCGCGGGGTTGTCGTAGGCGTACCAGAGGTTGTTGCGGAAGGTGAAGGTCGCTGGGGCGGTGTTGGAGCCGATGTTCACGTATGTGGAAAGGTCCGAGCGGTCGAAGTGCACCAGGTTGTTCTCAAAGGTGTTGTTGCCGCAGGGGGCAAAGGAGTAGGTCGAGGTGGAGGTGGTTTCCTGGAGGATTCGAAAGATCCAGTTGTGCGGCGTCACGATGGTGTTGTTGGAGACAACGCAGTCCACAGCACCGACGAACGCCACGGCGCAGGTGCCTCCCTGAAAGACGTTGGAGATGACGCGGACTTCCCTTGCCTCGGCGTTGGGCTGCGTCGTCGAGAGCGGGGGGCGGAAGAACTCAAAGCCGGTGCTGCCGCCGATGTTGATGCAGCGCTCGCCGCTCTCTTCGAAGCGGTTGCGGAGGATGTCGATTTGACTCGTGCCGCCCTTCGCCTGGATGGCGTTGGCGGAGGCCTGGCCGAAGTGGTTGTGGGCAATGACGCCGCGGTGGCAGCCCACCATGTCGATCAATGAGCCGCTGGCGCCGCCGCCCGCGCGGGCAAACTCACACTCCAGCACCCAGAAGTCATCAATGCCCGAGAGCTTCAGGGCGTCGTTGTTGCCCCCCGCGCCGATGTCGTGGATGAACAGGTTGCGGAAGACGAGAAAGCCCGAGGCCCCGGGGGTGTTCACCTGGCCGCCGTCGTCGCAGTTGATGCCGTTGCCGGTCGAGCCGCGGACTTCCATGTCGTGGAGCACCACGTACCGGGCACGGGAGAACTGCACGGCGTTGGTCCCGCCCTGGAGCACGGGGCGGGCCTGGCCCGGTGCGCCGCCGATCCAGATCGGGGCTTGCGCCGTTCCCGCAAGCCCGTCTATGAACATGCCGCCGCTGTACGTCCCCGGCGCGACGATGATGGATGTGCCCGGCGTGGCCTGCGCCGCGGCGAAAGAGATCGTCGCGTAAGGGCGTTCCGCGCTGCCGTCCCCCGTGGCGTTGCTGCCGGTGGTCGAAACGTGCAGCACCCGGGCCGGGACCAGGCCGTCGGCGAACGTTGCCACGTGCGTGCACGGGTTCTGTCCCGCGGCGGGCAAAGCACAGACGACCATCGCGAGGAACAGGACCAGGCGGCTCATCGTCCGCAGTGTACGGAACGCGTCTGAATGCCCTTTGGGCACCCCGCAAGGCGCGTCCATGTTTGAGATGGTGGGTCGAGAGCGTGCGCGTTGATCGCTGGGCGGCAAGAGGGTAGGAACGGCGGTGCTATATAAGGATTCTGTACGGGATTCGTGCGCGCTACCCTTGCGGCCAACCTGTCCGGGCCATTTCGGGCGTCCGGCGGGCCTTCATCCCCAGGATTCCTCCAATGCTTGGACGCGTTTTCAAGGCGTACGACATCCGCGGCACCTACCCCGATCTGCTGAACGACGCCATGGCGTGGCAGATCGGCTACGGGGCCAGCAAGTTCCTGCTGGCGGACGCCGCGGCGGCGGGTGAGACCAGCCCGATGATGAAGAACATCGTCGTGGGGCGCGACATGCGGCAGTCCAGCCCGGCGCTGACCAAGCAGCTCATCCAGGGCATCAACGACCAGGGCGGCGACGTGATCGACATCGGCATGTGCGACACGTCGATGATCTACTTCGCCATCAACCACCTGGACTGCGCGGGTGGCGTGATGGTGACCGCCAGCCACAACCCGCCCAACTACAACGGCTTCAAGATCAGCAAGCGCAACGCCAAGCCGGTGGGGGAGGTCTCGGGCCTGGCGGAGGTGCGCAAGCACGCCGCGATGGTGGACAAGGCGACGCTCGTGCGGCAGAACGGGCGGCTGGAGCAGCGTGACCTGTGGCCCGCCTACGCACGGCACGTGCGCAGCTTCCTCGACCTCAGCGGCGCGAGCCGTCCCTTGAAGATCGTCATCGACGCCAGCAACGGCATGGCGGGGACGATGATCCCCAAGGTGTTCGGGAAGCAGAGCCCGCTGGGGCCGGTCCAGGGGCTGCAGATCATCGAGCTGAACTTCGAGAACACCAAGGGCGTGTTCGCGCACGAGCCCAACCCGCTGGTCGCCGCGAACCTCCGGCAGGTGCAGGAGGCGGTGGTGCGAGAGAAGGCCGACGTGGGCTTCTGCTACGACGGCGACGCGGACCGGTGCATGGTCATCGACGAGAAGGGCAAGGCGGTGGGGTGCGACCACCTCACGGCCTTGCTCGCCAAGCACTTCCTCGCCAAGGCGCCGGGCAGCGCGGTGGTCTACGACCTGCGCAGCACGAAGGCGGTGGCGGAGGAAGTTCTGAAGGCGGGCGGCAAGCCCGTGCGCGGGCGCGTGGGCCACGTCTTCCTCAAGCAGGCAATGGCCGAGCACAACGCGGTGTTCGGGGGCGAGCTCTCCGGCCACTTCTACTTCCGCGACAACTTCAACGCCGACAGCGGCGCCATCGCGATGTGCACGGTGCTGACCGTGCTGGCGCACTCGAAGAAGTCCATGAGCCAGCTCATCGCGCCCATCGCTCGCTACGCGCAGTCGGGTGAGATCAACTTCCAGATCGAGGACAAGGACGCCGCCCTCGCCGAGCTGAAGAAGGCCTACGGCCCCGCTGCGAACCCGCAGGCGCAGATGGACGAGCTCGACGGCGTGACCATCGACTGCTTCAAGACCGAAGGCTGGTGGATCAACGTCCGCAAGAGCAACACCGAGCCGCTCCTGCGGCTCAATCTGGAGGCCAAGGACAAGGCCACGCTGGACCGGATGCTGGAGCAGATCGCCCCGCGCCTGGGCAAGCAGGTGGAGCACTGAGCCAGCCCTCCGCCGCCCGGGGGCGAAAGGCAGGTCGCCCCGTCCCCCAGTAAGCTGTGCGTGCGTGGTCGAACGCACGCCCCCGCTGACTCCACATGACCCTCGCCGAGTTCCTTTCCCATCACCGCCTCACCGAGAACCCCTTCCGGGGCGAGGAGGCACGCTCCGATCCGGTCTTCGCCCGCATGAGCGGGCCTTCGCCCGTGGTGCCGGGGAGGGTCGAGAACTCGCACGAGCTCTTCCACGCCGACTTTGAGAAGATCATCGGCGACCTGCGCCGACCCAGCAGCTCGGTGGTCTTCGGCGAGAAGGGCAGCGGCAAGACCGCCATCCGCCTGCAGATCGCCCGCCGCATCGCGGAGCACAACCTCGCGAACCCGGGGGCCAAGGTTCTGCTCGTCGCCTACGACGACCTCAACGGCGTGCTCGATCGCGTCCACGAGCGGGTCGGGGGCAAGACTCCGCTGGAATCGCTCCAGAAGCTGCGGCTGGTGGATCACCTTGACGCGGTGCTGAGCGCTGTGGTGCCGCGGGTGGTGGACGCGGTTCTCGGCTCGGGACCGGAGCCGATCGATCTTCCAGAAGACACCAAAAGCATCCTGCGGCGGCTGGACACCACGCTCCGGGGCGACTTGCTGCTGTTGCAGGCTCTGTACGACCGCCCCGACACCGCAGCGGATCGGACGGTGGCGCTGCGCCGCCGGCTCAAGTTCCTCCCGCCCCTGCGGATCATTTCAAACAACGCGGCGCTGGTAGTGTTCCCGCTGCTCATCCTCGCCGCGCTGGTGTGGACGAGGCTGGTGCCCTTCAAGGGCGTGAGCCCGGAGACGACGGCGTGGGGACTCGCGGGGGTTACGCTGCTGTACGCGATCTTCGCGCTGAAGGTGGGGGTGTACGACCGCTGGAAGCTGATGCGCACCGCCAAGCGCGTGCGGCGGCAGGTGCGGGTGCTTTCTCGCTCGGAGGTGAGCTACGGGCGATCGCTGCGAGAAATACCCCCCGCCACGCGGCAGCTTCAGCACCTGCCCGTCACCGACAGCGATGAGCCGCGGTACGCCGCGATCGACAAGCTGCGTCGCGTGCTGCGGGCGCTGGGGCACGTGGGGCTGGTGGTCATCGTGGACCGTGTGGACGAGCCGACGCTGGTCAGCGGGGACCCGGACAAGATGAAGGCCGTGGTCTGGCCGATGCTGAACAACAAGTTCTTGCAGCAGGAGTCGATCGGGTTCAAGCTGCTGCTGCCGGTCGATCTGCGGCACGCGGTGTTCCGCGAGAGCTCCGCCTTCTTCCAGGAGGCCCGCCTCGACAAGCAGCACTTTGTCGAGCACCTCGCCTGGACCGGCACGACGCTCTACGACCTCTGCAACGCTCGAATCGCGGCGTGCACCGTGCCCGGCGCGACGCCGCCGGAACTGATGGACCTCTTCGCTCCCGACGTGACGCGCCAGGAACTGCTGGAGGCTTTGGAGCGGCTGCACCAGCCGCGGGATGCCTTCAAGCTGCTGTACCGCTGCCTGACGGAGCATTGCGCCAGCGTCACCTCCGCGGAGAACGAGTGGCGCATTCCGCGGCACATTCTGACGAGCGTGCTCAAGTCCGAGACGGCCCGCGTGCAGGAGATGTACCGGGGCATCCGCCCGGCGTGAGCGGGCACGCTTACCGCTTGTGCTCGCAGCGGACGCCGAAGCGGTCGCAGATCGGGTGCTCGCGGCAGCACCTGCCGCCCGGTCGGCGCGCGGTGCACGCGGCTCGCCCGTGCCAGATGAACTGATGAGAGAGCGCACACCACTGGTCCTGCGGGAACAGAGCCATCAGGTAACGCTCGATCATCTGCACCGTGCTGCCGGGGGGGACGAGGTCGAAGCGGTTGCTGAGCCGCTCGATGTGCGTGTCCACCACGAACCCCACGTTGATGTTGAAGGCGTTGCCGAGGACGACGTTCGCCGTCTTGCGGGCCACGCCGCGGAGCGTGAGCAGCTCTTCCATCGTCCGCGGCACCTCGCCGCCGAACCGCTCCACAACCACCTTCATGGACTCGTACACGGACTTGGCCTTGCTGCGGAAGAAGCCGATCGAGCGGATGTAGGGCTCGATCTCCTCCGGCGAACTCGCGGCGTAGTCGGCGGGCGTCGGGAAGCGTGCGAAGAGCGCGGGCGTGGCCTTGTTCACCCCCGCGTCCGTGGACTGCGCGGAGAGGATCGTGGCGATCAGCAGCTCGTGCGGCTTGGTGTAGTGGAGCGCGCAGTGGGCGTTGGGGTAATGCTCCGCGAGCATCGCGGCAAGGGCCGCGGCGCGGCGGCGCTGCGCCGCCGTGACCTTCGGCAGCGGAAAGGGCGGCTCAGCCCCGGCCTGGTTCGTTGCCTTGCTCGTCGCTGACCGGGATGGTTTGGGCGTCCGGGCCCTGGTGGTCGTGGTTCGCTGTTTTCTGGTCATTCGTGGTTGAGGTGGGAGTGAGCGACTGCGGCTTGTCGCGCGTCATGGACCACGCATTCGCCACCAGCGCGACCAGCAGAGAGAGGGCGATAAGGCCCAGGGCGGTGCTCGCGCGGGGATGGTCCGCACTGAAGGCCGCCTGGAAGATGTCCGCGCGCGCGTTATCGCCCGCCGCGGCGGCCTCCCAGAACTGGCTGAGGTTCGCGGCCATCCGCGGCCGCAGGATGAGCAGGTGATAGACGAGCAGGCAGAGGAGCAGCCCCGCGCTCATCCAGCGCACCGCCGCCGCGGTAAACGTGAGATACCGGCTCATGGTGAGCACGAGCAGGATCACGGTCGAAGCAACGAAGCAGAGCACCTGGGCAACGTCGGACCACCAGAAGAAGGTCTGCACGACCTTGCCCGCGGCGATGCGGTAATGCTCGCCTGTGTAGCTCGGGTATGCGCCCAGGGTGGGGGCGAGGTCCTTGAGGATCGGGAAGGTGCGGGCCGCGCCGACGGCGGTCATCAGGATCACGCCCAGCCACGCCGCGAGTAAGGCCGTGTAAGCGGTTTCCAGAATGGCGCGCCGGATGGGCATCAGCGCATGGTATGAGGAAGAGGCGGACGGGGTTCGGCGCGCGTGCTACAACTTGCCCCGTGGAACTGCTGCGGACAAGCCTGTCCATCGCTGGAATCGTGGAGCCGGTGTCCGGGGGCGGGCCGCGCGGGCTGATCGCCTGGGCCGCGGGCCTGGGGTACAGGGCCGTCCAGCTTGACGCGGCGATGTCCGGCCTGCGACCCCGTGAGCTGGACCGTTCCGGGCGGCGCGACCTGGCCGCCTTTCTTCGCCGGCAGGAGTTGGTGTTGTCGGGCCTCGACCTCTGGGTGCCCGAATCGCACTTCGCAGACCCCGCCCACCAGGACCGAGCCGCGGGAGCGGTGAAGGCCGCGCTGGAGCTGAGCGCGGAGTTGTCGCGTCTGACCGATGGTGCGCCGGTGGTCAGCGTTCAACTGCCGGAAAAGGCCCCTCCCGTGCTTGTGGAGGAGCTTGCACGCGAAGCGGAAAGAGTGGGGGCCGTGCTCGCGGATTACGGCGACGGGGCGTGGGATCAGGTTGGTAAAGGCGTAGACCCCGCGGCGGTGCTCGCCGCCGGCGGTGATCCGGCACAGGTCGTCTCACGCCTGCCCTCCGCTCCTTCGGCGGCGCGACTGTCTGACTTTTCCGCCGGGGTGCGCGTGGGGCTGGGAAAGGGCAAACTCGATCTGGTCGCGTACGGCGCGGCGCTCGTGACGAAAGGGTTTACCGGCTATTGCCCGGTTGACCTGCGGGGCGTCCGGGGCCAGGCCGCGGCGGCGGAAGGGGCCCTGCTCGCCGTGCAGCGCCTCGCCTGAACCAAAATTTGCGCGCAAAGCCGCACCCGAACTTCGCCCAAACTGGTACAGTTCCAGCGTGCCCTCCAAGCCCTTCAAAGTTGTCAGCCCCTTCGCCCCCACGGGCGATCAGCCCGCCGCGATTGAGAAGCTGGCCGGCGACATTCTGGCGGGCAAGCCCGCGACGGTGCTGCTGGGGGCCACCGGCACGGGCAAGACCTTCACGATGGCGAATGTGATCGCGGCGGTGGGCAAGCCGACGCTCATCATCAGCCACAACAAGACGCTCGCCGCGCAGCTCTTCGAGGAGCTGCGCGAGTTCCTCCCCGAGAACAGCGTCAACTACTTTGTCAGCTACTACGACTACTACCAGCCCGAGGCGTACATCCCGCAGCGCGATATCTACATCGAAAAGGATTCCTCGCGCAACGACGACCTCGACCAGCTCCGCCTGGCCGCGACCAGCAACATCCTTTCGCGGCGCGACACCGTCGTGGTGGCGAGCGTGTCGTGCATCTTCGGCCTCGGCAGCCCGGAGGCGTACCACGAAAAGGTACTGACCATCACCCGCGGGATGCGCGTGGAGCGGCGGAACTTCCTCCTCGCGCTCTCCGCGATGCAGTATCAGCGCAGCGAGATGGAGTGGAAGCGCGGGCAGTTCCGCGTGCGGGGAGATGCCCTCGACATCTGGCCCGCGTACGAGAAGTACGCCGTGCACATCGAGCTCTTCGGCGACGAGGTGGACCGCCTGGAGCTGATCAATCCCACGAGCGGCGAGGTGCTGGCGGAGGAGCGCACCTTCCACCTCTTCCCGGCGGTTCACTACATGATGCCGGAGAACCAGCTCCAGGCGGCGCTCGCGGCGATCCGGGCGGAGCTGGACGCCCGCGTGCTGGAGCTGCGCAGTCAGGGCAAGCTGCTCGAGGCCCAGCGGCTGCTCTCGCGGACCAAGTTCGATCTTGAAATGCTGGAGGAAACCGGCACCTGTCCGGGCATCGAGAACTACTCGCGCTTCATGGATGGACGTGCGCCGGGAGAGCGGCCCTTCTGCCTGATGGACTACTTCGACTACGCCCCGCCCCGCGATGATGACGCGCCGGGCGTTCGACCCGCGCTGCCGCCGGAGGGGTCCCGCCGCCGCAACTTCCGCGACTGGCTGCTCATCATCGACGAATCGCACGTCACGGTGCCGCAGATACGCGCGATGTACAACGGCGACCGTGCCCGCAAGGAAGTGCTCGTGGAGCATGGCTTCCGGCTGCCCAGCGCGCTCGACAACCGCCCGCTGCGCTTCGAGGAGTTCGAGTCCATCGTGCCCCAGGTGATGTTCGTCTCGGCCACGCCTGGGCGGTACGAGCTCGAGCGCTCCGGCGGCGAGATCGCGGAGCAGGTGATCCGCCCCACAGGTTTGCTGGACCCGGAGGTGGAGGTCAAGCCCACCAGGGGCCAGATCCCCGACCTGCTGGAGCGCTGCCAGGAGCGTGTCGCGGCGGGCGAGCGCGTGCTGGTCACGGCGCTGACGAAGAGGCTGTGCGAAGACCTCGCGAGCTTCATGGCCGAGAAGGGGTTGCGGGTCCGCTACCTGCACAGCGACATCGAGACGCTGGACCGCATGGAGATTCTCGCGGACCTGCGGCTTGGGAACTTCGACGTGCTGGTGGGCGTCAACCTGCTGCGCGAGGGGCTGGACCTGCCCGAAGTCTCGCTCGTGGCGATTCTCGACGCGGACAAGGAAGGGTTTCTGCGCTCGCCGACGAGCCTGATCCAGCTCATGGGCCGCGCTGCACGGAACGTCAACGGCAAGGTCATCATGTACGCGGACACGATGACCCCCGCGATGCAGGGCGCCATCGAAGAGACCGAGCGCCGCCGCGCCAAGCAGCTCGCGTACAACGCCGAGCACGGCATCACGCCCGCCACGGTCAAGAAGGCCGTCCGGCGCGGGCTTGAGAGTGAGCTAAAGGCTCGCAAGACCGCCCGCGACGCCGTCACCGTCAACGAGCCCGAGTTTGAGATCGACGAGCTGATCCGCGAGATGGAGGGCGAAATGCTCGCCGCGGCGGAGCGGATGGAGTTCGAGCGGGCCGCGATGATCCGCGACCAGGTCTTCAAGCTCCGCCGGCGCCGCGAGGAAGCGCACAAGACCGGAGGCAGCACCAGGATCCGGCGGTCGGAGATTGACGGCTCCGGCTCCCGCGGCAAGCGGAGGTCGGACGTCAAGGCCGGAATGCCCGGCACTCGCGCCGGCAAGAAGCGCAAGGGCCGGGCCTGACCAGCAAGCATCGGCCCGCAACTACAAGGGGGATGTCATGAAGCACAGGCACCTGCTCCTGGTCGCGTCGGCTCTGGCGTTGTTCTTCTCGTTCGTGTTCATGCGCCTGGCGATTGCCTCAACGTTCTATGTTCACTACGGAGATACGGACATCAAAGCGGGCGTGTGGCTCGCGATCGCGTTCCTTGCCGCGTGGGTGGTGCTCGAGGCCGTCCACTTCATCTGCGTGCGCAGGGGAGGCGTGTGCGTGTGCGGCTACTCGCTCCGGGGGGTGAAGTGCCCGGAGTGCGGGCGCGATCAGGGAGCCGCGGGCTAGGATTGGCAATGGAGAGTCCGGCCAAGGGCGACTGGAAAGAAGGGCTGCTCGGGAGACTCCGGTATTACCTGATTGGGCTGGCGATCGGGTTCGTGATGCTGGGGTTCTTCCAGGCGGCCAAGAAGCGGGAAGCGATGGAGCGGGAGGCCCGCCGCCAGCAGGTCGCCCAGCCCGTCCCGCCCGCTCCGGTCGAGGAACCCGCCAAGCCGGACCAGTGATGTTCGCGCCCCGGTAAACCCTGCGGCGACATCCGAAGCATGTGTGAACGCGAAGAAGAACGGCCCCAGCTACCATCGCGGGCACGGAGGGATTGCACGTGGCCCCACAGGGAAGTACGGCGGTGAGCGGGCGCAACGAGAAGAAGAAGTTGAACGGCAATGGCAAGGCGGACCGGCTGGTGGAGCCCCGGGTGGGCATCGCGCCCACCCCGACCATGAAGACCGCCGCGACCCCGGAGGCCCAGAGGACCATCCGGGTGCGTGGCGCCCGCGAGCACAACCTCAAGAACATCGACGTGGTGATCCCACGCGACAAGCTGGTGGTGATGACCGGGCTCTCGGGTTCGGGCAAGAGCTCGCTCGCCTTCGACACCATTTTCGCCGAGGGGCAGCGCAAGTACATGGAGTCGCTGTCCGCCTACGCGCGGCAGTTCCTCGACCAGCTCAAGAAGCCGGACGTGGACGAGATCGAGGGCATCCCGCCCACCATCGCCATCGAGCAGCGCTCGGCGAGCAGCAACCCGCGCTCGACGGTGGCGACGACGACGGAGATTTACGACTACCTCCGTCTGCTCTACGCGCGGTGCGGGCGGCCCTACTCCTGGGCCGTCACGAAGACGAAGAAGGACGGCTCCGTGCTGGAGCGCTCCGGCAAGCCCATCTCCGCCACCAGCAGCACGCAGGTGGTGGACGCGATCATGGGGCTCGCCGAGGGCGGCGCGACCAGGCGCATCATGGTGATGGCCCCGGTCGTCCGCGGCAAGAAGGGCTTTCACCGCGACGTGCTGGAAGAGCTCTCCACCCAGGGCTGGAACCGCGCCCGCGTCAACGGCACGATCGTGGACTTGCGCGACGTGCTCAAGGAGCCCGGCGAAAACCCGCTCAACCTGGGGCGGTACGAGAAGCACACCATCGAGGCGGTGATCGACCGCATCTCGCTCGCCCCCGACTCACGCCAGCGGCTGGCGGAATCCGTGGAAGCCGCGCTGCGCATGGCCGACAGCGTCGTCATCATCTCCGTCGAGAACACGGACGAGAAGGGCCAGAGCACGTGGGTTGACCAGAGCTATTCCACGAAGTTCAGCGACCCCGAGCACCCGGAAGTGGCGCTGGAGGAGCTGGCCCCGCGCCTCTTCTCGTTCAACTCCCCCTTCGGCGCATGCCCGGCCTGCAACGGCCTGGGCACGATCCTGGAGTTCGACGAAGACCTTGTGATTCCCAACGACTCACTGAGCCTCGCCGAGGGCGCGGTCGCGGCGTGGAACAAGAACGGTCCTGTCCGGGCGTGGTTCAACCGCAAGCTGCGCCGGTTCTGCAAGGACTTCGGCGCTTCCTTCACCGAGCCCGTGAGCACCTTCACTCCGGAGCAGATGAAGGCGCTCCTGCACGGCTCCAAGAGCCCCAAGTTCGAGGGCGTGATCCCCAACATCTCCGAGTGGTGGAAGACCACCGAGAACGCGGGTGTGAAGGAATGGCTCTCCACGTTCCTTTCCAGCACGCCCTGCCGCACGTGCAACGGCGACCGTCTGCGCATCGAGGCCCTGCACGTGCTGCTGGAAAGCAGGCACGGGGTGGAAGCCGCGAGGGCGTGCAGTGGCACCGTCATCGGCCGACCCGAGAAAACCGGCCCGACCGTGCATTACCTCAACATCGCCGAGTTCTGTCGCCTCACCATTACCGAAGCCGCGGCTTTCATCGAAGGGCTCGTCCTTTCGCCCGAGCAGTCTGTCATCGCCGAGCCGATCCTGAAGGAGATCAACAACCGCCTGCGTTTCCTCGCGGGCGTGGGGCTGGAATACCTCTCGCTCGACCGACGGACGGGCACGCTTTCCGGCGGCGAGGCGCAGCGCATCCGCTTGGCGTCGCAGGTGGGCTCGGGGCTTGTGGGCGCGTGCTATGTGCTGGATGAGCCGACCATCGGCCTCCACCAGCGCGACAACGCGCGGCTGATCTCCACCCTCCGCCACCTCACCGACATCGGAAACACCGTCCTGGTCGTCGAGCACGACGAGGACATGATCCGTGCCGCGGACTACGTGATGGACATCGGTCCCGGGCCGGGCGTCCACGGCGGGACGGTGGTGGCGCAGGGCACGGTGGAGGAAGTCTGCGCCAACCCGGCGTCGATCACGGGCGATTACCTCGCGGGCCGGCGGCGGATCGAAGTGCCGCGGACGCGCCGCAAGCTGAGCGAGAAGAACGCCATCGTGGTGAAGGGGGCGCGGGAGAACAACCTCAAGAACATCGACGTGTGCATCCCGCTGGGCGGGCTGGTGTGTGTGACGGGCGTGAGCGGCTCGGGCAAGAGCACGTTGGTGAACGACATTCTTCTGCAGGCGGCCAAGCACGAGCTGCTGGGCGCTCGGACGAAGCCCGGCAAGCACACCTCCTTCAGGTGGCCCAAGAGCCTGAACCGCGTGATCGAGGTGGACCAGAGCCCCATCGGCCGTACGCCGCGAAGCAACCCGGCCACCTACACCGGCATCTTCGACGAAATCCGCAAGGTCTTCGTGCAGACGAAGGAGGCCAAGATCCGCGGCTACAAGCCCGGCCGCTTCTCCTTCAACGTCCGCGCCGAGAGCGGCGGCGGCCGGTGCGAGGCGTGCCAGGGGCAGGGCCTCAAGAAGATCGAGATGCACTTCCTGCCCGACGTCTACGTCGAGTGCGAGGTCTGCCGCGGCAAGCGGTACAACCGCGAAACGCTCGAAGTGACCTACCGCGGCAGGAACATCGCGGACGTGCTGGACATGACCGTGGAGGAAGGGCTGGAGTTCTTCGGAGCCCACCCGAAGATCGTGCGCTTCCTCCAGTGCCTCCACGACGTGGGGCTCGACTACGTGAAGCTCGGGCAGCCCAGCACGCAGCTCAGCGGCGGCGAGGCCCAGCGCATCAAGCTGGCGACCGAGCTGGGCAAGGGCCAGGGCGGCGCGCCTGCTGTTGAGCCGCTGAGGAACGGCGGGGGGGAGGAAGACGAGGACGCCCTCGCGGCGTACGCCTCAGCAAAGCGCAGCGCGAAGAAGGCTACTCGGGAAATCCCCGCGTCGAGCCCCTACGGCCACACCCTCTACGTGCTGGACGAGCCCACGACGGGCCTGCACTTCGAGGACATCCGCAAGCTGGTGCAGGTGCTGAACCGGCTCGCGGATGCGGGCAACACGCTGGTGGTGATCGAGCACAACCTGGACGTGATCAAGTGCGCCGACTGGATCATCGACCTCGGCCCGGAGGGCGGCGACAAGGGCGGAACCATCGTCGCCGCGGGCACGCCCGAGCAGGTGGCGAAGGTCGAGGCGAGCCACACGGGACGGTACCTCGCCCCCATGCTCAAGCTCTGAGCCGGTTGGGGAACATTCAGGACTGCGACGCCGCGGGGTTCACGCGGTGGGGCCACCGTCGAGCTAACCCGGAGGTGTCTTATGCCCAGGCGTTCAAGCTCGCGGTCTTCGCAGGTGACCCGCGACCACGAAGAGATCATGCGGTGGGTGGAGGAACGCGGCGGCTGCCCCGCGACGGTGAAGGGCACGTCTCGCGGCGGGGCCGGCGTGCTGCGGATCGACTTCCCCGGCCAGGGTGAGGACCGCAGGATGGAGCACCTCTCCTGGGACGAGTTCTTCCGCAAGTTCGACCAGGAGAATCTGGCCTTTGTCCACCAGGACTTCACGGCGGACGGGGAGATCAGTCGTTTCTCCAAGTTCGTGGATGCGGGCGAGGCGGAGCGTCGCCGCGGCGGAGACAGCCGTGGATCGAGGCGTGGCAGCGCACAGGCACGCTCGGGGCGAGGACGCGGCCGAGATGACGAGGGGCGTTCGTCGCGCTCCTCCGCGTCCCGTCGCGCCGGCGGCTCTTCCGCCCGCGGCAGTTCGCGCGGGGGGACGTCGCGCTCGTCGTCGCGGGGAACAGCCACACGCTCCGGCGGCGGGCGGACATCCGCGCGTGGAGCATCCTCGCGAAGCTCAACAAGGAGCGGGCGCGATACCGAAAGTCGATCGAGTCGATCGAGCGCTTCGCGTGACTCGCGGCGTGGATCGCGCTCCGGCGAACGCCAGAACCGCGGCAGCGGCGCATCCCGTGCCGGACGGGCGTCGTCGGGGCGTTAGACCAGCGGGAAGATCGCTGCAAGCTCACCGGGCGGCTCCTGGCCGTCCTTTTCCTTGCTGCAGAGGTACACCTCGTGTCCGAGTCGTGCCGTGATGCGTAGCCCCGCCGCACGCAGCATCGCCTCGCAGCACGCGGCATTGGGAACCCACCAGTTGGTCTGGTCGCTGGCGAAGGCGTGCTCGATGAAGGACATCCGGGGCCAGCCGGGCTCCGAAAGGCGGTCTCGCTCGCTGAAGGACAAGTCCTTCGGCACGGGCGCGATCGCCTCATCGGCCGTGGTGAGGGTCTGAAAGACGAGCGTGGAGCGCGTGCACGACGCGGCGATGTCGAGCCCGAGCAATGGATAGCGAAGGTGGTAGAGCACACCCATGAAAAGGACGATGTCGAAGCAGCGGGGAAGGTCGGACTGACGACGCGCAAGCTCCCAGAGCATCCGCCGCGTGTAATGGATGGATCGCCCCCAACGCTGTGCAACCCAGCGCGCCTGGGTGAGATACCGCTCGTCGGAATCGATGGCGAAGACCTCGGCGCCGCGCGCTGCCAGCTCCAGCGAGTAGAACCCGGCGTTGCATCCGATATCCAACGCGGTGGCGCCGGACAGATCGGCGGGGATGTGATCCTTGATCACATTCCACTTGTAACGAGGGAAGTCGCCGAGAGGGTGGTTTGGCGCGGTCTGCTCGCCCGTGGGCAGCGTGATGTTGTGAAACCACGGCCCGAGGGCGGCGATCTCCTCCTCGGTGCGTGTCCGCGGCTGGATCCGGGGTGCTTGCAGATTGAAGCTCATGACGAGCCCTCGGCTGCGAGCGTGCCGGTGGACGAAGAGTCTGCGCGTGGCGAGGCGGCCATCACCGCGGCGATGTGATGCTCAAGCTCCAGAGCCCGGTGCTCGGCGGTGTGCTCGCGGAGGATGCGCCTGCGTGCCCGCTCTCCCACAGCGCGGCGCTCAGGTTCGGGCATTTGCGTGAGGTACCGGAGCACCTCTTCACGCGACTCGGCCAGAAGCACTTCGCTGCCGGGTTCGAGCAGCTCATCGAGGCCTGGCCAGGTGTCGGAGATGATGGGAGTGCCGCACGCCGCGGCTTCGAAGAGACGCACGCTGGGGGAGTATCCGGCCTGCCGCATGGGAGCCCGCGTGATGTTCAGGGTGAAGCGTTGTGAGGAGTAGAAAGAACGATGGCGAGGCGGGGGCAGGTGCTCGATCCGCTTCACGTTGCCTGGCCAGGTGATGCTCTCCGGGAACTGCGGGCCGGCCACAACGAAGCGATGCCGCGGGTCTGCGTGCGCGGGTTCGATCAGCAGTTCGTTCAATCCCGGCTGGCGATCGACGGAGTAGGTGCCGAGATAACCCAGGTCATAGCGAAGCGGCATGGCCGGGCTCGCCGGCCGGTGAATCGCGGGGTCCACCATGCAATAGAACGCGCGGGCCATCGGCGAGCCGTAAGTGTGCTCCAGCGTGCGGAGCGTCGGGCCGCCGGTGAAGGACAGATAGAGATCGAACATGGGGATGAGCTCTGCGGTGAGATACTCACAGCCGGAACCCGCAAGGCTCGCGAGGGTGATGGGGGTGTCGATGTCGTAGAACACACGGACCGCGCGCGTGGCGTTCGCGAGCCAGTTTCCGACCTGGATTCCCTGCGGCACGTAGGAGCCGAGCACCACGACATCCGCCGCTTGAACAGCACCCGCGAACCGTTGTTTGAGATCGTTGAGGGATCGGTAGATGCGGACACGACCCCAGGGCAGGTGTTCCATGTCGCGGTTGTCCGCGTACCAGGGCTGGTCACGTTCCAGAAAGAGGCAGTCGTGCCCGCGCTGCGCGAGCGCTCGGATGATCCCGCGATAGTTCGTGGCGTGCCCGTTGCCCCAGGACGAGGTGATGGATAGGCCGAGGAACACGATCGAGAGAGGCTTGGGCGTTTCGTGCAGCATGGTGTCAGATGGTTGAAAGGGAACGATGACGCACGTGGCGAGCGCCCAGAATCTCTTCCACCTGTGCGGCGCGATGGGCATAGGTGTGCTGTGCCGAGATTCGCGAGCGGGCGGCCTCGCCGATGGAGCGGGCTCTGGTCAGAGTCAGATCAGTGATGTGACGGGCAACGCCCTCGCCGTCGCGTGCTACGAGGCACTCGGACCCCGGCTCGAGGAAGTCTTCAATGCCGTCCCATTCGTCGGTCAGCAGGCACGCACCCGCGCCGGCGGCCTCAAACACACGTGTTGCTGGCGACCAGCCATTCGCGGCCATGCTCTCCCGCGTGATGTTGAGCACGGCCAGCGCGGAGCAGTTCAGGGCGTTGTGGTCGTTTGTGTAGACGTGCCCTGTGCGGCGAACATTTGACGAAATCGGTTTGTCGTTCCAGCCGTTCCCTGCCAGGAGGAATGACTTGGAGGCGCACGCCATGGCGGGTTTCAGAAAGAACTCCTCCACACGCGCTTCCCGGTCCGGCAGACGGTTGCCAAGGAACGTGAGATCCGCCGCGAAGCGTGCCTCGGGCGGCACGGGAAAGTGCGTTGTTGGATCGAGCGCGTTGTAGACGGGGGCGCAGTGGCGTGCACCCAGCATCATGTATCGGTCCATGACCGGCCGCCCGCCGCCGTACGTCAGGATCATGTCGTAACGAGGGATGAGCGTTCGGAACGGATCACCCGGATCGCTCTCGACGCGCGAAAGCGTGGCGGGGGCGTCCACATCCCAGAACAGCACCGTCTGCGTCGGAGACTGAAGGTCAAGCACGGCCTGTTCCAGCAGGGCATCATGCACGCCCACGCCGCTGGCTTTGACGATCACGTCGCAGCCGCGGGCTTGCTCAACCTGCGCAAGAACGCTGGATTCAGAGCTGGCGTCGTACACAGCCACCCGCGCCCAGGGCGGGTCGGGAAGGTCGCGGTGCGACTGGCGTTCAAAGGCGTCAGGCTCGTAGAAGGTGACCGAGTGGCCGCGCTCATGGAGGGCGCGGATGATGCCGCGGTAGTACGTCGCCGCGCCGTTCCAGTAGGCGGAGACAAGGCTGCTTCCGAAGAACGCGATGTTCAGGCTCATGCGGCGGACTCCTGCCGGGTAGCGACATCCACGCCGAGCTCCGCCGCGATGCGGAGCAGTTCATCCACCCGATGAGCACAGGTATGTTGAGCGAGCACCCTGCGCCGAGCGCGTTCCGCCTGTGCCGCGGCATGCCCTGGGTCGTTGAGCAGGTCGCGGATCGCGCTCGTCATTTCGCGGCCGTTGTGCGCGAGCGTGAAGTCTCCCGGGCGGAAAAGCCGCTCGTCATCGTTCCAGGGGGCGCTGACCAGCGGCGTGCCACAGGCGAAGGCCTCAAAGACGCGGATGGTGGGGATGCCGGGCAGCGCGGTGGCGTACTGCCTTCGCGGCACGTGAAGCGCGAGCCGGTGGCGGGCGTACACCCGCGGAGCTGCTGCGTTGCTGAGCCAGCCCGCGTAAGTGATGCCCGCATCCTTCAATGCGGCGAGGGCGTGTTCCGGATAGCGCACGCCGTGGACGGTGACGGAGAGGCCCAGCTTTCGGGCGGGCTCGATCAGGAACTCGGTCAGCTCGGCGGTGCGTTCCTCATCACCCCAGTTGCCGATCCACAGCAGGTCGGTGTCTGCCGTGATGCCCGGAAGCGATCGAAAAACGCGCGTGTCCGCGCCTTCGTGCCACGTCCACGCCCTCCGGACCCATCGCCGCTCGAGGTAAATGCTGCAGAGCACATCTCCGAAGACCAGAGCCCCGTCATAATGCGAAAGGTCGTACGCGGCCATCTCCAGCGGGCGGCTCACGGCGCGGTGGTGCGTGTCGTGGAAGAGCAGGCGCGCGCGCGGATGCGCCGCCCGATAGCGGCCTAGTCGAGCGATCAGGTCGTGGTCGTTCCACTCGTGCGCAACGATCAGGTCCACGCCCTCCAGGGCAGGCTCAAGGTCCAGCGATTCGGGGCTGAACCGGATGGAGGAGAGCGTGGGGTAGGTGTCGAAGAAAGGCCGCAAGCCCGCTTCGCCGTGATCGCGGAGGAGATTCTTCAGCGACCAGTTGTCCGCAGGTTCAAAGATCAGGACCTCATGCCCGCGTGCGATCAGTTCCGAGGCATAGCCGCGGAGAAAGTGAGCGTTGCCGTGGTTCCAGTCGCTCAGGAGCGAGTGATAGAAGAGGGCCGTGCGCATAGAGGCTTGTTTCCCGCGATCAGGGAGCGGTACAGGCCGAGATAGCTCTCGCCGAATCGGATGAGGGAGTAACGCTGGGCCCGCGCGTGGGCACGGCGCGCCGTTGAGGCAAGCTGGGCGGGGTGCGAGACCAGGCCGCGGAGTGTGCGTGCCAGGTGCATCGCGTCGTGAGGATCAAAGAAAAGCGCCGCACCATCCCAAAGCTCCCGCATCGTTGGGATGTCCGAAAGAACCAGGGCGCATCGGTGCAAAGCCGCCTCGACCGGGAGAAGGCCGAAAGGCTCGTACAGTGCCGGGTGAACGTAAACGGATGCCCGGTCCAGGAGCGCGTGCAACGCCGACGATGAGAGCGGGCCGAGACACGTCAGCGCCGGCGGCGGAAGCGCCTCTGCCACCGGCCCGCGCAACGATCCCGCGAAGTGAACAGGCCAGGGGATCTCCGGTGCTGCTTCGTCTACCACCCCGATGTTCTTTGCCTCATCCCATGCGCGCCCGGCGCAGACAATCAGCGGCTCCTTGGACGCGGAAGCCGATAATGGAGCCGGAACGCCGTTGTGAATAACCTGAGCCGCGGGGATGTATGGGTAATGCGCCCGATACGTTTCCAATGCTTCCTGTGTCGGCGCGATGAACTTGTCCGCACAGGCGATGCCTTGAGAGACACGCCGGAAGTACTCCGCCAGGAACGGCGGCCTCGGAGCTCCTTTGACTGCGCTCCACCATGACAGGCAGCAGGAGTGACCCACGACGATGGTGGGAGCTTGAAAAGGCAGCGTGGCGTGCGCGTAGCCGTTGAGGTGGATGATCTCCGGGGTGTAGCGGGCTTCCAGTTCAAGCAGCCATTCGCCCGCTTCGTCCACATCCACCCACGGATCGGGCATCCACTCGAGCGCAAAGTCGGAGCATTCAAGCGTGACGTTGGGCAGCAGGCCCGCCTCAAACCGCTGTGACTCCGACGGACGCGGTCCCATGGTCGCGATCACGAACTGGGCGCGATCCGCGGCGGCCCGGGCAAGGTTCAAGGCGTAGTTCCACACCCCGCCCACGGCGTCGGCGGTCATCAGGACCCGGATGGGCGCGGCTTCCCTCATGCGGCGTAGATCCGGTCGATGAGCTCCGCGACGACCGCCGCGGATTCCACCGAAGGGTCAAAGGTGTTGGAGCGAGCAAGCCGGCCCGCCCAAGCTTTGACCGCGCGGGCCTCCCAGTCGTCGGGCGGCGATGCGAGCACCTCTCGCGACGTGCCGCGGCTCAACTCCGCGACAAAGTCGAAGAATGAGCCGTTGACGTTGTGAACCGTGGCCGCTCCTTGGGTGCCGCGGAATATGGCCTCGATGATCGCGTCCTGCCCCGCGTGCAGCCACCACGAGCAGGCGATGCGAACGTTGGCCCCGGTCTCGGTCTCGAACGAAGCCTGTGCGAAGTCCTCAATCTCGCCGAGTGTGCGCAGCGGTTCTCCCGAAGCAAAGAGTGCCGCGTGCACCTTGCTCACACGAGGAGCACCCAGTGCGAGCATCGCCATGTCGAGCAAGTGCACGCCGAGATCGATGAGGCAGCCTCCGCCGGCGAGCGTCCGATCCTTGCTCCATCCTTTGTCGGGGCCGTAGGCGTTGTGGAACACCAGGTCCACGCTGTAAACGCGGCCAAGGCGTTCCTCTCGCACCGCTGCAATGACCCGCTCGAAGGCGAGCGCTGGCCGGTAGGAGAAGTCCACCGCAAGCAGGCGGTCCCTGTTTCGCGCTGCTTCGATCACCTCGCGAGTTTCAGCGCCGGTGCGAGCCAACGGCTTCTGGCAAAACACCGGCACGCCGCGGGAAAGCGCGGCAAGAGCTTGGTCCGCGTGCTGCCCGCTGGGCGTGGCGATGACCAGACCATCAAGCGCTTCCGTAAGCAGCTCTTCCATCGATGCGCACGGGCGCGCCTCCGGTGCGATGGCGCGTGCTTCGGCGAGCGCGGCAGGGGAAGGGTCCGCGAGCGCGACCGCCCGGCACGCACCTGCTTCGACCAAGCCGCGGAGCCGCCTGCGGCCGATCCAACCCAGGCCAAGAAATCCCAGACGCGGTCCTGCGGGCGGGCTCATGCGGACGCCCCGGTGATGACAAGGGCCTTCATGAAGCCTTCGGGTCTTCGCGCGGCGGTGTCCAAGGCTTCTGCCAGCCTTTCAAGCGGAAACATGTGCGTGTACAGCGGGGTGGGGTTGAGGCGTCCCGCGGCGACAGCGCGCACAGCTTCGCGCATGCCGCGGGTGTAAACGGCCGGGTCGCGCTCATGTGCATTGATGACGTCCAGCCCGCGCCAGTTCCACGTGAACATGTCGATGGTGCGCGGCCCGTCCTGATGGAATCCGGTGATCACGAGCCGTCCTCGCTCCGCGGCGAGTTGGGTCGCAAGATCAAGGGTCTCTTGCGCTCCCGCGGCTTCGATGACAACCTCGCACATCCGCCCCCGCGTGAGCCGCCGCACTCTCTCTATTACGCTCGCGTGGTCTTCCAACGGAAGGGCGCTCTCGATCCCCAAAGAGCACGCGGTCTTGAGGGCGTTTGCCCGCCTTGCTACCGCGATCGTCCGAGCGCCCGCGTTCTTCGCGAGCTGACCGAGCAGAGCCCCGAAAAAGCCATAGCCCACAATCGCCACCGTCTGGCCCGGACGAATACCACACCGTTCAAAGGCATTGATTGCACAGCCGAAGGGTTCAGCTGGGAAAGGCCCTGGCATGGGCAGGGGCACCACGCACGCGGCGTTCGCGACGTCGTACTCGGCGAAGGCGTTGTAAGAGAGTGCCGCGACACGCTCGCCCACGCCGATGCCGGTCACCCCCTCGCCCACGGCCTCGATAGCACCCCATCCCTCGTGTCCTGGCTGGCCTGGATCGAGCGGATAGCTGAACCATTCGCGGCCCTGCCACGCAGGAATGTTGGAGCCACAGACCCCGCACCCTTCCAGTCGGATGAGCACCTGCCCCGGGCCCGGGCAAGGGATGGGGCGTTCCTCCAGCACGACGCGGCCAGGTGCCGTGATGACGCCGGCACGCATCGTGCCGACGGGCACGCACGGACGAATCGCAGGCGCGGAGGCCGTGCTCATGCCACCACCCTCCGCGTGAGGCGGGCAAGTGGCGGAAGAGCCGGGAGCGCCAGCCGCGAGGTCAGCCAGCGGTGCATGCGCGCGACCCCGTCTCGTACGTTCACGCGCGGTGACCAGCGTGTTTCCTGCTCAAAGGCGCTGGTGTCGCTCACAAACCAGCGCTGGTCCCCGGTGCGCCACGCGGCATGGTTGAGACGCACCGGCTTGCCGGTGAGACGCTCGATCAACGCGATCAGCTCGATCAGGCTGATGGTGTTGGCGGGGCCGCCGCCGATGTTGAAAGCTCGCCCCGCGGCAAGGTCGATGTGCGTTCGCGCCAACCGCATGGCGTTCACCAGGTCGTCGATGTAAAGCGCATCGCGCACCTGCCGGCCATCGCCGTAGATCGTGACCGGGACATCGTCCAGCGCGGTGCGGAGAAAGTGGCAGAGCCAGCCCTGGTCCTCGTTGCCGCACTGGCCGGGGCCGTAAATGCAGGACATGCGGAACACGCACGCGGGCACGCCGAAACTCCTTGCGTAGTCGATCACGTACTGGTCCGCCGCGCCCTTGGAGCAGCCGTAAGGCGAGCGGAAGCACAGCGGGCGGGATTCTCCGATGCCTCGGCGGCGCAGCTCCGGGTCCACGGGCTGGTAACGGCCGCTTTCCGCCGTCAGCTCGATATCGGGAAGGTCGCCGTACACCTTGTTGGTGCTGGTGTAGATGACCGGGCAGCGCCTTCCGAGCGAGCGGACGGCCTCCAGCATGTTGAGGGTGCCGAGCGCGTTGACATCGAAGTCCGCGCGTGGGTCGTCCAGCGAGCTGGTCACCGCGACCTGCGCCGCGAGGTGGTAGACCTCTCCGGCGTCGGCCACCGTATTGCGCACGGCCGTGGAGTTGCGGACATCTTCAACACGGACATCGAGCTGGTCGGTGTAGGACGCGAGCAACTCCTGAACGTTGCGCTCCACCCCAGGCCGCGAGAGGTTGTCAAAGATGATGACTTTCCGTCCCGTGGCGAGCAGCCGCTCCGCGAGGTTGGACCCGATGAACCCGGCCCCGCCGGTGATGAGGGCGGGGAGTTCGCGCGTGCTCATATTGTCAGCCCCCGTGCGGCGAGTTCGCCCGCGGCGGCGACGCAGCGGTCCTCGGCCTGTTGCGTTCGGAGCCATTCGCCCAGTTCGGCGAGCCCCTCCTCGAGCCCCACCCGGGGCGAGTAGTTCAGGTATTCGCGTGCGGCGCTGATGTCCGCGAAGCAGTGGCGGATATCTCCCACCCGGTACTTGCCCGTCAGTTCCGGGCGAGCATTGGTTTTTCCCAGCACGCGCGCCAGTGATGAAGCGACCTCGCGGATGGTGTAACTGCGGCCCGAGCCGATGTTCAGCGCGCGTCCCACGGCCCCGGGGGCATCGAGCGCCAGCACGCATGCGCGGGCAACGTCGTGCACGCTCACGAAGTCGCGCCGCTGGAGGCCGTCCTCAAACACCAGCGGGCTGTTGTTGTTGAGCAGACGCGCCGCGAAGATCGCCAGCACGCCCGTGTAGGGATTGGAAAGCGCCTGACGCGGTCCGTAGACATTGAAGAACCGCAGCGCCACCGTGGGCACTGCGTACGCATTGCCGAAGATGAGGCACAGCCTCTCCTGGTCGTACTTGGACAAGGCGTAGACCGAAGCAAGCTCGGGCAGCTTTTCCTCCGGCGTGGAGATCGGTTCCAGGTGCTCGCCTGACTCGGTCTGAAGCTCCCACTCAGCCCGGGAGAGGGCATCGCGCGAGCGGTTGGGCGGGTCCACCGTCTCGCCCGAAGGCGTGCGATACCGGCCCTCGCCGTAAATGCTCATGCTGGAGGCCACTACGAGCCGTGCAACAGGATTGCGGGCGAGAGCTTCGAGCAGGACCGCAGTGCCGCGTGTGTTCACGTCGGCGTACTCGGCGATTTCGTACATGCTCTGACCCACGCCGACCCGCGCGGCGAGGTGGTAAACCGTGTCTACGCGGTTCAGGGCGCGGGCAACCGCCTCCGGGTCGCGCACATCTCCCCGCACCAGCTCCACGTCCGCCGCGAGGTAGTCGGGCCGTTCCGACCCGGGGTGGACCTGCGGGATCAATGAGTCGAGCACACGGACCCGATCCCCCTGCGCGAGCAGCAGGTCGGCGAGGTGGGAACCGATGAACCCAGCACCACCTGTGATCAGAATGCGCACGCCGGCCTCCGTTGGACCGACTATCGCCGAGTGCGTTGAGCCTGCACTGAATGAGGCGTGAAGCTGCTGAGGCGGCTCGATCACCAGTAGACGTATCGCCGGAAAAGCTTCTGATCGCGCGCCGGCAGTGCGTCGAGGTCGGAGATGAGATAGCGGTTGTCATCGGTGTCCAGCAGCATCTTGCCGCGGGCGCCGTAGTCCTGGACGCGGTCGGGCTGGGCGCGCACGGCGAAGAGGATGGGGCCCAGGTCGGTCTGCGCGTCGATGTTGAGAAAGCTGCCTCTCTGCTCGATGCGTTCGATGCCCAGCACCGTGTGGACGAGGTAACGTCGCCGCAGCGCCTCGTGGACCAGCTGCTGGGCCTGTTCGGGCCAGCGTCCCAGGTACTTGATCACCCCGATTTCCTGCTCGCGTCCTTCGGAATCGAGGTGGCGGAGAGAAATGAAGTGCGCGGGGAAGTGGATGGGCATGCACCGCAGCGCGAACACGCCTCCGTAGATGCGGTCGTTCTTCACCGTCACGTGGAGGGTGTTCCAGTTCCCCATGTGGATGCGGGCGTTCTCCGGCTCCAGCCAGCGGATCTTGTGGTCCTGGGTCGGAGACGGAGCGGCCTCCTCCTCCTCCTCCAGCAGCGCCACCGGCGCGGCGGAGATGACCGGCTCACCCTCGGCTTGGCCCTGCAGCCGGACGAGGTTCGCGTAAATGCCGTTGCGTTCGATGAGCTCTTCGTGCGAGCCGGTCTCGGCGATGCGGCCGTGATCCATCACGATGATGCGGTCGGCGCGGCGAAGCGTGCTCAGCCGGTGCGCGATGGCGATGGTCGTGCGGCCCTGGACGACCTCGGCCAGCGCCGACTGGATCAAGGTCTCGCTCTGCGCATCCACGCTGGCGGTGGCTTCGTCCAGGATGAGCACACGCGGATCGGTCAGCAGGGCGCGGGCGATGCTCACCCGCTGCCGCTCGCCTCCCGAGAGCCCGGCGCCGCGCTCGCCCAGCCAGGTGTCATACGCGTGCGGCTGCCGCATGATGAAGTCGTGGCAGTTGGCCGCCTTCGCGGCTTCGATCACCGCCTGGGGCTCCGCGGCAGGCCGTCCATAGGTGAGATTGTCGGAGATGCTGCCCCGGAACAGGAAAGGCTCCTGCAGCACGACGCCCACCTGTGAACGCAGGTCGTTCTGGTCGACGCGGCGAACATCCACTCCGTCCACCAGCACGCTGCCCTCGTCCACGTCATAGAACCGGCAGAGCAGGTTCACCAGCGTGCTCTTTCCTGAGCCGCTGGCCCCGACGATGCCCACCATCTCGCCCGGGGCGATGCGCAGGTTCAGGTTGCGCAGCACGGGGTTGTGACGCGTGTAGCCGAAGGTGACGTTCCGCAGCTCGATCTCGCCGCGGAGTCGGCCGATGTGGACGGCGTTGTCGGGCTGTCCGCTCGCAACGGGCGCATCGAGCACCTCGAAGATGCGGTTAGCCTGAGTGACAAAGCTGGTAAGCCAGTTGGTGAACTGGGGCAGAGCCGCGAGCGGGCCGTAAAACATCCAGAGATAGCCGAAGAAGGCCATCAGTTCGCCCAGCGACAGGGAATGCGCGAGCACCTCTCGCCCGCCGAAGTACCAAACGATCCACCCTCCCATCTGGAACACCAGCCCGATGACCGGGTTGAAGGTGGCGATGGACATGTCTACGTGGTTCTTGGCGTCGCGCAGGCGGTCGCTGACTGCGTTGAAGCGCTCCAGCTCCCGCTGCTCCTGGTTGAAGGCCTTGACTACGCGGATGCCCGAGAGCATCCCGGAGAGCGCCCCCGCCTGCTTGCTGGAGGCATCCCACGAGACGTAGTAGCGCGGGTACACGTACTTCCAGAAAAAGACCGTGCCTCCCATCACCAACGGCGCGGGCAGCAGGGCGTACAGCGCCAGCCGGGCGTCAATGGAGAACATCATCAGCGCGACGCCCACCACCATGAGAAGCTGAAGAAGAAAACCGCCCGTGAGCTGCCACAGGAAGCCGTGGAGCGCCTCGGTGTCGTAAGCGACGCGCCCCATCAGCGAACCGACCTGCTGCTTGTCGTAATAGCTCACGGAGAGCTTCTGAAGATGCTCCACCAGGCGAGAACGCATGTCGCGCGTGATGGCGGTGCCGACGCGGCTGCCCAGGCGGCCGTTCCAGATGTTCACGCCCATGCGCAGGGCCTGCACGCCCGCGAGGATGCACACCACCGTCAGCAGCAGCCTGAGCGCCGCGCTCCGTGTCTCCGTGCCGGGAGCGGAGTCCGAGAGCACGTTGTCCACCAGGTACCGCGTGAGCTGCGGCGAAACAAGGTCCAGGGCCACGCCCACCAGCAGCAGGGCCATCATAGTGACGGCCTGCTTCCGGTACGGCTTCATCAGCCGCATCATGCGCGTGAGGACGTAGCTTCGCTTGACGCAGTGGGCGCACGTGTCGCCCGGCTGGTCGAGCATGATGCCGCACTCGGGGCAGCGGCGCGGGTCGTGCTCGTCGTGCTCTGTGATTTCGACCGGCTCGCCCTTGCGGAGCTGCTCCAGCTTGGGGACCACCCGCTCGAAGCGGTAGGCGTGCCGGTTGCTGTAGCGAAGGATGTCGAAGTACGTCCCCGAGATCTTCGCCGCGAGCGTGCCCGAGCCGATCCCCGGCACAGTGCGGAACTCGGACGCTTCGTTGATGGCGAAGTGAATGAGCTGGCCCTGGTGCGGCTCCTCGGGCACTACCCAGATCTTCTCCGTAGTCGCCGCGAGCCAGTGCCGCCGATACGCGCCTTGCTGGTCGATGTCCGTGGGCGTGCACAGCACCAGCGGGCCGGCAAGGCCGGTCTCACGGAGTCGGCGCATCACGGGCTCGGGCGGCTGCTGGAGAAGCGGGCTTTCGGGCTGAGCGGTCTTTCTGGTAGAGCCAAATGCAACCATGCGGCGATGGTTCTATGAGGGATTCCTGAAGAACGAAAGCGGCGCTCGAATGGTTGAGTAATGGTGCCTACGCGGGGGATCCAGGCAGCCACGGTGTGCAGCCCGGTCGGGGGAAGCGGAAATCACGCGTGCTGGTGTTCGGCGATTCAACTTTCGACCTGGACGTGAAGACCGCGGCCGGCAGGCTCGCGGCCTGCGTGCAGGCCAGGGCGGCCCTGATCGCCGCGGGCCTGTTCGAGCAGGGTGCATGGGATCGCGGTGACGGAATGACCTGGGAGCCGTTGAGACGGGCAAGCTGTGAGGCCACGGACCGCGCGGCGGAATGGTTGTTGGGCGATCAGGCCGAGCCTTACCAGGTCGCAGCTCGGCGCGTGCTTGCAGTCGCGGCGGAAGTTTCGGGCACACTCCGGCTGAAGTCGCCGGAGGGGTATGCCTATTACGGCCTGTACCCTGAGCAGTATCGGCTCGCGGCTGAGCTGTGGAGCATTGACCACGATTCGCAGCGGTGTATCCCCGTGCGCGTCGTGGGGGTCCGGAGCATCGGCACCTCACTCTCGGCCATAGTCGCGGCCGCTTTGCGATCCATGGGATGGAACGTGCGGCGTGAAACAGTGCGCCCGACGGGCCACCCCTTCGCGCGAAAGGTCGAGATCGCGCCGGGCGAGCCTTGCTTGGCGCTCGTGGTGGATGAGGGGCCGGGCTTGTCCGGCTCGTCGATGGCTGCCGTCGCCGCGGCACTGGTGCGTGCCGGCGTTCCGAGCGAACGGATCGCCTTCCTGCCCGCGCACTGCAACGGTCCCGGCAAGGCGGGAAGCGAGCGCGTGCACCAGTGGTGGGAAGAAACTTCCATTTACTGCACCGACTACGAGCCCTTCTTGCGTGCCGCACTTGAGAAGCAAACGCGGCATGTGCTGAACGAGACCGGTCCGCTGGAATGGATTGGTTGGACAGGCGAGTCTTCGGCTGTCTGGAACCTGCTGGAGCCTCCACGCCGCCTTGTGCGCAATCCGCGCGGCGGTGTGTTGTGGACCTTCGCAGGGCTTGTGCCCGGAGATGATGGAAGAGCGGGGGTCGAGCACGCGGCGAGGGTTTGTGCGCAATCTTCCGGCACAACCTCACCGCTGGTGGCGTGTGCCGAAGGCTGGATCGGTCAGACATGGACTCCGGGCCAAACGTGCGAACGCGGAAATGGAATGCCCGAGTGCATAGCCGCGCTCGCGCGACACATCATCGCCTGTGCTGGTCCATCGATGAGCCGAACCGGGATCGAAAGCTCAGTCGAGAGGCTCCAGCGCGTGCTGGAGCACAACGCCGCGGAAGGGCTTGGAAAGCATGCCGCGACGGTCGCGGCAGGGTGGGGCGATGAAGTCCTGCCCCAGCTCGCAGGTTGTGTGCAAAGCGGCGATGCACGCCTGCGCCCGAACTTATGGGCCGTGTTACCGGATAGGCGCGTGATCAAACGTGAGTGTCCGGGTCTGGATGAACACACCTGCGTCGGCCTTCAGCCTCTTGCCTGGGCTGCCGCCGCGGCGATCGTCGAATGGGGGTGGGGGCCGCCCGTTGAAGAGCGGTTCTTGAGCTTCCTGCGGACCCGCTCGCACAGACCGCAGGGCCTGTGCCCGAGCGTTCTGTCATTCTTCAAAGCTGCGTATGCGGCTCTGCGTTTGGGGGCGTGCGTGATGGGTGCCGAAGCGGAGAGCGGTGCAGCACGGGAACGTCTCGCACGCGCCGCCGACGAGTTCTGCGCCGAGCTGCAGCGACTGCTAAGGCAGCGGGAGGTCGGGCGTGTTGTTCACGCACAGCACCCATGCGCCGCCCGCGCCGACTTGCACGATGCTCGTTGAAGCCAGGCCGATCTCGATGCGCAGCATCAGATCCAGCGGGACGCCAAGGAAGTACGCAACTGCGGCCTTGATCACATCACCGTGACTTACAAGGGCGATGGTCCGATCATCCCCGCCCAGGTCGAGCATGAAACGGACGATGCGGTGCTGCACTTCAAGCATGCGCTCGCCGCCAGGGGCCCGCGTCCCGCTGCGAAAGTGGTTCCATCGCCCCCAGCGTACATCGCCTTTAAGCTCGGAGAGCTTTCGCCCGGCCCATTCGCCAAAGTCGATCTCGCTCAGTTCTTCCCGCACTTGCAGAGAAAGGCCCAGCCGTCGCGCCAAAGGCGCCGCGGTCTGCTGCACCCGCTCCACCGGGCTCGAGTACACCGCGGCAACAGGCAGCGCCGCGACCCGTTCTATCATCGTCGCGACCTGTTCCTCTCCCAGCGGGCTGAGCCGCACGCCCGGCGTACGGCCCGCGATCGTCTCGCCGCCCAGCAGGTGGGCCCCGTGCCGGATGAGCAGGAACGTGGTCATGCTTGAGAAAGATCAGGCACGCTCTCCCGTTTCCACCATCCCCGCCGCGGAGGGAGCGGTGCTCGGTGCAGGGCTTCGCGGCGATGTGGACAGCCGACCGGGGGCGTACGCCCGCACCATGCGTGCGCAGAAGTCCGCATATTCCCGCGGCTCCCTGGGTGGGCTGGTATGGTGGGGGACGATGCCACTGGATTCAGGCGTGAAGCAGAACGTCGCCGTCACGCGCAAAGGCTCGAGCGCCCGCATCTGCGCGTCGAACCAGGCATCGGCCCCGTCGCGGAGCGAATCGGCCCAGCTCAGGCCCGTGCGCAGGTCGGTCACGCCCACCTCACGCATGATGCGAACGGCGTCGGTCAGTCTGTGATCCTGGAAGTGGAACCACTGACAGAGCCCCATCGCGTGCACGTGGTTTCGGAACTCGTCGAACGCGGGCTTGGGGGTTCCGTTTTCGCGTAGCAGCCCCATGTAGAAGTGTCGGTAGTACGACGAGCCCTCCGCCTCACGGTGCCTCGTGGTGGCGGGCCATGCCTTGGGCAGGTCATACAAGCTGTACCAGTGAATCCGCGGCGCGAGGCCCACCAGCAGTTCCGCCGATCGCTTCAACCCCCACGCCTGCACCTCCTCCGCGCCGAAGGAACTGACTCCGACCTCCGTGATCCATACGGGAAGGTCGGTCATCGACCGGATCAGCCTGTATTGCTCCGGCCACTCGTGAATCTGCCAGTGATTCCAGTCCAGCGGAAAGCCGTGGACACCCACCGCGTCCAGATGCTCCAGTACGCCGAATCGCTGCATGCGCTCAATGAAGCGCGGGTCAATCGGCGAAATGCCGCCCAGAACGCACGGCAGCGCCGGGTTCTCCGCCTTCACCGCCTGCGCGGCGAGCGTCACCATGCGCGCAAAGATCGACCACTCCGCGTCCATCTCAAAGTCCCAGTGGGACTTGTTGTTGGGTTCGTTCCAGAGCATCACGGCTTCGATCATGCCTGCCCCTTCGCGAAGAAGCCCGCAGCGATCACGCGGTGTACCCGTGCCGCCCGTTCTGCGCGTGCTTGCCGTTCAGTTTGCCGTCCGGGAAGGGCTTGCGCGGCCCGCTCGCGCCGCGCCCAGGCGGCGGGGTAAGCGTTGCCCGCACCGACGAAGCCGCCTCCCGGATGAACGCCTCCGTGCGCTCGTGGGCCTCCACGTCCGTGAACTGCTCGGGCGGCGACTTCATGAACGCGCTGCTCGGGCCGATGAGCGCTCCGCCGATGCCGCGGTCCAGCGCCAGCTTCGCGCAGCGCACGGCGTCGATCACCACGCCCGCGGAGTTGGGCGAATCCCACACCTCAAGCTTCAGCTCGCAGGCGATGGGCACGCCGCCGAAGGTCGTCCCTTCCATCCGGATGTAGCAGAACTTGCGGTCCTCCAGCCACGGCACGTAATCGCTGGGCCCCACGTGGATGTTCGATGGCGCCACCTCGTGCCCGAGCTGGCTGGTGACCGACCGGGTCTTGGAAACCTTCTTCGACGCCAGCCGGCTGCGCTCCAGCATGTTCAGGAAGTCGGTGTTGCCCCCGAAGTTGAGCTGATAGGTCCGATCCAGCCGCACGCCCCGCTGGCGGAACAGGCTCGTCAGCACGCGGTGCGTGATGGTCGCCCCCACCTGGGACTTCACATCGTCCCCGATGAGCGGGAGCCCCGCGCGCTCGAACCTCGCCCGCCACGCCCCGCGCGACGCGATGAACACCGGCACGCAGTTCACGAACGCGCACCCCGCGGAGAGCGCCTGCTCCGCGTAGAACTCCGTCGCCTTCTGCGAGCCCACCGGCAGGTACGAGACCAGCACCTGAGTGCCCGATTCCCGTAACACCGCGGCAACATCCGCCGCGGGCTCCTTCGATTCGGGCACCACGCCCCGCAGATACATCCCCAGGCCGTCCATCGTGGGCCCGCGCTGCACGCGGACGCCCAGCGGGCCCACCTCGCAGAACCGGTAGGTGTTGTTCGGCGGGGCGATCACCGCCTCGCCCAGGTCGTGTCCCACCTTGGCCGCGCTCACGTCGAACGCCGCGGAAAACTCGATGTCCCGGACGTGGTACCCCCCCAAAGAGACCCGCATCAGGCCTGGGACGAACTCATCCTCTTTCGCGTCGTGATAGAAAGCGACGCCCTGGACGAGCGACGAAGCGCAGTTGCCCACGCCCACGATCCCCACACGCACGGCCTGTGGCATCCGGCTGCTCGCATCCCGGCGCAGACGGGGGCGACGCGCTCCCGACCCCGCGCTCGTCAGCAGTCTGTCCCGGTGCGATTCGGTCTCGGTGAATCCGCGGTGATACAGCCGGTGGTGGCAAACCGGCTCGCAGGCGTGCTTTACGCTGCTCTTCGTGTGTTACGGGGGAAAGTGGAGCGGAGGAGAGTCGAACTCCCGACCTCATCATTGCGAACGATGCGCTCTACCAACTGAGCTACCGCCCCGGGTGAGTTTTCAAGGGCTTACGGCTGCTGTACCTGTCGGCCCAGCGGGTAAACCCGTTCCTCAAAAACCGCCTTGAATGAGGAGGCTTCTGAGGCCGGGATAGTAGCGCGCCGCCCCTGCGGGCTCAAGCCAGCCCCCCCTCCCGGGGCGAACCACTTTCCAACTCAGTGACCGCCCGAAACGGCTCGCCTTCTGGCGACAGACCAGGAGAGGTATCGCGCAGAGGAGGGGGAGGATGGTCCAGAAGCGAGCTCGCTTTCATGGGAGAGGCGAAGGCGATGAGGTAGTGCTGGCAGCCGAGCAGATGCCCGGTTGTTCCGATGGTGAGGGCTATCAGAACGATGCTCCGCATTGTCGGCCCCTGAGGGCTTCTCTTCCGCGCTTCCTCCCCCAACCCTCGACGCCGGTATACTTATTGAGTCTGCATTCTCAACAAGCTCCACCACAAGGGGACGACCGATGACACGTGCGAGCATGGTGGCGGTGGTCCTGGCGGTGCTGGCCTTCGCCCTGGCCGGCTGCCGCGAGACGGCTCCCAAGGCCGGGACGCCGATCCGGGCTGTGGTGACGGTCCCGCCGCTCAAGGGAATCCTTGAACCCCTGCTCCCGCCGGGGAGCTCGATCCGGGTGCTGATGCGGCCGGGGCAGAGCGAGCATGGCTACGAGTTCACGCCCTCCGACATGGCCGAGTTGGCCGGGGCGGACATTGTCGTTCACGTCGGGCTGGGGCTGGAGGGCAACCTCGCCGCGGCGATGGAGAAGCAGAAGGCCCCCGGCCGTCAGGTGGTCTGCTTCGCCGACGCCGTGGGCATCAAGGAAGACGACCACCACGATCATGACCATGACCACGATCACGACCACGATCACGCCCACGCCGACCCGCACCTGTGGCTGAACCCGGTCCTGGTCGATGCGCTCGTGCCCGTCCTCGCCCAAGCCGTGCTCAAGGCCGAGGAGGCCCGCGGCCGTACCTCCGATGAGGTGCTCCCCCGCCTCGACGCCGCGGCGATGGAGCTTCGGCGGCGGATTCGGGAGGTGGACGAGCGCTGGGGCGAGTCCCTGAAGCCCTATCGCGACGCGACGATCGTGACCCACCACAACGCCTTTGCCCGGCCCGCGGAGCGGTACGGGTTTGTCGTCGCCGAGGTGTTCCAACTCGGCGAGGGGGAACTCACGCCGGGCGATATCGCCAGGGTGGCGGAGGCGATCCGCCAGCAGAATGTGTGCGCGGTGTTCGTCGAGCCGCAGTCCGACGCCGCCGCGGCTGCCCGCGTCGCCCAGCTCGCTGGCGTTCCCGTGGGCACGCTGGACCCCCTGGGGGACGGCGACTGGTTCGGGATGATGGATCGGAACCTCGCAGCGCTGCTTGAGCACCTGGCACAGCCGGAGAGCAAGTGAGCGACCCAGCCATCGAGTTCGCCGACGTGTCGTACACCTACCCGCGCCCCGCGGGGGAGGCCGGTCCGCAGCGCCCCGCGCTGGAGCGGATCACCCTTTCCGTGGCGCAGGGGGAGCGTCTGGGCGTGCTTGGCCCCAACGGCGGCGGCAAGTCCACGCTCATCAAGCTGACGATGGGCTTGCTGGAGGGGTACACCGGCGAGGTCCGCGTGCTGGGCATGTCGCCCGCCGAGGCCAGCCGCCGGAAGCTGATCGGCTACGTGCCGCAGCGCACGACCGCGGAGCTGAAGTTTCCCCTGACCGTCCGCCAGGTGGTGGAGATGGGTGCTTCGGTCGGGCTTCCGCCGTGGCGCGGGCTGAGTGCGGAACAGCGAGCGCACGTGGATCGCTGCCTCGAGCTGGTGGGGGCTTCGGACTTTGCCTCTCAGCACATCGGGAGCCTGAGCGGCGGGCAGCTGCAGCGGGTGTTCATCGCGCGAGCCCTCGCCAGCGGGCCGAAGGTGCTGCTGCTGGACGAGCCCACCGTGGGGATCGACGTGGCGGGCCAGCAGCAGTTTGCCGAGCTGCTCCAGCACCTGCACAAGCTCGGATTGACGGTGATGGTGGTGAGCCATGACATTCGGACGGTGGCCGCGGGCTGCGACCGCGTCGCGTGCCTCAGCCGGACGCTGCACTTCCACGCCGCGCCGGGCGGCCTGACGCCAGCGGTGCTCGCGGAGGTCTTCCGGCACGATGTGTCGGCCATCTTCGGCGATGTTCACGTGGACGCGCATTCAGCCGCGGCGTGCAACGACCCCGCCCACCGGCATGGCCCGGTGCAGATCCGAGTGGAGAAGCCATGAACACCGTGCGCTACCTGAGCGACCCTGTGATGGCGGAGATGGTGTGGCCGGTGGTGGTGACCGGTCTGGCGGTGGCGGCGCTGTGTGCGCTGCTGAGCGTGCTGGTGGTCCTGAAGCGGCTGGCGTTCATTGGGCAAGGGATCAGCCACGCGGGCTTCGGAGGAATGGGGCTCGCCGCGGTGCTGGGGCTCGTGGGCGCGGGAGCTTCGCAGACCGCCGGGGCCGCGGCAGGGCAGTTCTTCGTGGTGCTCGCGGTGTGCCTGATCTCGGCGCTGTTGATCGGCCTGCTGAGCGAGCGCACGGGCGCGGAGCCGGATACGGCCATCGGCATCGTGCTGGTGGCGACGATGGCCGCGGGGGTGGTGCTCATCCGGCGGGCGCAGTCGCCCGTGTCCGTCGAGGGCTTTCTGTTCGGGGACATCCTCGCGGTCTCGTGGACGGACGCGGCGATCGGCTGGGGAGTCGCGCTGGGGATGCTCGCGACGCTGTGGCTCACGCGCCGGCCGCTGCTTTTCTGGAGCTTTGATCCGGCGGTCGCCCGCTCACTCGGCGTCCGTGAGCGGCGCATGAGCCTGCTGCTGATGGTGCTGCTGGGGCTGGCGACCGTCACGGCGATGAAGCTGGCGGGCGTGGTGCTCGCGACGGCGATGCTGGTGCTTCCGGGAGCGATTGCGCTGCGGGTCAGCAGGCGATGGGGGCCGGTGCTCGCGCTCGCGGCGGTCGCCGCCTTTGTCGGCGTGCTCGGTGGGCTGGTCGTCAGTTTCGAGCTTGACTGGCCGCCCGGTGCGGCGGTGGTGGGGGTGCTCTGCGCCCTCTTCGCGCTGGCGTGGGGGGCGTCCAGACTCCGCGGCGCGGCGGCGTAAGCTCATCAACCAAGGAGAACACGATGAAGGCCGAGACGATGCTCGCGGAGCTGAACCGTTTGCGCAAGGACCTGGACGAGGACGAGACCGACATCGAGTGGCTCACCCTCCACCACGCGTTCATCTTCATCAGCTACAAGATGAGCGACTTCCAGAAGTACCTGGACGAGCAGGCCGCCAAAGGGGCGTTCAAGGCCTTCGAGGAGTCCTGAGCCGGGTTTTCAGCCCGTGAATCCGGGCTCGCACACCGGCGCCGTGCGCAAAAAACGGAACAATCTCAGCGCCCCGGACGTACACTGTGGCGATACTTGAGTATCACGCGGCACACGCCGACCACTCCGGGAAAACCCGGTACCTCGGCGGAGCGTCGCGTGACGACCGCTCTCCGGGCCATGAGGGCCGACGGGGAACGGGCGCTGTGCCGCGGGCGACGGCTCGCGGGAAGAGAGCCTGGCGGCCTGCCGGGGTACAGCAGGCGGGCGACGGCCGGGGTGGCTCTTGCGGAAGGAGGTGATCCAGTGACGAATGGCAACTGTACGAGAGGGCTGCGTCGGTAGACGCAACTCGACGGAGTCGCGTTGACGCGGCCCCCCTACGGATCTTGTATAAGAACGTCAGTCGGCCACCCCCGCAGGGGTGGCCGGCTGTGTTTTTGCGATCAGTGCTCTTCGCTGACCGTCGCCGTGCGGGCCGCCGCGGCGTCCTGCCACGCGGGCCACATCGCCAGCGTCGTGATGTCGGTCTTGCCGCTGATGACGTCGGCGAGCGCGGCGAGGTGCTCGGCGTCGGGGTGCTTCGGATGCACCTTGAGCGCCTGAGCGACGATGCGCGAGAAGTCCCACCCCTTCGAGCGTGCGTTCCTCTCGTTGACGAGGGTGAGCAGGTGGTCCAGCGCCTCCTCGCGCTGCTGCGGTCGGAAGGCAAGGGCGTAGAACCAGCACTCGGCGCGGAGGGCGTCGGACGCTCCGTCATTCATCGCCACGAAGGCCTCGTCCAGCATCGCGAGGCCCTCCTTCACGCGGCCTTCGCCCAGCAGCAGCCAGGCGTAGTTGCCCTTGTGCGTGGCGTTGGGCGCGTGCTGAATGGCGAGCTTGTAGAACGATTCCGCCAGGGCCGGGTTGCGCTCCGTGCCTTCGCCGGTCGTGTAGGCAATGGCGATGGCGCTGTAGGCGAGGGGCTCCTTCTTGTCCGCGGCCTGCTTGAGGAACTCGAACGCGCGGGCCTTGTCTGCGTTCAGGCCGCCGCGCCCTTCGCCGTGGAACTTGGCGAGGGCGACGAGGGCGGCGGTGTTGCCACCCTCGGCGGCACGCTGGTAGAAGTGCAGGGCGCGGGCGTCGTGACGCTTCACGCCTCGACCCTCCGCGTACATGGTGGCCAGCAGGAGCATGGCGTCGGTGTCGCCCTGCTCGATCGCCTTCTCGAACCACTCGACGCCCTTCTGCGGGTCCGCCGGCGTGCCGCGGCCTTCGACATACGCGACCGCGAGCATGGTCATGCTGTGGGCGTGCCCGCTCTTCGCGGCGGTCTGGAAGAGCTTGGTGCTGCGGGCCACGTCCTGCTCGAGGCCCAAGTTCCCGTCCAGATAGGCGTGAGCGAGGATCGACGTAGCCATCGCGTCGCCTGCCTTGGACGCCGTGGTGAAGAGCCGCACGGCCTCGGTGTAGTCCTTCCTGAAGCCGCCGATGCCGTCCACGTGCATCATGCCCAACGCCGTCATGCTTGGGGCGTCGCCGACGTCGGCGCCCTTCTGGAACCATCGCGCGGCGGTCGCGGGGTTGGGGGCGAGCCCGCCTCGCCCGGCCATCTGAAGCTGCCCGAGGCGTCGGAACGCGAAGGGCACGTTGTGCTTCGCGGCCTGGGTGTACCAGTACACGGCCTTGTAGTCGTCGCGCGGCACTTCATTGGGAGCTTCACGGATCATCCCGCAGAAGACCATCGCCGACGGGTGCCCTGCCTTCGCAGCCTGCTCAAAGAGCGACAGGGCCCTGGCCTCGTCGGGCTTCAGGCCGCCCTTGCCTTCGAGGTACGCCACGCCGAGGAAGAACAGGCCTTCCGTGTGCTTCTTCTCCGCGGCCCTGGAGAACCACTCCACGGCCTTGGCCTCGTTGTTCCGCTCTGACTCGATGATGCCAAGCTGCACCATCGCCTCCACGTCGCCCCGTTCCGCACGCTGGCGAATGCGCACGTCCGCCGCGGCGTCGCGGAGCATGGCTTCCTTGCTCGGGCTTGCCTTGCTCGAACTGGGGGCCGCGCCTGCCTGTTGGGCCAGTGCAGCGGGGGTAACGCCGATAAAAACGGAGAGCGCGAGCAGGGCGATCTTCATGCGGGACTCCTGGGTCTCGCTTGGAGATCGGCCCGTCGCGGACGGGCCTGCACCGGGCCGTGCCCCTCGCCCCGGAGCCCAGCCGTCATAAAGCGCGGAGCCTCACGCCGAGGGGGCAGGCACGGATTATCGGCGCAAAAAGAAAGAGCCCCGGCACGGGGCCGGGGCTCTGAAACGTGCGGGTCGAGTGCCGCGGATCAGGCGGCCTTGCGGCCGCTGCTGATCTGCATGCCGTAGAACGAGCGGTACACGAAGAACAGCGAGATCGCGAAGAAGATCGCGGTGAGCGCCATGGTGACGCCCGAGTGCCCCTCGCCGCCTTCCTTCATGCTCACCGCCAGCTCCACGGCGAGGAGGCCGAAGAGGGTGGTGAACTTGATGACCGGGTTCATCGCCACCGAGCTGGTGTCTTTGAAGGGGTCGCCGACGGTGTCGCCCACGACGGTCGCGGCGTGCAGGTCGGTGCCCTTGGCACGCAGCTCAGTCTCGACGACCTTCTTGGCGTTGTCCCACGCGCCGCCGGCGTTGGCCATGAAGATGGCCTGATAGAGGCCGAAGAGCGCGATCGAGACCAGGTACCCGATGAAGAAGAACGACTCGTAGAAGGCGAAGGCGAGGGTCGAGAAGAACACGCCCAGGAAGATGTTGAACATGCCCTTCTGGGCGTACTGGGTGCAGATGGTCACGACCTTCTGGCTGTCCTCGACGCTGGCCTTGGTCGATCCCTCAAGCTTGATGTTGGCCTTGATGAACTCCACGGCACGGTACGCGCCGGTGGACACGGCCTGCGTGGAGGAGCCGGTGAACCAGTAGATCACCGCGCCGCCCGTGATCAGGCCCAGCAGGAAGGGCGGGTGCAGCAGCGAGAGGCGGGCCAGGTACTGCGTCTCCAGCCCGTGCGTCAGGGCCACGATGATGGCGAACACCATCGTGGTGGCGCCCACCACGGCGGTGCCGATGAGCACCGGCTTGGCGGTGGCCTTGAAGGTGTTGCCCGCGCCGTCGTTCTCCTCGAGGAACTGCTTGGCCTTCTCGAACTCCGGCTTGAAGCCGAAGTCCTTCTGGATCTCCTCGCTCACGCCCGGCAGGCTCTCGATCGTCGAGAGCTCGAACACGGACTGCGCGTTGTCGGTCACGGGGCCGTAGCTGTCCACGGCGATCGTCACCGGGCCCATGCCCAGGAAGCCGAAGGCCACCAGGCCGAAGGCGAACACCGCCGGGGCCATCATGATCGTGCCGCCTTCCTCCATGCCGGGGAAGGTCTGGCTGACCCAGTAGGCGATGCCCATGAGGAGCATGATCGCGATGCCCAGCCAGTAGCTGGAGAAGTTGCCCGCCACGAAGCCGGACAGGATGTTCAGCGAAGCACCGCCCTGCTCGGAGCTGGTCACCACCTCACGCACGTGACGGGAGTTGGTCGAGGTGAAGACCTTGACCAGCTCGGGGATGATCGCGCCCGCGGCGGTGCCGCACGTGATGATGAGCGAGAGCTTCCACCACCACGAGCTGTCGCCGTTGATGGTGGGGATGAGGAAGTAGGACGCCAGGAACGTGAGCGCGACGGAGATCACCGAGGTCAGGAAGACCAGGCTGGTGAGCGGGTGCTCGAAGTTCATCGAGCTGGCGTTGCCGTACTTGGCCTTGGCCACGGCCTCGTTGATGAAGTAGGAGAGGGCCGAGGCGACGACCATGATGATGCGCATCGCGAAGAGCCAGACCAGGAGCTGGATCTGGATCTCGCCGAAGTTCGGGCCCGCGGTCTGCTGGTTGATGGCCAGCAGGACGAAGGTGATGAGCGCGACGCCCGTCACGCCATAGGTCTCGAAGCCGTCGGCGGAGGGGCCGACCGAGTCGCCCGCGTTGTCGCCCACGCAGTCGGCGATCACGCCGGGGTTGCGGGCGTCGTCCTCCTTGATGCGGAAGACGATCTTCATGAGGTCGGAGCCGATGTCCGCGATCTTGGTGAAGATGCCGCCCGCGATGCGGAGGGCCGAAGCGCCCAGCGACTCGCCGATCGCGAAGCCGATGAGGCACGCGCCGGAGACCTCACCGGGCACCCACAGCAGGATGCCCAGCATGATGAGCAGCTCGACGCTGATCAGCGCCATGCCGATGGACATGCCCGCCTTGAGCGGAATGGCGTAGCAGGGGAAGGGCTTGCCGCGGAGGGCGGCGAAGGCCGCGCGGCTGTTGGCGAAGGTGTTGACGCGGATGCCGAACCAGGCCACGCCGTAGGAGCCCGCCATGCCGATGAGGCTGAAGAGCAGGATCAGGGCGACCTTGCCCATGGACATGCCCGAGCCGCCCTCGGGGTTGGGGATCAGCCAGCCGAAGTACCACGCCACCGCGACGGCGATGAACGCCCACAGGACCATCAGGAACTTGCCCTGCTGGATCATGTAGCTCTTGCACGTCAGGTAGATCAGTTCGGAGACCTCGAGCATCGCCTTGTGCACGGGCATGCGCTTGAGCTGCGCGTAAATCGTGATGCCGAAGAGCATGCCAAGCACCGCGATGACCACGCCGCCGATGAGCAGCTTGTCGCCCGAGACCGCGCCTCCCATGAAGGAGACCGTGCCGACATCGGGCAGGACGAGGTTGGCCTCGCCGCCGCCCTTGTGGACGACGTGCGTCGTCTCATCGGCGTGTGCGGATGCCGCGGGCGCGAGGAGGGCCAAAACCGCGGCGAACAGAGCCGCGAGGCAAAGGAACGGTGCGGGTCGTCGGGCGATGGTGGACATCACAGGAGCCTCACGAGTGGGGGAGGGGCTGATTCCCGAGAGTGACAGCGGGTGTTCCGCTGATGGACACTGGAACGAGGGGGTGGGGGAGTTACGCAAACCCACGCAGACGCGGGGCACGGAAAGCAAACGCCACGCTGGTGTGCGTGGCGGTGCGGTTCAGTCGCGCTTGTCGCCCTTGGAGCCCTTGGACGGCCCCATTTCGGTCTTGATGCGGCGGACCTGGCTCTTCCGGGCAGCCCGGCGGCGGCGCTCGGAGGGCTTCTCGTAGAACTCCTTGCGCTTGATGTCCTTGGTCAGGCCTTCCTTCTCGCACAGCTTCTTAAAGCGGCGCATCAGGCCTTCGACACTTTCACCGCTGCGGGACTTCACTCGGATCGCCATAAGCACCCTTCTCAGTCGATACCACAACCCCCCGGGGGGACAGACCCGGTAGGGGGCTAAGTAAAGGAAGCGTCAGGGCTGGGATCAAGCGGACGAAACAAGTCCGGACCCCGGGGGCAGGAAAGGGGCGGCGGTTCATGGGGGAAGGCCCGCCCTGCCGATGCAATCTTTGCGCACTGGCCCGGTTCGGGCCGGCGAATGGCGGAGCCATACCCATGTACAGGGCAATTGCGGTGTTGTTGGTGGCCTTTGCGGCGGGGTGCTCGCCGCAGGTCAAGACCCAGGGGACCAACGAAACCATTACGGCGGCCTACCAGGGCCGCACTCTTAAGGCGGACCTGCCCGCCAAGGCACGGGTGCCCGCGGTGATCGCCGCGGCGGACCAGACCTTCCGGGCCAGGGGGTACGCCGTGCAGCGTTCCGCGGCGACCGAGGAAGAGGGTGAGATCGTCGCCAACGCCCCGCGGTACAACAACTTGCCGCGGGTCGTTTTGTCCGCCACCCGGACCGCCACGGCAACCAGCGTCAAAGTGACCGTCGAGCCCTTCGGCGACCAGGAGCTCTCCCGGTCGGTGCTGGACGGGGTTCTTCAGCGACTGGGGATGTAGATCGCCCGCCAGGAGGTACAGTTGGGCATGCTGACCAGAACGCTGTTGGCGGTGGTCGCGGCTGTTCTCTTCTCCGGGGTGCCGTCCTGCGGAAAGGCGTACTACCGCACGATGGAGTTCTTCGGGCAGGAGAAGCGCGACATCATGACGTCGCGCGTCAAGGACGCCCAGAAGGCCCAGGAGGAAGCCAAGGAACAGTTCGCCTCCGCGCTGGACCGCTTCAGCGCTCTGGTGAACGCCCCCAACTCCGACCTGCGGAAGGCGTACGACCGGGCTAAGGCCGACCTCGATCGCAGCGAGAGCAGGGCCAAGAGGGTTCACGACCGCGTGGACTCGGTCGAGAGCGTGGGACGCGACCTGTTCCGCGAGTGGGAGGCGGAGCTGAAGGAGTACAAGAGCGACGAGCTGCGCAACCGCAGCCGCCGCCAGCTTCAGGAAACCCGCCAGCGCTTCGACCAGATGCTCGCTTCCATGCGACGCGTGGAGGCGTCCATGGACCCGGTGCTGGACACCTTCCGCGACACAGTGCTGATGCTCAAGCACACGCTCAACGCCGAGGCGGTGGCCTCGCTGCGCAGCACAGTCGCGGAGTTGGACCGTGACGTGAAGGCGCTGATCCGTGACATGGAGCGCTCGATCGAGGAGAGCAACCGGTTCATCAGCGAGATGAGCCTGGAACCCCAGGCGGACGTGAGCAAGTAGCCCATCCCGCGCCGGCAGCGGTGGGGGGCACACCAAGGGCGCGGAAAAGAGCCTCACACATCCGCTGCTCCTGCGTCGCTACGCCAGGATCGCTTCGCTGCCGTGAGTCAGGCGACGTCCGCGTCGCTGATGTCCGCGTTGGTGTAGACCTTCTGCACGTCGTCGAGGTCTTCGAGCGCCTCGACCAGCTCGATCACCTGCTTCGCCTGCTCGCCCGAGACGGCCACGTTGTTCTCGGGGATCATGGTCAGCTCCGCGGAGGTGATGGAGAGGCCCGCCTTCTCGAGCCGCTCTTTCACGGCGTTGAACGCGCTGACTTCGGTCAGGATGGTCCACGCGGCTTCGTCATCGGCGGGGTCGTCGGGCGGCTGCACGTCCAGCGCGCCGGCCTCGATCGCCAGCTCCATGGCCCGCTCCTCGGAGAGCCCCTTCGCCGCGATCAGGATCTGGCCGCGGGGCTGGAACATGTACGCAACGCAGCCGGTGGCGCCGACGTTGCCGCCGGCGTTGTTGAAGGCGTTGCGGACGTCGGTGATGGTGCGGGTGCGGTTGTCGGTCAGGGCGTCCACGATGACCGCCACGCCGCCGGGGGCGTAGCCCTCGTAGCGGATGGACTCGTAGTTGGCGGTGTCGCCGCCGCCCGCACCCTTCTTGATGGCGCGCTCGATCGTGTCCCGCGGCATGTTGGCGTAGCGGGCTTCGTCGATCGCGTACCGGAGCGCGAGGTTGGCGTCCGGGTCGGGGCCTCCGTTCTTCGCGGCGACGATGAGTGCCTTGCTGATCTTGGTCCAAATCTTGCCGCGACGCTTATCCACCACCGCCTTGCGGTGCTTGATCTTGCTCCACTTGTTATGACCGGCCACGGGATTCCTCTTCTGGGTCAGGGCTTCTTGAACTGTTCGGCGAGCGGCGCCACGGGCGGCTCGCGTCCTTCGGTTGCGGCCTGGCGCTTGGCCTTGACGGCGTCCAGCAGCGCCTGGCTGCGTGCACGCATGCGCGAGGTCATCGGGTCGGCGCCCTGCAGGAAGGCAACCTCGCGCCGAAGCTGCTCCTCCGCACGCCGCCAGAGTTCCTGCGCCTCCCGCCGCTGCTCGGGCGAGCCGGCCCGCCACAGGGCGTCCGCCGCGTGGTCGAGCAGCACGGCGTTGTCAGGACGATCATCGGCGGCCTGCTTCAGCAGGGAGACGGCCCCCCGCGTCAGCACGCCGTCCTCATCCTTGGTGTCTTCGAGCCGCCCGAGCTTATACAGCACCCAGCCCATCGAGTCCACGATGCTGGGGTTGTCCGGCAGTTGCTCGTAAGCCGCGGTGATCAGGCGGAGTGCTTCTTCAATGTCGCCGCCGCGTTCCAGGATTCCGTAGCCCAGGTTGTTCGCCGTCCATGCGTGATCGGGCTTGAGGGAGAGCGCGATGCGGTAGGCGTCCTCCGCGGCTTCCTCGCGCCCGTCCGCGGAGAGGAGCATGCCGAGCTGGTACATCAGCTCCGCCTTGCGCTCCGTCATCGTTTCGGGGACGTTGACGCCGTCTTCCGAGTTCTCCGTGAGCACGGTGAGCAGCATCGCCGCGCCTTCCATGCTCGTGAGCGTGTCCACGAAGGCCTGGAAGTCTTCCTTGTCGCCGCGCATGCCGGTGAGGCGGAACCACTCGAAGAACAGGTCCGGGTCGGGAGGGGTGATGCGGTGAGCCGCGGCTCCGGCGAAGCGCAGGGCGGGCGAGGGGTCGGAGAGCTTGAGCAGCTCCATGAGCACGCTCGCGTACGCCGCCTTGCGCTCGTTGGGGAAGGAGACCGCCATCTCCTCGACGGCGTTGACGAGGCGCTCCGTTTCCTCGGGGTGCCCGACGGCGAGCAGCGTGAGGCGGGTGATGTGCAGCGTCGCGGACATCTTGCCGCGGGCGGCGATGAGGTCCAGCAGGTGGATCGCCGCGGCGATGGTCTGAGGATCCTTTCGGACCAGCGATTCGGGACGAATCTTGGTGACGATGGCCGTCAGGCGTGCCGACTGCTCGCTGGTGAGGGTAACGGAGTTCGGGATGCCTTCCACCAGCGACTTCGCGGCGCGCTCCACGTCGCCCGCGTCAATCAGACGCTCGGCCAGCTCGATGGAGTTCTCGATGCTCCGCGGGGCGGAGGCCACGCGCTCCAGCGCAAGCTTGTTGGCGACTTCCGGCTGTCCCAGCGCCTCGCGCAGCACCCATTCGTGCATGCGGGCCACGTCGGGCGTCGGGCGGACCGCCAGGCGTGCCGACAGCAGAGCAGCGGCCTCGTCGCCCTTGCCCTGCGCGGCGAGCAATCGCGCGAGCGAAGTAATGAGCAGCGTCGATTCGGGGCGAGTCTCAAGGCGCGACCGCAGCCATTGCTCGCCTCGGGCGGTCATCTCGGGGTCGGTGTCCTCGGCACGCTCCCACGCGGTGACCAGCAGGTTCATCACCGAGCCGTTCTCGTTGTACTCGGTGAGCATGGCGAGCAGCAGCGGCTCTGCCTGCGACCACTGGGCGCGGGCTACAAGCTCCTGAGCGCTGATGCCGCGGATCACGCGGCTGGAAGGAATGTTCTGTCGCAGGGAGCGGGCGATGTCGGTGAGGCGTGCTTCGTCGGCAAGCGGTCCGCCGGGGGCGTACAGCGAAACCAGCGGCTCATACGAGCGCTCGTCGAAGCGGTCGTAGCTGACGGCGCGGAGAAGGAAGCCCTCGGCCTTTTTCGCATCTCCGCAGCGGATCGCCAGCTCCGCCGCGAGAAGCAAGTCGTCATTGGAAACCTCGCCCGGTCCGGCGAGCATCGATTCGAGCTTGGCAAGGGCGTCGTCGAAGCGCTGGAGGAACTTGAGCGAGTGGACGTGCGCCATCGCAGCCTCCGGCCCCTCCATCGCGGCGAGGGCCTTTTCGGAGGCGTTGGCAAGGTCCCACTCGCCGCAGGCGGTGGCCGCTCCGGTGCGGAAGGCGAGCACCGCCGGCGCAAAGGGCTTCGGGAAGTCGCCCTTCAGCCGCTCCAGCGCCAGGTCGGGGCGGGCGAGGCGCGACAGCAGCGCCGCGTGGAACAGCCTCGCGGCGGGGGAGCGGTCGTTCTCAAGCAGCCTGAGCGTGGCCTCGATGCCCTGCCCGCGGTTGAGCAGCACGCCCGCGTAAACGTCCGCCGCCATCGGCGACGACTGCACCTGCATCAGACACTCGCGCAGCCGCCCGCGCACGTCTGCGGCCTCATAAGAGGAAAGCAGCTCCACGGCGAGGTCGGAGTCGAACGGCGTCTGGGCGCGCCGGGCCCGCAGCACGGCTCGCGCCGATTCCCCCGTGAGCGACGCCGCGCTGGCGCGGGCGAGC